>Ga0316217_10000466_pt1 | contig 57860 bp, 52 predicted proteins | sample 1anoAmetaG_FD_203633 | JGI IMG/M metagenome (GOLD analysis project Ga0316217, IMG submission 203633) | Freshwater microbial communities from Trout Bog Lake, Wisconsin, USA - 1anoA | ecosystem: Environmental > Aquatic > Freshwater > Lake > Hypolimnion/Profundal zone | place: USA: Wisconsin...
AAACAAGGTGCTACGGCGTGCTGCCGTAGCGCCTTGCCTGCCTTGGGTCAGGCGCTGGCCCGAGGCGGCGGGCGATTGGTCGCACGCCGCACGGCGGTGGCCTCAGGTCCGTGCCCGGCGGCGCAGGAGCAGGGCGGTTAAGCCCACGCTCAGGAACCCCAGGCTGGCCGGCTCGGGGATGCCGCTGCCGCCGCCGCTGGTGGCGCAATTCGGGCAGAAGCCCACCGAGAAACTCCGCTTCTCCAGCTGCGCAAAGCTGATCAGGCCTGCGGTGGCTGTCGGTGCGACCACCGACAGATCATTGCTGATCTCGATGTGAAAACTGGTCAGGCCGTTGGCGTTGGCCGATGCGGTCCCCGACCAGTTGATGACGGTGGTGGTCGGATCGGGCCCGACAAACGGGGAGGCGTGCGGCGACAAGGTGGCCGTGACGCTCGACAGCGGGAGGTGGGTGTCGGGCGTTTCGACCAGCACGGTGGGTGCCAGGATGCCCACGCCGCCGTTAAGCCCGGTGAAAGCCCCGGCTTCGTTGACGATGAACATCGGATTGACGGCGGTGGGAAGGGTCAAATCAAACGTCAGGCGATCGGTCAGGGTGGCGCTGGTTTGCGTGGCCCCGCCGCTGGTGGAGATCGTATAGGCATCGGGGGTGGAAGCCAGGACGCCGTTGACAAACGTCAGGGCGCCGAAGTGGCCGACGGTATTGCCGCCGACGGTATCGGTGAATCCGTCACTGTTGATTTCCTGAATGTTTGACAACGTCACGCCATTGCTGCTTAGGCTGCCGTAATTGATTACGGCACTTCGTGCGCTAACCGCCGCCACGGCCAGCGTGGCGGCCGCCACGGCCGTCGCGCCGCCGCGCGGGAAAATAAATCGTAACATCTCTCTCTCCTTCTTGGGGCACTTCATAGGTACGGCCGGCGTGGCACCATGCCGGAGCCCGACCGCCGGCGCTGCCATGCCCACCGCGCGCCGGAACTGAAAACTCATTGGGCCGGCCGCCACGGCGCGCTGCCGCAGCGTGGCCGGCTGCATTCTGTGCGGCATTTGGAATGAATCTTAAGTTTCCCCTCCCTTCTCTCCCCCCGGACGAACATCCCAAGAACTGCCACCGTCAAGCGGTGCCGGTGGGCACCCCCAATGAGCCGACGGACCCTGCCGATGCACGGCCGGCCGCGCTGCGGTTAAGAATGAATGTTCCGGAGATTTCCGGTGGTCCAGGCACGGACTGTTAGTAAAGGTGTGTTCTTCTCTCCCCTGTCCCGCGGCCCTCTCCCGGCATGTTACCCCGCAACATGCTAGACCATTGTTGCCGTGTGCAAACCAGAGTCAAGCGGAAGTCAGCGATAGGCTGCGGGGTGGGGCGCGGTTTGGTGGGCGGGGCTTTCTGGTGCGGCGGAACACGCCGCCCCGGCCATAAATTATGGCCACGCCCCATCGATTACGAGGGGTGGGACCGCGGCCATTGTGCGGGGGACTACCGTTCTAATTACGACGGGCGGCGCGGTCCTGGAAGTGCTGCTTGGCTTCGCCCACCAGGTAAAATGACCCGGTGATGGTGATCAGGTCTTCGCGCGTCACGGCCCGTTCGGCAATGTCCACGGCGTCGGCCAGCGTGGCGGCCACTTGCGCCATCTTGCCATAGCGCTCGGTATAAATGTGGGCCAGTTCCGCCGGAATCGACGCCTTGGGATTGTTGCGGGCCTGCGTAAAGATAACCTTGTCGGCCCCCAGGGAGATCTGTTCAAGCATCCCATCGATGTCTTTATCACAGTTGCAGCCGAAGATAACCACCATCGAGTCGTACGGCACGTGTTGGCCGATGCCGCGCACCAGGGCTTGCATCGAGGCGGCATTGTGCGCCCCGTCGATGATCACGTGCGGATCCCGCGAGACGACTTCCAGCCGTCCGGGTAGTTTAAGCGTGGCCAGGCCCTCGAGCGCCTTGGCGTCGTCAAACTGGAACCCGCGTTGTTTGAGTTTGTCGAGCATGGCCAGGGCCAGGCCGCAGTTAATCGCCTGGTGCTCGCCCATCAGCGGCACTGCCAGGTGTTCAAAGCGGCAATGTTCGGTCGTCAGCGAGACGCGCATGTGCGGGCCGAAAGGCCGCGTGCATTCAAAGCGATAGGAGAATTCGATGTCCTGGCCGACCGTCTGGAGCGTGGTCTTGTTGGCCTTGGCCACCCGGTCCAGGACGGCAAAGACCTCCGGACTCTGGGCGCAGGTGATCGCCGGAATATCCTTCTTGAAAATGCCGGCCTTCTCTTCGGCAATCTTCACCGGGGTGTGCCCGAGCACCGACATGTGATCCTTGGAGATGCTCGTGATGCCGGTAACCTCCGGGGTGATCACATTGGTCGAATCGAGCCGGCCGCCCAGCCCGGTTTCAATAACCGCAATATCGACCTTTTGGTCGGCAAAGTACGCGAACGCCATGGCGGTGAAAATCTCAAAGAAGGTCGGCCGGTCGGCCGCCATTTTCTTAACGATGGGTTCCACGCGGCGCGTGTATTCGACGAATTCCTGCGGGCTGATCATCTCGTTGTTGATGCGGATGCGTTCCCGCACGTCGATCAGGTGCGGGCTGGTGTACAACCCGGCCTTAAAGCCGCCGGCCTGGAGCATGGCCGCGAGCATGTGACAGGTGCTGCCTTTGCCCTTGGTCCCGGCCACATGGGCGGTTTTGAATTTGGTGTGCGGATTTCCCAGGTGCTTGAGCAGCGTGCGCATGCGTTCGAGGTTAAACGTCGTGGTGTTGTAACGGACGACGCGCATCTTCTCGTAGTCGGTGTGGCTGAGCATGAAATTGACGGCTTTGGTATACGAGGCGCCGTGGGGATGCAGCAGATCGGCCGGTGCCACCTTGGGCGTCAGAATTTCCGGGCGCTCGATGGGCTCGGCTTTCTTAATACCGCGCAAGCGCATAGCCGTTCCCGACGAGCGCTTGGCCTTAATACACGATTGACTAATTGGTTTGTGCCCTGAGGCCCGCAGTTTGGACTTAAGAGTAGTAGCCATACGCTAAAAGATACCAGAAATCGCCCTGAAAAATCAACCGGCGGTAACCGCATAAATGGCAATGAAACGCCGTCGTGTTTATGTAACTTGTTGTAAAAAATTAGTTTACAATCATATGCGACGATGTGAAAAAGTGGTGCAATTTGCAAATACCACCACAAATTGTGCAGTTTGAAGTCCAAAATGCCCGATATCGCGCCCGATTATTGCCGGGCAAGAAAAAGACCCGCATTGCCGATGGCTAATGCGGGTCTTTTGTTTTTATGAATTAAGATTACTTAGGCGATGCCGTCCTTCTTGGCCATGAATTTCACCAGGTCCACGACCCGGTTGGAATAACCCCATTCATTGTCGTACCAGCTGACGACTTTGAAGAAGCGTTTTTCGCCCTTGAGGTTGTTCTGCAGGGTCGCCAGCGAATCGTAGATTGACGAGCGGGCATCGTGAATGAAGTCGCTCGATACGACTTCTTCGTCGGCCACGCCCAAGATGTTTTGGAGGTAGCTGATCGAGGCCTTCTTGAGGGCCGCATCGATCTCTTCGATCGACGTGTCCTTGGTGGTGCGGAAGGTCAGATCAACGACCGAAACGTCGGGTACGGGCACGCGGAAAGCCATACCGGTAAGCTTGCCCTTGGTGGCCGGGAGCACTTCGCCCACGGCCTTGGCGGCGCCGGTGCTCGAGGGGATGACGTTCTGGGCTGCCGCGCGGCCACCGCGCCAATCCTTCTTGGAGGGGCCATCGACGACCTTCTGGGTGGCGGTGTAGGCGTGGATGGTGGTCATCAGGCCGGTTTCGATGCCGAAGCCTTCCTTCAGGATCACATGCACCACCGGGGCCAGGCAATTGGTCGTGCAACTGGCGTTGCTGACGATGGCATGCTTGGCCGAATCGTATTCGCCTTCATTGACGCCCATGACGATGGTCTTGACCTCGCCCTTGCCCGGGGCCGAGATGATGACCTTCTTGGCGCCGGCGGCCAGGTGGCCCTTGGCTTTTTCCGAGTCGGTGAACAGGCCGGTCGATTCAATGACGTAATCGATCTTCAGGTCTTTCCACGGCAGTTGGGCCGGTTCCTTGGTCGCCATGATGCACTTGATATCCTGGCCATTGACGACCAGCGTGTCGGTTTCGGTCTTCGACGGATCGCTCTTCTTAACGTCCACGGTGTGCTTGAACTTGCCGTGCACGGTGTCATACTTCATCTGGTAGGCGAAGTATTCCGCGTCTGTGGAGATATCCACCACGGCCACCACGTCCACTTCCTTGCCCAGCAATCCCTGATCGCACAGGGCCTGGAAAACCAGGCGGCCAATGCGTCCAAACCCGTTGATCGCTACACGTACCTTTGCCATCACAATCGCTCCTTAAGTGATTCTTAAACGGCAGGGGAACCCGGCGACACCCAAGCCACGCGGTCCTTTGCCGAGGGTGAAAGGGAAAATTTTAGGGGTTCTTGCCAATTCCAGCAAGTGTGCGGCGTCCCTGCGCCTTGGCCGCTCGCTTTATCCCCCCGGGCGCTCTATCATTAACCCCTCATTTTTCTTTACGGAGAACGCCTGTGGCGGATACGCAAGTGATTACAAATGCGGCGGCGCGGCTGGGCAACCTGATCGGCGAACATCCCGCGGTTAAGTCCTATCGCGAACTGGGGCGCCAGCTCGACCTGGACATCGGGGCGCGGAACCTGCTCGGCCAGTTCGAGCAGTTGATGGAAATGCTCGCCATGAAAGAGTCCCAGGGCCAGCCGATCGAAATTGCCGAGAAGCAGCAGGCCCAGTCGCTCCAGCAAAGCATTCAGATCCATCCCCTGCTCCAGAAGCTCGTCGCCGCGCAGCAGGAATACATGGAACTGATGAAGCAGGTCCAGGAGACGATCAACGGCGGGATCAACGGCCAGATCCACGGCACCCCCGAGGGCCCGGCGGCACCGCCGGCATCCAAGATCATTCTGGAAACGTGAGTGGACGGGAGGGTAGGCGCCTGAACCATCGCGCGGCACGGGGGCACCAGGTTTCTTGGCCGCCGGCGGACGACCAGCGCTTCCGCCCGCACCGCGGCGGCGGCGGTAAGCCGTGGCCCCGCTGGGCCGCGGTCCCAGGCCGGCCCCGGGAGATGGTGCGGGCGGGGAAACGCGTTGCGATTAATATGTTTAATTTAATATATTGATGTTTTTGGGTGGTGGATGGTGGAGGCGCTTTACGATGGGACGGTTGGCGGCATCACATGCCGCGGGAACGGGCGGAGCGGGAGGGGGGCGAGGGGGTGAACATGGTGTCGGCCAGCAGGCCGGCCCAGAAAGCCATGCCCGCCGCCATGGCGCCCCAGATCACAGTGGCGATATCGGCGCCAAAGGTATCGGACAGGGGCGTGCCGGCGAGTTCCAGGAACGTGCCGATAACCAGCAGCGGAACCGTCAGGGCCAGCGCTATGCGCCAGGCGACCCGGAAAGGGATCATCAAACGCGGGGCCGCCAGTTGGACAAAGGGAATAACCAGGAAGGAAATCAACAAGGTCCAGACGACGTGGCGCAGCAGATTCCACAGGAACGCCGGGATGGCAATCAGGGCGGCCAGGCCGATCCGATGGGCACGCAGGTAGGTGGCCAGGCCGGCGCTGTTGAAGGTGAACGGCTCGGTGGGCACGGCCAGCAGGGTATGGAGCGGGTCGTCGGGGGTAATGTCGGCATAGTTGGTGATTTGCTGAACATTGCCGCCCCGCAAGATGGCGGCATGGCTGTTGAACAGCAGCATGAGGGCCGGATCTTTGGATGCCGGAATGGCCTGGGCGGCCGGATCAAAAATGATTTCGTAGGCCAAGAACGGTCCGAGCAGAAAATTGAGGCGTGGCAAGGGGTGGTCGGGCGTGGCCTGGCCGGAGAGGGTGCCCTTGGAAAACACCAGCGGGGCAAAGCGGTAGTCGTAGCGGCGGGCAAACTCGCGGAAGGTGGCGATGGCATTGGATCCGGCGTTGAGGGCCAGCAGGGTGCAGGCGAGCAATAGGGTCAGGGTCACGGGAAACAGAGTCGCGTGCATGGGATAACGCGCCGCCTGGGCCCATTGATCCGGCCGCAGGCACAGCAGGACAATGTGGCGAAACACGGCCGGGGGACGTGGCGCGGGGCGCACCGGGCGACGCGTTAGCGCAGTGGGGGCGGCGGGATGCAGCGGCACAATGGGTGGCGGCAGCGCCTGAGGGCGCACCGGGGGAATCGGTGGGGGGCTGGTCGCGGGGCGCGGCAGTTGGCTGGAGGGATCTTGTTCCATGAAGCTTATTCTTATACCAGAGCACGGGTGGGCAATGCCAGCGGTTGACGCGGATGTTACGTCAAGGCCTTGGCGGCGGCTTCGTTTCTGCGGTGGCATGGCTTGATGGGGCGCACATTGGCCCATGGATGGCGATCCATGGGCGTGGGGTGGGGGCTCCATTTACGGTCGCCACCCGGCGAAGGGGGCGGAGGGGCCCCGGTAAATCAGTTGACGCGGCCGAGATATTCGCCGGTGCGGGTGTCGACTTTGATCTGGGTGCCCTGTTCGATGAAGTCCGGAACATTGACGACCAAGCCGGTTTCCATCTTGGCATCTTTGCCGACGTTGCTGACGGTGGCGCCCTTGATGCTCGGCGGGCACTCGGTAATCTTCAGTTCGACGGTATTGGGCAACTGCACGGAGAAGGGTTTGCCCTGGTACATGGTGATCTGGACCTGGGTGTTGGGCTTGAGGTACAGCACGGCTTCGCCGACGACATCGCCGGAGAGTTCGAGCTGTTCATAGTCGTTCATATCCATAAAGTAGTGGGTCGTGGCGTCGGAGTAAAGGTATTCCATGGGCTTCTGATCGAGGAAGGCCGGTTCGAGGGTGTCGTCGACGCGGAAGCGCTGTTCGATGATGCTGCCGGTCTGCGTATCCTTAAGCTTGACCTGCATGAACGACCGCCAGTTGCCCTTGGAGACTTTGGCAAAATCGTGGACCACGTAGAGCTTGTTGTTGTACTCGACGGCGGTGCCCCGGCGAAGATCGATGGCTTTAATGGACATGAGAACAAATCCTCAATTAGGAAGTTAGACGTTCGAAGTTGGAAGATGGAAGAAGCGGGAAGCGCCAGGCGCCAAAGCGCCCCGTTACTTCCAGCTTCTAATTTCCACCTTCCAACTTCCAGCATACTGCCCTCATGGGGATTCGAACCCCAGTTACAGGCGTGAAAAGCCCGTGTCCTAGGCCTCTAGACGATGAGGGCGTCTGGCGGCCGGGCACGAACTCCGACCGAGCACCGTAGTATACCGTCGGACATGGTTGGGGTCTAGCGTCCGGGCGGTGGGAAAAATGACGGAAAAAACGACCGGAAAAAGCTTGCCATTGCCGGGCCGTTGAGCTAAGACATACCCAGCAACTCGTGGCCGGAAGTCGAACGCATTACAAAAACCGAAGAACGACGTGCCCGACCGGAGCGCCCGCGGTGCGGATGCGCCGGGGTGTATTTCCCGGCCGTCGTTTTCGAGTAAGGGAGCCGTTGTGGCGGAGGAAAAGAACAGACGCGTCGCGTCCGCGGTTTCCGCAGAGGCCACGAGTGCCGACGGACGCACGGCCCCGGCGGAATTGCTGGGCGGGAAGCTGGTAGAGCTCAAGGTACCGGCGACGGCGGCGGGGGAAGAATCTCCTTATATTCCCATGCACCGCGGCCGGATGATGCCGCGGATCCATCGTCTATGGGCGCAGCGGGTCAGTCAGGGCGCGGTGACGATGGCCGGTGCCCTGGTGGCGTTGTTGCTGGTCCTGCTGCTGGGGCCGGTGGTGATCCAAAGCCGCCTGGTGCTGGGCGTGCTGGGTTTGGTGGTGGCTTGGGGCCTGGCGGGCGCCGCCTGGTTGCTGACCAGCAACGAAGTGGCGGTGGATGATCTGCCAGCACCGGGCAACGTGATCCGGCTGAGTGTGCGGGTGTTGGGGGTGCTGGTGGCCGGTGGGGCGTTGGTCGGAACGGTGGGATTGGCCTTGGGGATTCCGGGTGTGGTGGCGGCGGGCGAAGGCCTGCTATGGTTATGGCCGCTGTTTCACGTGATGCTGGTATGGCACTTGGGCGTGTTGGCGGCCCGCATCGGCGAGCGGGTTGCCTATTTCGTGGCCACGGCGCTGGCGCTTACGGTGGGGGGGGTGGCGCTGGTGGTGTATGGGAGCGTGGCGCAGCGGCTTTGGGTTGCCGGCTTAGTCACGGGGGCGGACGCCTTGCTGATGGAAGGCCGCGAGTGGGTGTGGATGGTTCTGGTGCTGGTCAATGCGGCGCTGCTGGCCTATATGTGGTCGCGGCTGGTGGATATTCTGCTGCACAAACTTTGAGCGTGCGGCCGCGGCGCGGATACTACGGCGTGTAGACCTCAAATTCATAAAGCGAATAGCCCCACTGGTTGGCACGCTGCGTGCCCAGCATACGTACGTAGCGACCGGAGCCTTTGAGTCCGGTAAGATTTTCGGTGCCGCCGGCGCCGGTGGTAGTTGCGTAGATCGTGGTCCAGGTTTGGGCGTCGTTGGAGGTCTGAATCTGATAGGCTTTGGCGTGCGCGACTTCCCAGGTCAATTTCACGCGGCCAATGGGTTTTTCGCTGCCCAGGTCCACCTGGATCCATTGCGGGTCCGAAACCGCGCTGGACCAGCGCGTGCCGTAGTCATCATCGACGGCATGGGCGGCGGGGAAGTCCGGCGTCTCGATGCTGGAGGCGGTTACGGGCATGTTGTAGGCCAGGTTGTCGGCTGCCGGGGCGGGTTCGGCCGGCCAGGTGGGGCTATGCCCAACGGCGGTGATGATGGGCCGAAAGGCGGCGAACGTGGGTACCAGCTTGGGCGAAGCCCAGATTTGCTGGGCGAGCATGCGCAGCGGATTGCCGATGCCGTGGGCGACGATGGCTTCGGTCTCGGCGCCGGGGTTGTCGCACCACACATGGATCTTGCCGCCCAGGTTTTTGCCTTGCAGGTCGGCGGGCAGTTTGTGATTGCCCTCGAACAGATCGGGCGTCCACGTGTCATAACCCCACGCGGTGCGGGGCTTGCTGCCGCCCAACACGTAGTAGGTGGGGTTCCAACTGGCATTCATAATCAGGTGGCCGTTGGCGACATGCTGCTGGGGTGACAGGCCGGCGTTGGTCCAGAATTCCAGGATGACATTGGGGTTGACCGTGACGGCCTTGCCGCCGCTGATGCCGTCGTTCCAGGCGCGGGTGGTCTTGCCGCCAGCCTTGATGAGGCCATCGGCCCAGTTGATGAAGCCCAAGTAGGTGTCCTTGGCGTTGGCGGCCGGGCCGCAGTGGGCCTGGGCGTACTTAAGAATCTGGGGGTAGTTGGCATAGTCGCCGACGTATTCGTCGGCCCCGATGTGCCAGTATGGCCCGGTGAACAGCGGCAGGTATTCATCAAAGATATCCATCATGAGCGCATAGGAATCGTCCTTGCCCAGGTCGATGTAGCCGCGGTCAACTTTGCCGTCGGTCCCGGCCAGTTGCAGGTCCGGATGCCTGGCCAGGATGGCCTGCATGTGGCCGGGCATATCAAATTCCGGCACGATCGTTACGTGATACTTCGCCGCCAGGGCTTGCAGGTCCTTGATGTCCTGCTTGGTCAGATGGTCGGTGGAGACAAACTCCGGGTGTTTGGTGCATTCGATGCGGAACCCTTCATTATCTGAAAGGTGCAGGTGAAAGTAGTTGAGCTTGAGATACGCCAGTTCGCGCACCTGGTTCTGGAGCCAGGTGGGGGTGAAGAACTTGCGGCCATTATCGACCATCAGGCCGCGCTGCGGATAGACCGGCCAGTCGCGGGCGGCGCCTTGGGGCAGGGTGTGATTCTGGTGGATTAGTTGCAGTACGGTGCGTGTGCCGTAGAAGATTCCGGCCTCGGTCGGTGCGGCAATGGCGATATGGTCGGTGATCGCCAGCGTGTAGCCTTCGGTGCCCAGAGCGGCATCGGCAGCGCTCCGCGCCAAGTAGATGTCGCCGGGATGCAGGTCGGCCGGGGTGCCGGTGGCTTGGGCGATGTCCCAGGCGGAGAGAGCCTTCAGGTCGTCGGCGAGCGTCTGGCTGGTGGCGGCCAGAGTGGCATCGTCGGTGGTGCTGCGGACAATCCGCGTGGTATTGGCAAACGTGTACGTGCCGGTGCCGTCCGTCCATTGCTGGAGCGCCGGGATGGTCAGAGGGGTGGCGGCGGGGAGTGGGGGCGCTGCGAGCGTGGCCAAGCCGAGCAACAGGATTGCCGTCAGGTGCGGATTACGGAGGATTTGCCAAGTACTCATCTGGTTATTCCTTGTGTTGTCACGGTCGTGCGGAAAACGATTCATGAAACCGCGCTATGATAAAAAAAGCGGCGTCCGCGTTGCGCTCCGCTATTTCAAATCTATGGTATTGATCGTCTGCACCGTCACTGGACCAAGCAGCCCTGCCGGCAGGAGGGGGGAATGTTTCCCTACGGTCGCCGCCGTGACGGAGGTGTGCCGCTGTTCCACCGGCAACGCGGCGTCGCCCGCGAGGCGGTTGTTCCACGTGTTCACGACGTCCACTTCGAGCGTGTTTTTGCCGCGCTTCACCGCGGCGGTGATGTCCAGGCGATACGGCGGTTGCCAGAGCGTGCTGAGTTCCTGGCCGTTCACCCGCACGACGGCGATGTCATTGACTTTGCCCAGATCCAGGATCAACGCAGAGTGCGGCGTGCCCAGCGCGGAGTCGGAAAGATCGAACGTCTGCCGATAGGTGGCCGTGCCGGAAAAATACTTGATGCCGTTCGTGGAGTGCTCGGTCCAGTCCGTGAGCTGGTCGAACGTGACCTTTTCCGGCGCGCCCCGCCCCGGCGCAAAGCGCACTTCCCACGGTCCGGTGATGGCCCGCGGTGCGGCGGCGTCCGCAATTTTCAGCGGGCGCGTCTGGCCATCAGCGAAAATAAGTTCGTAAGCGCCGGCCGGACCGCCCTGGGCGCTGATCTTGCCGGCGGAATCGCGCGTCAACTGGAGTCCCAAAGTGTCCATGCCGTCGCGGGGTTGGGGCATGCGGGTCCGTAGTTGGGCGATTTCGTCGCCGCTTAAGGCGCGGGAGAATTGCGCCATATCGCCTAATTGGCCGCGATATTTGGCACCGTCCTGGGTCGCACCGGAATGTACGATGTGCGTGCTCTTGAGGCCCGTGCGGGCCAGCACTCCGTTGAGATACAGATTCGGCTGGCCGGCACGATACACCACCGCGACATGCGTCCAGTTCGTGAGCGACGCGGCATGCACTAATGGCGGCGCGAAATATCCCCCGCTGTGCTCGAACACGCACACGCCATTGCGCCCGACCGCCAGGCCGCAACCGGCATGTGCCGCGCCGCCGAAACCGTTGCCGTGGGGCGGAGGAAATACATCGTTTCGCATCTCGGCCATGCCCACGATGCCGCTATTGGCTTCACGGACGAGTGTGGTGTCATCCTCGGGCTTCACCCAGACGGCGAAGGTAAAGTTGTTGGGACTGTCGCTGGCGATGGCGTCACTGGCCGCAGGCTGCACCGTCGTGCCGAGAACTTCCTGGCCGCCGCGCGTGACCGAGACGATGCGTTCTGCCGGGGGCGCGGCCTTTTCGCGGAACACCACGAAGACTGATCCCGCCGGCCCGAAGGACAGCGGCAGCCGCACCACGCCATCGGCCGCGGCGTAAACCGCCGGGCGCTCGAGGCGTCCGGTATCCGGCCACCACAATTCCGGTGCGCGGTCGCCGACGCGAAAGGCCGCGTTGGCCACCAGCGATTTGGCCTGGGGATTGGCGACAAAATAAATATCCGCGGTGGCGCTGTGCCGGTGGGTGAAACCGAGCTTCGCCGATGTTTCAAAATCCGGTTTCAGACCCAGCCCGGCAAAGATCGCTGCCAGACTCTGGCCCCAGAAGACGCGGCCTCGGCCAAATTGGTGTTCCCCCGGCTGCTTCGGGTCGGCCGTGCCCCAGAGTTCGCGGGCGAGCGTTTGCACATCAGCGTCGCACTGCGGGAAATTCTCCCGGCTCGGCGAACGCGCCGGCGGTGCCCCCACGACCGTCGCCCCGGTCTGGACCAGATCGTGGATTTTTTTCAGCAACCCGGGGCGCATCGTCGCCGACTCCGGCAACGCCAGCAGCCGGTAGCTCATGCCGTCCGGCAGCACCAACCGGCCATCCTGCACGGCCAGCCGGTTTTCGATCACGTCCGCGTTGATGAAGTCATAGTCAAATCCCGGCGGCAGGGGCGGCTGTTGCGGGCCGACCATTTTGGGCGCGTCCTCGCTGATGAAATAGGCCACATCCGCCACATGTTTACCGGTCTGCAACAGCACGGTGCAGCGCCGCAGATAGTCAATCCACGCCTTGGACTGCTCGAACCAGGTATTGTTGCGGTTGAACTCCGAGCCAAAGCCGGCATTGATGCCGGGCGGTTTGTCGTCCGTCGGCTGATGGATATTGACGTGCAGCATGAACTGGTTGATGCCTTGGCAGAACGCCCAGTCGCCGCGTGCCTTCAAGTCGCGCGGCGAGTTGCTGAAGGCCGGACCGCCCGTGAACGCCTCCGCCCAGGTGACCGGCTTGCCGTAAATGTTCGCGGCGGAGGACGCGTCGCGCAATTCATACCGGCCCAGGTACCCCGTGTCCCGCGGGTCGAGAAAATTGCCGTTGGCCCAGAACTCGCCGGCAATTTCATCGCACTGGCCGCCATACAACAGGAACTCGCTGGGGAAACCCCAGTGCCCGTAATTCTCCAGCCACATCTTCATGCCGTGCTCGTGGCACAAGTCGCGCAGGCCGCCGACGTAATCCTGCGCAATCCGATCCGCCACCAGGCGCCGCAAGTCCCAGAGAAAACGGTCCGACTCATCGGCGCTGCCGACGATGCGCCCGGTCATCACCGGCAGGAACGGCAGGGGATCGTAACCATAGCGTTTCTGAAAATCGGCCGCGAAGCCGTCGGTCCAATTCTCCGGCCCGGTTTCATAGCTGTCGGCCACGACATGTTTCCAGGATTTGCGGTCCGCCGCCGGCAGTCGTTGGAGCAGATTGCCGACATAGGCGTCGAAGTGCGCCCGCAACGGGACGCGGTTCATTTTATCCACTTCCAATCCGGTGGCCTCCAGCGGGGCCGGGCCGTTCTTCGTGCCGGTCGGCGTCAGCGCCGTGCGCAACACAATCCAATCGCCCGGCGGCACGTCCCACTGCAATGTGCCATCCGCCGCCCGCAACTTGCTCAGATCGCGCACGGTGTCGGGTTTGACCGCCAGGCTGGCCGTATCCGGTTCGGCGGCGCTGGGCCAGGTATAAAAATCATAAAGCGGATGCGGATCCTGGCACACTTTCAGCAGGGCTTTCTCGGCGTAACTTTCCACGCGCGCTGCGGGCGAAAGATCGATAGCGCCCAGTTCGCAGGCCGCCGAAAGTTGCAATTGGAAAAACCTGGCCGTGGTGGCGGGAAAGGTCGCCACGAGCGGCGCCAGCGGTACCGGGCCGACGGCTACGCCAAGGTTGTGCCGGTCCAGCGCGAACGTTTTCACCATCCGATATTGCTGGCCATCGTCCGACGCCAGCAATTCGGCGGTGACGTTGACTGCCTTTATCGGCTGCACGGTCACGCTCCGCGCCGTGAAGGGCGCGGGCATCTCGAAGCTCACCCGCGTGGGCGTGCGCGCGGTGACCTTTGCCGCTTCGCCTTCGCCGGCCGGGGCCGGAAACGCCAGCACCGCCAGATCCTGAAAATCGCCCGGCGGCAACGGCAATTTGCCGGCGAAATGCTGTGGTCCGTGCAGCCGCAGTTCCGGCAGCGCGACGTAGCGCATGGCCTGCGTGGATTTTACCCACGGCCCGCCCGACTGGCTCCAGCCCGGCGAATTGAACACGCCGACATCCACCCCCAACCGCGTACCTTCACGCACCGCGTGCGCGATAAAACTCCACCACTCATCCGTGAGCGCCTTAGTCCTGCTGGTCGTTGGCGTGCCGCTCTGGCCGCTGATCACGCCGATGTAGCCTTCCCCGATGCCGACGCGCTGCATCGCTTCCATATCGCGGGTGATGCCCTCTTTGGTGATCTGACCATCCATCCAATACCAGTAGCAGCGGGGTTTGGTGGTTTCTGGCGGATGGGTGAAACTGGTTTCCAGCGTGTCCGCCTGCCCCGCGGCATGGCCGATTCCCAGCGCGAGGCAAATCCAAAGCGAAAGACTGACCGTCATGAGCGGTGTGCGATTTTTCATGAGAATCGATCCTTACCTTTCAAAGTTGCCATGGCCGCGCTTGGTATTGACTTAAAATCGCGCGCGATGAGCGCACAAACGATGGCTTATTATTGATATAGATTATAACCCCGGCACTACTCGGAAGCGAGGCCCCACCGGTCGCCGTGATTCCGGATGTGGTGGCGGTCGTGCAAAGGCAGTACCTGGCATGGTTGGACGGGCCGCTGCCGGTTTTGTGTGGTCTTACTGGTTCAACCTACCTGTAGATCAGCGGGTACTTGTCGGGCTCGACCAGGGATTCGATTTCCAGGTCAACGTCGAGGTCCGGCCAACGAAGGTGGTGCTGGAGGTGGAGTTCAACATTTAGAATCTGCCCGATGGTCGCATTCTTAAACCACGGGTTTTGTGCGAAGTCCACGAAATATTCGCGTTCTCCGGCAAGGATCCAGAATCCATGGGCCGAGATATTTGACACCTCAACCGCCAAAGTGTTTTTGCCACGCTTGGTGGATTTCATCACGCCGCTCCGTAACGATCTTCGCAAGTTCATTGACCTGCTTCCTCGTTAATCCTTTGTTGAAAGCCAACCCGACTGACGGGGTTATCCAGAACTGTGCTTCCCCATCGGCACAATTTACATGAACATGGGGTCGAGGTTCTTCCCTTGAGAAAAAGAAAAATCTGTAGGGCCCCTGCTGAAAACAGTTGGACTCATGCAAGCAGTATACCTATGGTGTGTGAATCAAGAAACCATTGGGCAACAGGATCGCAGTCATGCGGGATTGCCGCCTCCAGTGGTCCCGGATAGGAATGCCGGTGGGCTGGCGGTATAATTGCGTAACAGTGGAATTTATGGAGAGGCCCATGACGTATCGCGCGCACATTCGGAACGGCGTGGCCGTGCTCGACGAGCCGGCGCATCTGCTTGAGGGCACGCCCGTGAGGTTGGAGGTTGATCGTATCGACGCCGACTTCTGGGACGGCAAAAGTATCGCGCAGCTCGTCCAGGAGCAGGGCGTGAGTGTGTGCCGCGATCCCGCCGCTCTTGCGGGAGAATGGCCGGAGGATGAATCGCTTGATGAATTCCTGGCGTTTACACGCGAGGCCCGGCGGTGATGCAAGCGGTTCTGCTGGATACCGACATATTCTCGTTCTTCTTCAAACAGGATACGCGTGCCACCCTGTACTCTGGCGATATTCAGGGGCGGGAATTATGTTTGTGCTTTCAAACGGTTGCCGAGCTGCGCTGTTGGGCGGTGCAGCGAAACTGGGGTGACAAGCGCCGCCAACAACTCGTTAAGTCCTTACGAAATTATCTGATACTGCCGTACGATGACGCGATGGCCCAATGCTGGGCGGAAATCACGGCGCGTGGCCGGGTTACAGGCCGCAATATCGCCTGTGGGGATGTCTGGATCGCCGCTGCCGCCGTTCGCCATGACATACCGCTGCTTTCGCATAACGCCCAGCACTTCATCGATCTTCCCGGAATTAAGCTCATTACCCATCGGGAAGACATCAAATAACCATACCCATCCGCCGATTCCCATATATAAAGGACGAAAGCCAAAACGTTGCCGCTACGGCGCCGGTGAGGCAGGCGTCGGCACATTCGCGGGCGCCCGCGTTACCGCGACCTGCTACGCGCTGCGAGGGTGCCGAACATATATAGTTGCAGCTCGGCGTAGGCATCGGTATTATCCCGCCATGTGCAAACGTCCCCGTCACACATTAATTACTGGAGGTACAGACTATGGGAGGAGCAACGGAACCGGCAGTTTCTCGCGAGGGAAAACTGTTGGTTTTAGAGCATGGGGTGACACTCCCAGCAAGGTGTGTCATTTGCAACAAACCCCACTCAGGCGAACCAGTCAAGATGAAATTCATACGGTTTGGCAAGGGAGGCGTTGTCGACAGGATGGTGCAGGATGCGCTGCGGTCCGGCTACACGGGACCAGTTACTGCTTATGTGCATCTTTGCGACTTTCATCGCGCTCGGAAAATGTGGGTGTTGCTCATCTGCGCCGCGGTAATTCTGACCGGTGTCGTTGGTGGCATTTGCACCTCCCCTAAGAACCCCAACCTGGTTTCGGGGATGTTTGTGTTCTTCCTGGTATCAGCATTTCTGGGCTCATGGTTCTTTATGATGGTTCTAATCTACAACATCTACCTCAGCCCCACCCGCTTTGAGGACCGGGTAGTCTATTTAAAAGGTGCGGGCAAGGCGTTCTTGGACGGCCTTGGTCAACCCAAATCGTAATGAATCTTTCGGTTTGAATCCGGCGCTACCGATCATATTGACTATACTGCACGCACGGAAATGAATAACAGGAGGGTCTTGCTCTATGACAACCACATCGGAGCCGTTGGATGCCAGCCCTGCACTTGGAGGTTTGATCTACCGGAAGAACATTGGGGTTTGGACTCACTTTGCGCTTATGGCAGGCGGTCTGTTGTTCGTAGCAATTGGTGTGGGCATATGGCATGAGGTGCTTACAGGCGCTTGGCCATGGGTGGGACTGCGCACCCTTTTTGGGCTGTTCGCTATGGCCCCATTAGGCTTCGTATTTATTATTCTATCTGTCATCGGGCTGGTGCGCGGCGGTGCGCAGACCATAGTCTACGAAAATGGTGCGGAATTCCGGCGTCGCAACCAGCGGGTCGTCATTCCGTTCAACGAGGTCACGAGTTGCTGTTACCATGAGTATGCATACGGACAGTTGGGAACCGCTACACTCGAACTTCGTGCGCAAGATGAACGTAAGATACAAATTAGATACGACTACGACCCCACTGAGCCTAAGGACATGCTGGTTAAGCTGAAGCCTGCAAGGGCGCTCGCACAACGTATTACCGCCTTGGTGCGTCAACGGTTTGAAGCCAAACTCGCTGGCGGCCGGACCATTCCATGGGTTGATAATTGGTGCCTGACCTTGGACGGGCTCGTGCAGTGCAACACTGGATCCGTTCTGCGCTGGGAAGCGGTTCACAGCGCACAATTCGAGAAGGACGGCGACAAGTGTATCTGCACCATTGACGACCTTGTGCGTACCGATGTTCAGGTTCCGGACTTCTGGCCAGGCTACCAGATTGTGCAGGACCAAGTGAGCAAGGCTGCCGGTGTTGAACTCGACTCAGGGATATTGTCGGTCTCCTGACCAATGTCGATTGCAAGATTGGATTGCAGGGCAAGGTGTTTGTCCGCTGGACTGCGGGTAATTGCGGTCGGTGTACTTACGCCACGTGGTCCCACGGGCTCCCGCCATGTGGGTACCAGCTGTCGGGCCGCTGGGCCTCAGAAGAAAATGCAAGGCGTGGAAGGCGTCGGCTGGGGACATACGCCCGGCGCGAAAAGCGCTCGACAGGCGGGTCTAGGACAGGGGATTTGAGCGGGAAGATTTGAATTTCCAAGGGAAAGCGTGGCCATGCGAACTGCGCATGGCCGCGGCATCCGGACCGGTGGTGCCCGGCTGGGCGTAAGAAGCACAGCCACGCTGTGCGTGACCGTGGCACCCAGTGCGTGCGGCATGGCCGCCGGCGATCCTAGTGCCGCAACTGCGGCAGCGGCAGGCGCACCGGGCCATCATGGGGCGTGCATTCTTCGCAGGCGGAGCCTTCGCGGATGACCAGGGCGCCGGTGGGGCAGGCGTCGGCGCATTGGCGGGCGACGTGTTTGAGGGTGGCGCTTAGGTCGTTGTTCAGCGGGGCGGCGACTTGTACGGCAAAGCCGCGGCCGATGAAGGTGAGGCCCAGGGGTTCGGCGGCGCGGGCGGCGATCTGGATGCACAGGCCGCAATAGCGTTTGAGCGCCGGTTGGGCGCCGCGGGTGTCGCTGATCGTATTGTCGCTGCGGCGTGCTGGTTATGCGGCGCGTGCCGGCTGTAACATCCCTGCCCACCGGGCCGGATCGCGTTGAATCTCGTCGAAGAGGCGGCGCGCTGTGGCGGTCGGAAAACGTCTTCCCTGCTCCCAAGCTTGTTCCAAGATGATCGAGACGCCAATCAGGTGGGCAAATAAACTCTGGCTAAGCCCCAAACGCTTGCGCAGCGCCTTGATCGCCTTGGCGTTATATTCGCCCGGCTCCGGAACTTGAACCTCGCGCACGGTGAAACGGTGTTCGAGCGGTTCGCCGCTTTCCAACGCCTCCGCGATTTCTTTGAGACCCGCGAGAATCTTTAATCCCGCCTTGGAGTGTTTCAGGGTAATCTTCTTTTGCATGATAAGATCCTCACGTGAAGGCGTGGGTCTGTATGAAGACGTACCTCATACATCGTATTGTATTACATCGTAATATAGAAGTCAATTGCGCCGCAACTGCGGCAGCGGCAGGCGCACCGGGCCATCATGAGGCGCACATTCTTCGCCGGCGGCGCCTTCGCGGATGACCAGTGCACCGGTGGGGCAGGCGTCGGCACATTCGCGGGCGACGTGTTTGAGGGTGGCGCTCAGGTCGTTGTTTAACGGGGCGGCGACTTGTACGGCAAAGCCGCGGCCGATGAAGGTGAGGCCCAGGGGTTCGGCGGCGCGGGCGGCGATCTGGATGCACAGGCCGCAGACGATGCATTTGCCCGGCTCGTAGATCACCAGGGGATGGGTATCCTGGCGCAGGAATTCGCGGCGAGCGCCTTTGTACTTGGCGGGGTTGGCTTGGTATTGCATGGCGACGCGGCGCAGTTTGCAGCCGCCGAGCTTGCCGCAATCGCAGTGGGCGCAGCGGGCTGATTCGGTGATGGCCTGGGCGTCGGAAAGGCATTGGGGAAAGCCACCGTGGGGCGTGGTGCGCGGCGTGGTGGGAACGTGGGCGAAGAAGGCTTTCATTTCCGATTCGGTCATGCGCCCCAGCTTGGCGGCAAAGGGTTGGGGTTTGCCGGTGATCGTTTGGGCCAGGAGGAACGTGTCGATATTCTCGGCGGCGGTGCGGCCATCGGCCACGGCGCGGATGGCGTAATGGGCCGGGATCAGGGCGCTGCCGGCGGCAAAGACTTTGGGGTGGTTGGTCTGGAGCGTCTCCTTGTCCACCTTGAGGCCTTTGCCGGCGTAGGCCAGATTAAGAGCCGCGGCTTGTTCCCGGGCGATCGGGCCGCAGGCCAGGAGGATGGCTTGGTAGTCGCGCTGTAAATCGGCCAGGGTGCTGATACGCGTGTTGAGGACAAACTCGGCGCCGAGGGCTTTGACGAGGTTGATCTCGCCATCGAGGATGGCGCGGGGCAGACGCTGCTCATCAATTGAATAACGCAGCGCGCCGCCGGGGAGCGGATGATCGTCAAAAAGCGTTACGGCGTGGCCGGCCTGGAGCAGGAACCACGCGGCGGTCAGGCCCGCCGGCCCGGTGCCGACGATGGCGACGCGTTTGCCGCTGGGCGGGGCACAGGGCGGCAGGTAGGGGGCGGCCGAGGCCAGGTCCTTATCGCCCACGTAGCGCTTAAGTGTGCAGATGGAAACGGCATCATCAATTTGATTGCGGCGGCAGCCTTTTTCACACAGCTCCGGACAGATGCGCCCCAGCGTGGCCGGCAGCGGGATGGCTTGCTTAACGGTGGCGACGGCATCGCGCAGTTCGCCGCTATGGATGTGCCGCATCATAGTGGGAATGTCCATGTGGGCCGGGCAGACGCCCTGGCAGGGGGCAAAGCAATCGCCGCAATGCTCCGCCAGCAGCAGTTCCAGCGCGCTGCGGCGGAAGGAGTGCACTTCGGGCGTTTCGCTTTCAATCACCATGCCTTCGGTCACCAGCGTGGCACAGGAGGGCATCATGCGTGGGGAGTTGTTGATTTTGACGAGGCAGACCAGGCAGGAAGTTTGCGGCGTGCAGCCTTCCAAGTGGCAGAGCGTGGGGATTTCGATGCCCAGCTTGGCCGCCGCCTGGAGGATGGTGGTGCCGGCGGGGACGTCCACCGCGATGTTGTCGATTGTGGCTTTAGGCATGGAGGGCACCGGAACCAAATGACGAATGACGAATGATCCCGATCGGTATCGGGAACGAATCAAATTGCAATAACCAATGAGGTAATGACGAAACGATGTCAGGGTGAACGCACATTGGCACGGATCCCCCGCGACCTGCGCGGTGGACCCGTGGCACCCGGAGCCGGTTGGGGTGAACCCGGGGCGCGGAACGCATTCCAATTTCCAACTTCCAACTTCTAACTTCTGTCTTCAGCATGGTGATGCCACCTCGATGCTGTTGACGGGGCAAATGCGGCGGCAGACATCGCAGCGGGTGCACTTGGCGGTGTCGATGGTGTGCTTTTGATAGGGCATGACGGGGATAGCGTCCGAGGGGCAATTCTGGGCGCAGCGGGTGCAACCGATGCACTGGTCGGTAACCTGGTATTTGATCAGCGCCTTGCACTGGCCGGCGGGGCAATGGCCGTTGAGATGGGCCTCGTATTCGTGGCGGAAATAGCGCAGGGTGGTCAGCACGGGGTTGGGGGCGGTTTGGCCTAGGCCGCAGAGGCTGCCGCGCGTGACTTGGACGCACAGCTCTTCGAGACGCGTCAGGTCGTCGCGGCTGGCTTCGCCGGCGCACAGGCGCGTCAGGATCTCCAGCATGCGCTGGGTGCCGATGCGGCAGAAGGTGCATTTGCCGCAGGATTCCGCCTGGGTAAATTGCAGGAAGAAGCGGGCGATATCGACCATGCAGTCACGATCGTCCATGACGACCAGGCCGCCGGAGCCCATGATCGCGCCGATGTTGCGCAGCGATTCGTAATCGACCGGCGTATCGCCGAGTTCCGCCGGGATGCACCCGCCGGATGGGCCGCCGATCTGCACCGCCTTGAAGCGCCGGCCGGGGGCCACACCGCCGCCGATCTCCTGGACAATCTGGCGGATGGTAATGCCCATGGGCACTTCGATCAGGCCACCGCGGACAATTTTGCCGGTCAGGGCAAAGACCTTGGTGCCTTTGCTGTTGGCGGTGCCCAGGGCGGAAAAGGCGGCCGGGCCATGGCGAATGATCCAAGGCACCAGGGCCAGGGTTTCAACGTTGTTGATGCAGGTGGGCTTGCCCCACAGGCCGCTATCGGCGGGGAAGGGCGGGCGCAGACGCGGCATGCCGCGGCGGCCTTCGATCGAGGCCATCAGGGCGGTCTCTTCGCCGCAGACAAAAGCGCCGGCCCCTTCCATCACGCGCAGATCCAAGCTGAAGGGACTGCCGAGGATCTTGGCGCCCAGCAGATTGCGTTCCCGACAGATATCAATAGCTTTGTGGATGCGCTCGACCGCCAGCGGGTATTCATGCCGGATATACAGGATGCCCTGGTTGGCCCCGACCGCCATGGCGGCAATCATCATGCCTTCGATGACCCGATAGGGGTAAGACTCCAGGATCATGCGATCCATGAAGGCGCCGGGATCGCCTTCGTCGCCGTTGCAGATGATGTATTTATCAGGTCCGGGAGCGGCACGGGCCTTTTCCCATTTAAGGCCGGTGGGAAAGCCGGCGCCGCCGCGCCCGCGCAGGCCGGAGGCTTTGACTTGGGCGACGAGCTGGGCGCCATCGGCAATTTCCAGCGCCTTGCGCAGGGCGACAAAGCCTTCATGGGCGAGGTATTCATCAATATCGAGAGGATTGATCTGGCCGCCGAGTTCCGTGGCCAGATGCATTTGATGGCCCAGGAAGTCCTCGACGGGTTTATCACGCACGTCCAGCGCCTGGCGCTGCACGCGGCCGGCGCCGTTGGCACCGCCAATCAGGCGATCGAGCAGGCCATTGGCGGCCATTTGCACTTTGCGGACCAACCCGCGCGGCTTGAAGTGGCGGCGGACGATGGCCGCGGCCTGTTCCGGCGTGACCTTGTTGTAATAAATGGACGGGCGGCCGGGATAGACCACTTCGACCAGCGGCGTTTGATGGCACATGCCCACGCAGCCGACGGGCTTGACCGGGATATCCAGGCCCATCTGGTTCACCGTATCCTGGAGCAGGTTACGCACCGTCATCGAACCGCCGGCAATGCAGCAGGAACCCACACCGATATTGATGTGCGGGCGGGCGGCATCGGTGAGGACATGATCGAGGCCGGAGTGGCCGCCGGTGGCAGGGGGGGCATTGGCAAAGTCGATAATGGCCTGGGGCGCCGTGTCGGAGGCCATGTGGCCATAGGTCAGGCCATCAATCTGCATGACCGGGGCAAGCGTGCAGCAGCCCAGGCAGCCGACGCGTTCGATGGTGTATTCGCGGGCATCATCGGTATCCTGGCCATGGGGCAGGTGCAGGTGGCGGCGGACGGCATCTTCCACCAACTCGGCGTTTTTAACGTGGCAGGCGGTGCCATGGCAGACGCGGACAATATGCTTGCCCACGGGGTGATGGCGGAACTGGGCGTAGAATGTCGAGACGCCGGAAACCGCCGCCGGGGTAATCTGCGTGATGCGGCACAGATGCTCCATGGCCGGGGCGGGCAGGTAGTGGTAGTGCTCCTGCACGGCTTGCAGGATGGGGATGAGCGACTCGGGCGTGGATCCCAGGCGCGCGACGGTGTGATCGACAAAGGCTAAATCGACGGCAGGGTCCGTGGTCCGGGCCGGGCTAAGGACGGAAAGTTGCACCAGTTCCTGCGGCATTATTTGGCCCCGATGCAATACAGATTCAGTTTGCCGCGGAAGTAGATGCGCCCGTGGGCAAAGGCCGGCGAAGCGCTGACCGCCTCGCCCAGGGGGGCGGTGCCCAGTTCCTTGTAGGTGGCACCGGCATCCAGGAAATGCGTCAGGCCATTGCGATCGGTCAGGTAGATGGTGTTGCCAACAAGGGCTGGCGAGGCGTGGAACTTGAGTTCAAAATCATGCTGCCAGAGTTGTTTGCCGTTGTGAGCGTTGTAGCTGGTGACCACGCCGCCGCTGTGGACCAGCAGCACAAACTCGGTACTGGCCAGCGGGCTGACGATATCGGGCAGGCCTTCCTCGGCTTTCCAGACGAGGTGGGATTTGGTCACATCGCCGTGGCCATCGATGCGCAGGGCGTCCATCGCCGCCTGATCGCTGACGACAAAGGCCAGGCCGCCAGCAAACGTGGGGCTGGGGGCTACATCGCCGTCAAGCAGATTGGCGCTCCAGATTTCCTTGCCATCGTCGGGGTTATAGGCGGCCACCAGCGGCCGGGCGGCGGTGATAATCTGCGGGCCGGCCGGCGGATAAATAACGATGGGCGAGGACCAGGAGTTGATCACGGCACGCTTGGTTTTCCAGAGTGTCTTTCCGGTGGCGGCATCCAGCGCCAGCACGGCGGCGAGTTTGTCGGCCGGATCGTCCCCCTGATCGAACTGCACGATCAGGCGATCGCGATACGTTGCCAGCGAGGCGGCATGGCCATAAACGTTGACCGGCTTGCCAAGGTTCTGGGTCCAGAGCGGGGTGCCGGCAAAATCAAACGCGGCCACATCGCCGGTGGGGAAGATGGCGAAGACGCGCGCGCCATCGGTGGCCATGGTGTTGGGGGCGTAGCCGGTTTCTTCGTTAAGCGTAATGGCGGTGCCGCTGACCGGGCCGCTGACGGTTTGCTGCCAGAGCAGGGCGCCGGTATTGGCCTGAAAACAAAACACGGACTGGCCTGCGGGCGTGGCGCCGGAGAGGAAGATGCGGTCGTCCCAGACAATGGGCGAGTTGTAGCCGGGCAGCGGGACGGGCACTTTCCAGAGAATATTCTTCCCGGCAGCGCCATCCCACAGCGTGGGCGGGGCGGGGGTTTGGTTGACGATGCCAGCGCCTTGAAAGCCGCGGAAGCAGGGCCAGTTGGCCATGAGTTGTTCATTGGTGGGCAGCGGGGCGCTGGGCTTGGTGGCGGCAGTGGGGCCGGGGATACCGCCGCTGCGGGGCAACGGTAAATCTAATAAACTCGCTGGGTGGCCAAAGGCGAAGAAGGTCAGCGTGGCGATCAACAGCCCGCTGATTACGCCGATAGCGCGGCGGGCCAGCGCGGCACGTTGCCAGGGATCTGTGACCGGCGGGAAGGCGGTCATGGCTCCAGGCAGTGTGGCGCCCAACTGCGTGGAGGCTTTTAAGGCCGCCACCAGGACCACCAGGCCGCCCAGCAGCAGCCAGGCCCCGGTGGCGATGCGCGCCCGGCGCACAAAGTGCTGTTGCCGCAGGATCAGATCGAGCTGGCGGATCCGCGGCTTAAGATCCTCGTTTTCCGGCGTGGCGGCCAGTGCAATCTGCAACTGCTGCAATTCGCCAATGAGCTTGGGGGTGTGGCCGGGTTTAATCTGGGTCTTGGGATCGTGGGGCAGATCCGCTGCCACCAGCGGGCTTTGGGCGCGGTCACGCAGAAAATCGACTACCAGCGCAGCCGCGACGATGAGGCTGAAAACGGCGGCCGCCAGGGCGATAGTGCGGCTCAGGCGGTACCACGCGGCACGCGTCTGGTCGGGTTGCAGCGGAAGATGGATGGGGCTTTGGGTCATACCGGTGCGGGGTTCGCCTCCAACTGGCGTTGTTGTTGTTCCACGGGGCAAAGCTTGTAGCACCGGGCACACGAGACGCAGGTGCCGGCATCGGCAATATATTGTGGGGTGCGGCGGCGGACCGTGTGGGTCAGCAACTTGAGTGCGATGACCAATCCCATCCACACGCCCAGCCAGGCGGTGCCGGTGGCAAAACGCTGCTGCAAGGCGGCGGCCTGCTGGTAGAGTTCTTCGGGGGTGCGGCCGGATTGGCGGAAAGCTTCCAACTGGTCGTGGACGGTGCGGGTAACCGGGCCATGGCCGGCGGAGTGCACAATGCGGGCCAGCGTCACAATCGGATCCACCTGGGCCACGCTGGGGCCGGCGCGATAGCCCAGGAATGCCAGCAGCAGCGGGAGCGCCGGCACCAGCACTACGCACAGGACAAAGCGAATGCGATCGCGGCGGCACAGCGGAGCGACACGCGGGGGCGTGGGCTGGCGAATGGCGCCGAAGGGGCAGGCCTGCTCGCACAGACGGCAATCAATACATTTATCCGGGGTGATCGTTACGCGCCACTTGGCGAACGGGGCGATCAGCCGCAGCAGCACGCCATAGGGGCAGAAGATGCGGCAGTAAATGCGGCCGACGAACAATCCGGCGACCAGCAGTACCGTGCCCAGGAATAGCATCTGTGCGGTGCCGCTGAGGCGGAAGAAGGCGACGAATGGGTCGTACTGGCAAATGACAAAGTCGCTGCCGGTGGCGGCAAAGAGCACCGCCAGTCCGAGGTAGGCGTAGGCCAGCAGGCCCAGGCCCGCATCGAGCCAGGAGGGCAATTGGATCGGCTTCCAGACCACGGCATCCTGGATGGCGCCCAGCGGGCAGACGCCGGAACAAAAGACGCGGCCGAAGAACAGCGTGGCCACCAGCGGCAGCAGGAAGAAGGCCGCGACGGCCCACGGCAGCGCGTAACCGGGATTAAAGAGGGCGTAGCTGACATTCTGGATCGAGCCGATAGCGCAGACGCAGCCTTTGCGATAAAAGCCAAAATAGATCAGGCTGGCGATTAGCAGAATGAACACGCCGCGGCGCGAGCGTTTTTTGAGGACCAGCCAGGCGGCCAGGCCCAGGGCGATGGCCAGTGCGGCGACGTCGATGTATTGCCAAAGCGCGGCACGGGCCAGGGGAAGTTGCGTGGAGGGGATGGTGTAGCCGCTGCGGAAATCCGGAGGGGGGAAGCGTTCTTCGGCCAGGGCGGTGGTGGTGAGGGATAGGAGACAGAGCAGCGCGGAGAGCCAGCGGTTACTTAAATAGCAACGCACATTGGCCCATGGATTGCGATCCATGGGCGTGGGGGGCGCTATGCTGGCGGCGTCGCGCTGCGACGGCGCTAATCGGCGCGTGGTGCCCAGAGCAAATTGAGATGGCGGATTTCCGATTGGCATTACCCCGTCCGTGTTTTGGTTTTGATGATGTAGGGTTGACCGGCCGGGACGCGACTGAAGGCCTGGGAGGGGCAGGCGGCGGCGATGGAGCACCAGTTGCAATGCACGCAGCGTTCCTGGTCGATCTGGAGTTGCAGCGAGCCGTTGCCGAAGGTGCTGCATCCTTTGACGCATTTGGCGCAGCCGATGCACAGGTCGGCGTCGATGGTGTATTCGTAATAGGGATCTTCGACATAGCGGCGTTTGAGGGCGGCCGTGGGGCAAAGCTGGTTTTCCGCCCCGGTGTTGAGGCCATTGGGCTGGGCCTGGAAAAAGCCGGTGCACAAGTCGCAATAGCCGCAGAGGCTGTAGGCGTGGGTGCATTTGACCGCCGAGGGATTGAGCACGCAGTTGGTGGCGCATTTGCCGCACTGGATGCATTTGAACGGGTCGATCTGCCAGAACGTTTCGCCGCGCGCAGGGCGATTGACCATGGCGCCCAGCACGCCGCCGAGGGCCAGCAGGCCGGCGCCGCGCACGGCGTTGGCCAGCATATCGCGGCGGGAGATATTCTTATCGACGTTATCAGCGGCCATGGGCTTTCCTTAAGACTGTCTAGGAAGAACAACCACAGAGGCTCAGAGACGCAGAGGGTTTCACAGAGAGGGCTCCATTATTCAAGAGGCTTTCGGGGTCAGAGTTTCAACGGCTGGTACAGTGCCATTGGCCGCGCTTTGCCGCGCCGTTTCGGCCGGCGGCAGCAGGCAAGCATCAAACTGGCTGCAATTAGCACAGGGCAGGCGGCGTTGACAGGTGGCTTGTGCCTGGGGCGTGCGGGCGACCAGGAACCCGCTGCCGGCCAGCAGGCCGCCGAGGGTTACATAGCGACCGGCGGTGCAGAGAAATTCGCGCCGGGTGGAATGGGCGGTATCGCTCATAGGTCACTGGTCTCCGCATTGGGGGCAAAGATCCGCACGCTGGTGGTGCCGGGTTCCAGCACCAGTACATGGTTGGCGCCATCCACGGCCAGTTCCAGGCCTCGGTGCGCGTTGGCGAACATATCCGGTCCGGCGACGACACAATCTAAACGGCCATCGGGGTGGAATATTTTCACGCGGGCCACGCCTTTTTCCGCCGTGACAATCCGGCCGTCGGACAGCAGGGCCAGATGGCTGGGATTGCAGCAACCGATGAAGTTGGCGATGGCGGTGCCGGGCTTGCCGAAAAAGTGTTGAAGCTGGCCATCGGGGCTGTAGGTTTCCACGCGGTGGCGGCCGGGGTTCGAGACCATGATCTGCCCGTTGGCGGCGGAGGCGACATTAAGGAAGGGGCTGGGGAGCACCAGGCCGCCGTCGCCATCGTTCTTGCCCAGTTCGCCCAGCACCTTGCCGTCCAAGGCACAGCGCACCACCAGGCGGCGGCCGGCATCGGCGGCATAAAGTTCCTGGCCTTGCACGGCCAGGCCGGTCAGCAGCGATTTATCGCCCAGGGAATTCCAAACGGCGGTGCGCTCTCCGGCGGCGTTGTAAACTTCCACATGATCTTTGAAGCCAACATAGATCGCGCCTTGGGCACCGGCAGCCAGGCAGAAGGGCGCATCGGCCAGCGTAATATCGTGGAGAGTTTCCCCTTTGGTGTTCAGAATGCGAATCATGCGATCGCCGGCGACCAGGATGCGGCCCTTCGCATCGACGGCAATGGCCCGCGGCGCCTGGAGGCCCGTGGCGATCTGCCCCAGCAGGTGGTATTTGATCAGCGCCGGATCGACCTTCGCCAGTGCCGAGACGTCATACGTGGCGCCTTGTTCTTCCGCCTGGTTCTGCACATCGCCGGCGTCTTTCAGTTGCGAATAAACCATATAGGTGCCCACCGGCAGCACCACCAGCGCTGTGCCCAGGCCCAGCCGGGCCTTAAGCGACATCGGGCGGGCGCCCGGGGATTCCTGCGGGGACTGGGTATCCGGGGTATTGAGTGGCTCAGTCATGTCCAGCCTCCAGTAGATTGAGACATTCCAGCCGGTGCAGGTCGCGGGCCAGCAGCCGGCTGCCGGCCAGGGCCATGGGACCCCAGGATTCGTGGCCTTGCTCGAGCACGGGCCACTGGGCCAGCAGGTGGAATTTTTCCGGTGCGGCCTGTACCACGCTCAGCGTGCCGGTGTCATTGATCAGCAGGATTACATCATTGGTAATCATATAGGGGCCAATGCCGAAATGCTGTGATCCGCTGTTCCAGCGCGGCTTGCCGTCGGCGGGGTCCAGGCAGACCAGTTGGCCGCCGGGAATCACGCCATAGATGTTGCCTTTGTAATAGATGGGCGTTTGCTGTTCGGAGCCGAACACTTCCGGGGGAAGTTTATAAACCGGTTCGACGGCAAACTGGTCGCCGGTCTTTTTGAGCTGGACCATCATGCTGCCGGCACCGTAGCCGCCGCTGAGGAAAATGTGATCCGATCCGACCATCACCGGCGATGGCACGGACGCCATGTTGACCTTCCATTGCGGGGTTTGCCACAAGATGCGGCCGGTATCGGCGGCAATGCCGACCACGCCGCCGCTGGCACAATAGACGTACATACGCTGACCTTCGCAGTCCAGCGGCATGATCGAGGAATGGGTCATCTCCCACTTTTTAGGATTGGCGGCCTTCCATACCACTTTGCCGGTGGCACAGTCCACGGCGATCATCAGGGCATCGCCGCCGGGGGCGATGATGGCGCGGTCGCCATCAATCAAGGGGCACTGGCCGGCGTACCACGGGGGAATCTTGGAATGGAATTCCGCCACCAGGTCGATGCCCCAGTGGTATTCGCCGGTGAGGGCATCCGCGCAGAGCACCGTGCATTTGGGCCCCAGGGTGACCACAAAGTGGTCGGTGACCGCCGGCACCGTACGCGACATGCCATGATTGCGTTTGACGTCCGCCGGGTAACAGCGCGACCAGATCTCGGCACCATCGGCCAGGGAGAGGCAGCGCAGGACATCGGAGCGTTGCTGCGTGTCGTAATCCAGCAGGTAGACGCGACCATTGTGGATGGCAGCGCCGGCGTAGCCATCGCCCACGTTGATGCGCCACAGGCGGGCGGGCGCTGCCTTGGGCCAAGCGGCTGGCAGGGCCAGGGTTTCGGTAGCGATGCCATCGAGATTAGTCCCGCGAAAGCGCGGCCAGGATCCCGGCAGCGTGCTGGGCGTGCCCTTGCCGGCGGTCAGCGTGCCATGGAGATCGATGGGTTTAACGGCGGCGATGGGACCCAAGCGGTCGGCGCCGGGAATGCGCTCTTTAAATGGACCGGTCTGCGGCGTGGAAAACAACCAGCCGCCCAGCAGCAGCAGGCCGCACAGGCCCGCAACCCAAGGCAGATATTTGGCGAGCAATGTGACTTTCATACGTCCAACACACGCGACTAAACGACCCGCCACGGGCACGAAGGCACCGTTAAAACGCAGCCCATCCGGGAATATTGCGAGTATAGGGAATTGGAAGGGGGTGTTCAATGGGAAACTGGATAAAGATGTCCGCTTATGACTGCCGTTTCTCATTTGCGGGTTTTACGTGAGCCGAGACGCGCGGGCCGCATTGGCGTATTATGTTCCGCGATTATCCGCGGGCGTGATTGCAACGGACCGCAGATAAACGCCGCTGCACGCAGAGGAATGACATTAAAGGAAGTATTTTGACCTCGGGCCGCTGAGTGGCCCGAGGTTTCTTGTATGAGCTGCGTCTATCTGCGGTTAGAGATCTTTTGTGCATGATGCCGGTTGGATTATCGGGAGTGGTGCGTGCGAATTGCTTACCTAGCTGCCGGCGCGGGGGCCATGTATTGCGGGGCCTGCGCGCGTGATGCCACATTGGCGCGGGGCCTGCTGGCCCGCGGCCATGACGTGCAACTGATTCCGCTCTATACCCCGCTGAAACTTGAAGCGGAAGGTTTGCCCGTCGGGCCGATTTTTTATGGCGGGATCAATGTTGTTTTACAGCAAGCCTGGGGGCTCTTCCGCTGGTTGCCGCGGGCGCTCGATCGTGTGCTCGATCGGCCCAGTCTCCTGCGGCAGGTGGCCAAATATGCCATAGAGGTCGAGGCGCGGAATCTGGGCCCCATGACCGTATCGGTGCTGGCCGGCACCGATGGCCGGCAGAAAAAGGAAGTCGAACGGCTGCTGGAATACCTGGCGCAGGGCTTTCGCCCGGAGTTGATCAATCTGACCAATTCGTTGCTCTCCGGGATCGCGCCGGAAATCAAGCGCCGCCTGAAGGTGCCGGTGGTCTGCACGTTTCAGGGAGAAGATTCGTTTGTGGCGGACTTGCCCGAACCGCACCAGGCCCAGGCCCGGTCGCTGATCCAGGCCAATGCGCGGGCGGTGGATTTGTTTATCTGCCCGAGTGCCGCCTTGGCGCCGCAGGTGGCCGAATTCCTGGGCGTGCCGCCGGAGCGCCTGCGCGTGATTCGCACCGCCATGACGCTGCCACCGGAATTGCCGCGGCCGGCGGGGGAATTTACGGTGGGGTATCTGTCGGTGATCCGCCCCTGCAAAGGGCTCGATCTGCTGGTCGAGGCGCTGCGCCTGCTGCGGCGTCAGGATCGCCCCGTGCGCTTGCTGGTGGCAGGACGGGTGATGCACCAACCCTTCTGGAAGACCCTCCAGCGCATGATCCAGAGCGAAGGCTTGCAGCACCATACCACTTTTCTGGGCGAAGTGGATGCCGCGGGCAAGGGGGAGTTTTTGCGGCGTTGCCATGCCTTTTGCGTGCCCAGCCGCATCCCGGAGCCGCGCGGGGTGGCGGTGCTCGAAGCCATGGCGGCGGGCGTGCCGGTGATTGTGCCGGCCAGCGGCGTATATCCGGAACTGCTGGCCGACGGTGGGGGCGGGGTACTGGTGCGGGCCGACGATGCGGGCGCCCTGGCGGCGGCGGTGGGCGATTTGATGGACCACCCCCGGAAGGCGGCGGCTATGGCACGCCAGGCCCGCCAGGTCATTGCCCAACATTGTGCGCCGGAACAGATGGTGGCCCAGACGGTCGCGGTGTATGAGGGGCTGGTGGCCAAGCGATCCTGACTTAGACGCTCTTAATTCTTCTGACCGATCTTCCCAGCGGTTCCCGCTTCCGGCCAGCCGTCGGTGGTCCAGAGCAGCGGGCGGATGTCGAGCACGGGGCGGTTGTCGCCGCGGTCCAGGTCGGCCTCGTAGTGGCAACTGAATTTCTCGACGCCATGATCGAAGAACCGCCCGAAATGCCCCGGCCCGACCTGGTGGCCCACGGTGCCCAGAAACAGCGTGCCGGCGCCGTGTGCCAGATCTTTATTTTCGCGGTCAAGGTAGGGTCCCGTCACCTTGCGGGCTCGTCCCACGCGGATGTTGTAGGTGCTGTCTTTGCCCTTGCAGCAACTGCCGTGATTGACGAACAACGATGGGAATGCTCCGACCGGTGCCGAAAACATAGTAACGGCCATGGCAGATGATCACCGTCGAGGGGTCGTGGATGCCAATGCTGCCCTCGAGCGCGGCCGCCGGCGCCATGGCCAGCACGAGAATGGCCAGGAGATACGTCAGACGTTGGAGGGTGCTGGAATATGGCATGAATAGTTTCCTTTCATCCGGGATTGGCCACCAGTTCAAGCGCCGGCGGGAGTTTCGCGCTCTGTGCGGGTGTCGGGATCTTCGTCAATGGTGGCCTGCGCGGAGCGCGTGGGCGGATCGGATGGTGTTGTCGAAGGCATGGATTCCTGGGTATCGGGTGCAATGTGGGTGGTCGCGGCCGGCTCGGCGATGGCGGTGCCGCGCGGCAGGACCACGCGGAAGGTGGTGCCTTTGCCGGGGATGCTTTCGCAGAACACTTTGCCGCCGGCCCCGCTGATCACGCGGCGCACCAGGGCCAGGCCCAGGCCGCTGCCCTGGGGCTTGGTGGAAAAGAACGGCTCAAAAATGCGCTGCTGGAGTTCCAGCGGAATACCGCCGCCGCTGTCGCGTACCAGCAGGCTTACGTTGTCCTGTTCGCTCAGGGTCGAGACCGCCAGCGTGCCGCCGGTGCGCATGGCTTCCTGGGCATTGGTGCACAGGTTCAGCAGCACCTGGCGCAGTTCGGCGGCATTGATGACCACCGCCGGATCGCTCGCATCAAAGTGCGTGGTGATGCGGATGTTCCGCTGTTCGAGCGCGGGCCGCAGGAACTCAATGGCTTCGTTGACCACGCGATTGACGCTCGTGAGCTCGGCGGGGTTGACGACCTGGGTGCGTGTTAGAAAATCGCTGAGCATCAGGTCCAGTCGGCGAATCTCGCGATCGCAACTGTCGGTCAGTTCCACCTGGCGTTCGACTTTGGGGGACTTGGTGACAATCAGATTGCGCAGCGCATGCAGATTAAAACGCAGGGCGGTCAGCGGGGAGCGCACTTCGTGGGCCAGCACCGAGGCAAGCATTCCGCGCTCCGTGAGCAAGCTGGTGCGGGCCAGTACGCTTTGGGCCTGCTGGGCACGCGTGCGTTCGAGCCGCCGGGTCGCCGTGGAAAGTGCCAGCAGCAGCACGATGAGTCCGAGCAGTATGAATGTGGCCGCCAGGACTATCTGCGAACCCTGGGTGGCCCAGAACTGCCGGTTCACCCACACTTGCTTGTAGCCGGCGCTGAGGTAATACACATGCGCCACCTCGTCGGTGGTCATCTTGATCTGGAGGGTGGCATCGACCACCGGTTCGGCCGCCGCATCCCACGGCAGGCTCTTAATGTGGGAAATGCGGACGGGGTCGCTATCGGCCGGGGAAAACGACGGCCAAGCCTCCACGTTGAGGTTCCCGTGTTCCTGTCCCGGATCGCTGTGGTAGACGATGCTGCCGTTTTCCCAGATCATCAGGTAGGACAGGGCCGGATTGGTGCGGCAGGCGCGCAGCAGCGTTTCGTGGATCGCCTCATCGGCACCGGTCGGCAGCAGCAGTTTCTCGCGCAGTTCGGTGCCCAGGCGTTGCGTGTCGGCGGTGAGCTGGGCGTTGATGGTGTGGTCGAAGGCCGTACTGATCAGGCCCCAGGACCAGCCGCTGGCTACGCCGATCCAGATCAGCGCCACCAGCAGGGGGGGCCAGGCAGACTTAAGGACCATGCGAATGGAAGCCATGCGTGTAGGATACGTTTTCGGAGCGGTGCGGCCAAGGGGCGGTCGGACAAATTTGTCGGACAATTTCCATTCAACCCGTTGCGGTGCGGTGCCGGGTGGGATACTAATTCGCGGCTAATGACGAATGACTAATGACGAATCAAATTTCAATGATTAATGACGCAATGACCAAACGGTTGACGCTCCAAGCGGGTATTATCAAAACTTCCATCAATGTCTTCTTCGTGCGTCTTGGTGACTTCGTGGCTTCGTGTTTATTCTGGTCTTGAGAGCTTGACGCGTTGCGGCACATCCTTCGTGGTGCATTACCTTCCCTCAATAAAGGAAAAGACGTGAACGAATACGGTGTGATATTTGATATGGATGGGGTCCTGGTGGACAGCTATCAGGCGCACTATGAATCCTGGCGGCAGGCGGCCCTGCGCTATGGGCTGGTGCTGGCCGAGCCGGATTTCGCGCGCACCTTTGGCCGGACCAGCCGGGAGATCATCGGGCAGCTGTGGCCCGGCCGGTTTGATGAGGCGGAAATTGCCGCGTTCGACAGCCGGAAGGAGGCGGCGTATCGGGTGATCCTGGATACGCATTTTCCGGAGATGCCCGGCGCCGGGGATCTGCTGGGCACCTTGCACGCGGCGGGTTTTCGCCTGGCCATTGGCTCATCGGGCCCGCCGGAAAATGTGGCGCTGGCCCAGCGCCGCCTGCCCAATGGAAAGTTGATTGCCGCCACGGTAACGGGCAAGGAAGTGCGCCATGGCAAGCCGGACCCGGAGGTATTTGTGCTCGCGGCGCAGAAGCTGGGCCTGGCGCCGGGAAAATGTGCGGTGGTGGAAGATGCCCTGGTGGGTTTGCAAGCGGCGCGCCGTGCCGGAGCGGTAGCCATTGGGCTGGTGGGTACGGCCACGCGTGACGTCCTGGCACCCTATGCCGATCTGGTGGTCGATCGGCTCCGGGACATTACGCCGACCGTGGTGGCGCGGTTAATGCCAACGCCGCGGGCGTAAATTGTGGCTCGCATAACCCGTCGCGTTGCGACGCCGCTAAACGGCCGCGTTCAACGGCACCTCGGGCACAGGCCGTGCAGGACGACTTCGTAATAGTTGACCTTGTAGTCCTTGGCTACCTGGAGGGTGTGGACGAGGTTGTGGGGCACTTCGGATTCCTTCAGGCACTCCACATTACCGCAGTCCTCGCAGACAAAGTGGGGGTGCTGGTGCTGCTTCTTCTGGGGCGTGCCGCCGAGGGCATAGCGCCATTCCCGGTCTTCGCCACGGATGCGGTGCACCAGGTGCAGACGTGAAAACGTGTTGAGCGTGCGATAGACGGTGACGGCATCGGTATGTTCCGGCAGGTGGGCGAGGATCTCCGAAACGGCCACCGGGTGCGGGGATTTCTCCAACACGCTCAGCACCCCGATGCGTACCGGGGTGCGCCGCAGGCGTGAGGCTTTCAATGTGGCGTAGATGGCATGTTCTCGTTCCATGCGCGTATCTTAATTCAGAAGGGGGGCGGCGGCAAAGGTTGCGGCCGGCGTCCACAACGATGGCACCCCGGGGCGGCCCCCGGCGCCATCGCCGGAATAGAGGGGGGCGCATCGTGCGGGGCGAAACTTGACGGGAACGGGTGCGGCCAGTTAGTATATGCAATTGGGTTGCATAAGTATGTATCTTGCATATGAGGTTGACATGCGTTCACCAGTAACATGCACGTGCAGGCTGATGACTAAGCGGACGCGACCGGTCGTGCTGGCGGCCGCCGTAATGGCCTGCGGCAGCGGATGCCTGCTGGCGCAGGCCGGCGGATCGACAACCCCGCCCGCACCGGCCACCCAGCCGACCGCTGCCACGCAGCCGGCCAGCGTGCCGCCGGCCGCGGCCCCGTCCATGCTCTCTCCGCCCTTTACCTCACCGTTGCTGGCGCTGCCGGGGACGGCCACGACGGGGCCGGAGGGGGCCACCAGTCTGCCGACCGTGCATGTAAGTTCCCACCTGGATGAGGCCCGCGATTATATTGCCCCCAGCCTCGGCGCCCGGACTTACCTGATTGGCCCGGAACAGATCCAGGCCCTGCCTGGTGGGGAGCATGCCTCGTTTCAACAGGTGCTGCTGCGGGCCCCGGGCGTGGTCGAAGATTCCTTTGGCCAGGTGCACGTCCGCGGCGAACACGGCAATCTCACCTATCGGGTCAACGGCACTCTCTTGCCCGAGCCGTTGAGTGGCTTTGGCCAGGAACTCGATACGCGGCTGATCAAATCTGTCACCCTGATCGACGGCACGTTGCCGGCCCAGTTCGGCTTCCATACCGCCGGCATCGTCGATGTCACGACCAAGACCGGGGCCGACCTCAAGCACAATGAGCTGTCCCTTTACGGGGGCAGCAATGATACCATTAACCCTGCGTTCCAGTTCGGCGGCTCAAAAGACCAGTTTGATTTCTTCGTCACCGGCTCGTTCAACCACAACGACCTGGGCATCGAAAACCCAACCTCCACTCACCACGCGCTGCACGACTATACCGACCAGGAGAAATTCTTTGGCTATTTCTCCTATCAGATTGACGACAGCAGCCGCCTCAGCCTGCTCATGAACGCCTCTTACGCGGACTTCCAGATCCCCAATACGGCGGGCTTGACGCCGCAATTCACCCTTGCCGGCAGCACGTTCTCCAACTCGGCCCAGCTCAACGAAAACCAGAACGAGCAGGAGTACTACACCGTTCTGGCCTATCAGAAAGTGGTCGGGGATTTTTCGTTCCAGTTGTCCACATTCAGCCGCTACGGGCAAATTCACTTTACGCCCGATACGCCGGGCGATCTGGTCTTCCAGGGCGTGGCGGGGAACGTGCTGAACAACTTTGTCACCAACGGCGCAGAGTTCGACAGCGCGTATGTCCTCAACGAGCGGCATACGTTGCGTGCAGGCTTGATTGCGGACGCCACCACAGAGCAACTTAACACCAACACGCAGGTATTTACGGTGGATCCGGTCACCGGCAATCCGGCCACGACGCCTACCGCCATTGTGGACAACTCGGGCAACCGGGCGTTGGAGGCCGGCATTTATCTCCAGGATGAATGGCATTTGCTGCCGGAACTGACGTTGAATTATGGGCTGCGCTACGACCGGTTCGACTCCAACTTTGATGAGGAAGGGCAGCTTAGCCCGCGTGCCAACCTGGTCTGGACCATCAACGACAAGACCACGGCCCACTTTGGTTACGCCCGGTATTTTACGCCGCCGCCGGTGCAGGCAGTGCGCCTGGCCTCCATCAGTAATTTCGCCAATACGACCAATGCCCCGGATAATTTTGTGGCCGATGCCCCGAAAGTCGAGCGTTCCAATTATTTTGATGCTGGCGTTTCGCGGCAGATTTCCAAGCCCTGGAGTCTTTCGCTGGATGGTTTTTACAAACAAGCCAGCCAGTTGATCGATGAGGGGCAGTTCGGCGCGCCGGTCATCGAGTCCCCGTTTAACTACCGCACGGGCAAGGTGTATGGGACGGAGCTTAGCTCCACATACAAGGAAGGCGGCCTATCATTATTCACCAACGGATCCTTTGTCATGACGCGGGCTCACGATATCGATACGCAGCAATACCTCATTGGAGCCGACGAACTGGCCTACATCAAGAACCATGACATTAGCCTCGACCATGAGAGCGAGTTTACCGTCTCCACGGGGGCCTCGTATCAATGGAAGCACGACTTTGTGTACCTCGATCTTCTCTATGAAAACGGCCTCCGCAAGGATTTTGCGAACAGTCGAAAAATGCCGCAATACTATCCAATAAATGCCGGGTACGTGCATACGTTTCCTCTGCAAGGGCGGCAGGCGATGAAACTTCGTTTCGACATTATCAATGTGTTTGATCAGACGTATGAAATTCGCGATGGCAGTGGCATCGGTGTTGGCGCACCGCAGTTTGGGGCGCGCCGTGGATTTTATGTCGGGCTGTCGTACGAGTTCTAAGCAGGTGGGTTGTGGCACAGAGCGTTTGGCAAATTCCCGGGGTCTTGCCGGCGGCACAAACCGGCACGGTGCGGCGTCTGGGGCCTGCGGGCGCGGCAGCGGCCGATCTATTGTCGCTGACAACGGCCGTGCTGTGGTGCTGCTGCCTGGCGGTGGGTGTGCTGGGCTTGTGGTTGTCCTATCCGCGGCCCAGGGCCAGCGCCGCACTATTGGAGCCCGCACCCACGCAAATTGTGAATGTTGCCGTGGTAAAGCAACCGCCACCGCCATTGGAAGCACCAATGACACCGCCCGCTGCCGCCCCGCCCACGCCAGACTTGGCGGCTCCCGCCCCTGCGCCGGCTTTGCCTGCGGCTGCGGCGGCGCCGCCCCTGACCGCGGTTGCCGCCCCCAGTGCCGCCCTGGCCTTTGCCCTGCCGGTGGAAGGGCTCACACGCGTGGTGGATATCGGTCATGCATCTTTTGTGCGCCCGGCGCGGCTCGTCACCACCGTTCCCACGGGTGCGGGCCCGGGAGCGCCGGGAAATGGGGCGGGACGTACGGGAGGGGCTCCGCTGCCAGCGATCAGTGCACCGCCGGTGGTGGCCCACCTGACCTTGGGCCAAGGCGAAGGCCGGCAGCCCATTCCCGATTACCCGCACGATGCCGTGACGCAGCGTCAGGAAGGCACGGTCGGCGTGCGTTTCAATGTGGATGAGAATGGCCGCGTCAGCGGGATACAGGCGGTCCGGCCCTGCCGGTGGCCGCTGCTGAATCAGGCGGCGTTGCGTGCGGTGCGCGAGCGCTGGCGTTTTAACCCCGGCCCGCCGCGGGTGTACGACGTGGCAATAGTGTTTCAACTCGAACAATAGGATGAAGGATTGTGGTCATGAGCCCGATGCTGGCGAATATTGTGGTGGATTATTTTCTAAAGGGCGGCCCGATCATGTGGCCGATCCTGCTGGCGTTCCTGGCGGCCCTGGTCGTCATTGCGGAGCGTGTCTTGTGGTGGTGGGGGCTGCATCAGCGCACGCGGTCGGAACGCTTGAACAAGAGCTTTGACGCGATTACCGATGGGGAATTCGACAACGCCCTGAAGCTGACCGCCGGCAGCGATGATCCATTTCTTCGCGTAGTGCAGGATGGTTTGATCCACGCCCACAGTTCCCTGCTGGGCGCCATGCAACTGCGGGCCTCCGCTGAACTTGAAGGCGGCGAACGGCTCCAGTGGGTGTTGGGCACGCTCATTACGCTGGCCCCGCTGCTGGGCCTTCTGGGTACGGTCACGGGCATTATGCGTTCATTTAGTTTTGTCGGCGATGAACAACTGGCACCGGCCAAGGTCAGCGGCGGCATCGCCGAGGCGCTGATCGCCACCGCCTGCGGCCTGGGCATCGCCATTCTGTGCCTGCTGCCGTACAACTATTTCAATCGCCGGCTGGCTCACTTCCGGGCGCAATTGGAGCGTGTGATCAACCATGTGGAGTTGCTGGTGGAATCGAGCAAACATCATGGACATGATCTGGAAGAATTTGCCCGCCGCCGGGCGGTTGCCGCCAAAGATGAGGCCCGGCCCACGGCAGCCCACCGCTAAGCCACAGAGGTTGCATTCGCACAGAGGACATTATGCCCGTTAAGCTTGGATCCAAATTACCCACCGAAAGTGCCGAAGCGCGGATTGAAATCATTCCGCTGATCGACATCATGTTCTTTTTGCTGGCGGCCTTCATGCTGGTGAGCCTGAGCATGGTCAACCTCAAGAGCCTCAAGGTGAACCTGCCCACAGCTACCACCGCCACGCCGGAAGCCAAAAAGGATTTTATTGACATTTCGGTCGATAAACTCGGTGCCATTTATCTGGATAAGAAGCCCATGGCGGCCAATGAATTGGTCTTGGCCCTGACGGCGGTGCAAAAAGGCCATCCCAACGTGCGGGTGTTTATCAGCGGCGATCAGGACGCGCGACATGGGGCGGTGATCCGGGTGCTCGATGTGGTGCGCAGCGCCGGTATCGACAAGGTGGCGTTCGAGATTCGCAATGTGGATGGGCCTGCAAAATGATGAGCTTTCTGCGTCTATTCAATTTCTGCGGCGTGTTGCTGCTGGCAGGGTTGTGCGCCGTGCAATGGCGCACCAATCGTACGCTGAATCTGGAGGCGATCCAGTTGGGAAATGCGCGGCAGGAATTGACGGGAAAGCTGGCGGATCAGGAGCGGGCGCTCAAATCTGCCGCCGCCGATCTGGATGAGTTTCGGGCGAACTTGCAGCGCTCGGCGGAGGCCCTCCAAGAGGCGGACGCCAGGAGCACCGGCACTGCGGCCGAACGCACGCAACTGGCCACCGAGCGCGATCAACTAAAGGTGCGCCTGGACCAGTGGCACGCGGCCGTGGCGGCACGGGACGACGCCGTGAAGAAAGCCGATGCGCAGATACAGGTATTGACCGCCGATCGCAATGCGCTCGTGGGCAAATACAACGACTTGGCCGCCAAGTACAACCAGACGGGCCAGGAACTTAAGAAGATGGGGGAACAGGCCCGGCAGTTGCTGACCGAACGCAACGAGGCGGTCACACGCTTCAACGATCTGGCCGTCAAATACAATGCCCTGGTGAAAGAATCGCTGGCGGCAGCTACGCGTCCGTCGAATTAGTCTTTCCACGCCTTTACCGGCCCGTGATCATCGCAATGGTCCCCGTGCGGGTGCTCCAAGTGGCCGTCGACGATGTAGTCGACATGATCGCCGTGGGGAATCGCTTCATGGCCGCAGCCCGGTCCGTGCTGATGCGTGGGTTTATTCACCCGCTGACAGCCGGCGGGATTCTTGGGACTAACGTCCAGGACGTGTTCCTCCACCGCGTCGCCGCGGCGATGCTGCAGGTGGCCCTCCTGGAGATAATCCACATGGCCGCGATGTTCCACGGCCAGGTGGCCGCAACCTTTGCCATGGTGATGCGACTGTTCTTGCTGCGTTTGGCCGGCTTGGCCTTGTTGTTCTTCCATAGGCATGGCAATCCCTCCTGTTTAATGCCATGGCATTACCTTAGGAGGCCAAGGCGCGGGAAGCACGATTTTTTTATTGCGCCACCAGATTTTCTGCCACCGGCGTGCCGTAGGCTTTAAGGGCCGGGACCAGTCCCGCCAGAACGGCGATCAGGACGACGCCGCCCAGGTAGGCTAGTTCTTCCGGCTGTACCACCGCCCAGTGAATGCTTTCGCCGATGGTGGCTTCCAGGTAGCTCGAGCCGGCAGCACCGATCAGGTGCCCGGCCAGCAGGCCGCAGATTCCGCCCAGCAGGCCGATCATGCCGGCCTCCAGGCAAATCAGCGTCAGGATGCGCCGGCGCGTGGCGCCCAGCGCGCGGTAGATGGCGATCTCGCGCTGGCGCGCTGCAACCGAATTGTAAATGCTGACCAGGATCGACACCGCCGCCACCACCGTGACCAGCAGTGAAATCAGCAGCAGCACCTGGGTGGTCGAGTCCAGAAAGGTCGTGAAGAATTCCCGCATGACTTTGGCGGGGTTGTTGGCCTGGGCGTCGCGCCCATTGTTGATATCGTACATGAGCGTTTCAATGGTCGATGGCGCCCGGGCTTTGACCAGAATGGCCGAGAGGCCCCAGACCTCCTTGGGCAGCGTCAGATTGATCTTGCCGGCGGCATCGACGGTGTAATGATCCGGCTCGTCGTCATCATCGCCGGCGGGCTTGGTGGTTCCCGGGACGGTGGCGGCTTGATGTTCCTCGGCCTTAACCTGGGCGGCCACTTCTTTGATGTTTTTGCCTTCGCGGATGGCTTCCTGGGCCACCAGGCCGGTGCCGTGTTCGGCGATGCAGTAGAAGCTGGGCAGGGAAATATAGATCACGCCATCGGCGGAAGTATGCGTGGACGCCAGCACGCCCACGACGGTCCACTTGGGCTTGTGGATATCCGGGACCTCGCCGGGCAGCGGGAATCCGTGCGTGGCTTGGAACTGGTCGCCCAGTTTCAGGCCGGTCAAACGCGTGATGTCGCTGCCGATGACGGCCTCGAACTTGTCGGCATCAAATACTTGGCCGGCGGCCATTTGGTAGGAGCGGCCGGGGCGATATTCAAAGCGCTTGTTCTCCGGCACCGGCTGCCCATCGGTGCCGATATTAAACATGGCCGGCGTGGTGGCGACGAGCCGCCGGCCGCGATAGCTGTCGCCCACGGCGGTAGGCACGGCCAGGCGCACCAGCGGGCGATAGAGCGGATCGTGCAGCAGCTTTTCGTAGAGTGTGTAGGGGATATTACCGGGGCTCCGGTCGATGTTGTAAACCGTGTTAAGCGTAAGCTGCAAGGGCGAGCCTTTGGCGCCCACGAGAATCTCGTAGCCGTAATCGGTCTGGCCGAAGAGCGTGGCGCCCTCGTGCCGGCAGATCAGCACGGCGACCGCCAGGCCGACGCCCAGCAGTACCGACAGGATCGTGAGCCAACTGGAAAGGGCTCGTTGGCGCATTTGCTTCAGGATGAGTTGGAAAAGATTCATCGTACGGTCCCTCCGACCGGCGCCGCCGCGGATGGGGCGCGGGAGATGCGGTTGACCTGGGCCAGATCCAGCGACTGCGGCAACTGGGCGGCAAGGTTCTTATCGTGCGTGACCAGCAGCAGCGTGGCTCGCACTTCGGTACATAGATCACGGATCAGGGCCAGAACCGCCTGGGCATTGGCGCTATCCAAGGCTCCAGTCGGTTCGTCGGCCAACACCACCGCGGGGCGATTGGCCAGTGCGCGGGCGACGGCAACGCGCTGCTGCTGCCCGACGGACAATTTGGCCGGCTTGAAGCCCAGGCGCTCGCCCAGACCGACACGCTCGAGCAGATGTGTGGCCCAGGCGCGATCGTGGCGGCCACCGAAGCTCATGCCCAGCAGCACATTTTCCAGAGCGGTGAAGGCCGGCAGCAGGTGATGGGTTTGAAACACGTAGCCGATATGCCGGCCACGGAATACATCGCGCTGGGGTTCGGGCAGCCGGGCAATGTCGGTGCTGCGGCCGCCCAGTTCGTAGACAATGCTGCCGGAATCGGGCGTCAAAATGCCGGCCAGCAGGTGGAGCAGCGTGGTTTTACCCAGACCGCTGGTGCCGGTCAGGGCCACCTGCTGGTTATCGCCCAGGGCCAGCGTGGGAATATCGATCACCGGCACGCTGCTGCCGTCCGGCGCGACGAACTGCCGCTTTAGATTTTGTACTTGTAAGCTCATGGCAACAAAATCTCCAAAAACCTGCGAACATCGGGGGTGCCCGGATTTTTTGGCATACGGGCCATCCGTTCGTAGTACCGCCTTTAGGCGGAGCGTGCGGGTTCCGACGCCAGTACCGCCTAAAGGCGGTACTACAAACAGCGACCCCAAAATCTGGCCACACTGCGAACATCTTACGTGCAAGCTCGTAGTTGATGCAAGTGACTTGCATTATTATAATAGGCTGGTGGTTCTTGTAAAGGAAGGGTTATGAATTTGGGTACAGGTCGGATGGTCGGTGGCCTTGTCGGTGCCGTGGTAGCACTGATCGTCTTGCTGGGCAGTGCTGCCTGCCGGGCGGCCGATGCACCCAAGGTCAACGCGGTCGCGACGATTTTCTCTTATTACGATGCCCTGCGGACCATCGGTGGGGGAGATGTCAACAGCGTGATTATTCTGCCGCCGGGGCAAAGCCCGCACGAGTTTGAGCCCACCGTCAAGGATAAGGCCCTGGTGGAACGCGCCGGGCTGATCGTCAAAAACGGGCTGAACATCGACCGCTGGATCGACAAACTCCGCGCCGGCAATGCCGCCGCCATCGTGGTGGATATGGGCGACGTGCTCCAGCAAAGGGGTATCCAGCCGTTGCAAACTGAGGAAACATCGGTGACTGACGTCAAGCCGGGCGCTAAGAAGGAGGAAGAAGACACCTCCGCGGGCAACCCGCACATCTGGCTGGACCCGCGCGTGCAGGCCATGGCGGCCGAAGCCATCCGCGACGCCCTGATCAAACTCGACGGGGTCCACAAGGAGGGCTACACCCAGCGCGCCACCGCTTACCTGGCGCAACTCCAGCAACTCGACAAGGACTTTCAGAACGCCACCAGCCACTTTAAGCAGAAGAACTTTATCGGATTCCATTCGGCCTATGCCTACCTGGCCCGGCGTTATGGCCTGACCCAGGTGGCATCCATCGAAGAGCTGCCCGGCGAAGGCCCGACGCTGGCCCAGACGGTCAATATCATCAAGCTGATCCAGAAGGACCGCATCAAGGTGATCTTTACGGAGAACGCCTTTCCCGCCAAGGCCACCGATATGATTGTGCGCGAAACCGGCGTGACGACAGGTGTGCTCCAGCCGCTCGAGACGTATGATGACCTGAAGCAGACGTACATGGGCTTGATGCGGGAGAATTTGGAGTCGTTGAAGAAAGCCCTGGAATAAATGACGACCAGAGAACCATCCGAACCCCAATACACTCTTCTGCCCCACACGCACGTGCAGACGGGCAACGAGTTGGGCCGCCACCAGGGCCAGGACGTGGTCTGCGTCCATGATGTGAGCTTTGCCTACGATGGCCGGCCCGCGCTCACGCACATTACCCTGCACGTCAAACAGGGCAATACGCTGGGCATCATCGGCCCCAACGGCGGCGGCAAAAGCACCCTGATGAAACTGATGCTCGGCTCGCTTAAGCCGGATGAAGGCAGCATTTCCATTTTGGGCATGTCCCCCAAGGAGGCCTGCGCCCGCGGCGACCTGGTCGGCTATGTGCCCCAGCGGCACCTGCTCAACTGGTCGTTCCCGATCACCGTCTGGCAGGTGGTGCAACTGGGGTTGTTCGGGCAGAAGGGGCTCTTTGGGCGTTATACGCGGGCCGACCGCGAAAAGGTTGAAACGACGCTCTCGGCGGTAAATATTCTGCCGCTGGCCAACGTACCCATCGGCGGCCTATCCGGCGGCCAGCAGCAGCGGGTCTTTATTGCACGGGCCCTGGTCTCCACGCCCAAACTGTTGTTCCTGGATGAGCCGACCACCGGTATCGACCAGGGAGCGCAGGAATCGTTCGCCGCGCTGCTGGAGGCCATCAAACAGCAGTACCACCTGACGCTGGTCATGGTATCGCACAACCTGCGTTCGGTTATTGCCACCTGCGACCATGTGGCTTGCCTGAATCAGACGCTGCACTATCACGATCAGCCCCATGGGCTCTCACGGGAAGTGCTCTTTAAGGTATTCCAGTGCGATCTGGACGCGGTGCTCGATACGCACCTGCCGACGGATACCTGTTGCACGCCGGCGCTACCGGCACTCCATCGGCCGGTCCGTTGATTTTCAACCCGTAAACAGGAGTGTTTCTTGCAGGAAATCCCGCTTTCAGATTTGTTCTATTACATGCGCTACGCCTTGATCGTCGGCCCGGTTATCGCCGCCGCCTGCGCGCTGTTGAGCGTCTTTGTTGTCCTGCGCGGCATGGCGATGATCAGCGAAGGCGTGGCCCACGCCGGGGTGGGGGGGCTGGCCGTAGCCCTGCTGATCGGTTTCTTTGTGCCGTTTCTGGACAACTCTCTGGCGCAGCAGATCATCACGTGCATCTTCTGCACGATCACCGCCCTGTGCATCGGCTATGTCACGCAGAAAAAACGTGTCTCGGAAGACTCCGCCATCGGCATCTTTCTGACCGCCACGCTGGCCCTGGGCATTTTGCTGCTGGCCGTGCGGCATTACCTCCATGGCGGCGGCAGTACGCCGCCCTCGCTCGAGGATCTGCTTTTTGGCAGTATCACCTCGGTTTCACAGCAGGATGCCTACGTGGCGGTGGCCATTTGCGTGGGCGTCTTTGCCATCATCTTTTCCATGTACCACGCCTTTATCTACACCGCGCTCGATGAAGACATGGCCCGCATCAACGGCGTGCCGGTCGGGCTGATCAACACGCTGCTGCTGGTGATGGTCTCGGTCATTATTGTGGTGTCGGTGCGCATGGTGGGGTTGCTGATGATCAACGCCCTGATGATTATTCCCGGCGCCACCGCCAAAATGATTGCACGCAGTTTCGGGCGCGTGCTCGTCACATCCCTGGTGGTGGGCACGCTGGGCGTAGCCGGCAGCCTGCTGCTGGCGATTTTCATGGCCCAGCATCCCCCGATGGACAAATACCCCGTGGGCCCGATCCTGGTGCTCACGCAGTTCACCGTTTTTCTGGTGGTATGGATTATCCGCCAGACAGTTAAGCCGCGGGTGACCGCATGATTTCCAGTGTTGTAGCGTTAGGCTAACAGCGCTGTCGGCTACGTGCGAAAATTCCCTGCACCACGGCCGACGCATCCCGCGATTGTGTTTGCAGCGGATCGATTGGTCGGGTTATCCTATGGCGGTAACGTTCTTGAAAAACTATCCGGAGGTTTTCTGTGCGTAATTTACTGGCGATGGCGGTGCTGGTGGCGGCGGCGGGCAGTCTACAGGCCGCGGATTGGCCCAATTATCGCGGCCCGAATACCGATGGCGTGGTCGCGGCCAAAAACGTGCCCGACCACCTGACCCTCGCGCCGGTCTGGCGGATGCCGCAGGGCAATTCCTTCGGGCAGGTGGCGGTGGTCGGCGCCAAGGCGCTGCTGTTTGTGGAGCGCGGCCCGGATGACTTTGCCGTGTGTCTCAATGCCAAGACGGGCAAGGAACTCTGGTCCACGCGCATCGACAAGTCGATCAAGGACGGTGCCGGCGGCGACGGCCCGCGCTCCACGCCGACGGTCCGTGACGGCAAGGTCTATATTTACAGCACGCATCTGAAGCTGGCTTGCCTGGACCTGGAGACCGGCAAGGAAGTCTGGACGCATGACGTCGCCAAGGAAGATGGCGGCAAGGAAATTGGCTGGGGCAGCGCCGCTTCCCCGGTGGTGGTCGATGACCTGGTGATCGTCGTGGGCGGCGGCACGGGCAAGGGGATCCAGGCCTTCGACAAGACCAGCGGCAAACCGGCCTGGGCCAAAACCGACGAGAAATACACGCATGCCACGCCGACCGTGGCGACGATCCTGGGCACCAAACAGGTCATCTGTTTCATGCAGAGCGGCCTGGTGGCGGTGGCACCCAAGACCGGCGACGTGCTCTGGCAATTTGCCCATCCGTACAGCGTATCGACAGCGGCTTCGCCGGTGGTCGGGGGCAAGAACGGCGATGTGGTATTTTGCTCCGCCGCGTACAAAGTTGGTGCGGCGGCCTGCCGCATCAGCAAGAGCGGCGATACATGGACCGCGACCAAACTCTGGCGCGCCGAGGGCAAGAACATGAGCCATTGGTCCACCCCGGTAACCCGCGCTGGGTATCTCTATGGCCTTTTTGGCCATAAGGATGATTCCGGCCCGCTGACCTGCCTGGATATCGAAACTGGCGAGACCAAATGGAGTCAGAAGGGCTTTGGCAGCCAGGGCGGGCTGATCGTACTCGACGGCAAATTGCTGATCCAGACCCCCACGGGCGACCTGGTCCTGGTCGCGGCCGATCCGGCCGGCTTCAAGGAACTTGGGCGCGTCAATGAATTTAAGGGCAAGAACTGGACGGCGCCCACGTACGTCGACGGGGAGGTCTTCTGCCACAATACGTCGGGTAAGGGTTCTTCGAATCCGGAAGTGGCGTGCCTTAAGTTCGCGGGAAACTGATACATGACGCCGCCCATGAATCACGTTGAACGGTTTCGCGCGGTGATGAATTTTCAGCCGGTGGATCGCCTGCCGCGCTGGGAATGGGCCATGTGGTGGGACCAGACCATCGCCCGCTGGCATACCGAAGGTCTGCCGGCCGCACTCACGGACGTATTTGAAATCCACGACTACCTGGGGCTGGACCCCTATAAGCAATTCTGGTTCAGCACCACCGAAGATACCATCGACGCCAAGCAGCACCATGTGGAAGGTATCGTGGCCACGATGGACGATTACCTGAAAATTCGGCCGCATCTGTATCCGCCGCACGAGCGGGCCATTGCCTCCATGGCGGCCTGGTCCCGGCGGCAGGCAGAAGGCCACGCGGTGGTCTGGATCACCTTGGAGGGTTTCTTCTGGTTTCCCCGCACGCTCATGAACATTGAACGCCAGATGTATGCGTTTTACGATCAGCCCGAACTGATTCACCAGATCAACAGCGACCTGTGTGATTACAACCTGCGCCTGCTCGGTGCCATCCGCCGCGTGTGTGTGCCCACCTTTATGACCTTTGCCGAGGACATGAGCTATAACCACGGGCCGATGCTCTCCCGCGATCAATTTAACGAGTTCCTGGCGCCTTACTACCGGCGCATCATTCCGCTGCTCAACGAATGGAACGTTCCGGCTATCGTCGATACCGATGGCGATGTGACCAAGCTGGTGCCGTGGCTCCAGGATGTCGGCGTGGCCGGCGTGCTGCCGCTGGAACGCCAGGCCGGGGTGGACGGCAACCTCTTGCGGCAACAATTTCCGCAGTTCCGTTTTGTCGGACATTTTGACAAGCTGACCATGCACCGCGGCGCGGATGTGATGCGCGGCGAATTCGAACGCCTGGTCCCGCTGATGAAATCCGGCGGCTTTATTCCCAGCGTCGATCACCAGACGCCACCGGCGGTGCCGTTGGAACAGTATCGCGTCTATCTAAAACTGCTGGAACAATACACGCGCTGCTGAGAGCCTGCGCACGTAGCTCCGGGCGGCAGTTCAGGGCTTGATCACAGATAACAGATAAAAGTTGTAATACAAAGAAATTGAAAGCCGGAAGGTCTTGGGCACGCTTGGCTCAACCCATCGCCGCGGACATGTTGTCGGAGGTGTTCTGGTTGGATTCGTTGTACTTGGTCAACGTGACTTTATTGCCCGAAGGGCTGAAGACCACCGCGGACATGTAGGCTTTCATTAACAGAATGCCCCGTCCGTGGCTGCGTTCCAAGTTGGCTTCGTCGGTGGGGTTGGCTACTTCGCAGGGATTGAAACCGGATCCCTCATCCTCAATGGCGACATCGGCGCGTTCCGCATTGATGCGGTACTGCACGCGGACATGCTTGGCCGGATCCATGCCGTTACCGTGCTTGACGGCATTGACCAGCGCTTCTTCCAAGGCCAGCTTGAGTGCAAACAGGTCATGCTCCCCGAAGGTGCAGGCCTTGCACTGGCCGAGAATTTTCTCTTCAAGGCAATGCGCCTCGTTGAGGCAACTGCAAATCTCGACGCAGATCCAAGGCTGCTCATCGGGTTGCTGCAATTTGAGCTTTGGTTGCTGCAGTTTGAGTTTATTACGACATCTTTTCATTCTGCGCCACGCCAAAAGGAACAGAATCGACTCCGTCGTCCACCAAGGCCGGCATCCATGCCTGCCCATCAACACTATTATCGGTATTTGCCGGTGTCCAATTGACCCGGTTTGAAAATCGCATTGCAGGCGGTGGGGCACCAGCGAAAACCAAGGCTCGTCTGAGGAGTAATTATAGCGATGTTTTTTGCAAACTCTCGTGGGCATCTTTGACGGTGGGGTAGATTTTGAAGAGCTTGTTGAGCTTGGTAATGGAGAAAACTTCGTAAATCTGTGGATTTATGTCGCTTAAGCGAAGCTGTCCGCTGCGCGTCTTGACCTTATTGTTGATTGTAATAAGTGTGCCCAAGGCGGCCGAGGAGAGGTGATCGACAGCGGCGAAGGAGATAATGATTTTGGGCCGCTCCTCCTTTTCGACGAGCATACCAAGCTGCTCGCCGATTTCCGCGATGTTGGCTTCATCGAGAATTTTGCGGCTGGTGAACTCAACCTGAACGACGTCGCCGTTGCGCGTCACTTTCAGGCGTGCTGGTTCTGGGGTCATATGGGATCTCCGCCGTGGTTAATAAGGTGGGAACTTATTTCCCCCTCGGTTTGGGCATGCGCACTGCCGCGAATCTTTTCAAATCATAATGTTCGCCTGCACCCTGTCAAGAGTTATCGCACCTTGGCGTAAACAAATCAATCACGGGCCGGGTGCCCATGGCCCGCAGGGTAGCCGCCCGGTGTGGGGACTGCGTGGGCGACATATTGGAAATAACCCACGCGTCCGCGGCCAGGGCTTGGGCCTGGGCCCGAGTGCACAGCGAAATGCCGCGGTATTCCCGCCCGCTGCCCGCCAGTTGGTCGTCCGCGATGGCCACCACCGTGATGCCCAGGTCGGCCGCCGCCCGATAGTACGCCAGCATGTTTTTTCCCAGGTCCGCCAGAACGATGCGCTCCAGACGCTGCTGCCGCTGGGCGCCGGCGAGGCGCTGGCGGATCTGCGCAAACTTGAAAATGGTTTCCAGCGTGGCCGGTGCCAGGCGGCGGCAGCGCTGGCGCTGCGCGGACCAGTGGGCCAGGCCGGCGGCGGCGCCGCGGATAAAAGCCTGTTGATGCGCCCGGCCTTTGGCGGCGGCATCGCGTCCCTGGGCCATCATCCAATAGCGTGCCAGCCAATCGCCCGCCAGCGCAAAGCACAGGGGCGCCGGGACATATTTGGCCAGCAGATATAAATTATTCCGGACATCCAGTCCCGTGGTGCGCTGGGCGATGCGCGCCCCGGGAGACTTGAGGTGACGCAGGGGCATGTCCGCAAATCGCCGGATCGCATAGCCCGCATCCAGGATGCGGAAGCTCAGGTCGTATTCTTCCGCCTGCATAAAGAATTCCGCCGGCAGCAGGCCGGCGCGCTCCAGCACCGCGGCGCGCAGGCCGGTGCCGGCGCCGATGAACACATCCGGATAGGCCGAGCCTTCGCGTGTCCCGTCGGGCAGTTGCACATCAAATACGGCCGCGCCCAGGGTGGGATCTTCCTGGAAGTGGCGTAGCATTGCCGGCACGGCGCCCGGCAGGGGAAACGCATCATCATCCAGCAGCACGATGTATTGCCCACGCGCCTGCCGCAGGGCGTGATTCTTGGCCACCGGGCCCTGGTTCCGCGGCAGGCGGATCAGGCGAACCCCCGGGCGCCCCTGGCACAGAAGGGGGGCCATGCGGTCCGGCGTGCCGTCGGTGGAGGCGTTATCCACCACAAGGATTTCGAAGGTTTCCGGATCCAGGCCACAGGCCAGGGTCTGGCGCAGGCAATCCACCAGTACCGCCCCGCGGTTGAAGGTGGCCAGAACAAACGAAACCCGCAGCGTATCGCTCATGGTGGCAGTATAAGCCGGGACAGGAGCGGTGGAAATTGCTATAGTGCAGGGCTTGGAAAATTATGGAGTAATGACTTTTCATGAGCACACTTGGTTCGACCTGGATGGAGCACCCCGCCGGGGAAATTCCCGCGGCTATAGAAGGCTTGATTTTCGATTGCGATGGCACGCTCATCGATACGATGCCCACCCATTTTGCCGCCTGGACCCGGGCCTTGGGGCCCCTGGGCATCCCCTTTCCCGAAGACCAGTTCTACAGCTTTGCCGGGGCGCCAAGCGTCAAGATCGTCGAATCCCTGGCGCGGCAGCATGGGCGGGATCTGCCGGCCGAAGCGGTGGCCCGGCAGAAGGAACAGTATTTCGTGGAGTACATTCCGCGCGTCACGCCGATCGAACTGGTGGTCGCTATCGCGCGGCGCGAGCGCGGGCGGCGGAAACTTGCCGTGGCCAGCGGCGGCACGCAGGATGTGATCCGCAAGTTGCTCGCCTCCGTCAATTTGCTGGAACTGTTTCCGGTGATTGTATGCAGCGATGACGTGGCGCACGGCAAGCCGGCCCCGGATGTGTTCCTGGAAGCGGCGCGGCGCCTGGGCGTGGCTCCCGGGAAATGCGCGGTCTATGAAGATGGCGAGTTGGGCTTCCTGGCCGCCCGGGCCGCCGGCATGCCGATCATCGATGTGCGCCCTTGGTATCTGCCACGGAAGATTGAACGATGAAGGACGGCCACAAGGAATTCCGCAAGCCCGAGAAGGGCGAAGGCGGCAAAGGTGGTGGCGGTGAAAAAGAAGAGCACGAAACGGACTAAGGCGCTGTTTGACCATCGTGGCATGGGCCCCTGGCCCGTGTTCGATTCCAAGGCAACCTGGGCCTCCCGGCCCAGGTTGCCTTGGCTTTTTTAACCCGTCGAAGTTGCGGATTTCCGCGGAGCGGGTAAACTCTGCCTTCGCAAACTAACCGATAAGCCGATCAATAAAGATGTTTTCCTAAACCGCGCAGGAGATTCCATGAAGAACCTTCGTCCGTTGTGGCTGGCCGCCGCTATGCTTTTGGTCATCCTGGGGCTTTTCCCCAGCGCGGTTTATGCCCAGGCCACGGCGCACTATGTGCCGGGCGTCGAAGGCATCAAGGGGGCATCCCTGCCCCCGCCGGGTCTTTACCTCCGTGATTACAACGTCCTGTATTTTTCCAATCGCCTAAATGACGCCAACGGCCACGAGATTCCCGGCAGCAACTTCCGCTCGACCGTCTATGCCCAGGTACCCCGCCTGGTCTGGATCACCGACGCCAAGATCCTGGGCGCCTCCATTGGCGTCGATGCCCTCTGGCCCATGGTCAGCCAGGACGTCCGCGTCAATACCCCCGGCGGCCTTTTTGACAGCAATACCTTCGGGGTCGGCGACCCCTTCGCCGAAGCCACCTTGTCCTGGCATTTCAAGCAGTTTGACATTTCCGCAGGCTTGGGCGAATGGATGCCCGTGGGTGCTTCCGAAGCCCCACCGACCACCAAAGCCGGCCTGGGCTACTGGGGCACGATGGGAACCCTGGGCGCCACATGGTATCCCGATGCCGAGAAAACCTGGGCCGTTTCCCTGCTTAACCGCTACGAAGTCAACTGTCAGAATCGCAACACCAAGATCACTCCCGGCGATGCCTACACGCTCGAATGGGGCATCAGCAAGTCGGTCTGCAAGCCGGTGGATGTCGGTGTGGTGGGTTATTACCAGCAGCAGGTGGTCGGCGACCATGGCCATGGCGCCGCGGGCAATCGCGACCGCGTGGCGGCCGTCGGCCCGGAAATCAGCGGTTTCATACCGCCCCTGAAACTCTTCATCTCCCTGCGCTACGACTATGAATTCATGGCGGAAGATCGCGCCCAAGGCAACACGGTCTGCCTGACGCTAACGTATCGCTTCTGAGCGGCCGTCTGAAAATACGCCGTTCCCCGTGGCACCGCCTTTCCAGGCGGTGCGTGAGGCGTCTGCCCATGGCAGAATTAGATCGACAAGATGGTAAAGACTCACTACACGGAGTTACACCGAGCGGAAGCTCGGTGCCACTTAGTTCAACGCCACATGCAGGGTTGGTAAAACGACAAGGCGCGAACCTGCCGCATTGGCGCGTAGACGGCGGAACTTACGCGGTAACTTTTCGCCTCGCCGACAGTTTGCCGGCAAAGGTGCTCGATCAATGGCGCTGCGAACGCGCAGAAATCGTCCAACGCGCCGAGTCGATGGGACGGTCCCTGACGGACTTTGAGACTAAGCGACTCGATGAATTGCACGGCGAACGCATCGAGAAATGGCTGGACCAGGGCTATGGCTCCTGCGCGCTGCGCGATCCACGTATTGCGCGGCTGGTCGCCGATGCCATTCGTTGCTTCGATGGCCAACGATACGATTTACTGGCTTGGTGCGTTATGCCCAATCACGCGCATGCCGTTCTGCGCACGTTCCCTGGACGAGACGTTTCCAAGATCCTCCAGTCGTGGAAGGGTTATACCGGAAAAAGGGCACGGGAGATTCTCAATACGCGTGGGCAGGGCGAGTTCTGGCAGAAAGAACCCTACGACCATCTCATACGCGACCGCACGGATTTGGCCCGGCAGGTGCGTTATGTGTTGGGTAATCCAACTGCAGCAGGCTTGATAGACTGGCCCTGGGTGGGCGGTTCCATGCAAGGACAATGTGTACGTGGCACCGCCTTTCCAGGCGGTGAGGGCGATGGATACCACACTATCTCCGCCCCCGTCAATCCTGAGTGTAGAACGACCGGGCGGAAGCCCGGTGCCACGGCATAAAAAGGGCAAGCGACAGTAATGTTAGCCCTTTGAATTACTCATTGGCGTGTCGATCCCACTCACGCGGGCGCTGTTTGTTGCCCGCCGTCATCTGGACGGCAATGCGGGCCACGAACTTCCGGATGCTTCCAGTTCCAAGTACGCGCAACATATTGGGCTTGCGAGCATGGGGAGCGGCGGTATACTACACAGGCAATTCTTGGAGGCGCCCGATGGACCTTGGTGAAACCACGAGGTGAGTGCGCCCGGCGGCAAGAATCGGGTTCTTGGGAAGTCAAAATGAGCGCCAAAGAGTCCCCCACACCTCCACTCGTTCCCCGCTCCACCACCTACCCCCGTCCAGAATCAAGTTTACTGTCAGCGAAGAAACCATCGCTTCACTCGCCGTTGTCGAAAGGACCCCACGTGGCACAAATTACCCGCTATCCCTTCTTTGCCCACCTCCGCTCGGAACCCAACCAATACATCCTTCATTTCTCGGCCGGACGCCTCACCCGTGAGGGCAAGGGCGTGGCCTACTGGTTCCGCCCGCTGTCTGCCGCAGCGGCTCAAGTGCCGGTGGAGGATTGCTGCGCCACGTTCCTGCTGGCGGAGCGCAGCGCCGACTTCCAGGAGGTATCGGTCCAATGCACCGTGGTATACCGCTTCAGTGACCCGAAGTTGGCCGCCAGCCGCATCAATTTCAGCATTTCGCTGGTAAATGGCAACTGGGTGGAAGATCCGCTGGACCGCGCCGCCAGCCTGTGGAACCAGAGGGCGCGGCCATCGGTACGGGCCTATCTGGCGACCGTGCAGGTCGCCGATGCGGTGCGCAACGGGCCGGAAGTGCTTGGTCGCGAGTTAACCAAGGCGCTAGCCGTCGACGAAGAATTGACGGCCATGGGTTTGCGCCTGGTCAGTGTGCAGGTGGACCAGGTTATTGCCACGCCCGAAGTTCGCAAAGCACTTGAAACGCCAACCCGCGAATCGATTCAGCAGAAGGCCGATGAAGCCGTGTTTCAGCGCCGGGCGCTGGCGGTGGAAAAGGAACGGGCCATCAAAGAAAACGAATTGGAAACGCAGGTGGAACTGGCCAAGCGGCAGGACGACCTGATTCGTCAGCAAGGCAGCAATAAGTTGCGCGAGGTCGAGAGTGCCGCAGCGGCAGAACGGGCCAAGTTGGAAGCAGAATTGACGCGTCAACATCTGGCCGCCGACGGCGCGGCGCGAGACCTCAAGATGAAAGCCGAGACGGATGCGATCGCGCAGAAGACAGCGACCGAAGCCCGGGCGTCGAGCCAACGCGTGCTGGGTGAAGCCGAGGCGCAGACCAAACGCGTCCTAATGGAGGCTGAAGCACATAGCAAACGCACCATGGGTGAGGCGGAAGCGGTCGCTAAGAAGGCGCTGGCCGACGCCGAAGCCACCCATAAGCGCCTGGTTGGCGAAGCCGAGGCGGGGGCTCGCCGCGCCATCCTGGAAGCGGAAACAGAGGCGGAAATCCGCGGCCTTGCCGCATGGAAGGATATGCCACCCGAAGTTGTTACCGCCCTTGGCGTCAAAGCGCTAGGCGAGAAGATCACGAAAATAGGTGACATCCATCTGACCCCCGACCTGGTCGGTGACTGGCTGACCAAGCTGCTACGCGGTAAGGCGGAAGGTGCCGCACCGGCACCGCTGGCCGCGCCCAAGGACGGAATTGAGGCATGAGCGGCCCGCTGTCATTCACCCTGCCGCGCGTCGTATTGGTGACGCGGCCGACGCTGCTCGAAACCCTTATTGAACGCCACGGAACGCGCGGCCAGGTTGAGTTTCTGCTGCGCCAGCGCGGCCAGAAAATCGGCGACCTGGAAATGGCGCACGAACGCCAGAGGAACGCGGTGACGCAGGTGGCCAGCGACTTGCCGCCGGATCAGCGCCGCACCAAGGTGGACCGCGCCGACCTACCGCAGTTCCTGTTTTCACGGGACGATCTGGTGGTGGCGGTGGGGCAGGATGGGTTGGTGGCCAATGTGGCGAAATATCTCAAAGGACAAAAGATTTTGGGGGTCAATCCGGATCCGACGGCCTACGACGGTGTATTGTGTCGGTTGACCCCGGCCGAAGCGAAGGCCGCCATCGCTTGGGCTGGCGGCGGTGTCACGAGCGGCCGATTCGCCATCCAGTCACGCACCATGGCGAAAGCACAGCGCGACGACGGATTATGCCTGCTGGCCCTGAATGAGATTTTCGTCGGCCACCGCACCCATCAATCTGCGCGTTACCAGTTGCAATCGGCGAAGAAATGGGAGCGACAAAGCTCCTCCGGTCTCATTTGCGCCACGGGTACCGGCGCGACGGGCTGGGCACGGTCCATCACCGCCCAGCGTAATCTGCACGAAGAATTACCGGATCCAACCAGTCCACGCCTGGCATGGTTCGTGCGAGAGCCATTCCCTTCGGTGAGTACCGGCACAATGCTGGACCATGGCTGCCTGGGCGAGGATGATGTGCTGGAAATCACATCAGAAATGGGGGAGGGCGGCACAGTATTCGCGGATGGCATCGAGGCGGATTTGATGGAGTTTCCCGGACCGCAGAAGGTGCAGATATCGGTGGCCAAGGAGAAATTGGAACTGGTGGCAAAAACATAAAGGGAGGGGCTCGCAGGTTTGGCGTTGGACTTGCGATTAGACAGGCATTTTCCTTGCACAACCCTGGTGGCATTCTGTCTCCGCCATCGCCCGCCGGGTCGTCCTGACTGGCGAGCAACGCCTGGATCATCTGCGGTCCGGATACGCCCAACGCGTCAGTGGCCACCGACGCCGAGCTTGGTATTGGCATCCGCGAGCGTCTTGTGTACCCGGTTGGCGACCCCTTTGCCGAAGCCACCTTGTCCTGGCATTTCAAGCAGTTTGATATCTCGGCCGGCCTGGGCGAATGGATGCCCGTGGGGGCGTCGGAAGCCCCGCCGACCACCAAAGCCGGTCTGGGTTACTGGGGTACGATGGGAACCCTGGGCGCCACCTGGTTTCCCGATGCCGAGAAAACCTGGGCCGTCTCCCTGCTTAACCGGTACGAAGTCAACTGTCAGAATCGCAACACCAAGATCACCCCCGGCGATGCCTACACGCTCGAATGGGGTATCAGCAAGCCGATCTGCAAGCCCGTCGATGTGGGCGTGGTCGGTTACTACCAGCAGCAGGTCGTCGGCGACCATGGCCATGGGGCGGTGGGCAATCGCGACCGCGTCGCCGCCGTAGGCCCGGAAATCAGCGGGTTCATACCGGCACTGAAACTTTTCATTTCCCTGCGCTACGACTACGAATTCATGGCCGAGGATCGTGCCCAGGGCAATACCGTCGCCTTGACGCTGACCTACTGCTTCTGAGCGGCATTATGAAGATACTGCTTTTCGCCGCAATCCGTATGCTCAGGGATTGTGCGTCGGATCCGTCTTATCCGTTTTTTCCTTGGTCACCGTGACATTCCCGCTGGGATCTTCCTTGACGGTCTTCCGGTAGGCCTGCGCCACCCACAGTGGGCCTGCCACCTTGTAATCTGACAGTCCATGCTCCTGTCCTGAGCAGGCACCTATCCCCCGCCCCAACCTACTGATTATTCTTCAGCATGACACCGCACCCGGGCTAACTTGCGTTCTTGGGACGCGGGCATCCTGCCCGCCGGTGGGGGCCGTACCGACCGAATGCCGCGCCCCCGGCGCGGTGCGCTGCCGCCGCGTCAGCGCGGCGGGGACGCCGCGGCTTCCACATTGATCGATTGCAAGGCCAACTCGTTGAGCTTGTGGTCGGCCGCCCCCTCTTCCTTCAGCGTGGCTTCCAGCAACTCCGCCGCTTCGCCCTCGCCCAACTGCCGGGCGTACGTGCGGACGGTGCCGTAACCGGCCATCTCATAGTGCTCGACCTTTTGGGCCGCGGCAATCAGGCCCGCATCCTGGGCCGCGGGGGTGAAATTCCCCTTGAGAATCTCCTTGCCTTCCTCAATGAGGCCCTGCATGGCCTGGCATTTCTTGCCGGTGGGTTTTTCGCCCAGGCGTTCCAACACCTGCTCCAGCCGGTTGACATGGCCCTTGGTCTGCTCCAGATGGCCGCTAAAAGCCTCCCGCAAAGCGGGGTGGGAGGCGCCCGCCACCATCTTCGGCAGAGCCTTCACGAGCTGGCTTTCGGCACTATAAAGGTCCTTCAGCTGGTCGATATACAAATCCTTGAATGCGTTCATAACCATCGCTATCTCCTTATTCCCGCCGCGTCAAAGCGACGCGCGTTGCCCCGTCTCGTTGGGGGCATTCGCCCTAAACGAGATCCCGAATAAAATAACAACACCGCCCATCCACCAGAATGCGCAACTCCTGTAGACATCTCCGGCAGGCGACAGGGTGTCGGGTCCGGCAAAAAAACCGTGCGGGGCGCCATTCTCTGGCGTGCCCCAGCCCCGCCGGCCTGAGGCCCCTACAGTCTCCCCATAAGGACCAGAATAAGCAGGATCAACACCACCAGGCCTAACCCGCCGGAAGGGTAGTATCCCCACCCGCTGCTATATGGCCACAGGGGCAGCGCCCCCAGCAACAACAGAACAAGAATCACGATTAAGACCGTTTGCACCATGGCAGGGCCCTCCAAAACAGGTTTCGTCGTGGGACCACCAGGGGGATGCAAGCGCTATGCCAATAGCCGCCGCATCCGCGGCGCGACGAGGAATTATTCCGGCCACGGTCGCGGTCAGGCTGGGGGGGCGGCCGCCGGGGGCGCCTCGGGCAGCGGCAGTGGGGTTGGCCCCGCCGCCGGGGGCGGACTGTCCTGGCCATTGGTCAGGACGGTTCGTTCCATAACACTATTGACATAGTTCCAGAGAACCACAAGGTCGGCCGTCAGCGGTATGGCCACGACCACGCCCAACGCGCCA
>Ga0316217_10000467_pt1 | contig 57846 bp, 58 predicted proteins | sample 1anoAmetaG_FD_203633 | JGI IMG/M metagenome (GOLD analysis project Ga0316217, IMG submission 203633) | Freshwater microbial communities from Trout Bog Lake, Wisconsin, USA - 1anoA | ecosystem: Environmental > Aquatic > Freshwater > Lake > Hypolimnion/Profundal zone | place: USA: Wisconsin...
TATCGGGCTGACCAATGTAAACGAGACACCAATCGCGTTGACCCTCACGGGTGGAACCATTGCCGAGAACAGCGCGGCGGGGACTGTCATTGGCACCATGCAGGGGGCTGATCCGGATGCTGGCTCGGTTCTCACCTACAGTCTGACGGATAGTTCCAATGGCAAATTTGTGGTCGACGCGAATACCGGGATCATCACAGTCGCGCAAGGTGCCGTGCTCGACTTCGAGACAACACCACAACTCTCGATCACCGCACGGGTCACGGATCAAGGCGGTCTTACCTATGACAAGGTGTTCACTATCGGGCTAACGAATATCTCCGGCTCTTTTACCGGAACAACGGGCAATGATTCGATTAAAGGGTCGAACGAGGAAGATGTCATAACCGCGCTTGCTGGTAACGACACCATCCTCGGCGGCGGCGGCAATGACACCATCGATGGTGGCTTAGGCAAGGATGCGATCGTTTATTCCGGCACGCGCAGCAATTATCTTGTTCGTCAGGACGCAGTCACCAAAGCCTATATAATCACTGATCTAAGAGTGGGATCACCGGATGGAACCGATGTTGTCACCAATGTTGAATCATTTAGCTTTTCGGATCGCACCCTGACCATGACGACAGTTTTAAACAATGCTCCTAATGCACTGACACTAACCGGCGGAACGGTTGCCGAGAACAGCGCTGCCGGAACGGTCGTTGGAGCCGTTAAAGGCATTGATCCCGATATTGGTGATACACTTACCTATAGCTTCACTAGCAATCCACTCAACAAATTTGCCATTAATGCAAAAACTGGTGTGATCACAGTCGCCAGTGGTGCCGTGCTCGACTTCGAGACAACGCCACAGCTTCCATTCAAAGTGAGGGTAACGGATAAAGGCGGGCTAACCTACGATAATATATTTACTGTAAACCTTACCAATGTCTCGGGTAATTTCGTCGGCACAGCAGGTAATGACTCCATAATCGGCTCAAGCGAAGAGGATATGATCTCAGGTCTCGCTGGTAATGACTCCATAGTCGGCGGCACGGGAAATGACACTATTGATGGCGGTGCTGGAAATGACCTTCTAACTGGCGGCGCTGGTTCCGACGTCTTTGTGTACTCCGCATCGGGCTTCGGAAAAGATACAATTGTCGATTTTGACGCAATTAGGGTGAATCACGACATTCTTCGCATCGCACCTAAGCTTTTTGCCGATTGGAACACGCTTCTTTCATCTACAAAACAAGTAGGCTCTGATCTTGTGATTACGTCAACGATAACTGATACAATAACTTTAAAAAACTTAGCGCTTACGAATTTCACCCGACAAGACGCCACTTTTAGCATATGAAAGGCACTATTTATTAGGCTGTAGTGACAAATTAATCATAAGAGGGATTCCCAAAGTCACGCAAATCAAATTCAAGGCTAATTTTTGGGACGGATTAGCGATGAATTGCGATGAACTTCGGGATGATCAATGGGAACGATTGAAGGATTTTTTGCTTGGTGGTCGTAAGGCCAAGCGTGGTCCGCGTTCGAATAACGGTTTGTTTTTGAATGCTCTTTTGTGGATGACGCGATCAGGTAGGCGGTGGCGCGATTTGCCTGAACAGTTTGGTCCGTATCAAACGGTCAAACGCCGTTATTATCGCTGGATAGAAATGGGTGTGCTCGATAAGTTTTTGTCGGCGCTTATTCAGGAAGCTGATCCTGGAGTGGTTGATGATTGATTCAGCCATCATGCGAGCCTATAGCCAAGCTAACGGAGTACGGCAGAAAAAAGGGGGCCTTATGCCCAAGGGCTGGGTAGGTCTTGCGGCGGATTGAGCACTAAAATCCATGCAGCGGCGGATGCCCTTGGCTTGCCGATCAGGCTTTTTGCAACACCGGGTCAGTACCATGACATAACGCTTGCCCAAGCCCTCACCGAGGGTATTGAGACAAACGCCCTTTTAGCCGACAGGGGTTACAATGCCAACCATCTCATTGGAAAGACGAAAGAAAATGGGAAAGACGAAAGAAAATGGAACAGAAATCGTTATTCCACCCAAACAAAACCGGATCGATCAGCAACCTTACGACATCCATCTCTACAAAGAACGAAATCTTGTTGAACGCTTTTTCAACAAGCTCAAACAGTTCCCTCGCGTCGCAACGCGATACGATAAACTTCTTGCCAATTTCATGGGCTTCGTCAAAAGCGCTGCCATCGCTCTCTGGATCAAATAGTTAAATCGTTACTATAGCCTTTAACGGAAGCCTGAATACGTCCATCAACCACTTCGACAATCCGGTCGCATTGTTTGGCCAGATCATCATTATGCGTGATCAAGAGGAAGCTCGTTCCGCTGGTTTTATTGACTTCCCGCATCAGCTTAAAAATGCTTTTCGCATTTTCGGTATCAAGATTACCCGTAGGCTCGTCGGCTAGAACAATATCGGGATTCATCGCAAGGCCGCGTGCAATCGCCACCCTTTGCTGCTGCCCGCCCGACATATTATTGGATTGGTTATTGGCCACACTTTTAAGGCCAACCCGCTCGATCAAGGCTGTCGCGCGCTCTTCTGCTGCCTTGGTCGGAAAGCCATGATCGACCAGCATCGGCATCATGACATTTTCAAGCGCGGTGAAGGCTGAGATCAGATAGGAATACTGAAACACAAAGCCGATTTTATGGCCTCTGAGCCGTGTCAGTTCGGTATCATCCAACGCCGCCGTATCTTGCCCGTCGATGAGCAATCGGCCGCTTGTTGGGCGGTCCAAAAGGCCAATAATATTTAAAAGCGTACTCTTGCCCGATCCCGATGGCCCTGTAATGGCAACAAATTCGCCTTTTTTGATTTCCAAATCGATATCGTGCAGGACAGCTACCTCCGCAGGCGTACCCTGATCATAGACCTTATTGATTTTTTCGAGTTTTAAGATGAGCTCAGCCACGGATCGCCACCACGGGGTCAAGTTTAGCAGCGCGCAAAGCGGGTGCCATCGCGGCAAGAAGCCCCGTCAACGTTGCCAAAACGGCGGTCCAGACAAAAAGCTGATATTCGATCAGCAATGGAAACAGTTCCGTTCCATCCGCTTGACGGGCCGCGGCGTGCCAATAAACCAGCGCAAAAGCCCCGATGCCGGAACCAATCAGCGACCCAAAAAACCCCAACACGCCGCCTTGGATGAGAAACAAACGCATTACCTGCCCGCGTGACGTCCCCATCGCGCGCAAGATTCCGATGTCGCGCGAGCGCTGGATCACAGAGACCACGAGTACCGCCGCAATTCCAAAAGCAACCGATAATCCAACAAAAATACGGATCACCATATTGGTGAGATTTTGCGCATTGATCGCGGTGAAAAATTGCGCGTTGGTTTTGATCCAGCTATCGGCAATCACATCATTCGACGCTTGGATGTTCTGCGCGATGGTATCAGCCGCGTAGATATCTTTAACGGTCACATCAATCGTCGCAACCCCGCCGATCATGCCCAGCAGCGATTGTGCCGTTCGCAAGGAGACATAGGTGCTGCGCTCATTGGCACCTTTATTTCCAAAATCTAAAATACCAACAATGGTGAGAATGCGAGAGCCACCGCGCGACGTTGTGACATTGATTTTATCGCCCAAACTGGCGCCGAGATCTTTGGCTAATTCGGTACCGATTAAAATATCATCGGTCAGCAATCGTGGTTGGCCTTGCACGATATAGTCCGGCACATGCACCACTTGGAAATAACTCTCCGGCTCAACGCCACTCAACGTTATCGCGCGGTTTGCATCGCCACGTAAAGCGAGTGCCGACCCTGTTGCCGTTGGCGAGGCGACCAAAACCTCCGGCATGGATTGAAGCTGCGTTATGATTTTTTGCCACTGGTCGATCGAGACCAGACGCTGGCTGGGGCGCTGGATGATGGCATCTTCCCGATCTGTCGCATTGAGCCGTTGCGGGCGGGCGAGTTGATCCGGGGGCAAGATTTGGATTTGCGCCTGTGAGGTCAAAACCCGTTTGATGAAATTAGCCTGTAAGCCGGTGAGCATCGCCGACATAAAGACAATCACTCCCACACCAATCGAAATACCAACCATGATAAAGAGTGTTTGCAATTTGCCATCGAGCAGAAACCGAATGGCGGCAATCCACTCAAAGGGCAGCCAGCGTTTCATGGCAGAACGGGCCTTAGACGCTGCCCCGAAACAACGCCGGAAAGCGAGGGGATAACCAGATCGCCCTCAGCAACGCCGCTTAGAATTTCAACATCGCTATTCCCGCGCAAACCCGCTTGAACCACCCGTTTCACCGCCCGGCCATGGTCGGCCACCAACACCCACGGTTTGTCGCTTTGTCCATCATGCAGGAAACGGGTACCCACGACCAAAACACCGTCCCGCCGCCCGACTTCGATATCCACCGAAACCGTCATGTCCTGACGCAAGAAAGCTGGCGGTTTATCAACATCCAGCTTCACTTCAACCGAGGCGCGCGTAATATCAATCGAGGGGTTGATATAGCTGACTTTAGCGTTAAATTTTTGATCAGGAAACGCATCGGCAGAAGCAACCGCCGTTTCACCAAGCGTGATAAGCCCAAGATTTTTCTCATCCGCCGTGATTACCAATTGGCTAATCCCGTTGGGGGCCAACACCAAAAGCGCCTTGCCCGGTTGCACCACGGCCCCTTTTTCAACCGTCCGGCTGATCAGCACGCCATCGCGCGGAGCGGTGATGCGGGTATAAGTGAGCCTCGATTGGGCGGCTTCGAGAAAGGCGCGGGCTTGGTTCACTTGGGTTTCGGCCACAACATAATCGCTTCCGCCCGGGCTTGCGGTAAATACACTAAGCTCCGCATTGCGTATCTGCGCTTTGGCGATATCGAGATTTTTCTGAGCGTCGTCTAATGCGGAATTGGGCGAAAAGCCATTTTTAAACAGGGCGGAGGTACGGTCAAAAGTGTTTTGAGCATCCACTAAGGACGCCTGCGCTTGGGCAAGGGTGGCTTTGGCTGCGGGCAGCGTGAGATCGTTCAACTGGCGAATACGGGCTTCCGCTTGTGCCAAAGCACCTTGGGCTTGGATAACCGCTGCATTGATTTCGCGGTTATCGAGACGGATGAGTTCCTGTCCCGCTTTAACCGTTTGCCCTTCCTCAACCAGCACCTCGGTCACGACGCCCGTCATCTGACTGCCAATCTCGACGCGAAACGGCGTTTCAAAATGCCCGCTGGCAACGATGGTTTTGACCAAATTAGTATGTTTGACCTGCTCCACACTCACTTCTGGTCCCAATAGAAACCGAAGCCCGGCAAAACCTGCGGCCAGTACAAGCACAAGCAAGGCAAGGGCAAACCAACGATGTTGCCATAATCCACTAATCAAGCCGCGCAAGGGTGAAGACGGGGGCGATGGTGTCTGCATGACTTCTCAATAGCCGCATTTCAAACGAAGGGATTTGATTTGAAACAAGTTGACCGCATCTCTTGGAAAGATGAAGGTGCCGCAATTAAATGAAATCGAGGGGAAGCCAAGGCATGACAAGCAAAAAAGTAGCGTTAATTACCGCAGGCGGTAGTGGCATGGGCGCAGAAGCCGCGCGCCGTTTGGCCGCTGAGGGCTTTGAAGTTGCCATTCTCTCCTCGTCTGGAAAAGGCGAAGCGTTGGCTCAAGAGCTTGGTGGTCTAGGCGTCACGGGTTCCAATCAATCGGTTGAAGATTTGAAGAAATTCGTCGATCTCGCCGTCTCGCATTGGTCGCGCATCGATGTTTTGGTCAACAGCGCCGGACACGGCCCCCGCGCAGCCTTGCTCGATATCAGCGATGAGCAATGGCACACGGGCATGGATATTTATCTGATGAACGTCATCCGCGCGACGCGGCTGGTAACGCCCTATATGCAGGCGCAAAAATCAGGCGTCATCATCAATATTTCAACCGCTTGGGTCGCGGAACCAAGCCCGATGTTCCCAACTTCCGCCGTTTTCCGCGCGGGCCTTGCGGCTTTTACAAAACTTTTTGCCGATCAATATGCTGCCGATAATGTCCGAATGAACAATATTCTCCCCGGCTGGATCGACAGTCTCCCGCAGCTTGACGAACGCCGCGCGGGCGTGCCCATGCAGCGCTATGGAACAAGTGCGGAAATCGCTGCAACGGTTGCATTTCTGGCGTCTGAAGGAGCAGGCTACATAACGGGACAGAGCATCAAGGTCGATGGCGGTTTAATGCGCTCTGTTTAAGCGATCAAACCCCAATTTGGGTCCCCACTTCGACCGCTCGATCCGATGGAATATGAAAATAGGCCGAAGCGTCATGGGCGCGCCGTGCGAGCCAGATGAACAAATGATCCTGCCATCCCGGCATATCGGAGTGCGCTGCGCGTTTTAAAAGCCGACGCGACAGGAAAAACGAGGTTTGCATCACATCAAGTTTGAGCCCCAGTTTTTTAAGCGCTGGGATTGCTTTGGGAATATTCGGCTCATCCATAAAACCAAATTTTAATCGGACGATATAAAATGTTTCGGAAAGTTGTTCGACGATAGCGCGATCTTGCGCGGGAACATAAGGCACATCCGCCGTTTCAATCGACATGATGACGTTTTGTGTATGTAATACTTTGTTGTGCTTTAGATTGTGAAGAAGCGCGCTTGGCACACGCCCCGCATGTCCCGTTAAAAACACCGCAGTACCAGATGCGCGGTTAGGTGGTCGCTTTTCAAGCATGGCAACAAAGCCTTTAAGCTCAACCTCATCCCGATGCGTGCGTTGCGAAAGAATGGCCGAACCACGCCGCCAGGTGATCATAATGACCATGAGGCTCAAGCCAACAAGCAGGGGCAACCATCCCCCTTCGAAAATCTTCATTAAATTGGCCGACAGAAACAGCAGGTCGATGATCAAAAAAGGCAGGATCATCGCCACTGCCAGCCAGATCGGCATCCGCCATAATTTCCACGCCACGATAAAGGCGAGGATCACGGTAATCACCATCGTCCCCGTCACCGCTATGCCATAGGCAGCGGCCAGACTGGTGGAGGATCGGAAAAGCTGAACGAGCAGCAAAACGGCCGCCAATAAAAGCCAGTTAATACCGGGAATGTAAATTTGACCGCGTTCCAACTCGGATGTCGCCCGAATGTCAAACCGGGGTAGAAGCCCCAATTGAACGGCTTGCTGCGTCAACGAAAAGGCCCCGGTAATAACGGCTTGGCTGGCAATAATCGTGGCAATGGTGGCTAAAATAACCATCGGCACAAGCGCCCAGTCGGGGTAGAGAAGAAAGAAAGGATTTTCCAGTGTCTCCGGTGCGCCGATCACCAAAGCCCCTTGTCCGAGATAGTTGAGCGCAAGACAAGGAAACGCGATATAAAGCCAAGCCGTGCGGATCGGTCCCCGTCCAAAATGCCCCAGATCGGCATAAAGCGCTTCCGCTCCCGTTACCGCCAAAAAGACGGAGCCGAGGGTCAGAAAACTACTTACCCCGTGATGCAAAAGAAAGTGAAGCCCCGTCAGCGGATTAAGCGCGTGTAAAATTTCCGGGTGAAGCCATATCTGCATCACGCCACCAAGGCCTAAAACAACAAACCATAGGATCATGGTAGGGCCAAAAAACGCACCAACGCGGGCGGTGCCACTCGATTGGACGACAAAGAGCCCAATCAGAATAACGAGACTGATACCCACCACATAAGCATCAAACGCGGGTGTAACGAGGCTCAGCCCTTCCACCGCCGACAGCACGGAAATGGCGGGCGTGATCACCGCATCGCCGTAGAAAAGCGCGGCCCCGATAATCCCCAAAATTGGAATAAGGGCGACTTTGCGGCCAAGCGCCTTCTGCGCGAGCGCCATTAGGCTCAAGGTGCCACCTTCGCCCTTATTATCGGCGCGCAGCATAATGACCACATATTTGAGCGTCACGATAATCGTCAGCGCCCAGATGATCAAGGAAACGACGCCGGTAATGTCTTCGGCGTTGATGCCTCTTGCGCCCGTCGCCGCTTTGGCCGATTCTTTGAAGGCATAAAGCGGGCTTGTGCCAATATCGCCGTAAACCACTCCGATAGAGCCGATCATGAGGGTTAAATAGCTGGATTTGCGACCGTTCTCATGCCGTTGTTCGGCCTGAATTCTGGTGGTCATGACCCTTGCTCCCATTACCTTGGCTCGTGCGGAACATAGGGAAATACGCCTCCATCTCCACAATCGCGCCGGGCCTAGCATATTGCCTTGTGGAAGAAAATGACATTGCGTCATTTAAAGTAAGCTTTTTTGTCGGAGGTTGTATTTTAGCGCAAGTGCGTGATCGGCTAAGTTCAACCGCGCTTTGATAATGTCCGGAAAACGGCATCATTCCAGCCCGCAATAGCCTGATCGCGGTCTTCTTTGGGTTGTGACGGCGAAAAGCTTTTATCGGATTGCCATGATGCGCCAAAAATATCCGCATCTGGACATATCCCCACATAGCGTCCGGCCAACCAGGCGGCTCCCAGCGCGGTTGTCTCCGTAATGGCGGGCCGATCCACACGGCCACCCGTTAAATCGGCCAATCGCTGCATCGTCCAGTCGGAAGCCGCCATCCCACCATCGACCCGCAGGACAATATCGTCACGGGGCGCCATCGGCCAATCGGCACACATAGCGGAGAGGAGGTCGTTGGTTTGAAAGCAAACCGCCTCAAGAGCGGCACGGGTGATCTCATTGGGTCCTGTATTGCGCGTCAGGCCAAACAGTGCACCCCGAGCGTCGGGGTCCCAATAGGGTGCGCCTAGCCCTACAAAGGCCGGCACGAGATAAACCCGCTGCGTGGGATCGGATTTTGCCGCCATATCGCCCGCCACCGATGCTTGAGCTAAAAAATGCAAGCCATCGCGGAGCCATTGAATCGCAGCGCCTGCAATAAAGATCGATCCCTCAAGGGCATAGGTGCGTTGACCATCCAATTGATACGCAATGGTCGATACCAATTGGTTGCGCGAGCGCACGGCTTGGGGGCCTGTGTTCATCAGGGCAAAGCAACCCGTGCCGAAGGTAGCCTTTAACATGCCCGGTTTAAAACAGGCTTGCCCGATGGTCGCCGCGTGCTGATCGCCCGCAACGCCGCCAATCGGGATCGCTCTTCCCAATAAACCCGGATCCGTTTCGCCATAAAAGGCGGCACAATCGCGAATTTCAGGCAGCAAGGCACACGGCACATCAAAGATGGTTAAAAGCTCATCGTCCCATTCACCCGTATGGATGTTGCATAACAGCGTCCGCGAGGCATTGGTGGCATCCGTCGCATGTACACGCCCGCCCGTTAAGCGCCAGATTAAGAAGCTGTCCACGGTGCCAAAAGCAAGTTCGCCGCGCTTTGCCCTGTCGCGAGCGCCCGGCACCGTATCGAGAATAGCCGCGATTTTCGTCGCTGAAAAATAGGGGTCGAGCAAGAGCCCCGTTTTGTGCGACACGATATCTTCAAACCCCTGTTCACGCAGCCTCTCGCAATGGTCGACGGTACGCCGATCCTGCCAAACAATGGCGCGATGGATCGGCTCGCCCGTCTTGCGATCCCAGATCAGCGTTGTTTCGCGTTGATTGGTGATGCCAATCGCCGCAATCTCGGTGGCCTCGATAGCGGCCTTTGCGATTACACGGCAACAAACCTCGATGACCGATTGCCAAATCTCTTCAGGATCATGTTCAACCCATCCTGAATGCGGAAAATATTGCGGAAACTCGCTTTGGCTGACGCTATGGATCGTCAAATCATCGTTAAACAAAATAGCCCGAGAGGAGGTCGTGCCTTGGTCAATGGCGAGCAGCATCGTTATCGTTCCATGCATATGAAAGAAGCGGTGTTTAACCGCTTGGAGGGGAAGCGTTAAACGCCTTCCACAATCCGCATATCGCGCTCAACGGAACCTTCGCCAAGCGCCCTTACGGCTTCTTGATACATCGGGTTATCATAAAGCGCCAACGCCGCTTCCAATGATTCAAACTCGATGATGACGGTGCGGTCCATAATGCCATCTTCCATGGCCCTTGCGGCTGTACCGCGCGCCAAAAAGGTTCCACCGGCCGCTATAATGGCCGGCCCCGCCAGCCTGGCATAATCAGCCAGTTTTTCAGGGTTGGAAACCGAGCGATAGCATGAAACCATGTAACCTTTAGCCATTATGGGTCTTTCCTTATCAAACACGGGCTTGGGATTATCGCATCCCTGCTATCTATTACTGTACTTTGATTACTGTACTTTGCAATAAATAGAAAATCGCTCAATCGGAACGGAAGAAACCCTGACAACGCGGTCAGTCATTGTGCTTTTTTTTAAGATGCTACGGCCAGCGTTCCATCGCTATCGGTGGATGACCCGGGTTTTACGCCACGCTCAAGAAAGATTTCCCTCATGTCAGAGGCGCGAGAAGTCCCCTCGCTGCGGATCAATTCCCGCTGCAATACGCCGCGTTCCTTTCGCGCCATTTCAAGCGCGCCTTCCGCCACAGCCCGTGCCATACGCTCGGTTTCAAGCGCAGCCGTCAGCTCGTCGATGCGGGATTGATAGGTTGAGCGATTAACCTCGGCCATGGATTCAAGCTGATCAATGCGCCCCATCAGAACGGGAATACGATCATCAAGCTTAGCCAACGCCGTATCCCGTGCTTTAAGATTTTTGTTCAGCGTATTGCTTCGCTCGATCAGGGTAGCGCGGGCTTGCTCCAATTCGCGCATCTGCCGCTCTAACCCGTCAATGGTGGATTTTTGTTTTGAAAGACGTTGTTCAAGACTGATAATGGTGGCACTGTTTTCTAAAACGCGCCGCTCGGACGCCCGCATCTCATCGGTTTTAGCGAGCAGGGCATGACGCGCTTCAGTAAGCAAGCGTTCACCAAGAACAACGCGAGATTGCATCGCGTCGACCTTCATTGTCAACGAAATCTTTTCAGCTTGGAACTGAGCATTCACTTCATCGATTTGATCAGCCAGCGCCTTGCGCTCGTTTTTGGTTTCATTCAAAAGAGTACGGGTGTGGTTGAGACGATTTCGCGTCGCCTCAAGGTCATTTTCAACCTCTGTCAGACGACGCGAAGTGCGGTTGAAATCGTCAACCCGACCAGCCAACGCTTCCGAGAGCGTGGTATTTTCGCCCTCGAGCATAGCAATGGTTTCATTTAGCCGGGTGAGGTCAGTATCATATTGCGCAATTTGCGCGTCCTTCACAACAATCGTATCGCGCGCGGTTTGCTGATCCTGTTCAAGCGATTTTTGATATTCGGTCGTAAAAAGCAATTGCCGCTCCAATTCGAGCAATGTACTGCGCGTTTGCGTTAATTCCTGCGCCTGCTCGCTGCGGGCAGTATCAAGTCTTGCGACCGTTTCGCGCGAGGCACGTAGATCTTGGGAGAGGGCAAGTCTTTCATGATCAAGCTCGTCGAGCTTACGCTCAAACAACGCAACATCATTTCGCAGTTGCGTCATCTTTTCGCGCGCTTCGAAAAGTCCAGAGCGGAGTCCGGTATTTTCAATCTTCAAATTTTCAATCGTGCGCAGATTACGCTCAAGCGGTCCGTTGAGCTGATAAAAGGCGGCTTTGAGTTTTTCGAGTTCGTCGATTTTGTTCTGGGCACTTAAAAACAGCAGTCGGAAGGTCTCGTTTTCCTGCCCCAGACGCTGGATCGAATCAAGCCCTGATTCGGGTTCCGTCAGATCGGGCGAAACATCGAGAAGGGCGAAAGCCGCTTCCGCAGCACCCTTCGCCTGAGATTGCAGGGAATTTTGCTCCCGCTTCCACAAAATATCCATGATATTGCGCATATTCGTGGCCTTTTGGCATAACGCCGCGTTAGAGAGAGGATCAAAAAAGTGATTCGAATTACAACTAAAGGTATAGTTATCTTAAAACTACACGTCAAAAAAAACGTTATTTCATAGAAAAAATAATGTGATTAAGTGTCATTGCAGGCGGGCAATGTCGCTCAACAGCCCGCGTGACGGAAGCGATAAGCCGTGAGTCGCTCGCCAGATTAGGCAAGGATTGGATAGCCAGCGCGCGCACTCTCGCGTTCGAGTTCCAAAATCAAATCATAGGCGGAAGGCGGTAGAATAACGATATCCCGTATCATCAAGGTATTTAGGCAAGGCGGTCTTGGTGTTTGTCGGACAAGATCGATCAAAGCACCCCGCAGGTGATCAAGATACTCAGCCGATGTTTCACCCGATGTAATAAAGGGTAAACTTGGCGTAAGCGGCGTCTGGCCGATAACCCGAATTTTTTCAATCAATGCGGGTTCAAGCTTGGTGAAATGCGCAAAACTAACGCAATCAATAGCAGCAACCTGCGCTTCATCTCGCGCAACCATCATAAGACTTTTTCGGTGAGACCCTGTTTCAATGATCTTTGAATAAAAAGGCGCTTTTCCACCGATCTTCGCGATGGAGGCGCGTAGTAAATTCATGCCCGTATTGCTGTCCCTCATATTGATCGCGCACACCAGTCCCTGCGTCTCCGATAAAGACGTAAGGCGACGATCCTTAGGAACGACAAGAAAACTACCATGCCGATAATCCTCACATCCGGGAGCATCATAACAGGGCGTCGCGACAAGCTGTGCCTTACCACAAAGCCCGATGGAAAGCGGATAGCCGCAGGTCTGGCCGAACAGCAGGTTCGGGTTGGACCAGAATTTGATCAAGTTTTGAGGCCGTTCAAGGCGGGGTGGAACATTTCGTATCCCGCGCGTCCGAAGCGCATCGGCCAGCAAGGTCCAAAAACCGTCGGTAGCTTCCCGAATTTCCGGGAAGTCATACATCGGCAGCCCCGCGATGATAGCCGTCATTGATGGGATACACCTGCCGTTATTGCTCGGTCCGTCGGATGCTGGGGGCGATCATGACCGACGAAAAAATATCGCCGTGCGACATCCCAATATCCGTTATAAACAAGCCCCCCATTCTCGGCGATCAGGCGGGAGCGATGGGTCCGATACCACGCCGGAATTTCATACCATGGCATCATCGGCTCGGCATGGTGTGCGGCATGAAGGTTATTATAGAGAAACAACAAGCCGAAAAAGCCAGCGTTTTCAACGATGGCCGTTCGGTGCCTAACGCCATCCGCCGCGCGGTGTTCCGCAAAAGACCGGACCAAGAGCAGGGCAGTTCCGGGATAAACCACCCCCAACACGTAAAACCAAATCGATAGACCGCACACGCCATTAACCCATCCCAAAATCACAACACAACCGATCCCATGCCGGATCCACACCCCGGCATGATACCGCTTGCCGCCGATAAGGGCGATTATTTCATATTTAAAAAAACGCAAAATATTCCATCCCGGCCCGATGATTAAGCGCCCCATCAGCGTTGTCTGAATCTGAACCAGCCGTTTGCTTATCGGCCCAAGTTCGTCCCATTGTTGCTGCGTCCAATAATAGGATTCCGGATCATCGAGGGGATCCGTCAGCCGTTCATCGCGATGATGGATCAAATGCGAGCGCCGATAGAGTTCAAATGGCAGCCACAGCGACAAAGGTGGAAACGCCAGCGCACGATTCACATGTCGCCAAGGCGTCGGATGGCCATGGATCAGCTCATGTTGAAACGACGAATGCCAAGCCAAAAGAACGGCCCCCACGCCCGAGATCACCCACCAAGGCAAGGCATAAGAAAACCACGTCAAAATAAGCCAACCGCTATAAATTAAAAAGAGAAGAACCACAGATGGCCACTCGATATGGCTACGCATCGGATTATAGCCGCTCATCTTTCTTTATCCGCCAAATTTTGTCTTTTATTCCTAAACTTCGCCCCAAACATGACGCGTCATTGGAATGAGCGCAAGCTACAAATTTCTCATTTCGCGCCTTAGTTTTATTCATCGATTAAGAGAATATTTCATGCGTCATGCCTCACGCGGGATCATTAATCCCACGCCGCCGACATAAAGACTCGTTAAACCCCGCCGCAAAGTGCTTTATGCTTCACAGCCTTTGCGTTATGCGTGAAAGCTTGTTTTTGCCGTACCTGAAAGTATCCCATGTCGATTGCCGATCTTGTCCAAATCCCTGAGCTTGTGACCACCGCCCAACACTCAGCCGCTTGGCCGTTTGAAGAGGCGCGCAAATTGGTCGAGCGCGTCAAACGCACGGGGCAGAAGAGCGTGTTGTTTGAGACGGGTTATGGTCCCTCGGGCCTGCCGCATATCGGTACCTTCGGCGAAGTCGCCCGCACCACGATGGTGCGCAATGCGTTTCGGATTTTGACCGAAGACACCATTCCAACCCGGCTTTTGTGCTTCTCAGACGATATGGATGGTATGCGCAAAGTGCCGGATAATGTGCCCAATCGCGATATATTGGCGGAGCATCTGCACCGGCCTTTGACGCGCGTTCCCGATCCGTTTGGTGAGTATGAGAGCTTTGGCCACCACAACAACGCCATGCTGCGGCGTTTTCTGGATACGTTCGGTTTTCAGTATGAATTTGCAAGTGCAACCGACTATTACACTTCCGGCGCATTCGACGCGATTTTGCGGCGCGCGGCTGAGCGCTATCAGGCGGTGATGGAAATTATGCTGCCAACTTTGGGCGAGGAGCGGCGCGCGACCTATAGCTGCTTTCTGCCGATTTCGCCGACCACGGGCCGCGTACTCTATGTGCCGATGAAGCAGGTGGACGGCAAAAACCATACTGTCACCTTTGAGGATGAAGACGGGACGGATGTCACGTTGCCCGTGACAGGCGGCAACGTAAAGCTGCAATGGAAACCAGATTTCGGCGCGCGCTGGGCGGCGCTTGGCGTTGATTTTGAAATGTATGGCAAGGACCACCAACCCAACACGATTGTCTATGATTCCATCTGCCGCGCGCTGGGTGGCGTTGCGCCGGAGCATTTCGTCTATGAGCTTTTTCTGGACGATAAGGGCCAGAAAATTTCAAAGTCAAAGGGCAATGGCATCACCATTGACGAATGGTTGAAATATGCAAGCCCCGAGAGCCTTGCGCTTTTCATGTATGCCAAGCCACGCGAGGCCAAGAAGCTGTATTTCGACGTGATCCCGCGTCAGGTGGATGATTATCTCACCTTTTTGGAAAAATTTCCGGGCCAAATGGTCAAGGAGCAGCTTGGCAATCCGGTGTTTCATATTCATAGCGGCCATCCGCCAAAGGTTGAGACGATTTCGGATGCTTCAAACCACGCAACGACGGTGAGTTTTGCGATGCTTTTGAATTTGGTCGCCGTTGCCAATTCAGAGGACCCACAAGTTTTATGGGGCTTTATCCGCCGTTATTCCGCATCCGTATCGGCGGAGAAGCATCCCGGACTTGCTAAAATGGTCGGCTATGCCATCGCTTATTACCGCGATTTCGTGCGGCCCGCTAAAGTCTATCGCGCGCCTACGGAAGAGGAGCGTTCCGCCCTTAGCGATCTCGCCAAGGCGCTTGCCGGGCATATCGGCTCGACCGATGGCAATGCACTGCAAGCGGTGGTGTATGAAGTGGGCCGCGCTCATTTTCCAGATATGTCAGGCAAAACAAAAAGCCCTGACGGGCGTCCGGGTGTCTCGCAAACCTGGTTCGCAACGCTCTATCAGGTTCTGTTAGGCGCGGATCGGGGGCCACGATTTGGCTCTTTCGCAGCCCTTTATGGGGTTAGCGAAACCTGCGCCTTGATTGAAAAAGGATTGGATGGGTCTTTGATGGCCGAGCATGAAGCGTTTCTCAAGGCGCGAGCGTCGAGCTGATCTGGTTTATTGCGACGCCCAGAGTATGCGGGCGATCCAAAGCGTTTCTGCCACGGCAAAGGTTGCATCGGCTAATCCGAGGCGGAAGGGTGCCAAGTCGATGCTGTGCATGGTCTTGCGTTTCAACGTGCCGCCAATCAAATCGCCCGCCTTGGTTTTGACCAGCACACGATCGCCGCGGCGAACCGGGACATTTTGGGCGCATATAATGATATCGCCATCCCGATAGATGGGCATCATGCGCTCGGCAGCAATTTCAACGGCAAACACAATTTCGGCAGGTAAATCAGGAAATGCCACTTCGTCCCATCTAGTACCGATAGGTTTACCTTCCTCGTCGAAGGCTTTTGTCGCATCAAGCAGGTTGATCACCGGAATGGCGCGGCTTGGAACGGGGGAGCGGTCCGACATGACAAGCGTGATAAAAGTATCAAGATCGGTTGTTGTAGCCTCGAGAATTTTGGATATGGATTCGGTTGACGGCCAACGCAGCCGTCCATCGGTTGAAGCGCGTTTTGATTTATTAAACGTCGTTGGATCAAGACCGGCCCGGCGAGCCAGTCCTGACGCCGAAAGACCGTTGCGCGCCGCAAGCAGATCAATCGCTTTCCAAATACGAGGATGGGATAGCATGGCAGAGCCTTTCAAAAAAGGATATTAATCAATAATATTTCGCATAATAGGTAATTAATCCGCAAATTTGCAAGTAAATTTTCAAATAAAACTAAAAAATTCCTTTTATCCATTTACGGGCGTTTCAAGCTTCGCGTAAATGATAACGAAATAGAGTGAGGTTGATGATAATTTATAAGATATTATCGGTCGTTCAGTGGAAAGAAGCGCAATCCGCCGGAATATTCAACGGCGCACCAATCGACTTGACAGATGGATTTATTCACTTCTCCACAGTAAATCAGGTTGAAGAGACGGCTCGTCGACACTTTAAAGATCAGGATGATCTTTTGCTTGCCAGTATTAATGAGGACCTTCTTGGCGAAGCGCTGCGCTATGAGCCCTCGCGCGGTGGGGAACTTTTTCCGCATCTTTATGCGCCAATGCCACTTTTGGCCGTCACGCGGATTGTACCCTTACCGATGGCGTCTGATGGGTACCATCGCTTTGAAGGATTATTGGTTTGACGTCCCTTTACCGCCTGGCCTTCCGTGCTTTGAACAAGATCGATGCCGAAACCGCGCATGGCCTTGCGATTGCGGCGATGAAAGCCCTGCCGCTTTCGCCGGTAAAGCCCGATGATCCGCGATTAGCCATTTCCGCGTTTGGCCTCGATTTTCCAAACCCCATCGGCCTTGCTGCAGGATTTGATAAAAATGCCGAAGTGCCGGATGCCGCCTTGCGTTTGGGCTTCGGATTCTCGGAAACAGGCACGCTGACGCCACGCGCGCAAGCGGGCAATCCTCGCCCGCGTATTTTTCGCCTTTTGAAAGACGAGGGCGTTATCAATCGTCTAGGCTTTAACAATGCTGGCCACGCGCCAGCCCTGATACGATTACAAGCGCGCACGGCACGAAAAGGCATTGTTGGCGTTAATATTGGGGCCAATAAAGACACATCTGATCGAGCCGCCGATTATGTCGCTGGCATCCGTCGTTTTGCGGGCGTCGCGTCTTATTTCACGATCAATATCTCATCGCCCAACACGCCGGGGCTTAGAGATTTGCAAAGCGAAGCAGCGCTCGATGATTTACTGGCGCGTTCGATTGAAGAGCGGGACATATGCGCCGAAACTGTCGGTAGAAAGCCTATCCTCTTAAAAATCGCGCCCGACTTAGCCCTTGATGCGCTTGACGATCTCGTCAACGTCGCCCGTCATCGGGGCGTGGACGGTATCCTAGTTTCGAATACCACCATTCGGCGTCCCAAAACGTTGCAAGAAACAACGCTACGGTCTGAAACCGGGGGCTTGTCCGGCAAGCCGCTCTTTTCACTTTCCACCCGCATGTTGGCTGAGACTTATTTGCGGGTTGAAGGGCAGTTTCCCTTAATCGGTGTTGGTGGCATCGATTCAGCCTCCGCTGCCTATAGCAAGATCGAGGCAGGGGCGAGTTTGGTGCAGCTTTATTCCGGTCTCGTTTATCACGGCCCGGGTTTGGTGGGTGAGATCAAGTGTGGCATTCTTGAGCGAATGGAAAAGGAAAACGTATTGTCGCTTAATACCATTGTAGGGCGCACGGCGAAAGAATGGCTTGAAGCGCCGATGGAGGAGGTCAGTTAAGCGCTCGTATCCTGAACCGTATTCCACTGCCCCGTGGCGATTTTAGAAGCGGCGATCACTGCCTGCGTCCGGCTATCGACGTCAAGCTTTTGCAGGATGGCGGAGACATGCGCTTTAACGGTTGCCTCGGATACCGAAAGCTCATAGGCGATCTGCTTGTTGAGTAACCCCGTCGACAGCATCATCAACACGCGGACCTGCTGCGGTGTCAGGCTTGCAAGCCTGCGCACCATATCGCTTGTGGTGGCATCGGGTGCGGCTGTCAGATCAACATCGTCCGGTGTCCAGCTTCCGCCATCGAGCACCTGTTGAATGGCCGATCCCATAGCGGCACCATCGAGTGATTTTGGAATATAGCCGGATGCTCCAAGCTCGATGCAGCGCCGGATAACCGTCCGATCTTCGTTGCCCGATACCACAATAACGGGCGTGGCCGGGTGAGAGGCCCGCAAATAGAGGAGGCCTGAGAAGCCCTGCACCCCGGGCATGGTGAGGTCCAGTAAGACCAAATCCACATCGCCGCCCGTAAAGGCCGGGGCTAATTCTTCAAAACTGCCCGCCTCAAGGATTTCAACCGATCCTAAAAGGGCAGTAATCGATGTCCGCAGCGCACCACGAACCAAAGGGTGATCATCAGCGATGACAATCCGCATGTCTGCCTGAGCCAAACCTATCCTCCCCCATTATTTTCTTTTCAAAGCATCAAAGCCTTATCCCTATCATTCCGCCTTGAGGGCGCGGGCGCAAGCGTCAATTGTAAAACTTTTGCGAAATTATGTTTTTTTCCGTCCTTGGTTTGCAAAGGCCTCAAGCGTTTCAAGTGTATCCGCCTCGCGCGGCGGCTTATCCCATCGTAGTCGCGAAATTCGCGGAAACCGCATCGCCAGCCCGCTGCGATGGCGGGTTGATGGCCCAATACCTTCAAAAGCGACCTCAAAAACCAGTCCTAAATCGGCCTCATGGCTCACTTCACGCACGGGCCCGAACCGATTGATGGTATTTTTGCGCACAAAACGGTCAATCTCGCCAAGTTCCTGATCGGTAAATCCGAAATAGGATTTACCCACCGGGACAAGCTCATCCCCCTTCCAAACACCAAAAGTGAAGTCGGAATAGAACGAAGACCGTTTGCCATGCCCGCGTTGCGCATACATCAATACCGCATCAACGATGAACGGATCGCGTTTCCATTTAAACCAAAGCCCCTTCGGCCGACCCGCGACATAAGGGCTGTCCCGCCGCTTGATCATACAGCCTTCAATCGCCTCGGCATCGGCCAGCGAGACGCTTTCCTCTGGTCGAGAGCGGAGTTGTTCAAGGCTTTCCCAATTGTCAAAGTGGATCATGGGGGATAAATCGACTCTTAGTGAGTTTAAGCGCTCGATCAGCCCCTCTAAAGCCATACGGCGTTCATGGAAGGGGCGTTCGCGCAGATCGGTGCCATCCATCCACAAGACATCATAGGCGCGAATGGCTGCGGGATATTCGCTGAGCAGTTTTAGGGAAATTTTCTTACGATTTAAGCGCTGCTGCAACGCGTTGAAGCTTTCAACCTTGCCCTCGCGGATGACCAGTAACTCACCGTCAATAGTGCCTCTTAACCCTGTTAAAGCCTCAATCACATCCGGGAAAGCGGATGAAATATCATCCCCTGTCCGCGAATAGAGGCGGGTTATCTGCGCGCCCGTTGAATCCAGGCCCGATGAAGCCTGTACCCGAATACCATCCCATTTCCACTCGGCAACAAAATCGGACGCGTTTAAGGATCGTAGATCATTTTCTTCCAACGCATGGCCGAGCATAACCGGACGAAACGGTGCTGGATGATGCGTTGAAGGCTGCGGCCCCTTACCATCGAGCCAGCGAAAAAGCCCCTCAAAAGGCGGCTCCAAACCGTGCCAGACCTGCTCGATGGCATCCACCCCAAAGCCCGCTATGTTAGCCAATGCCGTTTTTGCCAGCCGCGACGAAACGCCAATGCGCAAGCCACCCGTGATAAGCTTTAAAAGCGCCCAGCGCCCCGTCTCATCGAGCCGATCCAATAAATCAGCCAAAAGCGCGGGAAGCTCCGTTTTTGATGCGGTTGATAACAGCATAACGGTTTCACCAAGACCAAGCGCATGGTTTGTTGCCTCTGTAACGCGCTTCGGCCACATCAGAGCCACCGTCTCTGACAAATCCCCGACATAATCATAAGACAGTTCAAATAAAATCGGATCAGTCCGCGCTGCGATTAAATGTCGGATCAAGGCAGGCTTGGCATGAAGAAAATCGAGCGTTCCTGTTATCGCCGCAAGCCCATATCCGCGATCGGGATCAGGCGTTGTCGAAAAATAATCCGAGAGCAGCCGCATCTTCGCAAGTCGGCGCGGTTCATAGGCTAAACGGTCCAGCAATTCGGCAAAGCGGTTCATGGCGTGCTGGCCTCTGCATCAACCTCGCCCTCATCGCCATAGCCAACAAGGTTAAGTGGCTTGGCCTGAAGCCCAGCGCTTTGGCACCAATGCACAAGAGCATCTTCTTGGCCATGCGTAACCCAAACCTCCGATGCGCCCGTTTCAAGAATGGTGCGCTGAAGGTCGGGCCAATCGGCGTGATCGGAAACAACCAGAGGCAATTCAACACCGCGCTGCCGCGCGCGTGCTCTTATCCGCATCCAACCGGAGGCAAAGCCTGTCACAGGGTCTGGGAATTTTCTCGCCCACACATCTTGGATCGAGCTTGGCGGGCATAGGATGATCGCGCCTTGCAGCTCGGCTTTGGCAACGCCCGCAACGGGCTTTAATATTCCAAGCCTCGCGCCTTGGGCGACATAATAAGCGGTCAGTTTTTCCAACGCCCCGTGCAGATAAATCGGCGCGTCGTAACCCGCCTCCCGTATAAGCGCGATGACGCGTTGCGCCTTACCCAGCGAATAAGCTCCAACCAGATGCGCGCGTTCGGGAAATAAGGCTAAGGATTGCAGAAGTTTTTCGACTTCCCGCGCGGTATCGGGATGAACAAATACGGGTAAACCAAAGGTCGCTTCGGTGATAAACACATCACAACGCTGCGGCTCAAAGGCCAAGCAGGTGGGATCGGTCGCGCGTTTATAATCGCCAGAAACGACGATTTTCAGCCCATTGGCTTCAACGGCGATTTGGGCCGAGCCTAAAACATGGCCAGCGGGATGAAAACTAAATTGAACACCGTTGATGGCAATTATCTGCCCCAACGCAGCGATTTGTATCTGCCCCGCAAAATTCTCGCCATAGCGTATCGCCATGATCCCTAACGTGTCTTTCGTCGCCAAAACCGAGCCATGGCCCGCCCTCGCATGGTCCGAATGACCATGGGTGATCAAAGCGCGATCAACCGCACGCACCGGATCAATAAACAGATCAGCAGGTGGACAATAAAGCCCTTCAGGGCGGGGGATAAGCAGTTCGGATTGCCGCATAGGCGTAGTCTACCGCAAATAAGCCCGTTTCTCATGCATAAAATAAGCAATCAACAGTTGACCCATAAGCCGAATTGGATTCCGATTGTCGAATGGAACCCGTTTTACCCCAACCAGCCGATCTTACGCCTACGACGCTGAAACAAATAGGCGCGCTTCCTGTTATTTGCGAGCAAGATGGCCAATGGAAAGTTACCTTAATTACAACGCGCGATTCAGGCCGTTGGTCCATTCCAAAAGGCAATCCGATGAAAGGACTTTCAAGGCCCGAGGCTGCGGCGATGGAAGCTTATGAAGAGGGCGGCTTCATTGGCAAAATGGTAAAACGTCCCATCGGGTCCTATCTTTTCTGGAAGCGCCGCTCCGGGCATTGGGAGCTGGCGAATGTTTCCGTTTATCTTTTAAAAATCGAATCGCAGGCCGAGACGTTTAAAGAAAAAGGCCTTCGCCAAATCCAGACCTTCAGTTTCGAGGATGCGGATGAGGCGATTATTGAGCCAGGATTGAAAACCATTTTGCAACTGGCTAACGAAAAACTAAACCGTGTGCGCCGTTAGTTTGCCGTGATGATGATCCTCCTCCTTCGACGATTGGTAGGCCTTTTTGCAACCCTTGCGGTTGCGAGCCTTCTTGTTTTCGTTCTGTTGGAAATTCTTCCCGGCGATCCGGCCGAGCTTATTTTAGGCACCGATGCCCGTCCCGATACGCTTTTAACGCTCCGCCATGAGATGGGCCTTGACCAACCGGCGCTCGCCCGATTTTTGCAATGGGTCGGGGGAATGCTGCTTGGCAATTTTGGCATAAGCCATACCTATCACGTGCCTGTTATAACCTTGATTGCCGAACGTTTACCCGTCAGTTTGCCGCTCGCTATTGCATCTCTTGCGCTTGCGGTATGCATCGGCATCCCGAGCGGGATTTTAGCGGCCATGAACAGGGATACATGGCTTGATCGCGTGGTTCGGTTGAAAACCCAAATCCTGCTTTCGATCCCCAATTTCTGGCTTGCCATGCTGCTGGTGTTTGTCTTTGCCATCACGCTGCATTGGCTGCCTGCGGGGGGGTTTTCGGGATGGAAGAGTGGATGGAGCGCCATCCGCGCTCTGATCTTGCCAGCCTTTGCGCTGGCCGCACCGCAAGCCGCGATTTTAGCGCGCGTAACCCGCTCAGCACTCCTTGAAACGCTTGCCGATACCTATGTTATTGCCGCGCGTGCCCGTGGCTTAAGCGTGAACGCAGCCATTATTCGCCATGCTCTACCCAATGCGATGATTCCGGTGATCTCGATCATGGGTTTGCAATTTTCATTTTTATTGGCGGGTACCATCATCATCGAAAATGTATTTTATTTACCGGGCCTTGGACGGCTTATTTTTCAAGCGATTAATCAGCGCGATTTAGCGGTCGTAAGTGGCACCTCGATGCTGCTGATTACGAGCGTTATCGTCGTCACCTTTCTCGTCGATCTTACAGCCTTAGCGATTGATCCGCGCCTAAGGCGTCGAGCATGAATCGATCCATTTTTTCAAAACTCAGCTTCTGGATCGGTGCGGTTATCCTCGTTCTTTTGATTGCTGTTGCAGGTGTGTCGCTTATACCATGGTTGCCGGACCCAACATTCATTCGCGTTGCTGAAAAACTCCAAGCGCCGTCCTATGATCACTGGCTTGGTACCGATCAATTTGGCCGTGATCTGTTAGGCCTTACCATGCGAGGCGCTGTGGCCTCATTGCTCGTTGCTATCGGGGCGGTTATAATCGGTGCAGGCATCGGCGTTCCCTTAGGCCTATTGGCTTCCGAGCGTGAGAATTGGTTTAACCAAGCCATCATGCGGGCGAATGATTTTATCTTTGCTTTCCCTGCGCTCATTATTGCCATTTTATTGCATGATTCAGTCGGGGCAGGCATACACAATGCGATCCTTGCGATTGGGATTTTTAACATTCCAGTGTTTGCCCGTGTTGCATTCAACAAAGCGCAATCGATTTGGACGCTTGATTTTATTCAAAGCGCGCGTTTATCCGGGCGGCATAGGTTTAGCATTGCGATGCGCCATGTGTTGCCGCTCGCTTTGGGTACGCTCATCGTTCAAGCCACCCTTCAATTGGGGCTTGGCATTTTGGCGGAAGCGGGGCTTTCCTATGTCGGTTTAGGCGTTACCCCGCCCACGCCCAGTTGGGGCCGTATGCTCAATGAGGCGCAGACTTTGATGGGCATTGCACCGCGCCTTGCCATTGTTCCCGGTCTTGCCATTGTCTTAGCCGTTTTGGGCTTCACATTGCTTGGTGATGCGCTTAGTGAATGGATTGATCCGAGAGAGAGAACGAGCCGATGATGCCGCTTCTCTCCATCAACGCGCTTTCCCTCACGCTGGGTGGACAGCGCTTGCTTAATGATCTGACCCTCACGCTCGAAAGGGGAAAGATATTGGGCCTTGTCGGGGCATCAGGTTCAGGAAAATCACTGACAGTCCGCTCGATCATCGGCTTACCTCCTCCAGCATCATATCTTACGGGAACTATAGATTTTAACGGCGTGCCTCTTCTTCCTTTCAGCGAGAAAACATTGGGCCATTTGCGTGGCCGGGATATCGGCATTGTCTTTCAAGACTCAAGCGCCGCGTTTGATCCGTTAATGACCCTTGGGGATCACGTTGCCGAGCCGATCAGATGGCATCTGGGCTTGGATGAGGATGCTGCGAAAAAAGCCGCGAGACAGGCCTTGGATCGCGCCGAATTTCCACCCGATATCGACGCCTTCCGCCGATACCCGCATGAAATTTCGGGCGGGCAACGACAACGCGCCATGATTGCATCAGCCATTGCTTTATCACCCAAACTGTTACTCGCCGACGAGCCGACGACAGCCCTCGATGTGACAACCGAAGCATCGATTTTAAAACTGTTCCGCAAGCTCGCGCACGAAGATGGTATGGCGATTTTATGCGTCAGCCATGATCTGCCAGCGCTTGCAACAATTGCGGATAATATTGCCCTTATGGAGGCAGGAAAAATTGTCGAATACATCGCTACAAACTCTATAACCCCATCGCCATCGCCCAAATTGGCCGCCCTTTTTGCCAGCACCAAGTCGCATGATGCTCCGCCTGAAATAAAGGTAGGGGAGACCCTTCTACGCGCGCATGAACTCTCTTTTGCCTATCACGACACGCTTGCGCTCGATCGCGTCTCGTTCTCGCTGCGGCGGGGGGAGTGCCTGGGTATCGTCGGGCAATCAGGCTCCGGCAAATCGACCTTGGCGCGGATCATCACGGGTCTTGCGACGCCGCGTAGCGGATTTCTTGACGCACTTAAGACGTCATGTCGCATACAGATGGTGTTTCAAGACCCCGCTGGTTCGCTTAACCCGCGCTGGACGCTTGGCCAGTCGATAGCCGAGCCACTCCATACGGAGAAGCTCGATCACGCTTCGAAAACACAGCGTATCGTAAATGCTTTGCAGGATGTTGGCCTTAACGCGGGTTTTATAAATCGCTACCCGCATGAAGTCTCAGGCGGGCAAGCCCAACGCGCCGCCATTGCGAGGGCAATGATCAGCAAGCCGGATATTCTCGTTCTTGACGAAGCCGTGTCGGCGCTGGATATTGGCATTCGCGCGCAAATCCTCGATCTGTTGGATGATCTGCGCCATCGTCATAGTCTTGCTATGGTGTTTATCACACATGATTTAGGCGTTGCCCGGCGGGTCGCGAACCATCTGCTCGTTATGCAGCAGGGCAGGGTTATTGAGGAGGGGGCAACTGTGTCGGTTTTAACCAAGCCACAGCATCCCTACACGCGTGCTTTGGTTGATGCGTCCCCTTCGTTAAACCATAAAGTCTTTGCACCGCATCCATTGGAGGGCTAGAAGCCCCATCATGCAAACGCATTTCCCGCGCTTCACCGTTGCCCCGATGATGGATTGGACGGATCGGCATTGCCGCTTCTTCCATCGCCTCTTCACGCGCCATGCGGTGCTTTATACAGAAATGGTCACTTCTGCCGCGATTAAACACGGCGCGCGGGACAGGCTCTTGGACTTTGATGATGCCGAGCATCCGGTTATCGTGCAATTGGGCGGCTCTGATCCTAAAGAATTGGCGGAAGCTGCAATAATCGCCGCCGATTATGGTTATCGGGAAGTTAATCTCAATCTTGGCTGTCCGTCTGATCGCGTGCAAGAAGGCCGCTTTGGCGCGTGTTTAATGCAAGAGCCGCAGCTCGTGGCCGAATGCGTAGCCGCAATGAAAGCCGCTACATCGCTTCCCGTTTCGGTTAAATGCCGGATCGGAGTCGATGATCAAGATGCCGAAGTAGCGCTGAATACTTTAGCCGACGCGGTGATCGATGCAGGCTGCGATTCAATGACCGTTCACGCGCGTAAAGCATGGCTCAAAGGCCTGTCGCCGAAAGAAAACCGCGAAGTACCACCGCTCGATTATCCCCTTGTCTACGCGCTTAAAAAGCGGCTAGGTGCGTATCCGATAGCGATCAATGGCGGCATTGTAAGCTTTGCTGATATTCACGCGCACCTTACCCATGTTGATGGTGTGATGGTCGGGCGTGAGGCCTATCATCATCCGGAAATGTTGCTGAAGGTTGATCCCGAGCTTTATAGCAGCACCGCACCCGTCACCGATGCGTTTGAGGCGCTTGAAGCCTTCTATCCTTATATCGAAGCGCGTCTGGCGGAGGGTACTCCATTACACACGATGACGCGTCATCTCTTGGGCCTCTTTCAAGGCCGCCCCGGCGCGCGTGCGTTTCGTCGACATCTGGCAACCGAAGGCGTTAAGCGTGGCGCAACGCTCCATGTATTGCGCGATGCCATAGCGTATGTGGATCGTTCATTTGAGCAAGCCGCGTGATCCTTTTAACCGAAAGTTATTTTGATGTTTGATGCCATCGCAACCAATGACCTCATTTTCCTGATCGCGGGCCTCTTGGTTGCGGGTGCTGCGACGGGTATTTTAGCAGGTGTTTTTGGTGTTGGTGGCGGTATTCTGATTGTGCCGGTGCTGTATGAACTTTTCCGTTCAACCGGAGTTGTCGAAGAAGTAAGAATGCCACTGGCGATTGGCTCTTCGCTGGCGATAATTATTCCAACATCCATTCGATCCTTTCGCGCCCATTATGCCAAAGGGGCCGTCGATATGGATTTACTCAAAGCCTGGGCGGTTCCTGTCGTCTTAGGTGTTATCGCAGGCGCGATGGTGGCGCGCATTGCGCCGCCAATATTGTTTAAAGCGCTCTTTATTGGCATCGCCAGTTTCACCTGTATTCGTCTGCTCTTCGCCCGCGATACATGGGTGCTGCAAGGCGACATGCCAACCGGATGGCCATTGAAACTATACGGCGTCGTGATCGGCCTTTTATCCTCGCTCATGGGCATTGGCGGCGGGCAGCTTTGTAATGTGTATATGATGCTCTATCGCCGTCCTATTCATCAAGCGGTCGCCACATCCTCGGGTCTTGGTATTTTAATTTCGATTCCCGGCGCCTTGGGTTACATCTATGCAGGTTGGCCGAAAATGGATGTGCTGCCGCCTTTTTCATTAGGCTTTGTGTCGCTGATCGGCATTGCGCTTTTTGTGCCGATGAGCATGTTGACGGTCAACCTTGGCGTGAACCTCGCGCATTGGCTACCCAAGCGCCAATTGGAAAGGGCATTTGGCCTGTTTCTTTTGGCCGTGATCCTCAGATTCCTGTGGAGCCTCGCTGCCTGACCCGCTCGCGCGTTCTACCGCCCCGCATTGCGCGGCTCGACATGGTTTTGAGGCGTTCCCCGAGCGTCGCCATCACCGCAATCCGCTCTGGCTCTGGCATAAAGGGCCACTGCGAAATCTCCGTACCCGTGCGCCCACACCCGATGCAATAGCCGGTGACGTGATCGATAACGCAGGTTTTGATGCAGGGCGTGGAAACGTTCATATTCCTCTTATGCCACAAAAAGCGTGATCAAGAAAACAATCTCGGCGACCTGTTGTGTGGCCCCCGCGACATCGCCCGTCTGCCCGCCAATCATGCGTTGTGCCAAGGCGATCATCGGCAGCGCCGCAAACAGCGACAGGATCAGGGCCAAGGCTATGCCACGCGCGTGAAATCCGCCAACAAACAAGATAGGCGCTGCCAACACGATAGATAGGATCAGTGCAAAGGAAATCGTCATAGCCCTCGGTCGCCCAACACTCGCCGATTTCCCCCCCGGTCGGACGGAGGGTAAAAACACCAGCGGCAAAAGGCCCGAAACCCGCGACACGCAAGCTGAAGCGATGAGCGCCGCAGCCCCTGCGCGATAGCCTATAAAATCAATCAGATTACCAAGCGCAATCACGCGGATGAGAAGCGACATCACCATTGCCGCCGCGCCATAGGCCCCCAACCGACTATCGGCCATAATCTCAAGCCGTCGTTCAACAGTGTGGCCGCCCCCAAACCCGTCGGCCAGATCAGAAAGGCCATCTTCGGCCATCGCCCCTGTTACGAGAATGCTCACCGTAATCGCAAGCGATGCCGCAAGTAATCCACCCATGCCAAGGGCCGCAGCCGCAAACACGATCAAGGCCGAGGGTAAGCCGATTAAGATCGCCGCTAATGGTAAAACGCGCGGCACGACCTTAAAATCCGGCGCGACATGCGGGTCCGTCTCATAGAGCAGTTTTGGCACCGGAAGGCGCGAGTAAAATCGAACGCATTGCGCCAAAGCTACCACCGCGCGCGCGATGATGCCGTGATCAGATTTCTGCATCGGCTCCCTCATACTCAACCCCAATCAGATAAAGCCCATCCGGCGGTGCCATTGGTCCACAGCGCGAACGGTCACGGGCGTCAAGTGCATCGCGTAAGTCTTTTGGCGTCCATTTTCCAGTCGCAACCAGAATGAGCGAGCCGACCATGGAGCGCACCTGATGATGCAGAAAGGAGCGCGCAGAGGCAAAGACCCGGATATCTTCCCCATTGGCCACAACATCCAAACGATCCAACGTTTTTAAAGGGCTTGCAGCTTGGCATTCCGCTGCACGAAAAGTCGTGAAATCATGCTTGCCGATGAGTTGATCCGCACCTTGTTGCATAAGTACCGGATCAATCTTCCACTTCACATGCCAGGAGCGATGTTTATCAATCACGACAGGCGCGCGTCGATTGGTAATGCGATACATATAATGCCGCTTGCGCGCGGATATCCGCGCGTCAAAAGTGTCAGCCACGCGCCTTGCTTCAAGAATGGCAATTCCTTGCCCTTTGAGATGCGCATTCAACGCATCGCGCACGGTATCTTTGGGCCAGTCTGTTTGTAAATCGACGTGAAGGACTTGATGCGTCGCATGAACGCCTGAATCAGTACGCCCTGCTGCTTGAACGCGACGGGTTTCACCCGTGAAAGCCGTAATCGCCGTTTCAATCGCCTCTTGCACGGAGTTACCATCGCGTTGGTGTTGCCACCCGTGAAAAGGAGTGCCGTCATATTCAACGATCATTTTATAGCGGGGCATCAGCCGATAACCGTGCCGATGGCCAAAGGTGAGCCGCGCAAAAATTCGGTTGCCGACATGGGTTTTGATCCGGCGCGTTGCACCTCCATCAACCGCACAGCCCCCTCGCCACAAGCAATTGCACAATGCTCATCAAGCACTTCACCCGGTTGCCCCGATCCCTCAATATGTTCGGTCCGCAGCACCTTCAACCGCTCCGGCCCTTTACCAAAATCAGCCATCGTAAACGCGCCGGGAAAGGGCGAGAGACCGCGCACCTGATTGTGGATAGGCGTGGCCGATTGCGACCAATCAATGCGGCATTCGTCATTGGTCAATTTCCTGGCATATTCAACGCCAGCTTGGGATTGCTCGATAAAGCTCAAGCCCCCGCGTGACAGCGCCGCAAGGGCTCTGATCATCAGGTCCGCACCCAGAATGGCTAAGCGATCATGCGCCTCACCAGCGGTCAGGTTGGGCGTAATGGTGAGTTTTTCGATCATGCCAACAGGGCCTGTATCAAGACCCTCCGCCATTTTCATAACCGCTACGCCAGTCTCCGCATCGCCTGCCATAATTGCCCGTTGAATGGGTGCCGCACCGCGCCAGCGCGGCAATAAGGAGGCGTGCAAATTCAGGCAACCAAGCGGTGGGATATCGAGAATGGTTTTCGGCAAAATCATGCCATAGGCCACGACAACGGCAATATCCGCTTCATGGCTCGCAAATTCGAGGGTTGCCTCATCGGTCTTTAACGTCGCTGGCGTTAAGACGGGAAGACCAAACCGCTTGGCCGCTTCATGCACAGGCGAGAGGCGTAAAGTCATCCCGCGACCGGCAGGCGCAGGCGCACGGGTATAGCAGGCGGCAATGTCATACCCATGGCCGACGAGGGCAGACAAAGTCGGCACGGCAAAATCAGGCGTGCCCATAAATACGATGCGCAAACCGCTCACGCGCCACCCTCGCGGCGCGCTTGCTTTTGGAATTTTTTGATCACCCGCTCGCGCTTTAACCGCGATAAATGATCAATAAACAGCTTGCCATTGAGATGATCGATTTCATGCTGAATAACGGTTGCGGCCAGCCCATCCATTTCGCGTTCAACCAGCTTGCCATCGAGATCGAGAAAGCGAACGCCAACTTTGGTGGGTCGCGTTACTACCCCATAAAATTCCGGGATCGACAGACAGCCTTCTTCATACTCGTTCAGCGTGTCAGACGACCAGATAATCTCAGGATTAATCAGCGCTAGAGGCTGTTTTGCATCTTCGCCGCGCGTTGCATCCATCGTCACAACGCGGGCAGTAACACCCACTTGCACGGCGGCAAGGCCTACGCCGGGCGCTTCATACATCGTTTCAAACATATCCTCGATCAACGCCTTGGTTGCATCATCGATATGGCTGACAGCGCCCGAGACGACGCGCAGGAGGGGATCGGGAAGAATAACAAGGGGTCGAATGCTCATGCGCCGAGCACATAATCAATATAGGGGATTTCGTCAAATTGTTCATCTTTTGTTCTTTGTTTTTGAACATAAGTCTGATAACGATATAAGTATGGGTTGTAGGAGAGGCGGGTATGCTGGGGTTTTTTGAAGCATTAATGGCGCTTTTAGGGTTGGCCGCGCTCGGCGTTTTGGTCTGGCTGGGGCTCATTATCTCCCGCGCCAGCCGCGAGCGGATGAGGGAGGCAGCGGCACAGTTCGAGCGTCAACGCCACCTTGATCAGCAAATGTCGGATGTTCGCGCGCTTCAGGCGGAAGTAACGGGCCGCATCGCAACGCTCACCCAGAGCGTCGGCGAACGGTTCGACAGTCTGCAAAACCGCGTCGGCGACGGCTTGAAGGAAAACGTCAAAGAGACCACCGAAAACCTCTCAAAACTCAATGAAAGACTGGCGGTGATTGATGCGGCGCAGAAAAACCTGACATCGCTCACCAGCGAAGTGCTGACGCTCAAAGACGTGCTCTCCAATAAACAAACGCGCGGCGCTTTCGGCCAAGGCCGGATGGAGGCGATTATTCGCGACGCGCTGCCGCCCAATGCCTATGAATTTCAGGCCACGCTGAAAGGCGGCAAGCGGCCCGATTGTATTATTCGCCTGCCCAATGATCCAAGACCTCTGGTGGTGGATGCCAAATTCCCGCTTGAAAGCGTCACCGCCTTCCGCGATGCGCGCACGGAGGAAGAGAAAAAGCTGACGGCAGCGCGTATCCGCACCGATATCTCAACCCATATCAAGGATATTTCCGAAAAATACATCATCGCAGGCGAAACGCAGGAAATCGCCGTGATGTTTGTACCGTCGGAATCCATCTATGCCGATCTGCATGAGTTTTTTGACGACCTCATCCAAAAAGCCCAAAAGCAGCGGATTATGATTGCCTCGCCCTCTTTATTGATGATGGCGATTCAGATGCTACAGGTGATCGTGAAAGATTCAAAAATGCGCGAGCAAGCCAATCTTGTGCAACAGGAAGTCGGCCGCATTCTTGAGGATGTCCGGCGTCTTAATGAACGCGTCGGCAAACTCGATACGCATTTCCGCCAAGCCAATGAGGATGTGAGCCTTATTACGAAATCAACCGACTCCATTGTTCGGCGTGGCACACGCATCGCCGATATGGAATTGGACACGCCCCATGCGGAACACGTCAAAGATGGTGGTCGCATGGGGGAATTACTGCCGTTTAAAACGGTCGAGTAATTATCCGGTATGATCAGACAGCAACCGATCCCGGTCGCGTAAGGATGGAAAAAATTTTGCCCAAAGCGCGACAATGATCAGGGTGCCGATGCCGCCGATTACCACGGAGGGTACGGTGCCGAACGCTGCGGCCATCATGCCGCTTTCAAATTCACCAAGCTCGTTTGACGCACCAATGAAAACAGTGCTCACCGCCGACACGCGCCCGCGCATGGCATCAGGCGTCTCAGATTGCACCAAGGTCTGGCGGATATAGACGCTGATCATGTCGGAAGCCCCCATCACCAAAAGGGCAACAAGTGACAGCCAAAAATGGGTTGAGATACCAAAAAGGATAATCATCAGACCAAAAATGGCAACCGAGATGAGCATCACGCGACCAGAATTTCGATTGACCGGAAAATGGGCCAACGCCACCGCCATCAAAATAGCCCCCACCGAAATCGCGCTGCGCAGCACGCCCAATCCCCATGGACCCGTCATCAAAATATCATGCGCATAAATGGGCAGCAAAGCCGATGCGCCGCCGAGCAGAACGGCAAACAAATCAAGCGAAATGGCCCCCAAAATAACGGGCTTTTCCCGCATATAGCGAAAACCGGCGAGCGCCTCTTCAAGCGTCGCGGGTTCGCGCTTTTGCGGCACCGGCCTCGTATGGATGGCATAAAGGTTGAAAGCGGATCCAATAAACATGAGGCCCGCAATGCCAAACACCGTTCCCGGCCCAAAAATATAGAGAATACCGCCCAGCGCCGGCCCGACCATCGACGCCGATTGCCAAGCCGTAGAACTCCAGGAAATCGCATTCGGCAACGCCTCGCGCGACACCAGCGTCGGCATCAGCGCCTGCGTTGCCGGATTAGAAAACGACCGCGCAAAGCCCAGTAAAATGGTGATCCCATAAACCGCATAAAGCGCAGGCTTGCCAATCAACGCGCATACAATCAGCCCAACCGATCCAATGGCCATCACTCCATAGCAGATCATCGCAATCCAGCGCCGATCAAACCGATCCGCAACATGGCCGGAAACCAATGCCATGGTCAGCACGGGCAGGAATGAAGCCAATCCAATCAAGCCCAGCGCAAACGCGCTGCCCGTCATCTCGTAAACAAGCCACCCCAGCGCCACAACCTCCATCTGATGACCAAGCGCGGAGAGCACACGAGAGGTAAAAAAGACCCGGAAGTCACGGGAGGCAAAGGCGGAGGAGGGGTGCACGGATAGCTAACTCAAGCAACGAGGGCTTCGAGCTGCACGCTGTTGGCGGTCACCCGAACAAATTTTTTCTGGCCATGTCCTGGCAGAATCTGCAACTCGATATGCAGTAAACCGACCGCATAGAGCGCGTCAATATCCCGTTTCACCGCACTTCGATCCCGTCTTAATCGCTTGGCCAAATCGGTGATGGAGCCGGGATTTTGTTTAATGCTGCGAAAAAGCTGCAGCCGGTTGGTTGACAAAAAGCGTAGAAATTCGCTCGGTTCCTCGAAATTGACGATAATTCGGTCGGGCACGGCCCGGCCCTCGTCAAGCAACTTGGCGATGGCCTTACCGCGGGCAAAAAAATCCTCGGGCGTTCCGGTTGCGATGGTCATTTCGGTTGCGCCTGATGAATCGCCAGCCAATCCCGTTGAAAGGCGTCCTCGATCTCTTCGAAACTTGTCCATGGCAACGGCTCCTGTTTCCCTCTCACATGACGATGGTGAACGCCGTGGGCATTATCATACCCAATGACGCGACCATTATCGCCCGGAAAAATCGCATGATTGATATAAGCAAGATTATACCGCGCTACGCGACCTTGGTCATCCACCCAGATTTCACGGCGCAGAATACCATTGCCGCGCTTGCGCGAAATTCGGGTGGTCTCATCGTACACCTTCCGAGCAGACATGATTTTCTATATCATAGCTGCCAACATCGACGCAAGCCGCCCGCCTCACATGTCCGAAGCTGATGATGACTAATCCTGCCAGCCTATCGCTATTTTCGGATCAGATAGCCGATAATGCCTCCAGTGACAGCGGAAAGGACCGACTGCCGTCTCCACTCGCTCCACCTTGATCGAGAAATTATGGTCGGGCGGGGGGTGAATTGAGATCGATAAGGCTCACAGGCCGACAATTTCCGTCTGCAACTTGTCGGTCGCTGGTTCCACAAGACCGAGCTTTAGCCCGCGTAGCTTGCCTTTTCGGGCCGCCAGATAAAGCTGCAGCGCTTTACGGAAAATCTCGCTTTTGTTGGTTTCCGTTTCAGCCGCCGCCTTGTCGATCTCACGGTTCAATTCATCGTGAAAGTACAACATTAAGTCGAATGCTTATGGTTAAATTCTCCTAATCAATGCGCAGATAATACACTAAATCTGCGCATCACTCAAGAAAGTCGAGCAGCTTTATTAGCCGTCCTTAAACATCCAAATTCGCCACGCTCAGCGCGTTGCTCTGGATAAACTCGCGCCGTGGTTCCACCACATCGCCCATCAGCTTGGTGAAAATATCATCCGCATCCGCCGCTTCCCGCACGCGTACTTGCAACAGCGAGCGCACATTGCGGTCGAGCGTGGTTTCCCACAATTGCTCGGGGTTCATTTCGCCCAAGCCTTTGTAGCGTTGCATCGTAATGCCTTTGCGGCCAATGCTGGTCAGCGCTTCAAACAGCCCCAAGGGACCATTCACCTGGCTGTCATCCCCTTTGCGCGACAGCATCGCTGGGGCTGAGTAAATCTCGCCAAGCGAGGCGGAATGTTCATCGAGCTTGCGGGCGTCAGCCGAGGCGAGCAGGGCGGCATCCAAAATAGCAACCTGTTTTACGCCACGTAAGGTCCGCTCCAACATATAACCACCATCGCGCACATGGCCGGACCAGCCGCGTTCAGCAACATCCGCCATGGCATCGAGGCGAAGGGCTAATTTTTGCACCAAGCCTTCGGCAATAGCGGTATCGCTAATCGGGCGGAGCAAGCCTTCAATCGCGCCTTGCTCGACAATATCGCGGTTATAGCGTGAATGCAGGCCACCGAGCACGGTACGCACCAGCCGCGCTTCATCAATCAGCCGCTTCAGATCAAGCCCCGAGCGCTCCTCGCCTGAGGCAAGCCGCAACACCGCGCCCTCGATACCGTTATCGACCAGATAATCTTCCAAAGCCCGCTCGTCTTTGAGATATTGCTGCGATTTGCCGCGCGCCACCTTATAAAGCGGCGGCTGCGCGATATAGAGATGCCCGCGCTCGATCAATTCCGGCATTTGCCGGAAGAAGAACGTCAGCAATAACGTGCGAATATGCGAGCCATCCACGTCAGCATCGGTCATGATGATGATTTTGTGGTAGCGCAGCTTGTCGCAGTTGAACTCATCTTTGCCGATCCCGGTGCCGAGCGCCGTAATCAGCGTGCCGATTTCCTGAGACCCCAGCATTTTATCAAACCGCGCGCGCTCGACGTTTAAAATCTTACCGCGCAGGGGCAAAACCGCCTGATATTCGCGGTTGCGCCCTTGCTTGGCCGACCCCCCTGCCGAATCACCCTCGACGATGAAGATTTCGGCATTGGCCGGATCCCGTTCCTGACAATCGGCGAGCTTGCCGGGAAGGTTCGCAACATCGAGCGCACCTTTGCGCCGCGTTAATTCCCGCGCCTTACGCGCCGCTTCCCGCGCGGCTGCGGCTTCCACCACTTTGGCAACGATGGTTTTGGCATCCGCTGGATGCTCTTCAAACCAGGTGGCAAGAGCCTCGCCGAGCGCGCTTTCGACCACCGGGCGCACTTCGGAGGAAACGAGCTTGTCCTTGGTTTGCGAGGAGAATTTCGGGTCAGGCACTTTTACCGAGAGAATGGCGGTTAAGCCTTCCCGCGTATCGTCGCCCGTCAGCGAGACTTTTTCTTTCTTAGCGATGCCGGAGCTTTCTGCATAGCTCGTCACCTGCCGCGTCAACGCACCACGGAAGCCCGCCAAATGCGTACCCCCATCGCGCTGCGGGATGTTGTTGGTGAAGCACAGCACATTTTCATGGTAACTATCATTCCACCACATCGCGACTTCAACGGTGATGCCGTCTTTCTCGGTCGTGACATAAATCGGGTCTTTGATCAGCGGGGTCTTGGCCCGGTCGAGATAGCGGGCAAATTCCTGTAAGCCACCTTCATAAAACAGATCGAGTTTGACCACTTCCGAATGCCGCGCATCGGTCAAGATGATGTGCACACCGGAATTGAGAAACGCCAATTCGCGCAAACGATGCTCCAACGTGCCATAATCATAATCGACCATGGTAAAGGTCTGCGGCGAGGCTTTAAACGTCACTTCCGTGCCGTTGCGCCGGTCCGCCGGGCCAATAATCTCCAAAGGCGCATCGGCCACGCCATGCGTGAACCGCATTTTATATTCCTGCCCACCGCGCCAAATCCGCAATTCCAGCCATTCGGAGAGCGCATTGACCACCGAAACGCCCACGCCATGCAGGCCACCTGAGACTTTATAGGAGTTTTGATCGAATTTTCCGCCCGCATGAAGCTGCGTCATAATCACTTCGGCGGTAGAAACGCCCTCAGAAGGGTGAATATCGGTGGGGATACCGCGACCATTGTCCGTTACCGTTACCGATCCATCGGCATTCAGCGTTACCGTCACAAGGTCGGCATGGCCCGCGAGCGCCTCGTCGATCGCGTTATCGACGACCTCGTAGACCATGTGATGCAGGCCCGAGCCGTCATCGGTATCGCCAATATACATACCCGGACGTTTGCGTACAGCGTCTAACCCCTTCAAAACCTTAATGGATTCAGCGCCATAGGCGTCGGCTGCTTCGGTGCGGCGGTCTTCTTCACTCATGATGGGGGTAGGCCTTTAAATTTTGGTTCAGAACATATTGATTCGTCTGATGTTTCTTATTCTAACCGACAGAAAACTTCACCTTTAATCGAACCGAACAAGACATGTTCCCCATGAGTCTGCATGAGTCTGCTTGCAAAGCGGTTGCTTGCACGGCCGTTAGAAGCCCTTTGAGGTATTTTTACCAGAAAAACGAAACATTTGTTCCGCAAAATGATCAAAAATCAGGGCTTGTCGACAGGCCCTAACCGCGCTTAACGTGCGAGCATCGGTATTGTAAACTTATATTGACGGTTAATAACGTCAGGAAAAATTGACACATGATCGAAAACGTTTCCGTGATCGTCACCGATCTCAAACGCCGCGCCGCTTCGGGCAAGCCCGTTACCATCGGCATCATTGGTGTAGGCCAAATGGGAACCGATCTCATCGTGCAGTTGAACCGGATGCCCGGCATTCGTTTGGGGGCGATTGCCGTCCGTAATGTCGCAAATGCTATCGAGGTTGCGGTTGCCAACGGCTATCGTCGGGATCAAGTCGTTGAGGCCAAGAGCCCGTCGCATATTGATTCTGCTATTGAGCGTGGCCTTTTGCCGATTACGGGCGATATTGCCACGCTGGCCGCTGCGGGCCGTATTGAGGTGCTGATTGACGCAACGGGCAACCCGAATACGGGAACCTTTATCGCCCTTGAGGCGATCCGCAACGGCAAGCACATTGTAATGATGAATGTCGAAGCCGACATTACCATCGGCCGATATCTTCATGCGGAAGCGCGCTCGGTTGGCGTTGTTTATACGGGTGCGGCGGGGGATGAGCCAGCCGCAGCGATAGAACTTATCAGCTTCGCCCAATCCTTGGGCCTTGATATTGTGTGTGCGGGCAAGGGCAAAAACAACCCGCTGAAATTTGATGCCGTTCCCGCCGATTACGAGGTCGAAGCGCGCGCGCGCAACATGAACCCGCGTATGTTGGTCGAATTTGTCGATGGCTCCAAGACCATGGTCGAGATGGTGGCGATTGCCAATGCCACAGGCCTTATTCCAGACCGTCCGGGTATGCACGGCCCTGCTGCCCCGCGCGAAAATCTGTCTGAGATTTTGATTCCCTCAAAAGAGGGGGGCGTTTTGAGCGGCAAACGCCGGGTCGATTATTCAACCGGAAAAGGCGTGGCTCCCGGTGTGTTCTGCGTGGTCGCATCCGATCACCCCCGAATTGTGGAGCGAATGGCCGATTTAAAGGTTGGCAAAGGCCCGTATTTCACGCTGTTTAGACCCTATCATCTGACAAGTCTCGAAGCGCCGCTTTCCGCTGCCCGTGCGGTGCTGTATGGCACGGCTGATATGGTGCCGCTGGATCGTCCTGTGGCCGAAGCCGTGGCGCTTGCCAAACGCGATCTTCAAATGGGCGAAACGCTTGGTAAGATTGGCGAAACGGAGTATCGCGCCTGGGCTGTAACCTATGAGCAAGGGCAGCACGAAAAGGCCATTCCACTTGGCTTGGCGGAAGGCGCTAAAATTATCAAGCCGATTAAGGCCGGCCAGTATTTGACCTATCAAAACTGTGCTCCCGATCAAACCATGCTCGTCACGCAAATTCGCCACCGTCTTGATCAGGCGGATGGACAACGCATCGCAGCCGAATAGTTTATAAAGGGCCATCCGATGGATATGCTAACTCCCATTCTTGATCGTATCGTCGATCCTTCCGACATCCGTCGATTGGATGAACGCGATCTTGAGCGTCTTTCTCGCGAAGTGAGAGAAGAAATCATATCGGCGGCTTCCCAAACGGGCGGACATTTTGGCGCAGGGCGTGGTGTGGTCGAGCTTACCGTTGCGCTGCATTATGTCTTCAACACGCCTGCCGACCGTCTCATCTGGGATGTCAGCCACCAAGCCTATCCGCATAAATTGCTCACGGGTCGGCGGCAGGCCTTGCGTTCTATCCGCAAACGCGGCGGGCTTTATGGCTTCACCAAGCGCAGCGAAAGCGAATATGATCCCTTTGGTGCCGCCCATAGTTCGACCTCGATTTCAGCGGGCTTGGGTATGGCGGTCGCGCGCGATTTGAAGGGCGAGCGGAACCATGTCATCGCGGTCATTGGCGATGGCGCGATCAGCGGCGGCATGGCCTATGAGGCGATGAACCATGCTGGCGCCCAAGGCAGCCGGTTGATTGTCATCGTCAATGACAACGGCATGTCGATTGCGCCTGCGGTTGGCGCTTTATCGCGTCATTTGAACGATTTAAAATCAGAAACGCGTCCGAATAAGGGTAATCAAAATTCAAGCTTTTTTGAAACCCTCGGTTTCGAGCATATTGGTCCGATTGATGGGCATAACATCGCACAGCTTGTGCATACGCTAAAGGCGCTTCGCAACGATAAGGCCACGACGCCTGTTGTGATTCATGTGGTTACCGAGAAGGGGAAGGGCCATCCGTTCAAAAAACCGGATGCGGAGAAATACCATGCGGTAGCGCCTTTTGATCTTGATACGCTGGAATTTGCCAAACCGAAGGCGAAAATTCCAAGCTATACGAGTGTCTTTGCCTCAAGCTTAATCGACCATGCGCGAGCAGACGAAAAGATCGTGGCGATTACCGCCTCCATGCCCTCTGGCACGGGGTTGGATAAATTTGCGGACGTGTTTCCAAACCGCATGTTTGATGTCGGCATTGCCGAGCAGCACGCCGTCACCTTTGCCGCCGGAATGGCAACCGAAGGCTTAAAACCCTTCTGCGCGATTTATTCAACCTTCCTGCAACGCGGCTATGACCAAGTGGTGCATGATGTGGCGTTGCAAAACCTGCCCGTCCGTTTCGCGATTGATCGCGCAGGCCTTGTCGGGCAAGACGGTGCTACGCACGCGGGATCGTTTGATCTGTGCTATATGTCGGCGCTTCCGAATATGGTGGTCATGGCCCCATCCGACGCTGTAGAGCTCCGCCGCATGGTGGCCACCGCCGTTGCCTATGACGATGGCCCGATTGCCTTCCGCTACCCTCGGGGCGATATTTCCGGCACCGATGACGCAACCGAGCAGCGCCCGCTGGACATCGGCAAAGGCCGCATCGTTCTGGAAGGCCAGGATGTCGCGATCATTAATCTCGGCGCGCGGATGGCTGACTGTTTTGAGGCCGCATTCGAGCTTGAACAGCGGGGCCTATCAACAACTTTGGCCGATGCACGGTTTGCCAAACCGATTGACACGGATTTGATCGAGCGACTGGTCACTTCCCATGAAGTGGTTGTGATCGTTGAAGAAGGCTCGATTGGCGGGTTCACTTCCCATGTCCTGCATCATCTCGCCGTGCAAAACCTGTTGGGAAGGGCCAAAATCGTGCCGATCACGCTTCCCGATCGCTTCATCGCGCATGGCTCGCCCGCCGAGCAATATAAGGATGCGGGCCTTGATGCGGCAGGCATTATAGAGCGTGTTATGGCGTCGCGCCCGGCGCGGCGGTCAGGTCGCCCCTTGCATCTCAAATCAGCATCGGCCACGATAGCATGAAAGCGGTGTCGCTTTGGATGTGAATCGTTAAATAAGGCCCATAATGTCGGTGCGTTTCCCTTTTTCTGCCATAGCCGGACAAGATGAACTGAAGCTGGCGCTGTTGCTCACCGCTGTTGATCCCATGATCGGGGGCCTCCTCGCTCTGGGGGATCGTGGAACGGGCAAATCAACCGCCGTCCGTGCGCTCGCAGCCCTTTTGCCGGATATGAAGGCCACAACATGCGCGTATCATTGCGATCCCGCTTCCCCGCAAACGATGTGCGACACCTGCCGCGCGGAAGCCAAGCCTAAAACCCGCACCATTCAAATCCCAGTCGTCGATCTGCCCTTGGGCGCGACCGAAGACCGGGTGATCGGCGCGCTAAATTTGGAGCGGGCTTTGTCGCATGGCGAAAAAGCCTTCGAGCCGGGCCTCTTGGCTGCCGCCAATCGCGGCTATCTCTATGTCGATGAGGTTAATCTGTTGGAAGACCATATCGTCGATCTGCTGCTCGATGTGGCCGCCTCTGGTGAAAATGTGGTGGAGCGGGAGGGACTAAGCATTCGTCACCCGGCGCGGTTTGTGCTCGTGGGCAGTGGAAACCCCGAGGAAGGCGAATTACGCCCGCAACTGCTCGACCGTTTCGGCCTATCGGTCGATGTCCGTACACCTGCCGACGTGTCGATTTGGGTTGAAATCGTCAAACGGCGGCTCGCTTACGAGGCCGATCCGCAGGCTTTTGTCGCACAATGGGAGGAGAGCGAGGCCCATTTACGCAAAAAACTCGTCGCAGGCCGTAAACGTTTACCCAGCGTAGCGACCCCTGATGCGGTAATGCAACGCGCGGCCGAATTGTGCATCCATTTAAAAACCGATGGTATTCGCGGCCAATTGACGTTGATGCGCGTCACGCGGGCGCTCGCCGCGTATGAAGGTAAATCCTCAGTAACCGAAGAGCATTTGAAACGCATGGCAGGTCCGGCGTTACGCCATAGGCTGCGCCGTAATCCACTCGATGAAACCGGGTCCGGCACGCGTATCGAGCGCGCCATTGCAGAAGTCTTCGGCGCATGACAGAGGATGCGGTTTCCAACACCGCAGCATCCGCCCACGCCGTCCTGATTGGTCGGCTGCTCGCCAGCGATCCCTCGGGCTTGGGCGGCGTTATCTTGCGTGGCCCCTCAGGTCCCGTGCGGGACAGTTGGCTTGCGATGTTCTGGCGCTTTCTGCCAAGCGGAAAGCCGCTCATCAAAGTGCCGCATCACGTGGCCAATGATCGGTTGCTCGGCGGGCTTGATGTTGCAGCAACACTATCCTCCGGCAAAGCGATTTCCGAGCGCGGGCTTTTCGCGCATGTCGGCGGTGGCGTCATGCAGCTTCTCTCCAGCGAGCGATTTGCGCTCGATAAAGCATCTTACCTCGCAGCCGCCCTTGATGACGCGACGACCGAAGGTTTCGGCATCATCGCGTGCGATGAGGGCATTGAGGATGATGAAAATACGCCCTCCATTTTAACCGAACGTATGGCCTTTCGCATCGATCTGAATGCGTGCATACCCTTTGAGGATATCGATGCCGATGATGTCTCGGATGTTGCTGCACACGCGTCGCGTCTTTCGCTATCCGATGAACTTCTTCTGGCCTTGAGTGGCACCGCTGTGCGGTTAGGCATTTTATCCATCCGCCCTGTTCTCTTTGCCGCCCGTGTCGCGCGATTCATCGCCGTTTTGGAAGGTGCGGATACGGTTGAGGAAGAGCACGTCAAATTGGCGGCAACGCTTGTGCTTGCCCACCGCGCGCGGTTTGTGCCAGCTTCAGATCAACAGGACGAGCCACAAGAAGCCCCCCCGCCACCCGACCAAACCCCTCAGGAGGAGGAGCAGGAACCCTCTACACCAACCGAAGGCGAGTTGGCCGAAGTCATTCTTGAGGCGGTGCGGGCCGCGTTACCGCCGGGTCTTTTAGAGCAGCTTGATCACGCTTCAAGGATCCAAAAATCGGCGAAGTCCGGTGCAGGTTCCATGTCGCAGAAGGCGGGCAAAATGCGCGGTCGTCCCGCAGGCACACGACGCGGCGATCCGCGCCAAGGCTCGCGGCTCAATTTGATCGAAACATTACGAACGGCCGCGCCTTGGCAAAATTGGCGCAGAAAAGCGCAGCCCAGTCGGAAGGGTGTGATCGTCAGCAAAGAAGATTTCCGCGTTAATCGCTATAAGCAAAAACGCGAGACGACGGCGATTTTCGTGGTTGATGCGTCAGGCTCCGCCGCCATTCGCCGTATGGCGGAGGCAAAGGGCGCGGTCGAATATATTTTAGCCGATTGTTACGTGCGGCGTGACAGGGTAGCGCTCATCGCCTTTCGCGGCAAAACGGCGGAAGTCCTGCTGCCCCCCACGCGCTCCCTGCAACGCGCGCGGCGAAGTTTGGCTGATTTGCCCGGCGGTGGCGGAACGCCTCTGCCTGCCGCTATCGACTCAGCCATGCTTGTCGCCGAGCAAGTTCGCCGCAGTGGCGGTACGCCGATCATCGTGTTTTTAACCGATGGCCGCGCCAATATCACGCGCGATGGAACGGCGGATCGCGCCAAAGCATCGGCGGAATCGGCAGACGCCGCCAAGGCTTTGCGTTTAACGGGTGTTCAAGCGCTCATGATAGACCTCTCTGACAACCGCGATGGTGCCGCCCGCACATTAGCCCTCGCGATGGGCGGTGTTCATCTGCCACTCCCTTATGCCGATGCCGCGCGTATTTCGCATAATGTGAGTATCGCCATGAAAGCCGAGCGAGGGTTACGATGACGATCACGTTGGATTGGGAGCGTGACGGGTATGATTGGCCAAACCGTTCTGCGAGCCGGTTTGTCAATGCTAGTGGCCTTATCTTTCATGTGCAAATCATGGGATCGGGGCCGCCGATCCTGCTTATTCACGGCACCGGCTCATCAACCCATACCTGGCGCGATGTCATGCCGCTCTTGGCTAAAAAATACACCGTCATTGCGCCTGATCTTCCGGGTCACGGGTTTACGAAATATGCCAGCGCCGCACAATTATCCCTATCCGGCATGGCAAAAGCGGTTGGGGATCTCGTTGCTGTATTAAATATCAAGCCTGAGCGCGTCGTTGGCCATTCGGCAGGGGCGGCTATTTTGGTTGAAATGGTTCAATCGGGCTATTTAAAACCTGCATCCATCATCAGCTTCAACGGTGCGTTTTTTCCGATTGCGGGTTTTTTGGGCCAGTTCTTTTCACCGCTTGCCAAAGCGGTTGCTTCTTTCGGGTTTTTGCAGAAAATCATCGTGAACATGGCCGATAAACCAGCGATTGAGCGGCTGTTGAAAGACACCGGCTCGCGGATTGATGCGCGTGGGATCGGCTTTTATCAAAGACTTTTTAGCGATGAAGGCCATGTTGGCGGCACACTAAGCATGATGGCGGCGTGGGATCTGGGCGAAATGGCGGTTCAATTGCGCAGGCTCGACGCGATGCTCTATCTCGTCAAAGCAACAAAAGACCGGACCGTTGCGCCCGAAACCGCCGATGAGGTTGCCTGTCTCGCCCGCCATTCGGCGATCATTACGATGAAAGGCTTGGGCCATCTCTCCCATGAGGAGGATCCCGCTCAAGCGGTTGACATAATTTCCAATCCGGAAAATGCGAAGAACGTATCGAACGATAAGACCCATTTCTCGCGGAGAGAGGCTTGATGCTGACCGACCATCCCCAGCGCCTCATGCTGAATGACGAGGTTCACGCCCGTCCGCCCGAGCAGCTCAGCGCACCCTTGCGATTAACCTATCTGGCCCTGTTTACGAGTGGTGATGCGGAGCAGGATATCGCTGCTCTGCAATCTTTAATCCATCTTATGGGCGGTAAGCCGCTTGACAAGGATAAAAATCATTACAGCGCGGATTTGGGAGCGTTCAGGGTTAAATGGGAACGTCATACGGAGTTCGTGCGCTATAAATTTTTTGTCTCAGGCACGGAGACACACCTCTTTTCCGATCCTGCCATCCATGTTGTACCGCAAGCATGGCTCGACACTTTGCCCGGCACCGTCATTGCCGCCAATCACGCGGTTATCTTGCCCATGCCGGAAGGGCCCATTAAAACCGATCAATTGGCCGATGATGTTTTTTCAGGCAACGCTTTGATAGGTTCCACAACATCCGGCGGTAAAGGCATCGTGCTCACCGATTTTCGTATCCATGCGGATGGGTTTGGGCGGGTCGTTATTTACGATGGCGGCTTGACGCCAAGACAATCGGGACGCCTCGTTCAACGCGTGATGGAAATTGATACCTATCGCGCGATGGCTCTTCTCACCTTTCCGGTTGCCAAATCTCTCTCGCCCTTTTTGCACCAATCCGAACAGGAATTGCTTGATATAATCAGCGGTATGGAACACGCGAAAGAGGAGGACGAGCCGCTTTTATTTGATCGCATTACCCGGCTCGAAGCGCAGGTTGAAGGCCGCCGCTCGGATACAAATTTTCGCTTTGCGGCGGGTAATGCCTATTATGATATCGTGCAAAGCCGCGTCGATGAGCTGCGCGAAAGCCGGATTGAAGGGTTGCAAACCTTCCGCGAATTTAATGATCGGCGCTTGTCGCCCGCGATGGCGACGTGCCGCGCGGTCTTTACCCGTCACCAAGCGCTGCTCGACCGGATTGGACGCACGACCTTGTTACTCAGTACGCGCGTCAATGTGACCCGCGAACGACAAAACCAAGCCGTTCTCAAATCGCTGGATCGTCGCGCCAATCTTCAATTGCGGTTGCAACAAACGGTCGAAGGCCTCTCGGTAGCCGCCATCAGCTATTATATCGTCGGCCTTGTGGGGTATGCGGCCAAAGGGGCAAAGGCATACGGGTTAGATGTTAATCCCGATACACTCGTTGCGATCTCGATTCCGGTTGTCGTTGGTCTCGTAGCTTTTGGCCTTTGGCGGTTTCACAAGACCCTTGAAAAGGATTTTCGCAAATGACGGGGACGGGCCATCAACCGCACGCGATTGTCATTGGTTCTGGCTTTGGCGGGCTAGCCGCGGCCATTCGCCTTGCCTCAAAGGGATGGCGCGTCACCATCCTTGAAAAGCTCGATGCGCCGGGGGGGCGGGCTTATGTTTATCAGCAGGATGGTTTTACCTTTGACGCAGGCCCCACCATTATTACCGCGCCCTATCTGTTGGAAGAATTATGGGCCTGTGCGGGTGCAAAGCTCTCGGATGACATTGATTTGCGTCCCATCGATCCGTTTTACACGATCCGGTTCGATGATGGCGATGTCATCCATTGCGTGGCCGACCTTGATGGGATGCGTAAAGAAGTTGAGCGCATCGCACCGGAAGATGTCGATGGTTTCAATCGATTTGTTACCGAGAGCAAAGCGATTTATGACGTCGCTTTTACCGAATTAGCCGATCAACCTTTTAATGATTTTATGTCGGTCATTAAAGCCGCACCCGATCTTATTCGCCTGCAAGGTTATCGCTCGGTGTTTGGTCTTGTCAGCGATTATTTTAAGAACCCTAAATTGCGCGTCGCTTTTAGTTTTCATCCGCTTTTGATCGGCGGTAATCCGCTAACCACAACGGCCTATTATTGCCTTATTGCGCATCTCGAACGTTTGCATCTCGTGCATTTTGCAATGGGCGGCACAGGCGCTATCGTTCAAGCAATGGTTCGCTTGATCGAGCGCAAAGGCGGCACAATCCGCTATCAGGCACAAGTGGATCACATTCTCGTGGATCAAGGGCGGGCGCAAGGCGTTCGCTTGGTATCGGGAGAAATCATCAAGGCCGATATCGTAGTTTCAAACGCAGATGCAGCCACAACCTATCGCTCGCTTTTAAAAGATCATCCGAGAAAACGTTGGACGGATCGTAAACTCGCGCGCGCGAATTATTCGATGAGCCTCTTTGTCTGGTATTTTGGCACCAATAAGCGCTATGAAGACGTTTATCATCACATGATGATTTTAGGCCCGCGCTACGAAGAGCTGCTGACCGATATTTTCAAGCGAAAGATTTTAGCCAAGGATTTCAGCCTCTATCTGCATCGCCCAACGATGACGGATCCATCGCTTGCGCCTGACGGATGCGATACGTTTTATGTGCTCGCCCCCGTACCACATCTCGACAGCGCAACGGATTGGAAAACCCAAGCCGAGCCCTATCGGAAAGCCATCGAAAAGCGATTGGAAGAGACGGTTTTACCGGGACTTTCCGAGCATATCGTTACTTCCCATCTGCTAACACCGATTGATTTTCAGGATCGACTCTTATCCTACAAAGGCGCCGCCTTTTCGCTCGAACCCCAACTCTTCCAAAGCGCCTGGTTCCGCCCACACAACCGCAGCGAAGAGGTCGAGGGTCTATATCTCGTAGGCGCAGGAACCCACCCGGGGGCGGGTCTACCGGGCGTTATTTCGTCAGCGAAGGTTGTTGCGGATCAGGTACCGGATGCAAGAGACTATCGAGTTTGAAAGCAAGGCCAATCCGTCATCGACTTTATTTTCGGTTTAATGCCTCTTTTAAAATATCATTGGCGCGCTTCTGCCATCCAGGTCCGGTTGCCCGAAGCTGATGGATAACGTCTTGATCCAACCGCATTGATAGCATTTTCTTAGGCGCTTCCAGTCTTGGCCTGCCACGTCTAACTAAGGTTGCTCCGTTATAGAGGTCGGCTGACTCAAAATAGGCGCGATCTAAAATAGGCGCATCATCAATGTCTACCCATGGTTTCGCGCCAATATTGTTGTTCTTTTGCATGACAGTGCCTCATCGAAATAATACGACGTCCGAATTTAGTCGGCGTCCAGACCAAAACCACCATTTTTTCAGCAAGCCATCCTGCCGTTATGAAGCGCGGCTCTGGGTAATCGTAACGGAGATCCTGTTCAACGGTATGAGGACCGGCAAACACCAAAACCGCATCTGCAAAGTCGAGGCCCCGCTCTCGTAACGTGGTCTCACGCTTTGATGGATCGTAACTAATATCCATGATTAAACGTAGCTGCAATAATTGTGAAAGTCAATACTCTCGAATAAGAAAGGCAATAGACACCGCACACCATCGTAACCCACCATCAAACCCGCCGCCCCAGCCGCCTCACCATACCCGCGTAATGGCGATATCCGCCATCCAGTCGCCACCAATGCCATATAATGATCGATACGCCCGTTGTCAGCGGGATCGCCCACATGATGGGGTTGAGCGCCAGCGCGGGTAATATCCGTATCGAGCCGAACGCCATAAACGCCGTATAGACCGAGATGCCTGAGCCGACCAGCGCCTTCAAATGTTCTTTCTGCCAATCCTTCGGACCCGCTTTTGGCTTATACAGGAACCAGAGATTGGTAAACACCGTGGCAAAGCCAACAAAGGAAATGGCGACCATCAAAAATTGGCCGATCAGCAGGCCCTGCACCGCGCAATTTATCACCGCGGCAAGCAGCAAATATTGCAGCGCGACATTGCGCCATTCCCGCATCGCAGCGCGATCCAATTTATGGCGCACACAGAGCCAGCCATACCAAGTGAGATTAAGCGTCAGTGTGCCTAAAAACATCATCATCCAGCCAAAAATACCCCGGATAAAATCGGCATCAAATTGCCTCACCAAATGCGGATGCGTGGCAAAGGGGTCGATCAGCGTTAGTACACTCATGCAGAGCGCAAAGCTTCCGGTGGCGAGCAGCACCCGCGTAAACACCTTGCCCCAGAAGCGGTGATTGGCCCCGCCTTTGCGCCCCATCACGGGTATCCAAAAACACAGCGCACCCACCGCACCCGTTGTGATATGCAGCGCGATAAAGACGCGGAAGGCATCATGGATCATTCGGTAACTCCGACGGCGGGTCTAAGGCTTGAGAAAACCGGAAACTCTTGACATGATCAAGTGTAAAGAAAATCAGACCCTATGAATTACGAAAGCCATTCCGTGACAACGCCGCCTCCCTACAAGCCCCCCCGCCCGCGCCCGATGTCGGCCCTGTCCTCGCTCATCCGGGCGATGATGAGCGGGGATGGCAACCTTTTGAACCTCTTGCCGGGTGCGGCTTATCGGATGGATATCGGCCCGCTCGGCTGGTCGCGGCGCTCCACCGTGATTGTCAATCAACCCGATCTCGTGCGGCAGGTCTTGCTGGATCCGGAAGAGATTTTCCCCAAATCCGATTTGATGGTCAACGCGCTTGAAGCGCTGATAGGTGACAGTATTTTCGTCTCCTCCGGCGCCACTTGGCGGCGGCAACGCGATATGGTGGACCCCGCGCTCTCGATGATGCGGATCAACCGCGCTTTCCCGTCGATGGAAGCAGGCATTGCCGATTGTCTTGCAACGCTTAACCGCGATGCCGCCGCAGGCCGCATCTTTAGCCTTGATCTGATGATGTCGCATTTAACCGCCGATATCATCTGCCGCACGGTATTTTCAACCCGGCTGGATGAAGGGGCCGCGCATGAAGTGTTTGACGCGTTTACCTTGTTTGAGCGCAGCGTCGCACAGGTCGAGATTTTCCGGCTCGTGACGGAGAAGGCATGGACCAAAGCCCCGCAAAAACCGGAAGTGCTGGAGGCCTGCCGCATCATCCGAAAACACCTTGGCGATCTTCTCGACCGCAAACAGGCCGAGCAGGGGCTAAGTTTCGATGATATCGCGGAGGCGCTTTCGCTCGCCAAAGATGCAGATGGTATTGCCTTCACCCGCGATGAACTCATCGACCAATTGGGCGTGTTGTTTCTGGCAGGCCATGAGACAAGCGCCAGTGCGTTGACGTGGGTGTTTTATCTCTTGGCCCAGCAACCCCCCATCGCCGCCCGCGTCCGCGCCGAGGTGAAAGCAATCGCGGGCGATGGCCCCATCACATTCGAGCATACGAAAAAGCTGGTTTTGGCGCGTAATGTTTTTCGCGAGACGCTCAGGCTTTATCCGCCGATTACCTTCTTGCCACGGGTTGCCATGCAGGCCACGAAGCTCGGCGCACGAAAGATCCGCAAAGGGGCGTTGGTGATCGTCTCGCCTTGGGTGATGCAACGGCACGAGCATTATTGGCGCGACCCGGATGTGTTTGATCCAGATCGCTTCTCGCCCGAGCGCGAAGGTGATCTTCCAACCCATGCCTATATTCCGTTTGGCATCGGTCCACGCCTTTGCGCTGGCGCAGCCTTCGCCAGCATCGAGGCGGTGCTGATCATTGCAAGCTTGTGCCGAGCCTTTGATTTTTCGGTTGAAGGGACGGGCGATGTCAAACCCGCCGCTCGGTTGACGACGCGCCCAACGGAGCAAATCATGATGCGGGTGAGGGCGGTTTAAGCCATGCCAACCGTTCTGCTTACCTTGGGCCGTCTCCCAAAGGGCCTCGATCTTGCCCGCAGCTTTGCGCAATCGGGCTGGCGCGTGATCGTTGCCGACCCTTCCGCCTCGCATCTCATGGGTGCTTCACGTGCAGTGTCAAAAAGCCTCGTCGTGCCACCTCCGGCAACAGAGCCGGAGGCCTATCTCGACGCTTTGGCGCGGATCGTGCGGGATGGATCCGTTGATCTCGTGATGCCGGTTTCCGAAGATGTGATGTTTGTGGCAGAATTGCCCGAACGGTTGCATCGCCCCGTCCCGGTTTTCGCGATGCTGGCAGAGCTGATCCATCGGGTACACGATAAATTGAGCTTTATCGAAATGGCCGCGGGCTTTGACCTCCCAGTCCCCGAAACGGCAATCGCCTCGACACGAGAAGCAAAAACCATCGCTGATACCGGTCCCTATATCCTCAAGCCGCGTCATTCCTGCGCCGGAAACGGCGTTCGCCTGTGCGAGACGGGCGCGCCGATCCTGTCAGCTCCCGATGAGGTCGTGCAACGCCGCGTTCTAGGCCAGGAGCAAAGCACATGTTCCCTGGCGCTCAATGGCGAGGTGATCGCCACCGCGATTTACCGCGCCACCATGCTGTCTGGAACCGTGGCCTGTAGCTTCGAGCGGATCGAGAACCCCGCCATTGAGGAGTGGGTGCAGCGATTTATCGCTAAGACGCATTGGACCGGTTTTATCTCGTTTGATTTCATCGTCGATGCAAATGGCACGCCCTACGCCATCGAATGTAATCCGCGCACGACCAGCGGCTTGCATTTTTTTAAAACCAGCGACATCGCACCCGCCATTTTGGGAATGCGCTCGACGCTTGGTTTTCGAAAAGAGCGCCAATTGATGCAGTTCTGGTCCTGTTTGCAGGAAGCCCAGAACAGTTTCGGCGATTGGCCGCGTTTTTTCTCCCATATGGCCCATATCTGGCGCACAAAAGATGTCACCTTTAGCCCCGCCGATCCTTGGCCGCTCATTTTTATGCCTTGGACGGCGCGCGGCATCATCGCTGCGGCTCGCCGCGAAAACGTGTCTTTCGGCATCGCGGCCACGCGCGATCTGTCCTGGAGCGTGAAAACTACCGTGCCTTAAGATTGCTATTGCGACAAAGCTGGTGCTAGGTTCATAAAAAATCGTTAAGGGTTGAAAGAGACTTGGTTTGATTTACGATTCCGACATTGCCCGCCACCTCGTGAGCCCAGCCGATCTGGCGGCGTGCCGCGCCATGATCAAAGCGGGTTCCAAGACATTTTACACGAGTTCAAAGCTCTTACCCCAGCGCATCAAAGATGCCGCCCGTCAGCTCTATGCCTTTTGTCGCGTGGCGGATGATGTTGTTGATGAAGCGGACGATATTGACGCCGCCGTAGAAAGCCTGCGCGTGCGGCTTGATGCCATCTATGATTTAAACCCAGCTCCTTATCCCGCCGACCGTGCCTTTGCCGATTTGGCCCTGACCTATTCCATTCCGCGCAGCCTTCCCGACGCCTTGATTGAGGGCTTTGCATGGGATGCGTCGGGGCGACGCTACAAGACGGCAAGCGATGTCTTTGCCTATTCGGTTCGGGTCGCGGGTGCGGTGGGGGCGATGATGGCCATCATCATGCGTTCCCGCTCGCCAGAGGCCATTGCTCGCGCATGTGATTTGGGCGTTGCGATGCAGCTTTCCAATATCGCGCGGGATGTAGGGGCAGATGCCACAATCGGCAGACTATATCTGCCCGAAGATTGGTTACGCGAGGTTGGTATTGATCCTGATAGTTTTATCGCGCATCCAAAACCTTCGCCGGAATTAACAATCGTCATCGAGCGGCTTTTAAGCGAGGCAGACCGTTTTTATGAGCGCTCGATGTCAGGCATTGCCCTGTTACCAAAGCGCTGTCGCCCTGCCATTCACGCGTCACGGCTTTTATATTCCGCCATAGGCCATCAAGTTCGATTCAATGGCTATGACAGCATCAGCCAGCGCGCTGTTGTTCCAAAGAGCCGGAAACTTGTGCTGATCGGAAAGGCGCTTCAGGCCAGCCTTTCAACCAGTATTATCAAACCCTTTCCGGTTCTTGAAGAGGCAGCCTTTATCGTTGATGCAGTAGCCGCAGCGCCCGAGCCTAAACGCTTGCCTGAGACACTCAATGAACGGGCCGAATGGGTTACAAACCTCTTCATCCGATTGGCAAAGACGGATTAAAGCATGTTTGAATGTGTGAATATCATTTAATCATAAAAACATGCGATATAACAAAACACCATTCAAAGCAGGGTGTAACGGATGCCAAGGCTTATGATTGTGTTGTCCTTTGAGGCTCATCCCCTCATCGCAACAAGGGCGATAACTGCTTGAACTCAGGTGTGCCGGATCGCTCAAGCCATTCAAAAAATACCATCTCGGATGTAACCATCGTTACGCCCTCAGCCTTTAATCGACGCCGCGCCGCTTCGCTATCCGATAAAGTACGGCTTGAAACCGCATCGCTTACGACAAATACATCAAACCCATGCGCAACCGCATCAAGCGCCGTTTGCAGCACACAGACATGCGCCTCTATGCCCACAAGAACCAATTGACGGCGATGCTCAAACGCATTGAGATGCACAGCAATCGCCTGATCGCGTAAGCTTGAAAACGCCGTCTTTGCAAAAACCGGGGACGACTCACCACACGCCGCGCGCAGCTCCGGCACGGTTGCGCCGAGCCCTTTGGGATATTGTTCGGTGAGCGTGATAGGAACGTTCAACACGCGCGCCGCCTCAATCAGAAACCGCACCCGCTCCATCATCGTTTCAGCCGCATGAATCGTTGGTACTAATTTTTCCTGAATATCGATGATCAGGAGCTGCGCCGCGCTTCGGTTTATCAATCGATCAACAGGCTGCATGGTCGCCATCATGGCTTATGCTTCCTCGGGTATAAATTTCAACACGGTCGCATTGATGCAATACCGCAAGCCTGTGGGCCGCGGGCCATCGGGGAAGACATGGCCGAGATGCGCATCGCACACCGCGCACAACACCTCGATGCGACGCATACCAAGCGTCAAATCCTCGTTTTCGATGATCAAACGGCGATCAACGGGTTGGAAAAAGCTTGGCCAGCCGGTACCCGATTCAAATTTGGTCTGTGACGTGAATAAATCCGTCTCGCAGCACACGCATTGATATCGGCCTTTGCGCTTTTCATCCCAACCGGGGCCTGTACATGCGCGCTCCGTCCCGTGCTCGCGGGCAATCCGATACTGTTCTGGCGTCAGGCGCGCCCGCCACTCTGCCTCGCTACGGATGATCTTGGTTGGATAAGATGTGTCATTCATTTGAAAATATCCTTTTTCGGTGCCCATCTCCACTTTCTCTCTAACAGATCAACGAATGAAAATACAGTTATTGGGTAATTTATAAGTCAGAACCCATTATTTCATTTCGATAGCTTGAGGGAAAAGGGGTCGAGGATGAGGATAGGATGGGGCAGCAAAAGGGTGCCTCAAAAGGCCCAATCATATTGATCACACGCTGTTTACCTTACTCCTGCCTTTTATCCGCCTCTGTTTTGCTATGAATTGGAAATAATGAGTCATGAACCTAAGTACAATACAAGAAATCGTATCAAAAAAAGAACACTCTGATGAGTTACATCGTAAAAGGATAAAATTACGATGATTAAACATGTTGAAATTAAATTTTTATTGATATATACTTGGATAATGCGAATTATGACACAGTTCTATCCATAAATGGTCGAGATTTTATTGCATAATTTATTTTTTAACAGCGTCGCATGGCGCTTATTTTTAAATAAAGCTTACCGCAATGACAGGCCAAATATTGATTTTAATCCTAACCAACCAACAGCAAAAAAGCGGACTATCCTTCAATGACTGACCAAGCAACACCAGGTATTATCCTCGAACTCACGGCTAATATTGTTTCAGCCTACGTCACTTATAACCCTCTAAATCCGTCAGAGTTGCCAAAGCTCATCCACCATGTTCACGATGCCTTGACGAATTTTAAGCCAGTTCAGGTGGTGGAAGAATTGGTGGAACCGGCCAAGCCTGCCGTCTCGGTTAAAAAGTCCATTACGCCCGATTATCTGATCTGCCTCGAAGATGGCAAAAAATTCAAATCATTGAAGCGGCATTTGCGCTCGCATTATGGATTGTCTCCTGACGACTATCGCGAAAAATGGGGACTTCCGCCCGATTACCCCATGGTTGCCCCTAATTATGCCACTACGCGTTCTGCATTGGCCAAAGAAATGGGCCTCGGCCAGAGCCGCCGCACCAAGCGGAAATAATCAAATGAGCGAGGGGTTTTCCAAAGGAGGCATGGTTTATGTCTCCTTTTCTTTTGTCTTTCACGGATTTGATGCATTGTTGTTTTAAAGGAAACTGCCTAAATAACATTCATCCGGTAAGGCTTCGCCTGACCGACTTTTCCGATAGACAAACAGAACCTGAGGGATACCGCCATGTTCAGCCTTCCCGAACTACCTTACGCCTATGACGCTCTTCAACCCTATATGTCGAAGGAGACGCTCGAATACCACCACGACAAGCATCATCTAGCCTATGTCAACAATGGTAATAATCTGGTCAAGGGTACCGAATTTGAGGGCAAGTCGCTCGAAGAAGTCGTTATTGGCTCTTTTGGCAAAAACGCACCCCTCTTCAACAATGCCGGCCAGCATTATAACCATCTCCATTTCTGGCATTGGTTAAAGCCCAATGGTGGCGGGGCCATTCCCGGCAAGCTCGAAAAAGCCATCGTCTCGGATTTAGGCTCGGTCGACAAATTCAAAGAAGATTTCATCGCCGCAGGCACCACCCAATTCGGTTCTGGCTGGGCATGGCTATCGGTCAAGGATGGCAAGCTTGTCGTCTCGAAAACACCCAACGGGGAGAACCCGCTCGTCTCTGGTGCCAAGCCGATCCTCGGCGTCGATGTCTGGGAGCACTCTTATTACATCGATTACCGCAACCGTCGTCCTGACTACCTCAAAGCCTTTGTTGATCACCTGATCAACTGGGATTATGTGCTTGAATTGTATGAGGCAGCGACGAAATAAGCTGCAAAATCTCCGACTTGATTTTTAGCCAAAAAGCGCTAGATTGAGGGAGTGGGGAACGGGACTCATCCCGCCCCCCCTTTGGCTAAGTTTTTAGTGTGACCCGGAAAGAAATTAGCAGTCTCGTCCGGGTCACGACTAAAAAGAACCGAATACTCACAGGCCAGTAGCCCATTTTCTTCCTCCTTTTTGTAAGCGAGGCCTTCGCCTTGGTCGGGGTGGCCCATCCTCCCCGATAGCGCGCTGCTTCGCGCCTTCTGCTTTCGCTTACAAAAATTCTTAAAAGGGATATTAGCGTCTCCTTTGCCTTGATCCAACTTGATTTTTTCCCAAAACGCGCTAGATTGCGGGAGTGGGGAACGAGACTTATCTCGCCCCCCTTTAGCTACATATTTAGTGTGACCCGGATCGAGATCAGCAGTTTTGTCCGGGTCACGACTAAAAAGAACCGAATACTCACAGGCCAATAGCCCATTTTCTTCCTCCTTTTTGTAAGCGAGGCCTTCGCCTTGGTCGGGGTGGCCTATCCTCCCCGATTGCGCGCTGCTTCGCGCCTTCTGCTTTCGCTTACAAAATTCTAAACTCAATATGCTTCCTGCAATATCGCAAGATAATCCATTTCCGTTGCCGGACGGGCATTGGTCGCGTGGGTATGGTCGAGCATAGCCGCCTTGGCGATTGCGGGCAAAAGGCTTTCCGGCACCCCTAACGCGCCAAGAGATAGAGAAATACCGAGGTTTTTCGCAAAATCAGCCATGAAATCGGACAAATTTTGATCCTTTGCAAGCCCAATGGCTTGGCGTAAGCGCGGATAGGTTTTGCCACAAACCGGCTCGTTAAACCGCAAGACGGGCGGCAGAAGGATCGCGTTCAGTGTTCCATGATGCAACCGCAATTCCCGATATCCGCCAAGGGGATGGGAGAGTGCATGGACCGCGCCAAGCCCTTTTTGGAACGCTAAAGCACCTTCCATTGCGGCAATCATCATTTCCCGCCGTGCCTCGATATCCGTTCCATCGGCTACAACGCGCGGTAAGGCCTTGATCGCCCGCTCCAATCCATCAATCGCAATAGCAGCGGCAACAGGATTATCAACGGGAGAAATAAAGCATTCAATACAATGGCTTATCGCATCCATTCCCGTCGCAGCCGTTAGTGTCGGCGGCAAGCCCAAGGTCAATTCAGGGTCACAAATCGCGCGTTTCGGGATCAAAAAGGGCGAAAGCAGCCCTAATTTACGACCATCCTTAAAGCTTATGATCGCCCCTCGCCCTACTTCACTTCCGGTCCCGGCTGTTGTTGGAACCGCCAAAACGGGTACTGTTTTAGCCGTAATCTTGGCCATTCCTCCGTTAATGACTGCAAAATCGGCTAAATTTCCCTTATGATGGGCCAAAATCGCTACCGCTTTAGCCAAATCCATTGCTGAGCCGCCGCCCAACGCGATCATTCCGTCACATTCTTCCGCCCGATAGACCAAAAGCGCCTCATACGCCGCTTCCTCGGTAGGATTAGCAGGTGTTTCATCAAAGATCGGCGTTTTGGGATCTATCCCACCCTCTTTGAGCACCATCTCCAACAAGCCTGCTGCTACAATCCCATGATCGGTAATGATCAAGGGCCGCTCGATGCCTGCCGCCTTCAAATCCTCCGCCAGAAACCGCCGCGCCCCGGAATCGAGCCGTATAGTGGTCAAATAAGATATCAAAGCCATTTGAAACCTCCCTTTTTGTTATTTTTCGACCGATTTTTAAACCAGATATTCCCTCATTAGTACCCGAGTAATCCGTCTTTGAAAGAGCTTTCAAAAAAGCAAAGAGCCTTCAGAAGAGATTGTCAGCAGCGGATATTTGGTTTAATGAGCAAAATGCGTCACATCGACACCCTTGGAGGCGTTGACGCACCCAATCGGCCGTCGGATCAGCTCGATCCAGGCGGCTTCTTTATTTTTAAAAGGAATATGACATGTCCAATGCTGCAAAGCAGATTGATGCGACGGTCCGCGCGACGAATGGCAAGGGGGCCGCTCGTGCAGTTCGTCGTCAAGGCCGCGTTCCGGCCGTTATCTATGGGGGTGGCGCCGAGCCGACCGCCATTTCGCTCGATTTCAATGCAACCAAAAAATTGATTTTCGCTGGCCATTTTCTCACCACCGTTTTTGAGGTGAATTTTGATAGCCAGAAAATCCGTGTTATTCCAAGGGATTATCAACTCGACCCCATTCGCGATCAGCCGCTGCATGTGGATTTCCTCCGCTTGACGGCAGGCCAGAAGATCAAAGTTGAAGTCCCCGTTCACGTCATCAACCATGCTGCGTCGCCCGGCATCAAACGCGGCGGCGCGGTCAATCTCGTGCAGCACGCCATCGAAATGATGGTTCCGCCCGATGCAATCCCTGATGGCGTTAATGTCGATTTGACCGGTGTAGAGATCGGCAAATCGATCCATGTCTCGATGATCAAGCTACCTGAAAATTGCACAGCGGTGGATAAATCGGATTTCACCATTCTGACGATCGTTTCCACCGGCGGCATGAAAGATGAGCCAGCCCCAGAAGTTGCGGTAGCCGCCGCACCCGCAAAGGCCGCACCGGCCAAGGCGGCACCTGCCAAGGCGGCCCCTGCGAAAAAATAAACGTCGCGGCCTTGTCCCGTTTTCCGACGCGCCGCGGGTTCCTCGCGGCGCGTTTTTTATGAGTATCTTCTTCCTTCTGAGACAACACCCATGCTGCTCTTCGTAGGCCTTGGCAATCCCGGCGCGCGCTATGTTGGCAACCGCCATAATATCGGCTTTATGGCGGTCGAGGAGATCGCTCGCGTCCACAAAGCCGGGCCTTGGCGTCGGCGGTTTCAGGGGGCTGTGACCGAAGCCATCATCGGGTCCGAAAAAGTGTTGTTGCTCTTGCCCGAGACCTTCATGAATGAATCTGGTCGCGCGGTGCAGGAAGCCGCTCAGTTTTACAAAATCGCGCTTAAAGACATTGTTGTCTTCCACGACGAGCTTGATCTGCCACCCGCCAAAATGCGCGTGAAAACTGGCGGCGGCAACGCGGGCCATAATGGCCTGCGCTCCATCACCGCCCATTGCGGCAACGACTACCGCCGCGTTCGCTTAGGCATCGGCCATCCGGGCCACAAAGACGCGGTACTCGGCTTTGTGCTGTCCGATTTCTCGAAAAGCGACCGCGAATGGGTCTCCGACCTCTGCCGCACCGTCGCCGACCAAGCAGCCTTGCTGGTCTTGGGCCAAGACGCTACGTTTCAAAGCAAGGTTCACCTCACAATGGAAGTGAGAGGGTGGGGGGAGGGGAAAGACGGCAAGGATTAAGCTTGACGTTTTTCAGAAAAAGCGTTCTCAAAGAGAGATTATTTAGCAAATCTTGTTGTCCGAAAAACCGGACTTAATCGACGAAAACGGTAAGGCCCCAACCCGAACGGAACTCTACGACGAAAGGCTGAAGTGATCGTTTCCTTCTCCCGGAGGGCTATTTTATTCACACATCTTCAGTTGCGCATCTTTTTATTCTCTGATTCTCTGGTTTTATT
>Ga0316217_10000468_pt1 | contig 57761 bp, 66 predicted proteins | sample 1anoAmetaG_FD_203633 | JGI IMG/M metagenome (GOLD analysis project Ga0316217, IMG submission 203633) | Freshwater microbial communities from Trout Bog Lake, Wisconsin, USA - 1anoA | ecosystem: Environmental > Aquatic > Freshwater > Lake > Hypolimnion/Profundal zone | place: USA: Wisconsin...
GTCCCCGTCAATCAAGCTTGTAGCGATCCATATCAGTAAAATGGCGCCAATCAATTTAACTCCAGCCATCGATAAAAGGGGGATCGCTATCGCTGAAAAAATCAACCTCAAGCCGATTGCGGTCGTCGCGCCGAGCACTATACCGAGCCATCTTTTCTTGTAAGGCAAGTCCCTGCAAGCCAACGCAATAAGGATCGCATTATCGCCCGATAGGACAAGATTGACCCAAAACACGTCGAACAGAGTCAGGAAATCAGAAGGATTCTGGAGCATCTTAGTCTGCCTATCGCTTCTTAACGCACAGAGCAATCGTTTGGCCATCGACATGGATAGGCTGAATCGTTATACTGTACTTGTTATTACGCGGGCGTAGTTCAGTGGTAGAACGACAGCTTCCCAAGCTGTATGTCGAGGGTTCGATTCCCTTCGCCCGCTCCAGTTGATATGCGTCTGCGAGTCGAACCCTCGACCTTTTTTCCGATCCGCGGTCGGCCTAGATCCGGAGCAGATCGGCGGAGAATTTGGGTTCGATTCTCTTCGACCGCTCCAGTTAATATCGGTCCATTCCGAGCAGATGGGTTACATTTTATATTGGAATACAGGTAAACACACTTTGCGACATTATTTTGCAATTAGCCTCTGGGTTGCGGCTGGGTTGGCTCTCGTCTCAGCAGGATTAGTCCTATGGTCCTCGCGGGGAGAACGAGTGTTCAGTGATCTCGTGAGTGCTACTATCTCATGGTGCTTGTAAGGAATTTCGATGTCACGTCCAAGAGTTGTTTTTCCGCTCCTAGCTTTCTTTGTAAGCCTCATCGTTTTGGGGGGAGCATGGTTTGCCTTTGATCCGATGGGTGAGGCGGGGTCATCCGCGATTGGCGGACCCTTTATGCTCACCGCGCAAGATGGCCGCGCAGTAACAGAGAAGGATTTATTGGGCGGCCCAAGCCTTGTATTTTTCGGCTTTACCCACTGCCCGGATGTTTGCCCCACAGCGCTTTATGAAATTGGCTTGATCTACAAAGCGATGGGTAAGGAGGGGGATCGACTTAAGACATTTTTTGTAACCGTTGATCCAGAGCGTGACACGCCTGCGGTTATTAAAGATTATCTTTCCGGTTTTGATATGCGCATCACAGGCTTATCCGGTACGGGGGAGGCGATTTTAGGAGCCGAGAAAGCCTATCGCGTTTACGCCAAAAAAATACCATTGGAAACGGGCGGATATACAATGGACCACACGGCGATTATCTACCTCATGGATGGCAAAGGGCGCTTTCTTTCAAGCCTCAATGTTGATCGCCCACCTGAGGAAAACGCCAAGCTGATTACTAAATATTTTTAGTGTGACTATCGTAGATTAGGTTAGAATTTAGTCCATTTCCGTAGAGTTTTAATCTACTCTGTGGGCGTACTATGATTGAACATAAACTCATATTCTATAAGGAACTAGAAGAATGTTTTCTAAGAATGCCTTTATGTATATGCCGCATTCGCTTGGCTTAGTTCCGAAAATTCTCGATACCGTTGATATTGTTTTTCTTGTTAGCGAAACGTTTTGAGTATTGATCTGACAGTGTTTAAATTCCGAGATATCGAGAACATTATAGCTGCGAAAAGTATCAGTATAAGCGCAGCGCCTCTATCTTGCTCGCGATAAGAGTGTAAATATCTGCCGCTTACTCCGCAACCCGCGCTTTGCCCTCTTCGCCGTCGTCGCGGCGCCAATAAAGTTGGTCGTTGGCGAGGGCTTGAAGGGTGAAGCAGAAAACACGGCCGTTATACCATCGCGTCCATTGTTGGCAGAGGCGGTTTTCTTCTACCCACCAGCGGCCGCTATCGGTTGGGGCTAAATATCGGCCAAGACCCACCGCCTCGCCCGAGCCATCGACATAGCCGTCCGCACGGTAATAAAGTGGCATCTCACCGCCAAAGGGAACCTCAATATAGATACGTTTGCCTTTCACAATTTTATTAATAAGCGAGCCTGAAAGTAAGTTTTCTTTGTTGACCTCGGAACTTGCTTCAACTTGGCTGGATAAAATAACAAAAAGCCAAGCCAGAGCGCCGATGAAAAACTGAAATAGACCCTTTATCGTAAACCTTAAACCGACACGCACGGTAGAGTTCCTTTTTTTAGGCTAGATACATTTTTACGGCTTTTAGGACCAATTGGACTATGCCAATGAGCGTTCGCCCATCTTCCTCCATTTTGCGTGCGGTCTTGAATTTCGCACTGTTTCAGCTTGCATGGTTTGCGGCCATTATCGGGGGCGCGTCCGGCTGGCCGTGGCTTGCGGCATTGCCTGCGGTAGCGGTCGTTCTGCTGCATCTCGGTTTAAACCGCAGCACATGGCGCAAAGAGGTTTGGCTTATTATGAGCGTGACCCTATTAGGGCTGATCGTCGAAACCATCTTTATCAGCCTTGGTGCTTTGCATTATGCGGGGAGTGCGGCGGGTGTAATTTTGCCGCCTCTATGGATTTTGGCGCTATGGCTGGCCTTTGGGACGCTACCGAATGGGAGCCTGCGCTGGCTTCAAGGGCGGATGGTTTTGCAAATAATGCTCGGTGCCGTGTTGGGACCGTTGAGCTATGTTGCAGGTGTGCGGCTTGGCGCGGCGACGCTGGGAGCGCCGGAATGGGTCTCGATTGGCGTCATTGCCGTTAGCTGGGGTTTGGCCATGCCGATCATGTTTAAGCTGGCAAAACACCCCGAAGCAGCGTTGCAATAAGCTGTGCCTTAGCGATTACGGCAGTGGTTGAGCCTTTAAAACCATATTCGGCGAACACGGATCATGCGGCTTAGAAAATCGCTTTTTCGCGGCCTTCGCGGAATGTTGAATGGGACAAACGGGTTCGTTCTGATGCCATGGCCTATCCTGAATGCGATTCCATCCCGTGGCGTTTATTTTATTTTTTTAAGAAGAATTGACCAATTGGTTAAACTTATCATAGCCTTAGGAAATATCCCGTTACAAGCCGGAGTTTGCAATGGCCGATCTTTCCAATCTTCGTATCGATAGTGCAAGGCTTTGGGATAGTCTGATGGAAATGGCCAAGATTGGCGGCACGCCCAAAGGCGGCTCTAAGCGCTTGACGCTGACCGATCTCGATAAACAAGGCCGCGAGTTGTTGACGAAATGGTGCGAAGCTGCGGGCTGCACAGTGACCATTGATCGCATGGGCAATATGTTTGCGCGCCGCCTTGGCACCGATAATACGTTACCGCCGGTAATGATGGGCAGCCATCTCGATACGCAGCCGACGGGTGGTAAATTCGACGGGGTGCTCGGCGTTTTGGGCGCGTTGGAGGTCATTCGCTCGATGAATGATTTGAAGATCAAAACCAAGCATCCGGTAGAAGTGGCCAATTGGACGAATGAAGAAGGCTCGCGCTTCGCGCCGGCGATGGTTTCTTCGGGCGTGTTTGCAGGCGTTTATACGGAAGAATTCGCCTATTCGCGCGTGGATGCGGAAGGCAAAACACTGGGCGACGAATTAAAGCGCATCGGCTATCAAGGCGAATTGCCGACGGGAGGGCGGCCCATTCATGCTTTCTTTGAACTGCATATTGAGCAAGGGCCTATTTTGGAGGTGGAAAACAAAGATGTCGGCGTTGTCACGCACGGCCAAGGCCAGCGCTGGTATGAAATCAAACTCACGGGATTTGAGAGCCATGCGGGCTCAACCCCGATGCCCCGCCGGAAAGATGCTTTGCTGGGTGCCGCGCGGATTGTTGAACGCGTCAACCAAATCGGGCTTACCCATGCGCCTTTGGCGGTGGCAACGGTGGGTATGCTGAACCCCTACCCAAATTCGCGCAATGTGATTCCCGGCGAAGTGTTTATGACGGTTGATTTTCGCCACCCCGAGGAGCCGACTTTGATCGCGATGGACAAGGCCTTAGCTGATGGTGTGAAAACAATTACGGATGCGATTGGTCTCAGCTTTGAGATTAAGGAAGTGTTTAATTACAAGCCCGTGGCGTTTGATAAAGGTTGCGTGGACGCGGTCAGGCGCGCGGCGCAGCATTTTGGCTATTCGCACCGCGATATTGTTTCAGGCGCGGGACATGACGCGTGCTACATTGCGCGTGTCGCGCCGACCTCAATGATTTTTACGCCCTGTGTCGATGGGATCAGCCACAATGAGGCGGAAGATATTTCGGAAGAATGGGCCAGCATGGGCACCAATGTTTTGATGCACGCCGTGCTGGAAAAGGCAGAAATTATCGGCTGATTTCTTTGTAACGGAGAAGCTTCATGTCTACGCTTATTCAAGGCGGCACCATTGTTACCGCGGATCGCAATTTTAAGGCCGATATTCTGATTGAAGGCGAAAGCATTACCGCCATCGGCACGGGGCTTTCTGGGGATAAGGTCATCGACGCAACAGGAACCTATATCATGCCGGGCGGTATTGATCCGCATACCCATCTCGATATGCCGTTTATGGGTACCAACTCCGCCGATGATTACGAGAGCGGCACCAAGGCCGCGCTTTCCGGCGGCACCACGATGGTAGTGGATTTCTGCATTCCCGGCAGTGGCCAACGTTTGATGGATGCATGGAAAGACTGGGATGTGCGCTCGTCTAAGGCTGCGACCGATTATTCCTACCATATGTGCATCACCTTTTGGAACGATCAGGTCCGTGAGGATATGGCGGAAGTGGTGAAGAAGGGCGTCACCACCTTCAAGCATTTCATGGCCTATAAAGGCGCGTTGATGGTGAATGATGACGAGATGTTCGCCTCTTTCCAACGCTGTGCGGAACTCGGCGCGATGCCGCTGGTTCATGCCGAGAATGGTGATGTGGTGGCCGCTCTGCAAAAGAAGCTCCTCGCGCAAGGCATAACGGGGCCGGAAGGCCACGCTTATTCAAGGCCGCCGGAGGTGGAAGGCGAAGCCGCCAACCGCGCCATTATGCTGGCCGACGCTGCAGGCGTACCGCTCTATATCGTGCATGTCTCCTCAATCCCAGCGCATGAAGCGGTGGCGCGGGCGCGCGCGCTTGGCAAGCGCGTTTATGGCGAGCCCTTGATCCAGCATCTCGTGTTAGACGAGAGCGAATATATGAACAAGGATTGGGTACATGCGGCACGGCGCGTGATGTCGCCACCCTTCCGCGACAAAATCAATCAGGATGATCTCTGGAACGGTTTGCGCGCCGGATCCTTGCAGGTGGTTGCGACCGATCATTGCGCGTTCACGACCAAGCAGAAGGAAATCGGGCTTAACGATTTCACTAAAATCCCGAACGGCACCGGCGGGTTAGAGGACCGTATGCCCGTGCTCTGGACGCATGGCGTAGCGACTGGCCGCATGACGATGAACGAATTTGTGGCGGTGACTTCAACCAATATCGCCAAAATCCTCAACCTATACCCCAAAAAGGGTGCGATAGCAGTGGGTGCCGATGCGGATATCGTAATTTGGGACCCGGAAGCAACGAAGACAGTCAGCGCTGCAACACAGATCTCGGTGATCGATTACAACGTGTTTGAAGGGCAGAAGCTCAAAGGCCTGCCACGGCTCACCCTGTCGCGCGGCGAAGTGGTGTATGAAGGCGGTAAAGTGACGGCCAAAACGGGACGCGGAAAATTTGTGGCGCGTCAGCCGTTTCCAGCGGAGGCGAAGGCACTGGCGACATGGAAAACCCTCACCCAGCCGAAGAAAGTTTCCCGATAAATGGCTCCATCGGGATGCGATAAAAACCTTGCTGCGCGTGCTTGCCGACTTTGAACAGCCTAGGCTCAAGCATGTCAAAAGCCTTCATCGAAGTTTTCGGCTTCAAACCTTCTTAAAACTCCACCGCTTTTCTTATTTTGAGATCACCACCGCCCCTGCCCACATCCCCAACCCAAACCAGGTATGCGCCACCACATTCATCACCCTGATTTTCCATGGGTTCGGGCGTTTCGAGGCGGCCCATCCGGCTCCCATGCCGGGTTGTAACAGAAACCATCCTGCCCCGACCGTGATCCACGAGAGAAGAAGCGTTGGCAGCAGCGTGGGATGCGCGATCCATTCGCTTCCCTGCCACAGCATGAGTACGCCCGCATAGACAATGCCGATAGCGTAATGCACCACCCAGCCCGCCGCCTCCTCGAACCACCAGCCTTTTTCGAGTGCGATGTCTTTGTGAAACACGAAGCCGCGCGGCAGCCATAAAAACCAGCGGCCAACAAGCGCCCAATTGGACTTGGGCTGGCCGAAAAAGCGGTGAAGGATAAGCGCCCAGATATCCATCGCCGCCGTGCCGCACGCGCCCACGAAGAGGCAGCGAAAAAGAAACTCATTTGTCATTAAACGATCCTTTGATCCTTTTGGCTTGCGGCTTTTTTAGACGGCGCGATTAAGCCAATAGACAGCGATGTTAATGGCGGACGCGAAAGACACCCAAACGGCATAAGGGATGAGGGCAAAGCCCGCGAGACGGTCCACTTTCAGAAAGACCGCTATCGTTGCATAGACGGAGAGATCAAGGGCGAAGACAACCGGAATGGCTAAACCTGTCTCGTGCATTCCGAAAAAGACAATCGGCCAGAAAGCATTAAAAAAGAGCTGAAGCGCAAAAATACCGATGACGGTTTTCGCGTATGGCGTTCCACGCGCTCTATCAATAACCCGCCAGCAAGATACGATCATCAGGAGATAAAGCACCGTCCAAACCGGGCCGAAAACCCAATTGGGTGGATTAAAAAACGGCTTGTTTAGCGCCTCGTACCAGATGGGAATATTTGGAATCGTGGCCATGCTACCGATATAGCTTGCGGCTAAAACGGCGACGGAAATAAGGGCCAATTCAAAAAGCCGCCACCTATCTATGGCGCTTTGAGAAAGGGTATGTTCTGACATCTTTTTGTTCATATCAACCCTAGATCATCTTTTTGCTATGGCACTATGCAAGTTTTTTGTAACATAACATTATCGTGATTCGACGATTGGGACTGAATTAACGCCCCTATTTGTTCTGTTCGCGTAAATTTTGATAGGAAAGGCTACAGAATGCGTATTATCCCCGCTTTAGTTCTGATCTCCGCCGTATCGCTTGCTGCCGCGACGCCAAGCTTTGCATATTCACCAAAGGCTACGACTCTTTCGGTTGTCGCATCATCAACGACGATGAATACGACAAAAGCAACGAAAGAATATATTGTAGCGCAGACCCAGACCAAGAAAAAGAAAAAGAAGAAGAAAAAGGCCTAAACCGCTTCTGATTTTTTCTGCAAATCACCCACGATAAATCTTTATCGTTTAAGCTTTAAGGCCCGAAGTAATTCGGGCCTTCTTTGATGACAATGATTTTCAAACGTTTAGGACTTCGACCTGAAACGGATTGACGTCACAATAAACACAATCATCCGCACTTCCATCTTCATAAATTAACATTGCAAATTGGCCCTTTTTATAAAGCGTGGCCATGCTCGTATGCCATGTATTAGGATGGTAGCTGATCGCCAAATCGCCCGTAACGATAAAAGCCTTAAGCGTCGCCGGATCAGGGCGGCGATGTCCGTTATCATGGGCTACAACAATAAGAAAAGACGTTTGCGCCATCGGAATAAAAATTTGCTCCGAAAACGGGTGGTGCTCCATGACCGTAACATCGAATGGCAAGGTCGCTACAGGCGGACGAATAAGTGCCAGATTGGCCTTCGCCTGAGGGCGAGGGTTTTTAAGATTTACCGTAAAATTTAACCTTGGATCCGCGAGTGTGGGATCGAGTAGGGTTCCATAGGGCTGGAAGGCATCGGAGTTCACCGGATTGGCATGAAAAATTTGGTAGGGCTTGGTCATGTTGTACAATCAATAAAGCTTCGAAAAAGTAATCTATAGTGTAGTTTATTGCGAAACAAAACTCAATAATAGCCTCTTATTCACGATAATTCTAACGAATACTATCTGCCCTAAGTAAGGCATGAAAACGATATTTAAGGACATAAGCCACCCTAAAAAAGGGTAATAAATGATGGGTCTGATCCGTAAATGATAATCACTTGTACTGGCCTAATTTAATCTAAAATCAACGATTTCCGCCCGAAATTAGACATGTTGATGAGTTAAGTCTTTTTTGAAAAAAGGAGATTTATCATGTCAAAAAACAAAAAGACGGTCGAAATAACGGCACTATCCTCAATGAAACCAAAATTGGCCCGTCCTTCAAAGCCGATGTCGAGCTATACGAGTACGGACGAGCTAAAACTCATCATCGAGCGGGCGCACAAAGCAGGCGACACTGAATATGCCGCTTTTGCACAAGAGCGGTTACTGGAATTACAGCCGCTTTCTAATGCCCAATCAACTAAAAAAGCTGCCCGTCCAGCCAAGGCAAAACGCACAGCTTAATGAGGAAAAAATAGTCAAAATAGACAACGCTGATGGTTATTTATCCCTTTTACGCGTAATTTTCTTACGTGCACTGCCAAGACCCATCGATTTTGCGAGCGTAGAACGGGCCGCGGCGTAGTTAGGCGCGACCATCGGATAATCATGCGGTAAGCCCCATTTCGCACGATATTCATCAGGCGTCATGTTGTAGGACGTCCGCAAGTGTCGCTTGAGTGACTTGAAATGCTTCCCGTCCTCCAAGCAGACGATATAGTCGGCATGGAGCGATTTTTTGATTGCTATTGCTGGAACAAGGGGTTGTTCGAGGTCGGATAAAACGCCGCCTTCTAGTGCCAATAATGCTTGGTAAGTAGAACGGATCAAATCGCCTAATTCGTCCGGCGCAATTGAATTATGCGATACATAATGTGCAACAATATCGGTTGTAAGCTCAATTAAGGTTAAACGATTGGCTTCATTATCCATTTAATAGTTGTCCTTATATCATAAACGTGAACATCATAATAAGCTCTAAATATTAAATACTGTTATTTTTTTATTATAACAATAGAATTAAATATTAAATTTTGAATAATTAATAGACAGCCGCGTTCAGATATCAACACCTTTATCCTTAATTTTTAAGTTTCTAATCCATCATCGAAGGCTTGGCTTTGTATTAGTCGGTTCACTATTACTGTCCATACTGTTTTTAAACTTGATATAGGCATCAGCCATCGAGAAAAATTGAGGCCAAGGGAAATATTTCAATTAACAGGAGCATGTTTCGATTAAATGAGTATCGGTTAATCGAAACATGCTCTAAAATTGTGATAGATGATCAGCTTCCTTTGGAATAGCTATTGCGTATAGTTTAGAACTTGGACCGCCTTATGGATCCCAAAATTGATTTATTTTTAGCCCCACTTCGACAGTGGAACGCGGAAATGGCCGCATTAAGACAGATCGCTCTCGGCTGCAAACTGCATGAAAGTTTAAAATGGGGCAAGCCTTGCTATGATTGGGAGGGCAAAAACATCCTGATCTTACAGAATTTTAAAACCTATTGCGCCGTCTTGTTCTTTAACGGCTATCTTTTGGAGGACCCGGATCACATTCTTGTCAAAACCGGCGACAATACGCTGGTAGGCCGACAGGTTCGATTTAAAAGTAAACGTGAGATTGATAAATTAGCGGTGATTTTAGCAAAATATATTCAAGCAGCGTGCTTGATCGATGAAGAAAAGATCAAAGCCCAGCCCAAGCCGCAGGCTAAGTTGAGCCTGCCTCTCGAGTTTGAGCGTATTTTGGCCGAAGACAAGGTTTTACGCGAGGCATTTCACGCTCTAACGCCGGGTCGGCAGAGGGGGTATGCAATTTATTTTGGCCAAGCCAAACAGGCTGCTACGCGGGAGGCGAGAATTGGACGCTGGTTGGAGGCTATATTGCAGGGGAAAGGGTTGAATGACTGATGATAGAGTGCGGCTTGCCGCGCCAGTCCGACTTCGCCAAGGCTTCGTCGGACACTGCTTCGCCCAAGACGATTTTGCTCCCCGTGGCTACGCCACGCGTAGCCCCATCGGGGCGAAGCGTGGTGGAGCCAGGCGGAATCGAACCGCCGACCTCTTGAATGCCATTCAAGCGCTCTCCCAACTGAGCTATGACCCCATATTCCGCGCTGAACCGGGTTTGGGAACCAGCTCCCTCTCAACGCCCGAAAGCGCTTGCGACCCGCGGGTCTATAGACCCGTGCGCCGCCCAACTCAAGCCCTTTGCCATATATTAGACGCGGGTGAAATGGAAGATCAGACTTCCTCGTCGTCCTCAAGGTCGCCATCGATGAGATCGGCAACATTGTCATCGCCTTCTTCCTCTTCTTCGAGGAAGGTTTCGTCGGCGATATCATCGTCTTCGATTTCAACATCGACATCGCCGAGCGGAATGTCCTTAACCGACTCTTCCGCCTCGACATCGTCCAAGGATACGAGTTCTGGGCCATCCGCGAGCGAGCCGACATCGGCTTCGTCCTCGTCAACGGCTTTGGCGGCGATCTCCGTCCGCGCCATCAAAATGGCGGGTTGAAACACGGTGCCGCATTTCGGGCAGAGGATCGGGTCCTTCTGCAGATCATAAAATTTGGAGCCGCAGCTCTGGCACTGACGCTTGGTACCAAGTTCCGGTTTTGCCAAGGGAAGACCTCTTCGCTCGTCTGGTTCGGCGGATGCCGAATGAAAAAAATATCGCTCCGCTTTTCTCCACTTCATCGTCCATAAAAGCGGACGCGAACAGGATGACGGATTGATCCGACTGTGATAGTTCGCGGTATTCATCCCAGTCTGCTCGCCACGTCAAGTCCCTTCTTGTCAGAAGTCTTGCTTATTAAGGACCCTTTTATGTCTGGTTCCCACGAGGGTTCGCCCCGTCCGCTTAGCGCCCGCCGCGCAAAAGGCCTATCAGGCCATGTCCGTTTACCTGGCGATAAGTCGATTTCGCACCGCGCGATGATCTTTGGACTGCTCTCGGTGGGTGAAACCATTGTGGAAGGGTTACTGGAAGGCGATGACGTGTTGCGCACCGCTGCCGCCTGCCGGGCGCTGGGCGCGAGCATTGATCGGCTCGGTGAGGGCCATTGGCGTGTGCGCGGCGTCGGCATCGGCGGATTGCGCTCGCCTGATGATGTTTTGGATTTTGGCAATGCGGGGACCGGCTCTCGCCTCATGATGGGCGTCGTCGGTGGGCATGACATCACTGCGACCTTTGATGGCGATGCCTCGCTCCGTAAGCGCCCAATGCGGCGTATTTTGGATCCTTTGGTTGAGATGGGCTTGCAGGTCGTATCTCAAGCCGAAGGTGGGCGCTGTCCGATCACGATCAAGGGTGCGGCTGATCCATTGCCCATTACTTATTCAACGCCCGTGGCCTCGGCCCAAATCAAATCGGCGATTTTGCTGGCAGGGCTGAACTCGCCCGGTCGCACGACGGTGATCGAGACCGAGGCAACCCGCGATCATACCGAAAAAATGCTGACCTATTTCGGCGCGGCAGTAAAGGTAACGCCTGAGGGCCATGATGGCCGCCGCATTACGCTTGAAGGTCGGCCCGAACTCAAACCTCGCCCGATTATGGTGCCGCGCGATCCATCATCGGCCGCTTTCCCGATGGTGGCGGGTTTGATTGTTCCGGGCTCGGATATTCTGATCGAAGGCGTGATGATGAACCCGTTGCGGACCGGGCTTTTGACCACTTTGCTCGAAATGGGGGCCTCTATCGATATCATGAACCCGCGCTATGAAGGTGGCGAGGATGTTGCTGATCTGCGTGTGCGCTCGTCAAATTTAAGGGGCGTTGATGTGCCGGCATCGCGTGCGCCATCGATGATCGATGAATATCCGGTGCTGGCCGTTGCGGCCTCCTTTGCTTCCGGTGAAACGCGGATGCGGGGCTTAAACGAATTGCGCATAAAGGAAAGTGACCGTTTGCAGGCAGTTGCTGATGGATTAGCGGAAGCCGGCGTCACTTACGCGATTGAAGGCGATGATTTGATCGTGCAGGGCATGAACGGCGCGGTGCCGGGCGGTGGTGGGATAGTGGCCACCCATCTCGACCATCGCATTGCCATGAGCTTTCTCGTAATGGGCATGGCAACCGATAAACCCATGACGGTTGACGATGAGCGCATGATTGCCACGAGCTTTCCGAGCTTTGTAAGTTTGATGCGCGGCCTTGGCGCTGATTTTTACGCATGATTATCGCCGTTGATGGGCCTGCGGCATCCGGTAAAGGTACGCTCGCCAAGCGGATTGCGGCGCATTATGGCTTAAACCATCTCGATACGGGGCTTTTATACCGCGCAGTGGCGCGGGCGCTTCTTGATCAAGGCAAGGCGCTTACGGATGTAGATGCTGCGGTGGCGGTGGCGCGTCACCTGGATTTTCGTGCGCTCGATGAAGCCAAGCTCAGAGGAGCAGAAGCCGGAGAGGCCGCTTCCGTTATTTCCGTATATCCAGACGTGCGGGAGGCTTTGTTACAAGGGCAACGCGAATTTGCCGCACAAAAACCAGGGGCCGTATTGGACGGGCGCGATATTGGCACCGTGATCTGCCCTGATGCAGATGTCAAAATCTTTGTCACGGCCAGCTCTGAAGAGCGCGCCAAACGCCGTTGGCTTGAGCTTCAAAAAAATAATCCTGCGCTTTTATTCGACACGGTTTTGGCCGATGTGCGCAAACGGGATGAACGCGATTCGGGCCGTGCCGCAGCGCCTTTGAAAATGGCCGATGATGCCCGCTTGCTCGATACGACTAAACTCGGTATAGAAGCCGCTTTCCAGATGGCACTTGATCTCATTGAAGCAGAGCTTGCTGGAAAAAGACGAGCTTAAACATCCTACGTCGTTCGAGATCGGTTCAGCGCCGACCCGCTTTGATGCGGTGGTTTCGTTTATAAACGAAACGTCGATAGCGAAAGACGCCCCTTTAACACTAACCCGTCGGCGCTTTGCCCCTTGCCGGGGCTCTCAGGAGAAAAAATGGCATCCGTTAACTCTTATACTCCATCGCGCGATGATTTCGCTGCGTTGCTCGATGAGTCGTTTAGCAAGAACGACTCGCTTGAAGGTTCCGTTATCAAAGGCATCATCATAGCCATTGAGAAGGACATGGCCGTTGTTGACTTAGGGTTAAAAACCGAAGGTCGCGTGGCTTTACGTGAATTTACTGGCCCGGGCCGCGAAGGTGCGCCAGTGGTTGGTGATGAAGTCGAAGTCTATCTCGACAGAATCGAGAACGCACTTGGCGAAGCCGTTATCTCGCGCGACAAAGCACGTCGTGAAGAGAGCTGGGTCAAGCTTGAGCAGGCCTTTGAAAAACAAGAGAAGGTCAACGGCGTTATCTTCAACGTGGTCAAGGGTGGCTACACGGTTGATCTTGATGGCGCGACCGCCTTCTTGCCCCGCAGTCAGGTCGATATCCGCCCGATCCGCGATGTCGGCCCGTTGATGAGCATTGTGCAGCCTTTCCTGATCCTGAAAATGGATCGTCGTCGCGGCAACATTGTTGTTTCGCGTCGTAGCGTGTTGGAAGAAACGCGCGCTGAGGCCCGGACCGAACTCGTGGCCAATCTCGAAGAAGGTCAGACCGTTGACGGTACTGTCAAGAACATCACCGAATACGGCGCTTTCGTCGATCTGGGTGGGATTGACGGCCTGTTGCATGTCACCGACATGGCTTGGCGTCGTGTCAACCATCCGTCCGAAGTGGTCACCATCGGCCAGCAGCTCAAGGTCAAGATCATCAAGATCAACCATGAGACGCACCGTATCTCGCTCGGCATCAAGCAATTGCTAGCTGATCCATGGGAAGCGATTGAAGCGAAATATCCGCTTAATTCGCGCTTCTTGGGCCGCGTGACGAACATTACCGATTACGGTGCCTTCGTAGAATTGGAGCCGGGCATTGAAGGCTTGATCCACGTCTCGGAAATGTCTTGGACGAAGAAAAACGTGCATCCCGGCAAAATCGTTTCGACCTCACAAGAAGTCGAAGTACAAGTGTTGGAAGTGGACTCATCCAAGCGTCGCATCTCGCTGGGTCTCAAGCAGACCTTGCAGAACCCATGGGAAGCGTTTGCTGAGAAATATCCAGCAGGCAGCGTGGTTGAGGGCGAAGTGAAGAATAAGACCGAATTTGGTCTCTTCATCGGCCTTGAGGGCGATGTGGATGGTATGGTCCATCTCTCCGATCTCGACTGGAACCGCCCCGGTGAACAGGTGATCGAAGAGTACAAGAAGGGCGATATGGTCAAGGCGCAGGTTCTCGACGTCGATGTCGAGAAAGAGCGCATTTCGCTTGGGGTGAAGCAGATGGGCGGTGATAAATTCGCTGAGACTGCGGACGCACCGGGCGGCGACCTTAAGAAGAACGCCATCGTCACCTGCGAAGTGGTGGAAGTGAAGGAAGCCGGTCTCGACGTGAAGATCGTCGGCACCGAATTCATGACCTTCATCAAGCGCGGCGATCTGGCGCGTGACCGTGCGGAACAGCGCCCAGAGCGTTTTGCGGCTGGTGAAAAGATTGACGCCCGCGTCATCCTCTTCGACCGCAAGGCCCGCAAAGTGCAGGTCTCGATCAAAGCGCTTGAAATGGCTGAAGAGAAGGAAGCCATCGCCCAATACGGCTCTGCCGATGCGGGTGCTTCACTCGGTGACATTTTGGGCGCAGCTTTGAAGAAGAAGTCAGGCGAGTAAGTTAATCGGACCGCGCGCCTTCTTAACTGGACCGCGCGCCTCCCGGCGCGCATGAAGTAGTTATTAAAGAAGGCAAGGCAGGAGCCTTGCGGTCCGTGAAAAATCACTTAAACCCGCGTGGTTGCCCACGCGGGTTTTTTATTTTTGATCGATTGTTTCATAACCTGACGATATTGACGTGCAAGGATAACGCGGCCTACCTAAGCATGTATCATTCTAGCCGGATGAACCAAAAGGATTGCCATGTATCGCGCGACCACTCACGGCATACAAATAACGGTTCGGCCCGCCTTTATGGCGGAGCAGTCGGCCCCACAAAATAACCAATATTTCTGGTCCTATACGATTGAAATCGCCAATCTCGGCACCGACATCGTAACCTTGCGCAGCCGCTATTGGCGCATCACCGACGGCAATGGTAAAGTGCAAGAAGTCCGTGGCGAGGGCGTGGTGGGCGAGCAGCCCTGCATCGCCCCCGGCTCGTCCTTCACTTATACAAGCGGCTGCCCCTTGGAGACGCCGCAAGGCATTATGGTGGGCGCTTATGTTATGGAAGGGCCGACGGGCGAGATGTTCGCGGTGGATATTCCGGCGTTTTCGCTCGATGTGCCGGAGGTCGCACGGGTGTTGCATTAGGAGCGTGTATCGGACCGCGAGGCTCCTGCCTCGCATTCTTTGCGCGCCGGGAGGCGCGCGGTCCAGGAGCGCTTACTCCCTATAAGAAGCTCAAAAAACAAAGAAAAAATCCCTTCTCCCTTTGGGAGAAGGTAGTTGCGAAGCAACCGGATGAGGGTCTGATGGTTGTTGTTCAGCACGGCAAAGTTCAGCTTCATATGGCGAGCACCAGAACCTCATCCGTCATGCTACGCATGACACCTTCTCCTTCAAGAAGAAGGAAAAAAGTCTCCTCATCTCCTTTAAGGAAAAGGAGGTAATTGAGGTAAACTTTCGGACCGCGAGCCTCCCGGCTCGCATTCTTAAGAGGCGCGTGGTCCAAACTAAAAAGGCGACCCGAGGGTCGCCTTTTCAATCACGTTAATAAAATCGTGTCACTCCGCCGCTGCTTCAGCAGCCGCCTTGGCTTCCAAATCCTCGCCGGTTGTTTGATCAACGGCCTTCATCGAGAGGCGGATTTTGCCGCGTTCGTCGAAGCCCAAGAGCTTGACCTTGACCTTGTCGCCCTCTTTGACGACATCCGTGACCTTGTTCACGCGGGCTGCTGCCAGTTGCGAAATATGAACGAGGCCGTCTTTGGCCCCGAAGAAGTTGACAAAAGCGCCAAATTCGGCGGTTTTTACGACCGTGCCGTCATAGATCATGTTGACTTCCGGCTCGGACGCGATCGACTTGATCCAGTTGATCGCTGCTGTGATCGACGCCGCATCGGAGGAGGCGATCTTAACGGTACCGTCGTCTTCAATATTGATCTTGGCGCCGGTCTTCTCAACGATTTCTCGGATGACCTTGCCACCCGTGCCGATCACTTCGCGGATTTTATCCGTCGGAATCTTCATTGTCTCGATGCGGGGCGCATACTGACCAAGCTCGGCGCGCGCGCCGGCAAGGCCCTTGGCCATTTCGCCTAAGATGTGTAATCGGCCGTCTTTAGCCTGATGCAACGCGACCTTCATGATCTCCTCGGTGATACCCGCGATCTTGATGTCCATCTGTAGCGAGGTGACGCCATTCTCAGTTCCGGCCACTTTGAAATCCATATCGCCGAGGTGATCCTCGTCGCCCAGAATGTCGGAGAGAACCGCATAGCGCTTGTCTTCCAAGATCAAACCCATCGCGATACCGGCGACAGGGCTTTTCAACGGCACACCTGCATCCATTAGTGCGAGGGATGAGCCGCAAACGGTGGCCATTGAGGAAGAGCCGTTCGACTCGGTGATCTCCGAAACCAAGCGGATCGTGTAGGGGAACTCGTGATGGGCGGGCAACATCGGGCGAATGGCACGCCACGCGAGCTTGCCATGGCCGATTTCACGGCGACCGGGGGAACCCATGCGGCCTGTCTCACCCACCGAGTAGGGAGGAAAATTGTAATGCAGCAGGAAAGTTTCCTTATAGGTGCCTTCAAGCGAATCGATGAACTGCTCATCATCCGCCGTGCCAAGGGTGGCTACCACCATCGCCTGCGTTTCACCGCGGGTGAAGAGGGCTGAGCCATGGGCGCGGGGCAGAATGCTGGCTTCCGCAACAATCGGGCGAACGGTGACGAGATCACGGCCATCGATGCGCTTTTTGGTGTCAAGAATGTTCCAGCGAACAATTTTCGCTTCGACTTCCTTAAATACGCCACCCACCAGCGTCGGAGCGAGTGGCTCGGCAACACCTTCACCACAGAAAGCTTCCATGACTTTTGCCTTCGCGGCGGCAACCTTGTTCTGACGTTCCTGCTTAGCAGGCGTCGTGAAAGCATCGCGCAGCTCGGCTTCGACCAGCTTCAAGATTTGACCTTCGAGGTCTGAATGGTCCGGCGTGGTAAAGTCGCGTGGCTCTTTGGCGGCTACTTCGGCAAGCTTGATGATGGCGTCGATCACCGGCTGGAAGCCTGTGTGACCGTGCATGACAGCGCCGAGCATAACATCTTCAGATAGCTCTTTGGCTTCCGATTCGACCATGAGCACCGCATCTGTCGTACCTGCAACAACGAGGTCGAGGACGGAATCGGCCATTTCAGCCAAAGTCGGGTTCAAGCGGAACTGGCCGTTGATATAGCCAACGCGGGCCGCACCAACCGGACCCATGAACGGCACGCCGGAAAGGGTAAGTGCTGCGGAGGCGGCAACCATCGCCACGATATCGGGATCATTTTCAAGATCATGCGCTAGAACGGTAACAACGACTTGCGTCTCGTTGCGGTAGCCTTCAACAAATAGTGGGCGGATGGGGCGGTCGATCAGGCGGGAAACCAGTGTTTCCTTTTCCGATGGGCGACCTTCGCGCTTGAAATAGCCGCCAGGAATGCGGCCAGCAGCAAACGCTTTTTCCTGATAATTCACGGTGAGGGGGAAAAAATCGATGTCGGGCTTGGCATCTTTGGCCGAAACAACGGTGGCGAGAACGGTAGTTTCGCCATAGGTGGCGAGCACAGCAGCATCGGCTTGGCGCGCAATACGGCCCGTTTCCAGGGTCAGCTTGCGGCCAGCCCAGGTGAGTTCTACTTTTTGGATATCAAACATAGGTGTCTTGTCACTTCTCTAATAGGCCCCCAAAGAGACCACGAGCAAGACGGCGGGAGGCTGGCTCAGTACCAGCATCCGGCGATCCTGCCATGATCGTCGTAGAGAGGCAGGGTTTAAGGGCGACGGCACCCTGCCGCTCACCCCGGGAATGAGAAGCAGGCGACCGGAGCGCCGTCTGCTTCCTAAAAACGCAACTCCCTTTAAAAAGGTTGTTGCCGTATTAACGGCGGATGCCCAAACGCTCGATGATCGAACGATACCGGGCTTCATCCTTGCCTTTGACGTAATCAAGCAACGAACGACGCTGAGAAACCATCTTCAACAAACCACGACGCGAATGGTTATCCTTCGCATGGCTCTTGAAATGGCCGGTAAGATTGGTGATGCGTTCGGTGAGGATCGCGATTTGAACTTCTGGCGAACCGGTATCACCGACGACCGTTGCAAATTGTTTCACAAGCTCCTGCTTGCGTTCTGGCGTAATCGACATCGGATGTTCCTTATCGGTTAGAATACAAAGGCTGAGGAGCCCTATCCTCCGTCACAGGGCCGGGCCGGGATGTCGTCCAGCACGGTCCACGCAAACGGAAACGGCGGAGACCAATCCCCGCGCGTTGCGGGAACGTATACACGAAATTTGGGGGAATGCGAGGGGAAAAGAGATCAGTCAAACTGATCCCGCACTTCCGCCTCGCCCTGCGGTGGGTGCCCTTCGCGCATGAAGTCGGGATCGGCATTCTCGCGCAGATCCTTGAGCCAAGCCTTAACATTGAACTCTTCAGGTTCAATGAAAACTTTGTCACCCTGCTTCGTCAGCTTTACTTTATCGCCTTTGAAGCGGAAAGCTTCAGGCAGGCAAATAATTTGGGTGTCGCCATCATTGATTAATGGCACACATACAGATTGCGACATTTCTGGCTCCTCTGAAATGCCAATTGCTCTCGAAAATGAATATAGTAAGTCATCGTTCAATTCGTGAGGCACGATATGGCACGGTTTTTTATTTTGTTGGCCACTCTTTTTCTGGCTTTGCCTGCGATGGCACAGAACTATCCGGACACGGATTGCGAAAAGGATGAGAAGGTTTGTCTCGATGTGTTAGGCAAAACGGCGAAGCGATCAAAGGGGACGCTTAAATTAACTTTCGAAAACAAGCAAAAAAAGACCTTTAAAGATAATATAAGCGCTTGCGACCATTGGGAGGGCTGTATTAGCAGCAAAATCGTCGCTATTCTAAACGGATATATTTTGGTTGAATCCTCATTTTATGAAGGTGGACAAATAGATTTATTTCGCCTCAGCGATGCACAAAACATTTCTGTCCGGGGTGGTTTACTTTTTTCACCTCAAAAAAAGCGGTTTTTGGCATTAGCAGATATATATACTGGCGATATGACTGAAAGCGGCAATATAAAAAGCGTGAAATCGAAAATTTATAGATTTGAAAACAAATCGATAAAATTCGAATATGAAATACAAACAGATACAGATCTACATGAGATATCTTGGGAGAATGATTTCCAGATCAACGTATCATGTATGCTCGATAAAAAAGCGATAATTATAAGCTACGATGGAATGTCATGGTCTGAAAAAGGAGAATGTACGCTCCCATAAAGCTAACCAAGACTATTACAAATTAAACACCCTATTCGGCACCAGCGAGCCGCGCTCGATCACACCAATCGCCACCACAACACCGTTTTGCGTGGCGTAAGCGGTTGCGCCTTCCTCAGGTGCGTCGGCACCGCGTAGAATGACGGATTGGCCGCGTTTGAGCCTGAGCGCGCCGTCAGGCGTTACGCGCACGCAGGGCAGTTCCAGAAGGCCGGTATCGACGCTGCGTAAGGCTTGGAAGACGGCTTCCGGATCGGCTTCTAACGCCGCCATTGTCACAGAATTGGCCTCGGTAAAGGGGCCAACGCGGGTACGGCGGAGCGCCGAGACATAGGCTAGCGTGCCGAGCATACGGCCCAAATCGCGGGCAATCGCGCGGACATAGGTGCCTTTGCCGCATTCGGCCTCAAGCTCGGCGGACTGTCCGTCATAGGACACAAGGCGCAGCGCGTGGATTTCAACGATGCGGGGCTGCAATTCAACGGTTTCGCCGCCCCTCGCCAAATCATAGGCGCGCTCACCATCGACTTTAATTGCGGAATAACGCGGCGGCACCTGGGTAATAGAACCGACAAAATGGGGTAGAGCGGCGAAAATTTCGACCTCGGTAGGGCGCTTTTCGCTGGTGGCAACAATGCGGCCTTCCGCATCGTCGGTATCGGTTTCAGTGCCAAAACGCACTGTGAACGCATAGGCTTTTTCGCCATCCACCACATAAGGAACGGTTTTGGTAGCCTCACCAAAAGCGAGCGGTAAGAGGCCCGAGGCAAGCGGATCAAGCGTGCCTGCGTGGCCTGCTTTTTTGGCGTTCAGCATACGGCGAACAACGGCAACGGCATGAGTGGAGGTCATGCCGAACGGTTTATCCAGCACGATCCAGCCATGCCGATCAGCGCGGTGTTTTTTTGGCGCGCTCATAGGGAATTAATCCTCATCCGTCTCATCACGGCTTGCAAGATCGCGCTGCACTTCGGGTCGACGCAACAGGGCATCGATTTTAGCCGCTACTTCAAGCGTCTCGTCAGGGCGGAAGCGGACATTGGGCGCAAATTTTAAATTTACTTTACGGGCAATTTCAGTGCGGAAAAGCCCGCTATATTTGCCCAAGGTTTTAATCACGGCAGCTTGATGTGTTTCATCGTGCAAAGCGACATAAGCGGTTGCGATTTTAAGATCAGGCGACATACGAACTTCTGGAATCGTAATAATCGCTTTTTCAATCACCGGATCGATGATTTCACCCCGCCGCAGTAAATCGGCGATCGCGTGGCGAACAAGCTCGCCCACGCGCAATTGGCGTTGGGAAGTGCCACGCGATTTTAATTGGGATTTCACGGGCTATTCCTGATTACGATCACTGGTCAATAATTGCTGAACCAAAGAAAAAGCCGCTTGTTCGCCGCTTCGCGCGGCGTGATCATAAACGGATGTTTGGATGAATTGCTGGAGCGTTTTGAGTTGTCCTGCCTGTTCGTCGACCTGTCTTTGAAGACGGTAAACATCGCTTTGCAATTGTTCGTTTTGCTTTTTTAAAGTGTCGACGGATCGTTTGAGATCAAAAACCGCGAGAACAAATGCACCAATTTTTTTTGTTGATGGCAGCCAATCTTTTCCGGACGTTATGGTGTCGTTTTCAGTTTCCGCCATTTCTCTATCCGTTAATCAGCCTATCCAACGCCTCGGCATTTTCACGGTTTATCCGATCAATCCGATCACCCATGGCCGATATGGCACTCAACTGAGAGATGCTCGTTGCGACATAATCTGAAAGATCAGAATCGATTTGCGAAAGTATTGCAATGGCTTCGTCAAGCTGATTTTGAATAATGGCATACTTATAATTCTTTATTAAATCAGCGGACGCTCGATTTCTAACCACCGACACCTGGTCGATAAGTATCCCACCTTTCGATGCCGGTGTAGATTTTAATGATTGCTTTTGAGCTCTCATCACCGCCTCCTCACAAGCTACGTCTTACTTCCTCAACCCGGTAGCACTCGATAATATCACCTTCGCGCATGTCCTGATAGCTCTCGAACGCCATACCGCATTCCTGACCGGAGCCGACTTCCTTGACTTCGTCCTTGAAGCGCTTGAGCGTTGAGAGCTTGCCTTCATGGATCACCACATTGTCGCGGATCAGGCGAACATTCGCGCCACGCTCGACGCGGCCATCCTGCACCAGGCAACCCGCCACCTTGCCGACCTTCGACACGGCAAAGACCTGAAGGATGCGCGCCTCGCCGAGGCGCTCTTCGCGGAGCGTCGGGGCCAAAAGACCGGACATCGCCTGTTTGATATCATCCACGAGATCATAGATGATGTTGTAATAGCGGATTTCGGTACCCGAACGCTCGGCTGCATCGCGCGCTTCTTTATTGGCACGCACGTTAAAGCCGATGATGGCTGCGCCCGAGGCTTCCGCCAAGGTCACATCGCTCTCGTTAATACCGCCTGCTCCCGAATGGATAATCCGGGCGCCCACTTCATCGGTACCGAGTTTTTCGAGCGAATTGATGATCGCTTCAACCGATCCTTGCACATCGCCCTTGATGAGAAGCGCAAATTCCTTGCGACCCGTGCTTTTGAGCTGGCTCATCATATCGGTCAACGTACCGCGTGCAGCGCCTGCACGTACCGCGCTCCGCTCACGCTTTTGGCGCTGGCGGTATTCGGTAATTTCACGCGCACGGGCTTCTGATTCAACAACGGCCAAACGATCACCCGCTTCTGGCGCGCCATTAAAGCCAAGTACTTCAACAGGAACCGAAGGACCTGCTTCTTTGATCTGCTCGCCCAAATCCGAAATCAGCGCGCGAACGCGGCCATATTCAGAGCCTGCAACCACGATATCGCCTGAGCGCAAGGTACCGCGCTGAACAAGCACGGTGGCGACGGGGCCGCGACCGCGATCCAGTTTGGCTTCAATCACGGTACCTTCGGCCTCGCGGTCTGGATTGGCTTTGAGATCAAGCAGTTCGGATTGCAGCGCAATGGCTTCAAGCAATTTGTCAAGATTGGTGCGCTCTTTCGCCGACACTTCGACTTCCAACGTCTCGCCGCCCATCGATTCAACCTGAACCGAATATTGCAGCAATTCAGTCTTTACCCGATCGGGCTTTGCTTCTGGTTTGTCGATCTTGTTGATCGCCACAATCATCGGCACTTTGGCGGCTTTGGCGTGGTTAATCGCTTCCACCGTTTGCGGCATCACGCCATCGTCAGCGGCGACAACGAGAACCACGATATCGGTGACCTTCGCGCCACGGGCGCGCATTTGCGTAAATGCCGCGTGGCCTGGCGTGTCGATAAAGGTGATTTTGGCCCCATTGGGCGCAACCACCTGATAGGCACCGATATGCTGCGTGATACCACCCGCTTCACCACTCGCCACATTTGCTTTACGGATTGCATCGAGCAGGGATGTTTTGCCGTGATCGACATGACCCATAATGGTGACGACGGGGGGGCGTGAAACGAGGTGGCTATCGGTATCGGGCGTATCAAAAAGTCCCTCTTCAACGTCTGACTCCGCCACGCGCTTCACGGTGTGGCCAAATTCTTCAGCAACGAGCTGAGCCGTATCGGCGTCGATCACATCGGTGATCTTCACCATCTGACCCTGCTTCATCAGGAAGCGGATAACATCAACGGCACGTTCCGCCATGCGATTGGCGAGTTCCTGAATGGCAATCGCCTCTGGAATAACCACTTCGCGGGAAATCTTTTCCTTCGTCTCGGCCTGTTGATGGCCTTTGAGGCGCTGAACGCGGCGTTTAAAGGCAGCGAGCGAACGGACGCGTTCTTCATCATCGCCCCCCGTGACGCTGGTTACCGTCAAACGACCACGGCGGCGATCATCGGCGCGCGGGGCGGGCTTTGGCGGGACCGCGGCACGAGCGGCTAAGCCACCCCCCGGACGACGAACAGACCTACGCTCTTCCTCATCCGCTTCAAGCATCGCAGCGCCCGTGCGACGCGGTGGGATAACCAGACGCTCAGGGGCGGGGGCTTTTTCAACCTCGCCCTCGCCTAAGCGGCGACGGGCTTCGCTCTCGGATTTCTTTTTAACTTCATCATCAAAACGACGACGATCACTTTCCTCAGCCTTACGGGCCTCAGCGGCGTCACGCTCAGCCTTCTCGATGGCTTCACGCTCAGCGCGCACTTTCGCTTCGATTTCAGCCTGCCGACGTTCGATCTCTTCGCGTTTGCGCGCTTCAATGAGCGCTAAGGAACGAGCATCGCGCTCATCTTCGGTTAAGGTACGAAGAACAACCCCCGACGGCGCGGTCGACTTCGGCGCAGGGGCCGAGCGCGGTGGCATTGGTCTTGTGGTTGATGCGGGCGCAGGAGTGGCGGCAAGAGGGGCCTGAACGGCAGGCTTAGGCGCAACAGATGCAGCCTCAGTCGCTTCGCCGGGGCCGATGATACGACGCTTTACCTTTTCAACGACAACGGCTTTGGTGCGGCCATGCGAAAAACTTTGACGCACCATACCCTGCTCAACCGGACGTTTTAAGCTAAGCGTCTTGGTTTGTGACATATGAAGCGTCTTGTCGCCCGATGAGTTCTTGTCGTTCATTCAGTCCATATCCTGCGGTAAAACCGCTTCAGTTCGATTGGTTAGCCTGCTCGTCCAAGCCTTGATCAGTTGTTTCATCCGACCGATAGGCCCTTAGAAATTCGATTTTCTGAAGACAAGCCAGAGAGGCTGACCCGTTCAGAAGCGCTGCATGTATCACATGTGACCGCCCTAATGCCAAACCCAAATCATCGGATGACATCCCCACAATCACTTTTATTTGCCGTGAACCCTCTTCTTGGGCGCGACGGACCAATTGAGCAACCTTTCTTACGCCGTCTGGAGCCGCATCGGAAGCATGGATAATGGCTAAAACGCCGCCATGTGCCAATGCCTCTTCTACTTTTCCAAACCCCGCAACCACCTGCCCCGCTTTATTGGCAAGACTGAGCGATTCTCGCGCCGAGCGCTCCAAAAGCTCATCGACCCGATCAGCCAGATCCACTGAAGGTCTTGCCTCCCTTTTGAAGGCTTTTGAGAAGACCTTCTTTTTAACGGCCGCTTCGATAATTGACCGATGCGGGGTAAGCCAAACACCCCGACCGGGTAATTTTCGTTTTAGATCCGGCGCAACCGATCCATCCGGCGCGCGGACAAAGCGCAATAGGGTTTCAGGCGACGACCGTTTGCGGGTAACAAAGCAGGTTCGCTCAGAACCGCTTTCATCCTCCTCAGCCCTTTCGATCATCGCTTTTTCTCGATTCTCTGTCCCTCTCAAGCTTCCGCCGTTTCAGCAGCAATAACCGGTGCCTCAATCCAGCCCGCCTGCACACGCGCATCCATGATAATCGCTTCCGCGTCATCGCGCGAGAGGTCAAAGCCTTCGAGATAGCCCTTTGTGCGGATCGTCTCGGTACCTTTGCGCTCGGCCCAACCCAGCAAATCATCGGTTGCGCAACCTGCTAGGTCGTCAAGCGATTTAACCTCGTTTTCACCGAGCTTTACGAGCATGGCAAGCGTAATACCTGCGACCGACTTCAATTCATCGGCCACGCCCAATTCGATGCGGCGATTATCGAGCTCAGCCTCCTTAGCGGCCAAGAAATTCGAAGCGCGGTTTTGAATCTCCGTGGCCGTTTCCTCATCGAAGCCTTCAATCGAAGCCAATTCGGCAAGATCGACATAGGTCAACTCTTCAACCGACCGGAAACCTTCGGAAGCGAGTAACTGGCCCACCACTTCGTCGACATCCAGCGCTTTCATGAATATGCCCGTGCGTTCGACAAACTCCTTCTGGCGACGCTCGGATTCCTCCGCTTCGGTTAGGATATCAATATCCCAGCCGGTCAGTTGCGAAGCCAAGCGGACATTCTGGCCGCGACGGCCAATGGCGAGCGAAAGCTGATCATCTGGTACGACAACTTCGATGCGCTCAGATTCCTCATCCAAAACGACCTTGGCAACTTCGGCAGGCTGCAACGCGTTGACGATGAAGGTGGCGACATCGGGCGACCATGGAATAATGTCGATCTTCTCACCTTGCAATTCGCCGACAACGGCCTGAACGCGCGAGCCCCGCATACCAACGCAGGCACCAACCGGATCAATCGAGCTATCGCGCGAAATAACGGCGATTTTGGCGCGAGAGCCAGGGTCGCGCGCAACGGCCTTTACCGTGATGATGCCATCATAGATTTCCGGCACTTCTTGTGTGAAGAGTTTGGCCATAAATTGCGGATGCGTACGCGAGAGGAAAATCTGCGGGCCACGTGGCTCGCGGCGAACGTCAAACACATAGGCGCGAACGCGGTCACCGGGGCGGAAGGTTTCGCGTGGAATGAGTTCGTCGCGGCGAATAATGCCCTCGCTACGACCCAGATCGACGATCACATTGCCATATTCAGCGCGCTTGACGAGGCCATTGATGATTTCGCCGATACGGTCTTTATACTCGTCATATTGACGATCCCGCTCGGCATCTCGCACCTTTTGAACGATGACCTGTTTCGCCGATTGGGCGGCAATACGGCCAAGATCGAAGGGCGGGAGCTTATCAGCAATCACATCGCCTACTTGGGCGGCGGGGTTTGAGCGCTTGGCGTCGTCGAGTGAAATCTCGGTAGATGGGGTTTCAACGAGGTCTACGACCTGCAAATGCCGCCAAAGCCGCAATTCGCCCGTTTTGGGGTCAATTTCCGCTTTCACATTGGTTTCCATGCCATAACGCGAGCGTGCGGCTTTGGCATAGGCTTCTTCCATCGACGCCAGAACGATCTGACGATCAATCAGCTTTTCGCGGGCGACGGCGTCGGCAATCTGGAGCAGCTCTAGTCGGTTAGCGCTGATGGCCATGGCGGATGACTCCTTTGATAAAATCAAGACCGCGTTTTGCGGTTTTTGTTGGATGGTTTTGGTTTTGGAACTTCAGCCGGATCGGCTTCTGCCCCTTCGGTATCGTCTGTTTCGTTTAAACCCTGTTTGAGAAGTGCTTTACCGCGCCGAAGCGATTCACGGATCAATTCATCGGTTAAAACAAGACGGGCGTCGCCAAGATCGACCAGCGGCAAGCGGACATGAATAGCTTCGCCGGGAGGGGCGTCGACCCGCTCAAGAATAGCGGCATTATCCTCAACACCACGCAAAATACCACGGAAGCGCTTACGGCCATCAGTCACAATTTTCATCTCAATCTTGGCTTCATAGCCTTCCCAGCGCTCAAAATCGCTCTTGCGGACGAGGGGACGGTCGATGCCGGGAGAGGAAATTTCGAGGTGATAGGCCTTGCCAACCGGGTCATCGAGATCAAGGGCGGGAGAAATACCGCGGCTCACCGCTTCGCAATCATCGACACTCATGGAACCATCAGGGCGCTCGGCCATGATTTGGACCGTGCAGCCATTTTCAGCCGAAACCTTAACGCGGACAAGACGATAGCCGAGATCGCCAATGATCGGCTCAACAATATGAGCGACCGCTGCGGCGATACCGTTTTCTACGCTTAATCGAGGCTCGACTGTGACCAAGATCTTACATTCCATCAGGCAATAAAAAAGAGCGGGTCCGGTAGGGCCCACTCTCAAACAATCGGTTTATATAAACCGCTATGAGATGTCTTAACGACAATGTCTCTTTTACAGCAAAAGATAAAATTTTCAAGCCATAAAGATTTTGCCTTCAACTTATACGATTTGGTCACTCTTTATAAGCTATGGGAAGCCGTTTCGGAGTGACTGAATGAATGCCATTTCGTCCCTTGTGGCGGACATCGAAAACGCGCTCAGCGATGATGAGGGCGAACGTCGCCGTGCGCTTTTGCAAAGAATAACAGGACTTTTTATCGATCAAGTCCCGGACTTGAACGAAGAGCATATTTCTGTTTTTGACGAGGTTATTCTGTGTCTGGCGATTGAGATTGAAATTGCGGCCAGAATGGAACTCTCTGAACGGCTGGCCGATTTGCCGCGTGGGCCGAGGCGAACCATACAGAATCTCGCCCATGACGATGAAATAGACGTCGCAAGACCCGTAATTGAACGTAGCCTTTGCATTTCTGACAAAGATTTGATCCAGATTGCCCAAGAGCGTTCCATCGAATTTCTGACATCTTTGTCAAGGCGGGGAAGCCTGTCGACCGGTGTTACCGATATCCTACTTGAGCGGGGCAGTCCTGATATTGTGGCGGAAATCGCCAAGAACAACCGCCAAGCCCTCTCCGATTTAGGGCTTCGACTGTTGGCCCAAAAGGCAACGGAGGATCATCGGCTCTATCGACTGGTGCGGGGACGCCCTGATTTGGCGTTGCGTCATGTTGGCGCGATTTTGGAAGCCGCAAAGCAAAGGGCAAAAAGTGAAATGTCCGATTTGCCCGATCAGCCGGATATTTTAGAGCACGCATTGGAAGTGGGTGCAGCCTCGCTTTTTGTCAATCCTGACGTGCTAGAGCTCAAAAAAAATGAGACTACGCAACAAAAAACAACAATTATGCGACCCGTTTGGCCAACTGATCTACAGCGAATTACGGCTCAAATCCAGCGAGGCGATATTGCCGAAGCACTGGCGGGGATCGCCTATCTCGCTGAAATATCCCGCGCATCGGTTGAAGCCGCCTTTGCCGCGCCGCAATTTGACTCGCTGCTCTTTATGGCCCGCGCCATTGGCATGGATTGGCATATTTTAATCATGCTATTAAAAGCCCGAGAAGGTGGCGAATTATCGAATGAACTCTATCACCGCGCCCATTGCAGTTTTCATGCCCTTTCAAAATCAACTGCTGAACGGGTCATGCGGTTTATCGCATCTCGTCTGGGTAGGGAGTCAAATAACGGGGCCACTCAAACGCGCTCAAATGTCAAATAGGCTGATTTACGGCCTTCTTTGATCGCCTTTAATTCATAGCGGGTGGATTGCCAGCCAGACCAGGGCTTGCGCCAATCATCCGGCTGTTTGGCAAGCCAGCTAAACTGTTCTGACCGCATGATATGGCTCAAGGTCCATCCAACATAGTGATCAATGTCGCTTGCAAATCGCAACTGACCGCCAGTTTTTAAGACGCGCGCGATGAGATGGACGGTTTCGTCAGACACGAACCGACGCTTGTTTTGGCGGCGTTTCGGCCAAGGATCGGGATAAAGGAGATAGATCCGGCCAATTGAGGCGTCGGGCAGTTTTTTAAGCAGATCAAGCGCGTCAGAATCGTAAAGGCGAATATTTTTTATGTTATCCCTCTCGATGGCGGATAACATCTTCGCCATGCCATTGACGAAGGGTTCGCAGCCGATAAAGCCGACCGTGGGATGGGCGTTCGCTTGCAATAATAAATGCTCGCCACCGCCAAAGCCGATTTCGAGCCAGAGATCAGAGAGGGCCTTTTCAAACAGGCAAGCAGGCGATAGATCACCTGCTAAATCGATACGAAGGGCTGGAAGAACCGTCTCAAAAAGTTCGGCCTGATTAAAGCGTAACTTTTTACCTTTGCGCCGGCCAAAAAAAGCGCCGCCGCCGGCCTCAATTTGTTTCATAAAAGCCCTTTTATCAAAGACCTGCTTTGATTTTATCTGCGAGATCGGTCTTCTCCCATGAGAACCCACCGTCCGAGTCGGGCGCGCGACCAAAATGACCATAGGCAGAGGTGCGCGCATAAATCGGCTTGTTCAAATCGAGATGCCGACGAATGCCACGCGGTGTTAGATCCATAATATCGCCGTGTTCAAACAGATTTTCAACGGCATTTTCATTAACCTGGCCCGTACCATGAAAATCGGCATAAATCGATAAGGGACGAGCCACGCCAATCGCATAAGAAAGCTGAATGGTGCAGCGATCAGCAACGCCTGCTGCCACAACGTTTTTAGCGAGATAACGCGCGGCATAAGCGGCAGAACGGTCAACCTTGGTTGGGTCCTTGCCGGAAAACGCGCCGCCGCCATGGGGGGCCGCGCCACCGTAGGTGTCGACGATGATCTTCCGGCCTGTTAAGCCCGAGTCACCATCTGGACCACCGATATAGAATTTTCCGGTAGGGTTGATATGCCAAACCGTATCCTTCGAAATCCAGCCATCGGGAAGCGCGCGGCGAACATAAGGCTCGACCAATTCACGGACCTGATGCGAAGTCATGTTTTCAATCAGATGCTGATGCGAAACGACGATTTGGGTGACGCCGACGGGCTTGCCATTTGCATAACGGATGGTGACTTGGCTCTTTGAATCAGGACCCAAAACCTTTTCGGTTTCCGCGTGGCGAGCTTCAGAAATAAGGCGAAGAATCTTATGCGCGTAATAAAGCGGTGCTGGCATTAATTCGTCGGTTTCGCGGCAAGCGTACCCAAACATAATGCCTTGATCGCCCGCACCTTCTTCTTGATTGGTGGGCTGACGAGCGTCGACACCTTGAGCGATATCGGCGGATTGGCCATGGAGTAGCACATCAATATCGCAGGTATCCCAATGGAAGCCATCCTGCTCATAGCCAATATCGCGGATCGCCATGCGTGCGGTGTGGGCAATCCAGTCTTTAGTAACGGTTGATGGGCCACGCGTTTCGCCTGCAATGATAACTTTATTGGTTGTGGCAAGCGTTTCGCAGGCGGCGCGAATATCCCACGGATCAATACCGGCCTTCGGACCTTCGCGGAAAAATAAATCGACGATTTCATCCGAAATACGATCACACACTTTGTCAGGGTGTCCTTCGGATACAGATTCACTGGTAAACAAATAATCGGAACGGGCCACGGTCGAACTCCGGCTTGCTGGGTGTGTTTATCAAATAGAAGCGGATATGAAGCCGCCAATTTTCCCCTCCGTGACAGGGGAAATAACACAAGTCAAGCTGAAATAACGAACGCGTTTGATTATACGAACATATTTGTTCGATATATCAAATTTCAATCTCTTCGCCTGCAATGGCGGTAACCAATTCGACCACGCGGCGGCGTAATTTAGCGTCTTTAATCCGAACGAAGGCTTTATTGAGCTGAATACCTTCATTGGTCGCCAGAAAATCGGCAACGTAAGCGGTATCGCCATTGTCTTCAAATCCGCTCGACAAGGCACGTTCAATTGTTTGCGGCGCACCTTCAAAAAAATATTCAACGGGTACGCCAAGAATACGTGAAATTTGCTGAAGCCTGCTGGCACCAATGCGATTGGTACCCTTCTCATATTTTTGAACCTGTTGAAACGTAAGGCCGAGCGATTCGCCGAGTTTTTCCTGGCTTAAACCCACCAACACACGCCGCATACGAACGCGACTGCCGACGTGACGGTCAACTGGATTAGGGATTTTCTTGAAAATTAATTTTTCGGTATTTTCCATAGAGAAGGCCTTCTAAAATGAAATTTTAAGTAAAATTCGTATCAGGAATTATTATTATTGATGGTTAAACCCCATTTATTTGAAAACTCGTTATCAACGGAACGTCGACACCTAAAATAAACTTTAAAACCAAGTAAAATTAATCGAATATATGCCATTTATCGACTACTCAGTGAATAATTACGTTAATTGCGGGTAGGTGTCAATTGACGTTTCATTAAGATAAAAAGAGAAATTGTAATGCTGTAAAGCAAGGTAGCCCATGGAAGCTGGGGCAAGCGAGCAAAGGGTGTGGGTGAAAGTGCGGTCGGCAAGGAGCCATCAATCACACCGGAATCGCCCAATGGAATGAGAGCGATCTCACGGCCTAAACCATCAAGAATTGCGGATATGCCGTTATTGGCGGAGCGAACAAGGGGCAGCCCCTGTTCGATAGCGCGAAGGCGGGCTTGGGCAAAATGCTGCGCGGGACCGGGCGTTATACCAAACCAGCCATCATTGGTAACATTGAGTAATAATCCGGGCCGCTCCGCCTCATCCGGCAAAGCCTCCGAGGGAAAAATTGCTTCATAGCAAATGAGCGGGGCGATGGGTGGCAATCCCGGAACACGCAGCATTTTCCGCTGTGTTGCAGGTGTAAATCCACCGGGGGCCTGAACAAATTGACGCAATCCCAACGCTGTTAGAAGGCCATTTAAGGGCAGATATTCACCAAATGGAACAAGATGCGATTTATCAACCGAGGCAAGGATCGTCCCATCCTGATTAACGGCTTGAATAGCATTGAAATAGCGCCGATCTTCCTTAATACCGTCCCCTTCGGCGCGAACGGCTCCGGCAAGTAACAGAGTCCCTTCCTTCAGAATATGCGCGATTTCGGCGCGGGCTGCGGGCTCCGAATCCAATAAAAAGGGGAAGGAGGTTTCGGGCCAAATGAGATGAGAAATTCCCTTCATTCCGCTTGATGATGGGTAACTCCCTTTCGTGCTGAGATCGAAATAATGACGCATAATGTCAGCCGCGTGCTCTCGGCTAAAGCGATCATCCAATGGCATGTCAGGCTGCATCAAGCGAAGCTTAACATGCGGTACGAAACTCGTCTCAGATTGCGCTAATCGCCATTCACCAAAACCATAAAGGAGGATAAAAACAGCGAGCGCACCGCTTACCACCCCATAATCTGACCGATATCGTTTCGTTTTAAAAAGCAGAATGGGTGAGGCAAAAAGAAGAGCGACGACAAAGGTTAAACCATTTAATCCAATACACGATGCGATTTGCGCGAAAACGAGATGATCGCCCAACGCCATACCCAGACTGTTCCATGGAAATCCGGTCAATATCGTGCCACGTAGCCATTCAGTGAAACCGAGGCAGACGGCAAAAATTACAAGCCGCAATGGGCCGGAGCGCCATAAATAAAATGCCAGAGCAAAACCTGCGGCAAAAAACAATGCAAGGAGGGCGGGTAAGCCAAAAACACCAAAAGGCGCGGCCCATATAAAGCTTGCGTCCACAAAAAAGGCCACACCCAGCCACCAAAGCCCGGCGACAAAATAGCCAAACCCTAACCACCAACCCGATAAAGCGGCCGTTTTAATGCTATCGGCGCGGTCCAGCAGCGCAATGGCGACACTGAGTGTCACCATCATGGCTGGTAATATATCGAAAGGAGCCATCGATAAGGCGCCAATCGCTCCGGCACATGACGCGAGAACGTAGCGTCGAAGCGCATCGGATTGAAACACGAAGTTTAAAAACGAAACGTGATCCATCTAGCCTTTCACGCAGACCCCGGCTCTGACGGCGTATCAGGTGAAACCTCAACGATCTCATCTTTTCGACGTCGCTTGGCAACGGGGCGCTTTTTTTCATTGTCGGCTTTTTGCTGAATTCGCACGCGCTTTACGCGACGCGGATCAGCATCCAAGACTTCAAACTCCAAGGGGCCGGGACCCGGGATAATCTGGCCGCGCACGGGCACACGACCTGCTAACATGCCAACCAAGCCACCAATCGTCTCGATCTCCTCGGCATCTTCGCCTTGTGAAAGATCGATACCGACAACAGCACTCACCTCTTGTAAATCAGCTCTGGCATCAACCACGTGTGTACCATCCCCCGACGATACGATCATCGGCGTTTCTTCTAAATCGTGCTCATCCTCGATTTCGCCGACAACGATTTCGACAAGATCCTCAATCGAAATAAGGCCGTCCGTGCCGCCATACTCATCGATCACCAGCGCCATATGGGTACGCGTCGTTTGCATTTTGACGAGTAAATCCAGCGCCAACATCGAAGGGGGAACAAACAAAACGGGGCGGAGAATTTTGGCCGCAGAGAGCGGAACAGAAAGATCAAGCGATCCTAGACCGGGAAGATCAGCCGCTGACTTGCGACGACGGGGTGCAAGCTTACCTTCGGCGCGCTCGGCAATATAATCCACAAAATCGCGGATATGAACCATCCCCCGCGGATCATCGAGCGTTTCGCCATAGACGGGTAGGCGCGAATGCCCTGCCGTTCGAAACACCCGCAAAAGATCACCGAGCGAGGTCTCAGATCCAACCGCAACAATATCCGCGCGTGGCACCATGACATTTTGAACGCGATTGGTGCGCAGGCCCAACACGTTTTTGAGCATATCGCGTTCGCGTTGCGAAAATTCGGCACCAATATCGGCTTCCGCCAGCGCATCCTCAATATCTTCCCGGATGGACGGTGCGTGCCGAATACCCAGCCAAATCAATAATCGCTCAAAGGGTCCCGCCGTTCCTGTATCGGACGGCTTAACATATGTCGGAGAGGTCATATCGTCGTTCATCATACTCAACTTTGCGTTGCCGAAGGGCGATCCGCATATGGGTCAGGAATATCAAGACTTGCGAGAATCGATATCTCTAAGGCCTCCATCCGCTCGGCATCGACCTCGTTTATATGGTCAAAACCCAAAAGATGTAAAAATCCATGAACAACGAGATGCGCATAGTGATCGGCAAAGGCCTTTCCCTCGCTCAGCGCTTCGCGTTCGACCGTTTCATAAGCAATGATAATATCGCCTAAAAAAGGCGCACGCGCGAGCTTTGCGGGTTCAACGGCGGGAAACGATATGACATTGGTGGGTTTATCAATCCCGCGCCATTCGTGATTAACGCTTTGGACGTGATCATCGTCCGACAGAAGCAAACCAAGTTCGGCACCATCAAGAAGCGAAATACCGGCTTTTTCGGAGGCAGCCTCAAGGGCTCGCTCGGCAATCGCCTCCGCATCCATAAGCGCGTCCCATAAAGCGCTGTCTTGCTCGATGTCAGGACATATGGTCATGGTTGAGGCGTACCTGTTTTAGCCCGATCATCGCGGTCATAAGCCGTAACGATGCGCTTGACGAGTTCGTGACGCACAACATCAGCTTCGACAAATCGGATACGGGCAATGCCTTCAACGCCTTGCAACACGCGCGCAGCCTCGACCAATCCGGATTTTTGTCCAGGGGGTAAATCGATCTGAGATGGATCACCCGTTATAATCATGCGTGATCCCTCGCCCAATCGGGTGAGCACCATTTTCATCTGCATGGATGTGGTGTTTTGGGCTTCATCCAGCAAGACTATGGCATTGGTGAGCGTGCGACCCCGCATAAAGGCCAAAGGCGCAATCTCGATCATTCCGGTTTGTAGGCCACGCTCGACATGGCGGGCTTCCATAAAATCATAAAGCGCGTCATAAATGGGCCTTAGATAGGGATCGACCTTTTCGCGCATATCACCGGGCAGAAAGCCGAGCCGCTCGCCTGCTTCAACGGCAGGCCGCGATAAAATAAGGCGCTCAACAACGCCTTGTTCGATCAACTGCACAGCATAACCAACGGCAAGCCATGTTTTGCCCGTTCCGGCGGGACCTTCGGCAAAAACCAGTTCATTGTCTTTAAGTGCTTTCAGATAGGCATGTTGCGCGGCATTTCGGGCTTTAATGCGTTTTTTGCGGGTATTGATTTCATCAAAGGTCAAGCGATCCGATGCTCCCGTCGCAGCGTTCGGGAAAAGCGAACCCTGCATACCCGCTTCCTCGATTGCACCATCAATATCGCCTTTTGCGATGGCCAATCCCTCGCGTACACGTTCATTAAGCCGTTCAAGCACAAAACGGGCATGTTCGGTCTGTTCGGGGCTGCCTTTAAGCGTGACCTGATTGCCATTCGCCACGGTTTGGATACCGAGGCGCCGTTCGATATGGGCGAGATTTTGGTCAAAATGGCCGAAGATCAGACCGGCCACACGGTTATCAGCAAAGGATAAACGAAGATCCGCTGATTCAAGGATCCCCTGTTTACGAGGAGGATTTGGAAAACGCGTCGCGCCATCATTGGCTCTCAAGACTTTCTCCTTTTTAAGCAACCGCTCTTTCGCGGTTTGACACTTGACCGACGAGGCTATTGGTTACGCTTTCTACAATATCAACCGATACAATCTGGCCGATAAGATCGGTGCTGCCCTCAAACGCCACCGCGAGAAGATGGGGGGATTTGCCCGATACCTGCCCCGGTTTGCGACCCGGCCGCTCAACCAAAATATCCAGCGTCTGGCCGACCATCGATTCTTGGAAAGCACGTTGTTGTTTGGTCACCAATGCTTGAAGAGACTGTAATCGAGCGTCTTTTACGCTTTCGGGAACCTGATCTGGCATATCGGCTGCGGGCGTTCCGGGACGTGGACTATATTTGAACGTATAGGCGCTCGAAAAACCGACTTCTTCAACAAGTTGCATCGTGGCCGCAAAATCGGCATCCGTCTCGCCAGGAAATCCAACGATAAAATCCGAAGAAAAAGCGATATCGGGACGATAGTGTTTTACACGCGCAAGGGCAGACCTAAACTGATCCACCGTGTGACGGCGATTCATCAGATCGAGAATACGATCCGAGCCGGACTGCACTGGCAGATGCAAATAGGGCATCAAAGCCGGGTTATCGCGATGTGCGCGGGCCAATGTCTCGTCCATATCAAGCGGATGGCTTGTCGTATAACGCACCCGCGCGATGCCCGGGATAGTGGCAACACGATCCAAAAGCTGAGCGAGCGCAACGGTCTGACCACTTTCATCCAAGCCATGATAAGCGTTCACATTCTGGCCTAAAAGCGTAATTTCACGGACGCCTGATGCCGTTAGACGCTCAATCTCAGCCATAATTTCTTGGACGGTGCGGGAATATTCAGAGCCTCGCGTGTAAGGCACGACACAGAAGGTGCAGAATTTGTCACAGCCTTCCTGCACGGTAACAAAAGAGGAAACGCCGCGCGCACGGATGGTTTTTGGCGTGGGTGCAGGTAAAACGCCAAACTTGTCCTCGGCTGGAAATTCCGTCTCCACAACGGGCTTTTTAAGCGATTGCTGCAAGAGGGCGGGGAGATTCTGATAATTTTGCGGACCAACCACCAAATCAACAGCGGGTGCTCGGCGAATAATTTCAGCCCCTTCCGCCTGCGCGACGCATCCAGCAACGACAATACGCGTATCAAAACCACGCTTTTTACGGTCCCGCTTCATCTCGCGGATACGGCCTAGCTCAGAATAAACCTTTTCAGCGGCTTTTTCACGAATATGACAGGTGTTTAGAACGATTAGATCGGCTTCCTCAATGTTTTCTGTTGCCAAATACCCTTCGCGTTCCAGAATGTCCCCCATGCGCTCGGCATCATAGACATTCATTTGGCAACCGTAGGATTTTACGAAAACATTTTTTGCCGAAGCTATGGTCATCCGTCTCGCCAGTGATCAGGCTTAGAGAAAAAGAATCAGCCTGCCCATCCTATAGATCAGTATAAGCAATTTTTACCTGATAAGAGAACTGATATTCGCACTTTTCGACCAAATTCATGCCGCAATTCGACCGCGCATGATTTCAGATGCCCTCAATCGGATGGCTTGTTCGGCGGCATGGGCCGCTAATTTACGATTTTGTGCCACTTCACCCATTAAAGGATCACAAAACGAGATAGTCACATCGATAGGGCCGCCAAGAAGAATGCCCTTAAAATGCGGAACGAGGTCCATATCGCCATACCAGGCGATGCAGGGGCGCTCCGCGCGTGGAATAGGCAGGCCCATTCGGCGGGTATAGGTAATCGCTACCGGCTGAATGCGCGATTGCTCGCCATCTATCAAGTCACCTGCGGCACCGACCAAAGATGAGCGAAATGATAAAACGCGGTGGCCATCGCTCGTCGTACCCTCGGCAAAAAGCACGATGGCATCGCCCGATTGGAGACGTTTGGAGACGGCTTCATGGGCGTCTCGCGTGGCCATCCGGCGCGAGCGATCAATAAAGACCGAGCGCTGGAGCCGGGCAAAAAGGCCGAAAATCGGCCATGTTGCGACTTCGGACTTGGCGATGAAGGATACCGGCATGACGCTGCTCAAAGCAATGATATCGAGCCAGGATGAATGATTGGAAAGCAACAGTAGCGGGCGGTCTTTGATACGATGGCCGATGACGGTCACGTTAAGCCTTAGCAGTGCACAAACGGTGCGATGATAAAAGACGGGTAAATAACGGGCTAGGGGTGACCCCATTTGGATGGCAAGCCATTGGATCGGGATAAGAACGAGGGTGAAGGGCGTCACGATCCCTAAAAACAGCGCGATACGAAGACGTGCGAGCATGGTCAAACCCATCTACCCCTCGGAATAATTCATCATCTTTTTCTGATCTGTGTGACAGTAAAAAGACGTCGGGATCACTTGTTCACAGGCTCTCCAAGCCAAGTTTCATGATTAAAGCATTAGCAGCGCTGCCATCAGACTTCCGGTAATAGCCTTTGCGAATGCCCGCCGTAACAAACGCCATTTTTTCGTACAATGCTCGGGCTGGTTTATTGTCCTGTTCGACCTCCAGATAAAGCGTTTTGATACCAAGGCCTGCTAATTTTGACATATGCGCCTCTAAAAGACGATGCCCAAACCCTTTCCCACGGCTCTTGCGTCCCATGACTAGGGTCAAGATTTCAGCCTCGTCGTCAGCGCATCGGCTCATCACAAATCCGAAAAGTATGTCGGTCTTTCGGCTGTCGCAGGCAATATCGGTGATGACCGCCCGATCTGCGATCAGGCTTTCGATTTCCTCCGCACTCCACGACCGTGAAAAGCCACCTTCCCTATGAAGCGCTGCGATGTCATGGGAATCAGAGGTTCTAGCCGAACGGATAGCGATGTGCGGTTTTTTAAAAAATAACCATCCCATGGATCACATCAAAGCCCGGGCGATAAGACCATTGGTCTGCGGAAGCGCATCCGGTGCTCGTAAATAAAGCGGCGAAGGAGGAGCATTTTTAGGATCTGCAATGGCACCAAGCCGTGCGATCCAATCAATATCCGGGCCGGCCCGATCTGGTTCGATATTGGGGGATTGACCCGCTTCACGCAAGGCATCGCCAAGAAGGGTTGCAGCGGAGCCAACAATCCTGACAGGTTGCGTACCAATCGCCACAACAGCATCGGCGATGGAGATAATTTGCGGAGGCAGTGCGCGTTTTCCCTCCGGATCCATCAGTTGCAGATAGACATGGCTATGGCGGGCATCAATGACGCTTGCTATCCAAGTGTTATTCGATTGGCCTAAAAACGGCGCGGCAAAAGCCGACAACGTGTTCACGCCGACAACGGGAATCTCGGTCGCCATCCCGATAGCGCGGCCTGCGGCTAGACCTACTCTCAACCCGGTAAAGCTCCCCGGACCGATAGAAGCGGCCACCCGATAAAGCGAAGCAAAGCCGCCCTCGACGCGCTTGATTACACGCTCGATCAACGGCATTAACGCTTCAGCATGGCCGCGATCCATCGGGATGCTTTCGGCTGAAATCGCCGTATCGGTATCGGTATCAAACACGCAGGCTGAACATAGACCTAAAGCGGTATCGATAGCCAAGATGCGCAAGGGGTCCTTACCTCTCTAAGCGATCAGCGCTAAACCGACTGCACTTCGCGGACATCTGGTAAAAAATGGCGCAATAGATTTTGAACGCCATTTTTTAACGTTGCCGTTGAAGATGGGCAGCCGGAGCACGAGCCTTTCATCGCGAGGTAAACGATCCCATCGCGGAAGCCACGGAATACGATATCGCCACCATCGCCCGCGACCGCTGGACGAATGCGCGTTTCGAGCAATTCTTTAATCGTATCAACGGTGGGTTGATCGCTTGGCTCAAAAAATTCACCCTCAGGCTCATCACCATGCTGCTCGGGCGTTTTATCAAGCAGCAATGGGTCGCCGCTCATAAAATGTTCCATGATGGCCCCAAGAATAGCGGGCTTTAAATGCTGCCATTCGCCATCGATTTTGGTCACGGAAACAAATTCATAGCCAAAAAAGACGCCCGTCACACCGTCAATGGCAAAGAGGCGTTTAGCAAGAGGTGAGCGCTCGGCGGCGCGTGCATCGCGAATTTCGAGCGTACCGCTTTGCATCAGGCTGCGGCCCGGCAGAAATTTTAAGGTTGCGGGATTAGGCGTTGCTTCGGTCTGAATAAACATGATGCCCTCACAGCCGATTCAAGGTCGGCGGATGGTTTCGGATGGATTTGATATAGCATTCCTATGGCCTGATTGCCACAGGAACCAAAGCTCAGCGCCGAATAAAGCCTAAAATATCTTTGACCGCGTTCATGTTTGTGCGCGCCATTTGGCTTGCGCGTTCTGATCCATCGGCAAGCACACGATCAATATAGACAGGATCAGCAACAAGGCGCTTCATCTCAGCCCCGATTGGGCCAAGTTTAGCCACGGAAAGATCAACAAGGGCAGATTTGAACGTTGAGAATTGCGCACCGCCAAACTCCGCCAACACCTTAGCTTTCGACATATCGGAGAGCGCTGCATAGATTCCTACGAGATTATCCGCTTCTGGACGCGTTTCAAGGCCTTTTTCTTCCTTTGGCAAAGGCTCCGGGTCAGTTTTCGCCTTGCGGACTTTTTGCGCGATGGCATCAGCATCGTCGGTTAAATTGAGGCGGGAATAGTCCGACGGGTCCGATTTTGACATTTTTTTTGTGCCATCGCGCAAGCTCATCACGCGGGTGGCGGGGCCTTGAATCAAAGGCTCCGGCAAGGGGAAAAACGCATCACCGAACCCATTGGATTCAATGGATACTGAAAAGTCATTGTTGAATTTTTGCGCGATATCGCGGGCCAATTCGAGATGCTGTTTTTGATCTTCGCCAACGGGAACATGGGTTGCGCGATAAACCAGAATATCCGCTGCCATCAAAGCGGGGTAAGCATAGAGGCCAACAGAGGCGTTTTCGCGGTCTTTACCGGCTTTTTCTTTGAATTGTGTCATGCGGTTTAACCAACCAAGACGCGCGGTGCAGTTAAAAACCCATGCCAATTCGGCGTGTTCAGGTACCTGGCTTTGGTTGAAAATAATGTGTTTTTTAGGATCAATGCCACAGGCGATGAAGGCTGCGGTTACTTCGCGGATATTGGCGGTTAAGGCTATGGGGTCTTGCGGGACGGTGATCGCATGAAGATCAACGACGCAATAGATGCAATCATGGCTGTTTTGGAGCGCGACAAACTTGGTAATAGCGCCAAGATAATTGCCTAAATGCAGGTTTCCCGTCGGCTGAACGCCTGAAAAGACCAATTCTTTGAATGACGCCATGATCTTGATACCCCTTTGATGCTAGCGCGGCTTATGACAATGAGATGGGTTTCACGCAAGGGGTTGATTTTAATGCGTTAAAGAATAAACCGACCCAAATCGGCGTTTTTGGCGAGATCACCGATGGCATTTTCGACATAAAAAGCGTCTATGGTCACGGTTTCGCCGGATCGGTCGGAAGCGGTGAAGGAAATATCGTCCAAAATCCGCTCAATGACGGTTTGTAGGCGTCTGGCGCCGATATTTTCGACATTGGAGTTCACTTCAACGGCGATTTTAGCGATGGCGTCGATGGAATCGGGGGTAAAAACCAAATCCACACCCTCGGTTGCCATTAAAGCGATCGATTGGCGCACGAGGCTCGCTTCCGTCTCTGTCAGGATTCGGCGAAAATCGTCTTCTTTTAGGGAGAGTAACTCCACCCTTATCGGTAGTCGGCCTTGGAGTTCGGGTAGTAAATCGGAAGGTTTTGATACATGAAACGCGCCCGATGCAATAAACAAAATATGGTCGGTTTTAACAGCACCATGTTTGGTTGAAACGGTCGTTCCCTCAATCAAAGGGAGCAAATCACGCTGCACGCCCTCGCGGGATATATCGGCACCGCCCCGGTTTTCGCGGGCGCAGATTTTGTCGATCTCGTCCAAAAACACGATGCCATTATTTTCGACTTCCTTAATCGCCTCTCCCACGATTTGCTCTTGATCGAAAAGCTTATCGCTTTCCTCCGCCACCAATGGCGCGTGTGCCTCTTCCACCGTCAAGCGGCGGGTTTTCGGCGGGCGGCCTATCTTGCTGAAAATCTCGCCTAAGGAGACCGCACCTAATTGGGTCCCGGGCATACCGGGAACATCAAACATGGGTAGACCGCTGCCGGAAGGCGAGGCAATCTCAATCTCGATTTCTTTTTTGGCAAATTCACCTGCGCGAAGCCGTTTGCGGAACGATTCGCGGGTTGCCGGACCTGCGGTTGGACCGACCAGAGCATCCAGCACGCGCTCTTCAGCAGCCGTTTCGGCCCGCGCATGAACGCCCTTACGCTTGGTTTCTTTAACCAAAGTAATGCCGACTTCGACCAAATCGCGGATAATTTGCTCGACATCGCGGCCAACATAGCCAACTTCGGTGAATTTCGTAGCCTCGATCTTCAAAAAGGGCGCGCCTGCTAATTTTGCCAAACGACGGGCGATTTCAGTTTTGCCACAGCCCGTTGGCCCGATCATCAGGATATTTTTAGGGAGCACTTCCTCGCGCATCGTACCGTTCAGCTTCAAGCGCCGCCAACGGTTGCGAAGGGCGATGGCCACGGCGCGTTTGGCCTCTTTTTGGCCAACGATATAACGATCAAGCTCAGAAACGATCTCGCGGGGAGAAAAATCAGTCATAAAGGTCACTCTGTCGTTTCATTCTGAGATATCGAGCGATTCAATCGTCAAAGAATGATTGGTGTAAACACAAATATCGGCAGCAATACCCATACTCTTACGCACAATCGCCTCGGCGTCCAGATCGGTATCGATCAAAGCGCGCGCTGCGGCCAAGGCATAATTGCCGCCTGAGCCGATCCCCATAACGCCTGTCTCGGGTTCCAGTACATCGCCGGTGCCAGATAAAATCAACCCGACATTTTTGTCAGCTACCAACATCATGGCTTCTAGCCTGCGAAGATAACGATCCGTGCGCCAGTCCTTGGCGAGCTCGACGCAGGCGCGCATCAATTGACCGGGATATTGTTCTAATTTCGACTCAAGCCGTTCAAACAGCGTAAATGCGTCGGCGGTGGCTCCTGCAAAGCCAGAAATGACCTCGCCTTTACCAAGACGACGCACTTTTCGGGCATTACCTTTCATGACGGTGGGGCCAAGGCTCACTTGGCCATCACCGCCAATCACAACACGCCCAGTTTTACGAACCATGAGAATGGTCGTTGCACGCCATTTGTTGTCATCCGCTTTTTCATCGGCCATTTTGATATCCTATTTGTTTATCGCATGATGGTAGGTCATGAGTCGCCTTATCCTGCCATCATGCGTCGTGTCATCGCGATGTTAGATTACGGATAAAGACGATGGTTTTGATCGAGCCAAATGACATAAAATGTGTCATTGATGATAATTCCGTGCACCCGACCATATTCGTTCGCGCTAATACAGAATTGCCATCCGGGATAGTCACGGAAATAATCGTTCAAATGCGAAAATCCTGCTGGCCGCGACGTTTTATCCCAGTCATGCAAATGGTTTCGCAGAGATTTGTCCTGCCTAGTCGTGAAAGCTTTCACGGTCCACGATGACAAGGCCTGCAAACGCTCCATCAGCGCTTGAACATAACCGGCGTGGAATTGCGGGGGACATAAATCATCATCTGTATTGTCAAAAAATTTGAAAGAAAATTTCAATTCAGAATCAACACTGACTTTCCTAATTTCGGTTTCCGTGTTGGGGCGGGATTTTTTAATAGGCACCAAGCGCTCGATAAAATTCTTGCATTGACGTTTTAGGAATGACGTTTGTCGATTGTGCATCAGGCGGTAAAGAACCGCGAGCATCAAGCCATGGTCTCTCGCGATGCGTCATCAATTCAAGCGAAACGGCCGTTTCAGAGCCAAAAACATCAACGATTTCACTAAGAAACCGCTCCGTTTCATCCTTCAAGTCGGCCGGGCGATTTACATCGCTGGTAATCGGCTTCCACTGAAATTGACGAAATCTGCCATATTGCGAAGGTAAAACGGGACCATGGACCCAAGCTTGAAATTCCTCGTCGAATAAGGGCTTGTCATGAAGGGCAAGATGCCAAGCCTGCGCGTAATAAAGGAGTTTCTGCAATTTCAAATTGGTCAATACTTCCCCGCGTTCCCTGCTTTCGGCAAGAAAATAGTCAGAAACGGAGGAAGGGGCCACAAAGTTTTCCATACGTGAATGGTAGTCTCATTTATCCGTTAACGGGTGCATACATGCAGATATGGTTGTATTCCGTAAAAAAGCAAGCCTGCGAGAGCATCAAGCTCAATTAATGTCACTAAGATCATAACCCCTAATTCAGGTCATACAAATAAATTTCGATACCTTCTTATATAACTGAAGCCTTTCAAAAGTCCGATTTTGGAATAAGGTCGAGGCTACCCAGAACATATACATGTCTCTAGCAAGTAGGCCATTATTTTTTGAATATCACAGGTGGCGAAGGTGAAATCAAATTGATAAACAGGATAACGGATACAGGTTTTTGATAAAACGAGGTTCGAGATGAGGTCAGCAGCCATCAAACGGAAGACCGGTGAAACCGATATTGCGGTCAGCATAGCGCTCGATGGAACGGGTGAAGCCACGATATCAAGCGGTGTTGGCTTTCTCGATCACATGCTGACGCTTTTGGCCCGCCATGCGCTGTTTGATATCTCGGTCGACTGTAAAGGCGATCTCGAGATTGACCAGCATCACTCGGTGGAAGATATCGGGATTGCGCTCGGCCAAGCCTTTAAACAGGCGCTCGGTGATAAAAAGGGCATTACGCGCTACGCTCATTCCTATCTTCCGATGGACGAGACCTTGAGCCGTGTCGCCGTTGACGTATCCGGTCGACCGTTTCTGGTGTTTAAAACGACGTTTGTGCGCGAAAAAATTGGCGCGTTTGATACCGAACTCGTGCGCGAATGGTTTCAAGCCTTTGCCATCAATGCTGGTCTTACGCTCCATGTCGAAACGTTCTATGGTGACAATGCGCATCACATTGCGGAGAGCTGCTTTAAGGGGCTGGCTCGCGCGTTGCGAAGCGCTGTTGCGATTGACCCGCGCGAAGAAGGACGTGTGCCGTCGACGAAGGGGGCTTTGTAGGTTTTAAAATTCCCTTCTCCCTTTGGGAGAAGGTGGTTGCGGAGCAACCAGATGAGGGTCTGATGGTAATCATTAAGTGCAGTAAAGTTTGAGTCTCACGCGGCGAACTCCAGAACCTCATCCGTCATGCTCCGCATGACACCTTCTCCTTCAAGGAGAAGGAAATCTCCGTTCGGGCAACGTGGGTTCACCATGATCTGCAATTGGCAAGGATAAACACGATGGCGCTCTTTTCTGTCTATCTCCCGAAAAGGCAAGGACGCACAACCGATGTCTGGTTGGAGAAAGCGCGCTTTGTGCGTGACGGGTTTTCGTGGGGTGGCTTTTTGTTTCCCGTGATCTGGCTCTTCTGGCATCGCGTGTGGCGATGGGCGCTGGCGGTGATAGCGTTTGATGTTTTGCTCCTTCTGCTGAGCAATCGATTGGCCGTATCGCCTGCCACAGTTACAGCGGCTGGTTTTTTAGAAATGCTTTTTGTCGGTTTAGAAGCCCGTCATTGGTTCGGCCTCGCCTTGGAGCGGCGCGGTTTTGAATTGAGCGATATTATCCAAGCCGAGAGCCGCGAGGATGCCGAATATCGTTTTTTCGAGCGGATAGCCGCCGATAAACCCTTGGAAACGGCAACAACAACGCCCAAACAGACCCCGCGCAGCTATGGCGTAATTGGCCTCTTTCCCGAACAGAGACCGTATTGATGAAGGTTGCCATTATCGATTACGGCTCGGGCAATCTGCACTCGGCCCATAAAGCGTTTGAACGTGCGGCGTTTGAATCCGAGGTTGGCGGCGAAATTATCGTCACCTCGGACCCTGAGCTTGTGCGCACCGCCGACCGCATCGTACTGCCCGGTGTCGGGGCTTATGCCGATTGTCGGCGGGGATTGGATGCCGTACCGGGCATGGTAGACGCCATGACCGAGGCGGTGCAAAGCAAAGGGCGGCCCTTTTTGGGGATTTGCGTTGGTATGCAGTTGCTGGCCGATCGTGGGCTTGAGCATGTCACAACACCCGGACTTCGTTGGATTGGCGGCGATGTCGTGGAAATTAAGCCTCACGATACTTCGCTCAAAATTCCACATATGGGCTGGAATACGCTCGATCAAACCCAAAAACACGCCCTTCTCGAAGGCATTCCGACGGGCGCAGGGGGGTGGCACGCGTATTTTGTCCATTCGTTCCATTTGCAGCCCTCGACCCGGGACGCCGTGATGGCGACGTCCGATTATGGGGGAGAAGTTACAGCTTTGGTGGCCCAAGGGACCGTAGCGGGAACGCAATTTCATCCCGAGAAGAGCCAAAAACTCGGCCTTGCTTTAATTGCCAATTTTCTGAGGTGGCGTCCGTGATTTTGTTTCCTGCCATCGATCTCAAAGAAGGTCGTTGCGTTCGTCTCATCCAAGGCGATATGGCGCAAGCGACCGTGTTTAGCGATTCCCCTGCCGACCAAGCCGCAAGCTTTGAGCGCCAAGGCTTTGAATGGCTGCATATTGTTGACCTCGACGGCGCGTTTGCAGGCAAACCGGTGAATGCAGAAGCGGTACGCACGATTGTAAGGCGGATTAACCTGCCTATTCAGTTAGGCGGCGGCATCCGCGATATCCGCACGGTTGAGAATTGGTTGGAGGCGGGCATTCGCCGCGTGATTATTGGTACGGCGGCGGTAAAGGACCCCTCCTTCGTGCGCGAAGCGGCCCGGCGGTTTCCGGGGCGCGTGGCGGTGGGGATTGACGCGCGCGATGGTAGAGTTGCGGTTGACGGGTGGGCGAGCCTTTCGGAAATGTCGGCTGAAGAATTGGGCTTGCGCTTTCAAGATGCAGGGGTCGCTGCCATCATTTACACGGATATTTCGCGCGATGGGCTGTTGAAGGGCCTTAATATTGAATCAACGCTCACTTTGGCGAATGCCCTGAATATCCCCGTTATTGCCTCAGGCGGACTGGCTTCCATTGAGGATATTGAGCGGTTGACGCAACCCGATTGCGAGGTGCTTGAAGGCGCGATCAGCGGGAGGGCGCTTTATGATGGCAGGCTTGATCCGGCGGAGGCTTTGGCCTTGATCCGCACCCGTAAGGGGCGCACCAATGCTTAAAGTTCGGGTTATTCCATGCCTTGATGTGAAAGATGGCCGCGTGGTCAAAGGCGTACAATTTGTCGATTTGCGCGATGCGGGCGATCCGGTGGAATCCGCCCTTGCCTATGATGTGGCGGGTGCCGATGAATTGTGCTTTTTGGATATTACCGCTAGCCATGAAAACCGCGGTACGTTGATGGATGTGGTAAGCCGCACGGCTGAGGCGTGCTTTATGCCGCTGACCGTTGGCGGCGGGGTGCGAACGATTGAGGATATTCGCAATCTGCTGCTTGCAGGGGCCGATAAGGTTTCGATCATGACGGCGGCGGTGAATGACCGTGATTTTGTACGCCGCGCGGCGGAAAAATTTGGCACCCAATGTATTGTCGTAGCAGTCGATGCCAAAAAGGTTTCGGCAACTGGTTCACCGGAACGCTGGGAGATTTTCACCCATGGCGGGCGTAAGCCCACGGGGATTGAGGCCATTCAATACGCGCAAGAAGTAACTGCTTTGGGCGCGGGTGAGATTTTGCTGACCTCGATGGATCGGGATGGCACCAAAATCGGCTATGATATTGCGCTGACGCGTGCCATTTCGGATGCGGTATCGATTCCGGTGATTGCATCCGGTGGTGTCGGTTCGCTCGACCATCTGGTGGAAGGCATCCGCGATGGCCATGCGAGCGCTGTGTTAGCGGCCTCGATTTTCCATTTTGGCGAATATACGATCCGCGAAGCGAAAGAAAAGCTTCGTGCCAATGGCCTACCCGTGAGGATCGATTAATGACCAATTTTACCCTGAACGATCTCGAACGCATCGTGGCGGAACGGGCGAATGCCTCGCCGGACGAATCCTACACCGCAAAGCTGATTTCGCGGGGGATATCACTTTCCGCAAAAAAGCTCGGTGAGGAAGCGGTTGAGGCCGTGATTGCGGCGGTAGCGGGTGATCGGGAGCATCTCATCGCCGAAAGCGCGGATGTTGTGTATCATCTGCTCGTCGTGCTCAAAGCAGCCAATATTCCGCTTGATGAGGTAATGGCAGAACTTGAACGGCGCACCGCGCAAACGGGCTTGGCTGAAAAGGCCGCCCGGCTACCAAACTAATTTTGGATCCGTTGCGCATGACTGGGATTGCCGATTATTTAAGCTACAATGCAGAAGAAGACGCGTTGGCAGAAGCTTTATCGCCCTACCGTGTTTTTTCGCGCCAGGAATGGTCGGCCTTGCGCGCTGATACGCCGATGACGCTGACGGCGGATGATTTGCAAAAACTACAATCCTTAAACGACCCGATTTCGCTTGATGAAGTTGTCGCGATTTATCTGCCGCTGACGCGTTTGCTGTCGCTCTATGTCGCGGCAACGCAAGGCTTGTTTAAAGCGACGCAACGCTTCTTGATGGCAGAAGATGGCAAGATGCCTTATGTGATTGGCCTTGCAGGTTCGGTAAGCGCGGGTAAATCAACGACCGCGCGTGTATTAAAAGCACTGCTCTCGCGCTGGCCCAATACGCCAAAGGTGGATTTGATAACAACCGACGGATTTCTTCTACCCAATGCGAAGCTTGAAGCCGAAGGGTTGATGGAGCGCAAAGGCTTTCCAGAGAGCTATGATGGTACCGCGTTGATCCGGTTTTTGTCGGATATCAAAGCGGGCAAGCACCATGTGGAAGCGCCCGTTTACTCGCATCTGGTTTATGATGTCGTCAAAGGCGAGAAAATCATTATTGATCGGCCCGATATTCTGATTGTAGAAGGGCTTAATGTCTTATTGCCCAACCGATTGCCCAAAACGGGTATGCCGCTCCCGTTTGTTTCTGATTTTTTTGATTTCTCCATCTATCTCGACGCGCCGGAAGGGGATTTGGAGCGCTGGTATATCAACCGCTTCATGCGGTTGCGCGACACGGCGTTTCGCGATCCACGCAGCTTTTTTCGTCAATATGCTGAGCTCAGCGATGCGGATGCCGAGGGGATAGCGCGCGATATTTGGTATCGGATCAACCTCACCAATTTGCGCGAAAATATTGAGCCGACGCGCCCACGCGCTGATCTTATTTTGACCAAAGGCGGGCATCACAGCATTACCGAAGTGGCGCTCAGGAAATTGTAAGCCCGTTTTGAAGGGCCAAATCTTTGAGGCTCGTTTGTGGTCTGGCACCGAGATGCTGAATAATTTCGGCTGCGGCCAAGGCCCCCATTCGGGCGCAATCTTCATGCGGGATACCACGCGCCAACCCTAACAAAAACCCCGCAGCAAACAGATCGCCCGCACCTGTTGTATCGACAAGGGTTTCAATCGGAAAGGCTGGTATGGCCTTTGTTGCATCACGGGTAACGACAAGCGAGCCGTGCTCGGAGCGGGTGACGACGCCGAGTGTACCTTCTTGCCGTAAAGCTGCGAGCGCGCTGTCGAAATCAGACGTAGCATAAAGGCTTTTGAGCTCGTGTTCATTGGCAAAGAGGATATCGATGGTTTTATTGCGCAACAATTCGCGAAACTCATCACGATAGCGGTCAACGCAGAAACTGTCGGACAGCGTGATGGAAACCTTGTTGCCCGCGCGATGGGCAATGCTGGCGGCTTTGCGGAAGGCTTCTTTCGCTTCCGGAGGGTCCCAAAGATAGCCTTCGAGATAGGTGATAGAGGAGGCTTCGACGGTCGCCTCGTCAATATCGTCGGGATTTAACAATTGGCAGGCCCCGAGATAGGTGTTCATCGTGCGTTCGCCATCGGGCGTGACGAGGATAAAACTGCGGGCGGTCGCGGGACCCTTAACCGCGCGAGGCGTATCAAAACGCACACCGATGGCGCGGATATCATGCGCAAAGACATCGCCTACCGCGTCCTGGCGAATTTTACCAATAAAGGCGGCATTACCCCCCAGCGATGCAATACCGACCGTGGTGTTGGCGGCCGAACCGCCAGAAATGATGGTAGCAGGCCCCATGGCACCATAAAGCCGCTCGGCCTCCGCCTCGTCGATCAGCCGCATGGAGCCTTTGTTGAGCTGATGGGCGATCAGAAAATCATCTTCCGTATGGGCCAATACATCGACGATGGCATTGCCGATGCCTAAAACATCATGGGATGGGTTGGCCATTTATATACTCTCTTCGGGATATTGACGTGCGCCCGTTTGGCAGGGGGAGGGGCTGGCGTCAAGTACGGGCGCGTTTTCGAACGGTGTCGAGCGTTGCGAGAAGCGCGTCGAGGTCGGTCTCGGTGAGGGTGTTGATGTCACGGGCGAGGCGATTGGCAAGCTCGGTGGCTTTGGGCGATAGGCCCGCGGTCTCAACGGTAATTTTGGGGTTTGATAGGTCGGCGAGACGCTGCAACTCATCCGCCTCATCCCAGATGATGTTAAAATAATGGATGACGCGCTGAACAAAACTCCAATTGGGTTTGGAGCGACGGCCATGCTCCAAGGCGGAGAGATAGGTCGCGGATACGCCCAATTCATCCGCCATGTCTTTCAAGCGAAGGCCACGGTCTTCGCGCAATTGGCGCAAGCGGGCGCCGAAGGGGGTCACGATGCGCCGCCTTTTTTGCGCCTGATCCGCACATAAAGCGCGCCTGAGCCGCCATGATGCTGAGCAGCAGGCTCAAAGCCGATGACATAAGGGCGCATATCCGGCATTCGAAGCCAATGCGGGACGATGCGCCGCAAAACGCCGCGCTCTTCCAAAAAACCCTGATCGTTTGGGCCTGACGCGCCTTTTCCGGTGACGACCAGAATAACGGCGTAACCCATCGTATGTGCGCCTATAATAAAGCGCCGCAACGCCTCATGGGCTTCGTCTTGTCGTTTACCATGCAGATCAATAACGGAATCAATCGGTTGCGCGCCGCGTGAAAGGCGTTGCCTTAGGCGTCGTTCGAGGGGGGCGAGCGGCGGAATGGGGGGTGGTGCAATTTTGGCAGGCGGTTTAGGGGTTGGCGCTTCGGGCTTTGGTGGCTTGGTAAATTTTGGCGGTTGAGGCGGCGTTTTTACTTCAGGTGTTGGTTCTGCCGGCGCTTCAACCTTCGGCATTTTGACCCGAATCGGCTCGATATGGCGCGTGACATGCGACCAAAGTGAGATTTCGTCTGCCGTTAATGTCCTTTTTCGCCGCCCGCTCGACATTTTTTTAGCTCCGAGGCAACAAGACCACATAATCACCAGAATGGCGGATAAGCCCGGCTTGGCGACCCGCCGCCTCGCCCGAACCCATAAAAAGATCGGCCCGTGCCGCGCCAAGGATGGCCGACCCCGTATCCTGTGCGATCATCAAACGCGAGAAAGGTACGGTTTGTCCATGCCCGTCGGGCAAATTTGCGGAAATGAAAAAAGGCAGCCCGTAACTCCATTGTCGCCGATCAATTGCGATAGAGCGACCAGCGTCCAAACTGGTCGAGGCCGCACCTATCGGACCTTCGGTTTCCAGCAAATCATCGGAGCGGGAAAAAAAGATGTAAGATTGGTTTAAGCGCATCAACCGCTCTGCATGGGCGGGATTGGCACGTAGCCATGCCTTGAGCGATTCGAGATGAATATCGCTTAACGCCATATGGCCCTCGGCTAGAATGACTTTAGCAATCGTTGTGTAAGCATGACCATTACGCCCGGCATAAGTGAGACGGCAGATTTTTCCATCCGGCAAGCGAATGCGGGCTGAGCCTTGTATATGGGCGAAAAAGAGCTCAACCTTATCGGGAAGATAAACTAGCTCAAGACCTAATCCATCAAGTGCACCGTCCCAGATTGCCGCGCGATCAAAATAAGGCTCAAATCCATGTTCTGTTTGTCGAGCGGCAGAATAGGATGCAAGAGGGAAAGGCTCGTCTTGTAGGAAGGTGACGAGATCATCGGGTCTCGCGAGGACGGGTACCGAAAATTGCTCGGTCTTTTCGAGAGAACCCAAAATTTCCGGCTCATAATAGCCTGTTAAAAACCCGCGGCCTTGATGAGGCTGAACCTTAAAAGGCGTAAAGTTAGCTTCAAAAAAAGCGCGCGCATCGCCATTATTGGCGAAATGATCGAGCGCCTTTTGATAAATGGGTGGGAGACGGCAATCCCGCCACCGCGCGGGACGTAAATGAGGTTTTTGCGCAAGTTCTGCTTTTGCCGATTTTAAAAAGCTTAAAAAGGCCGCCCGATGATCATCTAACGACCAATGATCGATTGCCGAAAATGCGATGGCTTCAAGGTCGGCATCGATGAGCTTGGGAAGCATTCATCATACTCAATACGCGGCTTCCGTCGCGATCAATTTCCAAACAGGGTCACGGCTGTTGAGTTCGCGCGCGAAGGTCCAGATATCGGTGACATCGACGACTTTATCGGCGGCCCCATCGGTGATAGCGCCCGCCGCATCGCGCGTGGCGGTAATCAGTTTTGAGAGAAAACGCACGGTGATTTGGGCCGCATTGCCACGCAATTGCACGTGATGAAGATCGGCTTTTTCGATGCCTACAAACGTCGTTTCAACCGTTTCGCCCCGCTTTTCGCGGTCAGCAATGGCTCCAACAAAGCTCTCAAACACATCTCGCGATAAAAGTTCGCGCAACGTATTCCGATCCCCCGAAGCAAAAGCAATCACGATAGCTTCATAAGCTCCGCGTGCACCTGCAATAAACTGCCGCGCGTCAAAGCTTTGATCAGTGGCTACGAGCGCGTCGAGCGAATTGGCCAACGGCGTTCCGGGTTCGGCTATACCCTTCCAGCGCGCCGGGTCGGGTTCAGAAGCCGTCTCAACACTAGGCTCGGGTGCCGCATCTCGCTGTGTCGCAGGTACGATCAGCTTTGCTACATTGGACACGGACGCCTGATCCTCACGACCAGGGCGTGTTCCAAGTATACTATAAAGCCGCCAACCAACAAAGGCGGCAAGCAATAAAAAGACGATAATCGACAAATCAAAACCATCCTGCATGAGAATCTAGCCAAGCCTGTTAGGTGATAAATCAATACGCCCCCTGTTATATGGGGTTTTATCATCAAAATCCAAATAGCCTATGCTTGACCTTAAGACAAAAATCACGTTCACGTCTATTCTATCGTGACGAATGCCAATCTTTTTCTCATTTTGACCCGCCCTATTTGGAGCTTTGACGATGACCGATGCCGATTTAGCCAACCAAGCACGCCCCAGCCTTTCGGCACTCGGGCAATATATCAAGGATCTATCCTTTGAAAATCCGAATGCGCCCAATTCGCTCGCTGCACGCGAAACCGGCCCCGCCATCGCGATTAACGTCAATGTTAATGCAAAACAGATTGCCGAAACCGATTTTGTAGTCGAGCTTTTGTTAGAAGGCAAAGCCGGCGAAGCAGAGGATATGATGTTCCGGTTTGAGCTTACATTTGCTGGCGTTTTCCGCATCCTCAATATTCCTGCGGAAAGCGTTCAAAGTGTTATCATGATCGAATGCCCGCGCCTTCTTTTCCCGTTCGCGCGCCAGATTGTCGCTGATTGCATTCGAAATGGCGGTTTTCCACCGCTTCTCATTGATCCAATCGATTTTGCAGGGCTATACCAGCAGAAATTATCTCAGATACCGGGCGAGCCTGTAGGAAATGCATAAGACCTTTTTCGTCTAATCATCATCGGTAAAATCGCGGATATAGTCCTTCCAAATGACATCGCCACCCAGTGTGGCGATAAAAGTGCCATGGGCGACAAGTTCGGTTTCTGACAAACGATTGGGCAAAGGAGTCGGTCGCTTTATCGCTAAGCGACTGCCTTCTTTTGATCCCAAACGGTCAAATGATTTTGTTTCGACCGTGGTTAGGCCCAAATCTGCCTGTCGACCGCCCGTAAGCTCGATATAAACTTCCGCCAGAATTTCGGAATCGAGTAAAGCGCCGTGCTTTGTCCGCTTGGAATTATCAATATTGTAGCGCTGGCACAGCGCATCGAGGCTGTTGGGACCAAAGGGATGCTTGCGTCGCGCGATTTGTAGCGTGTCGATCACCCGCTCTAAATTGATAACCGAGCGGTTGGCCCGCACCAATTCAGCATTGATAAAACCCATATCAAACGAAGCATTATGGGCAACAAGGGCGGCATCCCCAATAAAATCAATGAAATCTTGCACAATATCGTTAAAAAGCGGCTTATCGGACAAAAATTCGGTTGAAAGGCCATGCACACGGAAAGCCGATTCGGGCATATCGCGCTCGGGATTGAGATAGACATGAAAGGTCTCACCCGTCGGAAGTCGATTGAACAATTCGACGCAACCAATTTCGACGATACGGTCCCCATTTAAGGGGTTGAGGCCTGTTGTTTCCGTATCAAACACAATCTCGCGCATGAATTAAGCATTTCCTTTAACCGCGAACTTCGCCGCATGTCCGTTTCGTCCAGAAAAAGTCCGAATAACCGCATCAACCTGTCGCCGGGCGTCGTCTTCACCCCTGCCCGTATCGATAATCAGATGCGCCCACTTTCGTTTTTCCGAATCAGGCATTTGACGGGCTAGAATGGCTTTAAAATGCTCTTCCGTCATGCCGGGGCGGGCAAGGACCCGTGCTTTTTGAACAGAATAATCCGTCGAGACAAGAAGAACCGCATCAACCCGATCTTGGCCGCTTGTTTCGAGTAAAAGTGGAATATCGAGCACAACCAAAGGTACGCAGCGGGCAAGCGCATCCCGCAAAAATACCCGCTCGGCTTCGCGAACAAGCGGGTGGATGATGGCTTCTAGCCGTTTAATCGCATCCACGTCGCTGAGCACCTTATCCGATAATCTCTTGCGATCAACGACACCATTGACAACGCTACCGGGAAAAGCAGCTTCAACCAAAGGGACTGCTTTATCTCGATAAAGGGCATGAACGGTGGCATCCGCATCATAAACAGGTATGCCTTTATCGCGAAAGAGCTGTGACGTTGTTGATTTTCCCATACCAATCGAGCCTGTCAGGCCCAGTACAAAGGTCATAAGGTTATGCCTCTGAAATGATTTTCGACACAGTTAGAATGGCTTGATCTACACATCATTGGTTCATTCATAGAGATAAGCACTTTTCGCGCCGAAAAAAGCCAATTAAGCGTTCTAATGGTAATCCTAACACGGTGAAAAAATCGCCTTCAACCCGCTCAAAAAGATGAACTCCTAAGCCTTCAAGCGCATAGCACCCGACATTGTTGAAGATGGCATCCTGCGCGTGATCGCAATAGCGGTCAATTTGATCGGAAGTCATTTTACGCATCGTCATATGGGCCGTATCGTGATCCTCAAAAAGAATATGGCCATCTCGGGCGATGGCAAAGGCGCTGATTAAATGATGAGTTTTGCCTGAAAGATAAGCCAATTGCCTTTTAGCCTCGTCTAAACTCTGCACTTTATGCATGATCATTTCATCGCAAGCCAAGATTTGATCCGCGCCAATGACGTAATGGAGCGGAAAAGAAAGGCTTACCAAACGGGCTTTTTCGGATGCCAATGCGTGGGCGCGGCCGGCGGGCGAAAACTCCGTTACTTCGCGAGACGTTTCAAACGCGCGCTCGTCAAAATCTGGGACGTGGATTTGTGGGGCCAAATGGGCGTTTTCTAATAAATCGCGCCGCGTTTTGCTTTTAGACGCTAAGATCAGCGGAAACTCTCCTATCCATACCGACAAATCCATTCTCATTGCGGTTCCCGTTGACGCAGATGATCGCGGTAAAAATCAATAATAGCCGCGGCTGTTTCCTCAATCGAACGCCGTGTGACATCAATCATCGGCCAATTATGACGCGCGCATAATCGTCGGGAATGGGCGATTTCCTCGGTCACGACCGTTTTATCGATATAGGGTGAATTTTCAGAGGCGTTAAGCGTCAATAATCGGTTCTGCCGAATTTGAACGATCCTTTCTGTACTGGCCACCAAGCCTACAACCAACGGTTTTTTTACCGTTTCAAGCCCGGTTGGCAGCGCAATACCCGGTACGAGCGGGACGTTCGCCGTTTTATAGCCGCGATTAGCGAGATAAATACTGGTGGGGGTTTTTGATGTTCGGCTGACCCCGACCAAGATAATATCGGCAGCATCCAAATCCTGCCCCTGTTGACCGTCATCATGCATCATCGTGTAATTTAACGCATCAATGCGTTTGAAATAATCCGAATTTAAAACATGCTGGGCGCCAGGGCGGTGCGTGTAGCTTAAGCCCAAATAGGCTTGAAAAATCGACAAAACAGGGTCCAGCACCGAAAGACAAGGACATCCAAACTCGGCACAGGCCGCCTCAAGACGTTTGGCCAAAGCTTGATCGACAAGGGTGTATAAAACAATTCCCGGAGCATCTTCTAACGCTAGGATAATGCGATCCAGTTGAGCCTCGTTGCGGATTAAAGGATAGACATGCTCAATCGCTGATACGGTCTCATATTGGGCCGCAGCCGCGCGACTGACCGCGATAAGAGTTTCGCCGGTTGAGTCTGAGACAAGGTGAAGATGAAAATAGTTTCGATTCAAACTCGTCAACCCAATCATTTAGAAGCTGTGGATGCGTTTATTGGTAATGGGGATAACTCCATCTTTTTCAGCGAGGTGAAAAATCCCTATCTCCTATCGACGTGATTTCATCAACAGAGGCTTTTTTGATCAATGCAGCAACTAAGAAGTTTCACATAACGAGGATAAATTTTTAGCCCTGTTGCTTATTTTAAGCCGTACGCTTCTGTAACTCTTTGATAATATAAGATAAATCTTTTTATTCTTGGAAATTTCAATCCGTAAAAAAGTGAATTAGAAAAATTGACAAACGGGGTAAAAACCGTGGACATTCTGTGGATGAGTGCGTGTTATCTTTAATCCCTATCCAACAACAACAAAATTTAAGAATATCTTAAGGAATCTGTTTTTTGACCCAATCGGTGCACAAACCATTATTTGTCGATAAACCCTTACTCGCAACCCTTAACGGGGTTCAGCAAAAGCGTCCTCCGATCTGGATTATGCGGCAGGCTGGACGATATCTTCCTGAATATCGCGAAGTACGGGCGCGTTCAAAAAACTTTATCGATTTTTGTTATTCGCCAGATCTGGCAACCGAAGTAACGCTGCAACCCATCCGTCGTTTTGGTTTTGACGCCGCTATTTTGTTTTCAGATATTTTGGTCATACCGGATGCGTTGGGGCAAAACGTATCCTTCGTTGAAAATGAAGGCCCTCGGTTACCGCCTTTGCTTGTCGAAAATAATCTCTCCGAATTAAAAGGGACGGTTGATCTTGATCGTTTATCGCCTGTTTTTGAAACAATTGGACGTGTGAAAGAAGCGCTTCCGAAAGAAACGACGTTTTTAGGGTTTTGTGGCGCGCCATGGACGGTGGCAAGCTATATGATAGCGGGCAAAAGCACACCGGAATTGGCACCCCTGCGGCTACTAGCCTATCAGAATCCAGAATATTTAACCCGTTTGATCGATCTTTTAGTGGAATCATCCATTTCCTATTTGATCCGTCAGGTGGAGGCAGGGGTTGATGCTTTGCAGATTTTTGAAAGTTTTGCCGGGGCATTGACGGCGGATAGTATCGAGCAATGGTCGATTGGACCGATCAGACGCATTATCGAAGGCGTTAAAAAACGCCAGCCTCAAGCGAAATTTATCGTTTTTGGTCGAGGTTCCGGCGCTAATCATGTCCTCTATGCCTCAAATACCGGCGCAGATGCGGTTGCCATTGATTGGGGTACTGATCCTCTTTGGGCGGCGACCACGCTTCAGCCTTTAAAGCCCATCCAAGGTAATCTCGACCCATTAGCGGTGGTAGCGGGCGGCGATCAATTGGACCGCCGTGTGGATGGCCTTATCGAGGCTTTTTCGAACGGCCCGCATATTTTCAATTTGGGTCATGGTATTGTACCAGAGACGCCTGTGGCCCATGTCGAAAGACTGGTTAAACGCGTGAGAGGCTGAATTTGGTTTATCTATGGGTCAAGATTTTGCATATTCTGGCGGTGATCTCATGGATGGCCGGGCTATTATATTTGCCAAGATTGTTTGTTTATCATGCAACAGTAGAGGTTGGATCGCCAAGTTCTGAGACGTTTAAGATCATGGAACGGCGGTTGTTAAAGGCGATCATGACGCCTGCAATGATCGTCGCTTGGGCGGCTGGACTTTGGATGGCCTTTTCGAGCGGCGCGGTTGGCGAGGGATGGTTTCACGCTAAATTATTCGCTGTGCTGATTCTAAGCGGTGCACATGGGATGATGGCAGGGCAGGTGAAACGCTTTGCCCGGGATGAAAATCGCCATTCATCCAAATATTATCGTATTTTCAATGAGATACCAACGGTGCTGATGATTATCGCGGTGGTGCTTGTGATTTTAAAGCCTTTTTAAAGCGATTGCTTTTTAACTCTGCTGTTAGCGCAACGTGAGAATGTCCCCTTTTTAGCAACGTGAGAATGTCCCCTTTGTGGTTTTTGTAAAGGGGGGGTATTTGATGTCGGAGGGGCTTTTTGCGATGAGCGCTTTGGAGCGCGAGCGC
>Ga0316217_10000469_pt1 | contig 57748 bp, 40 predicted proteins | sample 1anoAmetaG_FD_203633 | JGI IMG/M metagenome (GOLD analysis project Ga0316217, IMG submission 203633) | Freshwater microbial communities from Trout Bog Lake, Wisconsin, USA - 1anoA | ecosystem: Environmental > Aquatic > Freshwater > Lake > Hypolimnion/Profundal zone | place: USA: Wisconsin...
AGGAGATCCGGTAAAACCAGGCCAGCGGACTGGCGGTCAGCAGCGCCGCCGGCAGGGTGCGCCGGATGGCCACCGCTTTGGGCACCAGTTCGCCCGCCACAATGAGCAGGTAGCAGTTGGTGAAAAACCCCACGCCCAGCGCCACGTCCTGGCGCACCGACTCGGAGGTGACCCCCGCCAACTGGAACAGCGGCTGCAGCAAATCATGGAACACCGGCGCCACCGCCATGCCCATGCCCAGGCTGGCCAGCGTGATGCCAAACTGGGTGGCCCCGATATAAACGTCGAGGTGCGCCAGGATGTGGCGGGCGGTTTTGGCGCGCCGGTTGCCCTTGGCCGCCAGCGACGCCAGTTGCGAATCCCGGATGCGCACCATCGCCAGTTCGGCCGTCACGAACAGGGCGTTCATCAGCACCAGCGCCAGCACGGCCAGGAGCTTCAGGACAATCAAAACGAGGGTCTGGCCGGTCATGGTTAAAGTCGCATTTCTCCGAACATCACCTTGAGGATATCCCGCACACCCACGATGCCCACTTCATTGCGGTCGCGCGAGAGGACGATGGCCACGCGCTGGCCGGCGCGCTGGATCAAGCGTAGCGCCACCTCCAGCCGGATGCCTTCATTCACAAACACCGCCGGGATCATGTAGGCCGAGGCCGGCTTGTCCAGCTCCAGCGTCTGGCGATACAACAGCGGTCCGACGTCCAGCAGGCCGGCCACGCGGCGCTGGCCGTCCCGCAGCTCCCACACGGGCAGGCGCGAAAAATCGTTTTGCCGGGAGAGCTCGATCGCCGTGCGCAGCGGCGTGGCGGCCTCCACCGCCACCACCTTGGCCAGCGGACTGGCAATCTGGCCCACCGTGTAATTCTGCAAATCCAGGATGCGGTTGACCATGGTGTGCTCATCGTCGGTCAGCGCCTGGCCGGATTGACGCATCACCGCGCGCATTTCCTCCCGGTTGCCGAACAACTGGCCCTTGAACGCCACCCCGCCACTCCAGTGCAGAATCGCTTGCGACACATTCTCGACCAGCAATACCAGCGGGCCGAGGAGAAAATTAATGATGCGGAAAACCCGCGCCGCCGAAAGGCACAGCGCATTGGGATGCGCCCGGAACAGCATTTTGGGGAGCAGGTCAAAGAAGGTGTAGAAGAGAAAGACGAGCACGGCGAACAGGGCCACGATCCACTGCGTCTGGTGGGCGGCGCCCAGAAACCACTCGTGCAACTGGGCCAGCATCCAGCCCAGGATGATGAAATTGGCCAGCGTGTTGCCCACCAGAATCGTCCACAGAAACCGCTCAGGCTTCTCGAGAAAACGGTTGAGGATCTGGGCGGATCGCTGGTGGTTGCGCGCCAGCCGCCGGATGCGCAGCCGGTTCAGCGCAAACACCCCCGCCTCCATGCCCGAGAGCAGAAACGAAGCGCCAAAACAAAGCGCCAGCAGTAGATATTCCCCGAGGCTGTTATCCATGGATGGCCTTTTTAGTCATGGCATTGGGTCATTTTACCCGCTGCACCAGCAGTTCGTTCACCCGCCGGCCGTCCGTGACGTGCGCCGTGAGCTTCAAGCCGGCGAACAGGGTGGATTCATTCGCATCGGGCACCACGCCCAACAAGTGGGTCAGCAAGCCGCCCATGGTTTCGACCTCCGGCACTTCGGGCAGCGCGGGAAATTCGCGGCGGAAATCCTCGAGCCGCACGGTGCCGTTGACCCGCCAGCGGCCGGGCGCCAGCTTGGCCATGACAAATCCCTCCGGCTGGGCCGCCGCGCGATGCTGGCCGACCAACTCGCTCAAAATGTCCTCCATCGTCACAATGCCGGCCGTGCCGCCGAACTCATCGAGCACAATGGCCATGCCGCGCTGTTGCTTTTGCAAGGCCCGGAACAGTTGCAGCAGATTCATCGTCTCGGGCACGAAGGACGGAAATTCAATGGCATCCGCCAATTCGATGCTGGGATTGAACAGGAGCGCCCGCGTGTTCAAAATGCCCACGATGGTGTCGGGGGTTTCATCGAAGATGGGCAGGCGCCGGTGCCGGTAAATTTTGGCGGCGATGATCATGTCTTCCACGCTGGCTTCGTCGCTGATGGCGGCCATGCTGGCGCGTGGGCGCATGACATCGCGGGCCACGCGCTGGTCCAGGCTGATGATTTGCAGGATGATCTCCTTTTCGGTTTCGGCCAGCGTGCCCTGCTGCAAGGCCATCTCCAGCAGCTCCTGATATTCCGCGTCGGTGAGCTTGGGGACGGCGGTGGCGGGCTGGATGGCTTGCTTGAAGAGGGCGGTGTTGAGCCACTGGGCCAGGCGATGGAGCGGCTTGGAAACCCGCTCAAACAGGAACATCAGCCACGCCACGCGCAACGCCCAGCGCTCGGGCCGGCGCACGGCGAGCGTTTTAGGATAGACTTCACAGCCCAGCAACACCAGCGCGGTGAGGGCGATCATGGTCAGCGCCAGCGCCCATTGCTCGTTGAACACCATGCGCAAGGCCACCGCGAGCATGGCGGCGTTGGCAAAGGTGTTGCCCAGCACCAGCGTGGCCAGCAAATCCTGGGGCCGTTCGAGCAGCCGCGCCACCATCTTGCCGCGCCGCGGATGCCGCTGGGTGATTTTCTCCAACTGCCACGGGCTTAAGGAGAACAATGCCGTCTCCGCCAGCGCGAAGAAAAAACTCGCACCCGCAAACAAAAAAATGGCCGACAGCGCCTGCTCCACGGCCGCAGTATGGCCCACCCGAGGCCCGAAAAAAAGGGAAATACGGCCCGGGGCTTGCCCGCCGCCCAGGTCTGGCTTATCTTGCCCGCGTGAAGAAGAACGGCCGGCCGGACATTCCCCGCAAGACCATTTATCGGCTTTCGATTTATCTTCGCTGTCTGGCGCGCTTGCGCGAGAACCGCATCGGCACCGTGTCCAGCGAGGCCCTCGCCAAGGCGGCGGGCGTCAAGCCCACCCAGTTGCGCAAGGATCTGGCCTATTTCGGCACCTTCGGCACGCGCGGCTTGGGCTACGACGTGGCGGATTTATCCCAGAAAATCGCGGATGAACTGGGCACCTCCAGCCTGCAACCCGTCATCCTGGTGGGCGTCGGTAATCTGGGCCTGGCCCTGCTGTCATACCGCGGTTTCGAACGGGAGGGATTTGAAATCATCGCCGCCTTCGACGCCGCGCCCCAGCGCAAGCGGGACAAGGAAATCAAGCAGCCCATTCTGGCCATGGAGGAACTGGCCGGCTTTGTGAACGACAAAGGCGTGCGGATGGCCATCCTCTCGGTGCCGGCCGCCGTGGCGCAAGCTGTCGCCAACACCCTCATCGAGTGCGGCATCACCGGCATCCTCAATTTTGCGCCCATCGTGTTGACCGTGCCGGAAGACGTCATGGTCAACAATGTCAACCTCGCCATCGAACTGGAAAATCTGAGCTATTTCATTCAGGGATGAACTCCGGAAGAACCCGCCGCTTCAAAAAAAACCCTGCAATCGGATTGCATTTGCCGGGGTGTTTGGGCATACTGCAAAACCTTTTTTGGAAAACTGATATGAAAAAAATAATATTGATGATCGTTTGTTTCGGGGTGGCTGCGCCGTTGTTTGCCGACGGCACCAACCAATTTGCGGATGAGAATGCCCGCGTCAGTTATGCCTTGGGCATGCTGAACGGCGGCCAATGGAAGACGCAGGAGCTGGGCTTTGATCCGGACATCTACATGCGCGGCCTCAAGGATGCCCTCACGGGCGGCAAGACGGAATTGACGGAGGCGGATGCGCAACAGGTGCTCCAGAAATTCAAGGGTGAATTCCGCGAGAAACAGATTGCCAAGTTAAAGGGGCAGGGCGATGCCTTTCTGGCCACCAACAAGCTGGCGCCCGGCATCCATCTGCTCAGCGTGGCCCTGCCCAACGGCCACAGCAGCGAATTGCAATACCTGGTCATCAGCAACGGCACCGGCCCGGTGCCCCAAGCCACCGACCGCGTCTCGGTCAATTATCGCGGCACGCTCCTCAACGGCACCGAGTTTGACAGCTCCTACAAGCGCGGCAAGCCCGCGACTTTCCCGGTCAGCGGCGTGATCAAGGGGTGGACGGAAGCGCTGGAAAAAATGCCGGTCGGCTCGAAATGGAAGCTGTTCATCCCGTCGGATCTGGCCTACGGTGAGCGCGGCCAGCAGAATATCCCGCCCTTCTCGGTGTTGACTTTCGAGGTGGAGTTGCTGGCGATTGAACCGCCCGCGCCGGTCGCCCCGGCGCCAACCGCCGCCACCCCGGCGGCGCCGTTGACCAGCGACATTATCAAGGTTCCCAGCGCCGAAGAATTGAAGAATGGCGCCAAGATCGAGGTCATCAAACCCGAGGACGTGCAAAAAGCCCAGGCGCAGGCGCAACAGCAGTCCACTAACAAGTGAGTCTCCGGCCGGGCCGGGATTGAACCTGGCCCGGCTGGCTTTGGTCTGGGCGCGTCGGTGAACCGCGCCGAAGTTGCCAATCCAAATCGGCGCACCGCAGGTTTCCATACTTGCTGTCTCGCCGTTCTCTGTTTTGACTTTTGAGCAACCTGTCCTAGGTTATGTCACTGACTGGGAGATTATGAATCTGAAGCGGAGCTTGATCCGAGTGTCGGGGGTGGTGTTGGCGCTGGTCTTCGGCGTTATGGCGGTGCGTTTGGCCAGTCATGCCACCGAAACTCCCGTCGCCATCCGCGTGGATAGCACCCCCCTGAACCGCGAACCGCAGAATGGCAACAGCTATGCCCCGGTCATCAAGAAGGTCGCGCCCAGCGTCGTCAACATTTACTCCACGCGGTTTATCAAGGAACGCCACTATCGCAACCCGCTCATGGCCGATCCGCTGTTTCGCCAATTTTTCGGCGATGCCGATGCGGACGCCCAGCCCAGCCTGCGGCGGGAGGCGTGGATTGGCTGCGGCATCATCGTGACGCCCAGTGGCTACATTCTCACCGCCAACCACGTGGTGGAGGGCGCGGACGAAATCAAGGTGGGCGTGGAAAACGACCGGACGGAGTACTCCGCTCGCGTGGTGGGCATGGACCCGCCGACCGATGTGGCGATTCTCAAAATCGAGGCCCGGAATCTGCCCGCCGCCACGCTTGGGGATAGTGATCAGATTGAAGTCGGCGATGTGGTCATGGCCATCGGCAACCCGTTTGGGATCGGCCAGACCGTCACGCGCGGCATCATCAGCGCCTTGGGCCGCAGTCTGGTGGATTCCAGCGATCAAGATTCATCGGACCTGACGCATTATCAAAATTTCATCCAGACCGACGCTCCGATCAACGAGGGCAACTCCGGGGGCGCCTTGGTGGATGCCACCGGGCGGCTGATCGGCATCAACGATGCCATCATCAGCCCCAGCGGGGGGAGTGCCGGCATTGGCTTTGCCGTTCCGATCAATCTGGCGCGCAGCGTGATGGAAGGCTTCCTCAAGAATGGCAAAGTGGCGCGCGGCGAGTTGGCGGGGGTGGAGTTTCAGGATATTGACGCCGGACTCGCCCGTGGTTTCGGCGCCCCGAATGCCGATGGCGTGCTGATCTCGGATGTGAAGCCAGAATCCGCCGCGGCCAAGGCCGGGTTGACGGCGGGCGATGTGATCGTGGCCGTCAACGGCAAGGATGTCGCCGGCCGCGAGAGTCTGCAGGTCACCGTTTCGCAGCTGGCTCCCGGTTCGACGGCCGATTTGAAAATCTATCGCAACGGCGTCTCGAAAACGGTCTCCATTATCTTGGCGGAAAGTCCGGGTCTGGAGCCCGAGCCGGCCAAGAGCAGTGGCAATCCCGCGCCCACCGCCCGGGCGGATGCGCTGACGGGAGTCGAGGTGCGCGACCTGACACCGCGTCTGCGTTGGCAATTGGGTGCGCAGCGGGACCTGCCCGGCGCCTTGGTCACCAGCGTGGACCGTTCGTCCAATGCCTATGTGGCTGGCCTGCGCCAGTACGACGTCATTCTCGAAATCAACCGCCAGGCCGTGGCCAATGCCGCCGAGGCCGTCCGGCTGGGGTGGGCGGCGCGCACGGACGAAATCGTGGTCAAAGTTTGGCGGCCCACGGGTAATAATGGCGGCCGCAACCTCTATCTGGACGTGGACAACACCAAACGCGGCAATTGATCGGTCCTCTCCGGCTTTGACAAATTCGTGAAGCCAGGCACATTCTTTCAGGATGCCGGTTCAATACAAAGACTACTACGAAAGCCTCGGGGTGCCCCGCACGGCCAGCGCCGACGAAATCAAGAAATCCTTTCGCAAGCTGGCCCGGCAATATCATCCCGACGTGGCCAAGGACAAGAAGCGGGCCGAGGAACGGTTCAAGGAAATCAACGAAGCCTACGAGGTTCTGTCCGATCCCGACAAACGCAAGAAATATGACGAGCTGGGAGCCCATTGGAAATCCGGCGCCGAGTTTCGACCGCCGCCGGGCCAGGGCGGGTTTGGCGGGGGCCAGGCTTTCCGCGGCGGACCCGGCGGGAGCGAGGAGTTTCATTTCGGCGGCACGGGCTTCAGCGATTTTTTCGAGCAGTTGTTTGGCGCCCGGATGCGCGGCGGCAATTTTGCCCAAGCCGGCGCATTTGGCCAGGAGGCCATTTCCGAACGCGGTGCCGACATCGAAGGCGACCTCATGGTCACGCTGGAGGAGGCGGCGCGAGGTTCGGTGCGCACGGTCAATGTCACCCACGGCGAACGCCGCGAGACGCATCAGGTCAAGATTCCCCCGGGCATCACCGAAGGCCAGAAATTGCGGTTGGCCGGCCGGGGCGAGAGCGGCAGCGGCGGCGGAGAAAACGGCGACTTGTATCTGCGGGTCCGCTTCGCGCGGCATCCTGATTTTGATGTGGAGGGGCACAATCTGGTTTATGAACTGGATCTGGCGCCGTGGGAGGCCGCGCTGGGCGCCGAAATTTCCGTCCCCACGCTGGCGGGCCATGTGAACATTAAAATACCCGCCGGCACGGCCAGCGGGCAAAAGCTGCGCGTGCGCGGGCGCGGCTTGGGCAAGGACGGCGACCTGTTGGTGGTCACCAAAATAGTGGTGCCCGCCAAAATCACCGAGGCGCAAAAAAAGCTCTGGGAACAACTGGCCCGCGATTCGAAGTTTAATCCCCGGTCCTAACCGCCTTGAACGCGGATTTGACATAAACGCATTTCCAAGGTGCGCCTTGTGCGCTTTTTTCAAGTTAGTTTGCAAAAGGTGAGGGGTGACAATGTGGGGGGCAATGCTATTTTCTAAATAGCAATACCCATGAATTATATTAGTCAAGTTTCCAGCACAGCCGCCGTCGGCCGCCGCCGCCCCGTTGGTTTCACCCTCATCGAACTCCTCGTCGTGATCGCCATCATCGCGATTTTGGCGGCGATGCTTCTGCCCGCCTTGGCGGCCGCCAAACAGAAGGCATGGCTGGCGTCCTGCGCGAACAATCTCAAACAAATCGGGGTTGGCCTCAACATGTATGCCTCGGACAACAATGATTATCTGCCCTCGACGGGTTGGGTGCAGGGTGGGAATCCTTGGGAAACTCATGAAGTGATGCGTTACAGCGGCGCTGGCAAGGACGTGGCCACCGGTGGCGTCACGCAAGGCCCTTATGGCCTGGGTTCGCTCTTCTTCAGCAAACTGATTGCGACGGGTCAGACCTTTTATTGTCCCTCGGTCTTGAGCGGTCAATATTGCTATGGAACCTATAACGAGGTTGGTTACCCGTGGCCGGCGATTCCCCCCGACGAGGCGAATCTGATACCAAACTGGGATGGCAATGCGTATGTTCGCTGCAGTTACAGCTATTACGCCCAGTCCAAAACGCTCGGGAGCGCTTCGTCGCTGGGCGGGCCCCCGTTGCCAGTTCAGAATTATTCCTCACAAACTTTCACCAGCCCCAATCCGAATGATGCGCCCAATAAGATCACCACGCTGACACCGCTTAAGTCCTCACAGGTGGATCCCACCAAGGCGATCTGCACTGACACTATTGACGCCATAGCGGATATTCTGCACAAAACGGGCAACAATCCCAACGGGGTGAACGTGCTGTTTGCTGACAGTCATGTCCGGTTTGTGCCGGTGCGGGGAAACAACCAGAACAAATCGTATGAGCCCTTCGATCCCAATTTGTGGGGAACCGGCGGTCTTGGCGCCAGTGGCGCCCCCACCACGGTGGATGCGTACCGAATCATCTATAACGCCTTTCAACCCTGAGGTCAGGGCCGTTTGAATGCTCTGACCTCCCCAAGATCCGAATTGCCTTGAGCTGCGGGGCGGGTTTTGGTCTGCTCCTGCTCATGACGCTCGAACAAGTTTGCGCGCTGATCAAAGATTGCGCCGACCAGATGAATTCCCGCTATGGCGGGGTGGTTTTTGACGAATGGGTGGTGGTTTCACTGGAGCGCAATCGCGCCCGGATTCTGAATTATACCGGTCCCCGGAACGATGCTTTCCTCCAGCATTTTGTCGCGGACCTGGGTTCCTTGCGGACGTCCCTGCTGGACACCTCTTATGGCCCCGGGGATTTTGAATTCTCGCGCCATGGCGTGGGCACGGGCATCGAGGCGTTTCTAGTGCTGGGCCCGGGCCTTTTCCTCATCTGCAACAACACTCTCGCCTCAATGGACGGCATCACCAAGAATCCCCGCTGGCTCGGGGCGCAGGTGCCCTTTGCCGAATTGGCGGACAAAGTGCGTGTCCACCCGCTGGCGGTCTCGTGGGACACCCGCATTTTCACCAAGCCGTGACGTCGCGCCGGCTCACCCGTGAATGGATTAACCGATGAAGGCGGAATGAACGGCTTTGACGGCTTGTTCGCCTTTGGCCAGGTCAATGACCACCGAAATCTTGATTTCGCTGGTGGAGATCATGTCAATGTTCACGCTTTCCCGGGCCAGCGTCTCAAACAATTTGCCGGCCACGCCGGTGTGTGACTTCATGCCCACGCCCACGATGGACAGCTTGCCGATTTTCTCGGCGGTGATCACCTCGCGGTAGCCCACTTCTTTTTTCAGGCCCTCGATGACCTTCTGGGCCTTGAGCAGGTCCGGCTTATCCACGGTAAAGGAAATATCCGTGGACGGCGTGCCCGTGCCGTGGCTGATGTTTTGGATGATCATGTCAATGTTCACGGTCGCGTCGCCCAGCGCCTTGAAGATCTTGGCGGCCACGCCGGGGCGGTCGGGCACGGCCACGAGCGTGACTTTGGCCTGGTTTTTGTCGAGCGCGACGCCGCGAACGACGACGCCTTCCATGCTTTTGGTTTCTTCTTTCACAATGGTTCCTGGGTTGTCATTGAGGCTGGAGCGGACCTCGAATACGACTCCAAATTTCTTGGCGAATTCCACCGAGCGGCTTTGCATCACCTTGGCCCCGAGGCTGGCGAGTTCGAGCATCTCATCGTAGGAAATTTCCTGCAATTTTTTGGCCGTGGGCACGATGCGCGGGTCGGTGGTATAGACCCCGTCCACGTCGGTATAGATCTGACAGAGATCGGCCTCGAGGGCCGCCGCCAGGGCGATGGCGGTCAAATCGGACCCGCCCCGGCCCAGCGTGGTGATCTGGCCCGCGGACGTTTCTCCTTGAAAGCCGGCGACGATGACCACCTGGCCCTGCTGCAGGTGCTCATGCACCTGCTTGGGCGTAATGTTGTGGATTTTGGCCTTGGTGTGGACGCCGTCGGTCACGATGCCGGCCTGGGCGCCGGTCATGGAAACGGCGGGCACACCCAGCGTTTGCAGGGCGATGGCGGTGAGGGCGATGGTCTGCTGTTCGCCGGTGGCCAGCAACATGTCCATTTCCCGTTCGCTGGGCAGCGGCGCAATTTCCTTGGCCAGGCGGATGAGGCCATCGGTGACGCCGCTCATGGCGGAAACCACCACGACAATCTTGTCGCCCTGCGCGTGGTATTTGGCGACGCGCGCGGCGACGTTCTTGATGCGGTCGGTGTTGCCCACCGAAGTGCCGCCGTATTTCTGAACGATCAATGCCATACAAAAAAAATCCGAATCCACACCGGCGGATTGCCGGTCAAGCTCGTAACGGTAACCGCAGCATAGTCCAGAACGCCGGGTTTGAAAAGACGGAATTGTGACGGGGGCCTCGCGACTTGTGCTTGCTTCGCGCGGGGTTTCGCGGCAAGCTGCGGCCATTGGGGTTCGCTTAAATAAGGAGGCGAATCCGGAAAGTTCAATTCAAACCGGACTTTTGTCTGAAAGCATGAATACATTTCACGAGCTGTCGCTGGAAGAGCGCATCAATGTTTCGCACCGGCAATTGGAACGCATGCGGCGGCCCAATGGCGGCTACATCGCCAGCCCTTACACCGCCGAGGACGGCACGGGCGATGCCTACAACGTGTTTTGGATCCGGGACATCATGTTTGCCACCTACGCCAACGAGTATCTGGGCTGCTTCGACAAGATGGTGGAGAGCTTCCGGCTCGTGCTGGATATTTTCAAGCGCTATCATTCGCGCATCATCCAGGCTTCCATCATCAAGCCGGATGTGCGGCATCAGACCGGCCAGTTCATGCCCGCGCGGGTGCATCCGACCACGCTGGACACCATCACCGACGCCTGGGGTCATCACCAGCTCGATGTTTACGGGCTGTTCATGTACAAGATGGGGGACCTGATCAAGAAGGGCTACGGCTTCCGGTTCAAGTCGGAGGATTTCTATCTGATCAGCCACATTCGGAATTACATTTTCAACATGGGTTTTGAGCCGGACTACGGGATGTGGGAGGAGGGGCCCGAGGAACACGCCAGCAGTTTTGGGGCGGTGCTCGGAGGGTTGATGATGTGGTTCGATCAGGGTTTTTACGATTACAAATACCGGCATAAGATCGAGATCAGCCATTATGTGCCCGTGAGTGAGCGGATGATCGCCGACGGCCGGAAGTCGCTGTCGCGCGTGCTGCCGCGCGAATCCGAAAGCCGCCCGTACGACATGGCGCAGCTCAGCCTGATCTGGCCCTACAACATCGTGGACTACCACACCAAGAAAATCCTGCTGCACAATATTGAAACGGACCTGGTGGGGCCGCGCGGGGTGCGGCGGTATCCGGGCGACGTCTATTGCGGCAAAGGCCTGGTGGCGGGGGATCACGAGACGGCGGAGTGGCCGCTGGGGCTGGCCTGGCTGGCGATTTGCTACGCGAAACTGGCGGAGCATGGACGCGATTTCGACCACGCGCACAAGACGGTGCACTTTGATTGGGACCAGCGCCGGAATTATTTCCAGAAGGCCGTCCATTATTTTCAACAACTGGAGGTCTGCATGACGCCCGAGGGTTGCGTGCCAGAAATGTACCTGGGCGACCAGCCGGGCCATAACACGCCGCTAGCTTGGGCGCAGAGTTTTCATATCATTTCCGGTCAGATGCTCACGAACCTGTCGGCGGCGCATCCGCGGGAGTTCAAGCTGCCGCCGGAAGTGCGGCATCCCCGCGCGCGCGGCGAGGCGCTGCCAGTCTTGATTTAAGCGGAGCCATCACAGCAGGAAGCCCGCGAGCGAGGCGGTCATGTAGGCGGCGAGCAGGCCGCCGATCATGGCGCGCAAGCCCACCTTGGCCATTTCGCTTCGCTGTTCCGGCGCGAGTGAGCCAATGCCACCCACTTGAATGGCAATGCTGGAAAAATTGGCGAAGCCGCAGAGCGCGTAGGTGGCGATCATGAAACTGCGCGGGTCCAGCGCCAATGCCTTCGCATGGCTGGTGAGGTCCAGGTAGCCCACAAATTCATTCAGGACGATGCGTTCGCCCAGAATCTGGCCGACCTTCTGGCAGTCCTGCGCCGGCACCCCCATGAGCCAGGCAAACGGCGCGTTGAGCCAGCCGAAGACATTTTGCAGGGTCACGGTGCCGGCGGCCGGCACGCCGCAATGCCATTGCACAAAACCAAAAACGTAGTTGGCCAGCGCGATGATGGCGATGAAGGCGATCAACATGGCGCAGATATTGAGCGAGAGAAAGAACCCATCGCCGGCGCCACGGCAGATGGCGTCCACGGAATTGGCCGTGGTGCGTGGCACGGTGGCCGGGGAGGTGCCCGCCGTTTCGCTTTGCTCGGTTTCCGGCAACATGATTTTGGCGATGAGCAGCGCGGCGGGGCAGTTCAACACGGACGCGGTCAGCAAATGTCCGGCGGTATTGGGATACCCGGCGGCCATGCCCATGGCGGCGTAAACGGCCGCCACGCCGCCGGCGATGTGCGCCATGCCGCACACCATGATGGTCATGATTTCGCTCCGGGTCATGCGCGGGACGTACGGCCGAATCACCAGCGGCGCTTCGGTCTGACCCATGAAGATGTTGGCGGCGGCGGAGAGCGTCTCGCTGCCGCTGGTGCCCATGGCCTTGCGCATGACCCAGGCCACCGCATGCACGACCCGCTGCAAAATGCCCCAATGATAAAACAGCGAGGAAAGCGCGGCCACAATGACCACCGTGCCGCACACCAGGATGGCAAAAACCAGGCCGTGGCCGGCGCCGAAGGTGGCGCCCATCAAATCACCGTCGGCCAGCGGGCCGAACACAAACTTGGTGCCCTCCGTCGAGAATTGGATCAGTTTCTGGACCACTTTGCCGGCGAATTCGAACAGTTTTCCGCCCCACGGCGTATCCAGCACCAGGACGGCCAGCGTAAGTTGCAAGCCCAAGCCCCAGAGCACGGTGCGCCAGGGGAAACGCTTGCGGTCATAGGAAATGGCCCATGCGAACAGCAACATGGCCGCCCAGCCGATCAGGTTGGTAAAATGCAGATGCATGGCAATCAAGTTTTGGCGGCGGGGCCGGTCAGGACTTCCCGGTAAACGTGGGGATAAAGCAGGCCGACGAACGGCAGGTTGCGGTAACGTTCCGCAAAGTCCAGGCCGTAGCCGACCACAAAAAAATCCGGAATCTTGAAGCCCACATAATCCGCCTGGATGGCATGTTTGCGGCGGGCTGGTTTATCCAGCAGCACACAGGTGCGGATGCGGCGCGGTTTGAGCGCCCGCAATTTGGGAATGACCCGGCTCAGGGTTTTCCCCGTATCCAGGATGTCGTCCACCAGCAGCACGTCCCGCCCGCGCACGTCCAGGCGCAATTCCTTCGTGAACACCAGGTTGCCTGATTCGGTGCCGACGCCATAGCTGGAGACGCCGATGAAATCCAGTCGCAAGGGGAGATTCAGATGCCGGATCAAATCCGCCAGGAACAGCACGGTACCGTTAAGCAGCGACACCACCACCATTTCGCGCCCGCGAAAATCGCGCTCGATCTGGCGCGCGAGGGACCGGACACGCCGGGCAATCTGCCGGTCCGAAAAGAGGACTTTTTCCACCTCGTCGCGCCAGCGGGGTGGGACGGCAGCCTGGGCCGGCTTTGGCGGCACCGGGCGGGCTTTGGCTTTCGACCTTTGATTTCCAATGGGGCGACTCAAGGTGGCTGAAGCGTAACCCGTTTTCAGGGATTGCCCAGAAGTTTTTAACGGGTTCAGGGCAGCAAACTGTGCCGCTGATAATAATAAAACGCCGTTCCGAGCGCCAACGCCAGGAGCGCAAACGCCAGCACAATTTTAATCGTCGTGTTACGCAAAGAGACTTGATAACCAGAGGGTTGAGGTTTGCGCTTGGGGGACGGGCGGGATTTCATTAAAGGTATTTTCGATGGTAACCGTGACCGCCGACCGACCGCAAACGAAAAAAGCAACTTCAGCAACAGCTTGACGCGGGCTGGCAGAGGTTTATTTTCGGTGGATGAAAACGATTTGGATCGTCCTGGCAAGCGTGCTTCTGACGGGGTTACCGGTCCCGGCGCAGGAAAGTGCCACGCAACAGCAAATTGACCGGTTAAGCGGCCAGATTCAGGATCTGCAGGAAGCCCAAGCCCTCGAGAACAAACGCCTGGACGCGCTCGAAAGGGACCTTGCCGACTTGCGCGACAAAGTCAACACGCCCGTGGTCAACGATTACGCCAGCCGGGGGGATGTCAAGAAGCTGGCGGATCAGTTGCAGGAAATTGACCGGAAGCGCAAGGAAGACAGCGACATGATTGCCAAGCAATTTGAAGCCCTGGCCAAGACGGCCGCCGCGGCGCCGGTGCCGGTGATTCATCCCTCTCGCCCCCCCGCTAAAATTCCCGATACTGTGGCCAGTGAAACTCCCGCCGTGCCGACGAAAGGGTATGAGTACGAAATCAAAGCAGGCGACACGCTCCACCTGATTGCCAAGGCTTATCGCGACCAAGGGGTGAAGGTGACCACGGCGGAAATCATCGCCGCAAACCCCAAAATGAACCCCAATGTCCTGATCCCCGGCAAGAAAATATTCATTCCGGACGCGTCGGCCAAATAGGCATTCATGCAAGAACCAACGCCAACCGTCAAACTCGATCGGGCGCCGATCGCGATTCTGGGCGTGCCCTTTGACAGCGTCACCCTCGCTGAAACGCTGACGCTGGCCGGGGAGATGATCGTTAGCCCGCAGCCGCATTACGCCACCACGGTGGGCGTGGATTTTTTGGCGGCGGCCATGGACGATGTGGAGTTGCGCCGCATTCTGTTTGATGCCCACTTGGTGATGGCGGAGGACAAGACGGTGGTGTGGGCCTCCAAGATTCTGGGCAATCCGCTGCCCGGCTGCGTCACGGTGCCCCATCTGATTCCCGAATTGTTGAAGCGTGCCGAGGAGAAAAAATGGCGGGTCTTTCTGCTGGGCGCCGATAGCGCGGTGGCCGCCAAAGTCCAGGAGCGCCATCCCAAGCTGCCATTGGTCGGCGCGTTTGCGCCGCCGGATCAACCCTTGCTGGAGATGGATCATGCCGACATCCGGCGCCGGTTGCATGCCGCCAAGCCGGATATCCTGCTGGTGGCGTTGGGGTCGCCGAAGCAGGAAAAGTGGATCAACATGAACTACCGCGAGGCCGGCGTGTCCTTTGTGCTGGGCGCGGGCATGTCCTTTGATTTTTTGACCGGCGAAGGCCGCAACGTCCGGCGGCCGGGCAAACAGTTTTCCAAGTTTATCCGCGCTATTCTGCGGCAATGGTGGCGGTTGCGGGCCAAGAAATCGGGGCTGCCCGTGGCCGGGCCCAACGTGATGCCCGATCCCTTTGGGAATCTGGTCATTCGCGCGCCCGTGCGGTTGGACGCGGCCGAGGCGCAGGCGGCGCAAGTGGAATGGCTGCGCGCGGTCGAAAACAGCCACGTGATGTTCGATCTGACGGACACGGTGTTTGCCGACAGCACCGGGATTGGCGCGTTGATCCGCCTGCGCCGCCGCTCGCGCGAATTGGGCTGGCAGTTCTTCCTGATTGCGCCCCGCCCGCAGGTGGAAGCGGCGCTGAAACTGATGAAACTGGACGAATTCTTCACCATCCAGGCCAGCGTCGCCGGTGCCCGCATCGTCATGGAAAGCGCCCAAGGCGCCTCCGCCGTCACCAGCGGCGTGATGGAGACGGAGTTGCAAATCCGCTGGACGGGCGAAGTCACCGCGCTCAACGCCATTGAACTGGGCGTGTATACCGAGTCGGAATTATCGCAGGTCACGCCCGGGATGACGGTGGTGATTGACTTGTCGCGGGTCACCTTTGTGGACAGCACCGGCATCGGCCTGATGGTGCGCTTCAAGAAGAACCTCCGGCGCCGCGATATCAACCTGAAATTCTCCGGCGCTGTCGCGTCGGTTCGCAACGTGGTGCGGCAAACGCAGTTGGAGGAATTCCTCATGCGCTAATCCACTAGTTCTCCAAGCGCGATCGCGGGTCCAAGGGGATGTCAGGGCAGGGTGACCATCACGCGATAAAAGGACTGGGCGCTCAGGGGATTGGGATCGGTGAGTTGGATGGTCTGGTGGGACATCAGGCCGCTGTTCGTCACGACGGAACTCCAGACCGACGGCGAGAGTGTCGGGCTGCATTGCAAGATGTAGCTACGATTGGGGACGCCTGGGACGGAAACGGCGGCATGGGGCGGGGTGCCGGTGGTGACCCATGCGCTGGCGGTGAAATGCGAGGCGGGGTCGGTCGGATCAAGGCCGGTGATGAAGGCGCCGTAATTGTCGAATTCATTGCCATCCGGGTCGGCCGTGGGTCCGGCGATGGCAGCGTTGGCCGCATTCGTGCCAAACCAGGCGGCCGCCCAGTTGTTGTAAAGGGTGCTGCTGGCGACCGTACTGTTGGTGGCCAACCAGATGGCATGCTGGCCGGAACCGAGGTTGGTGACGGTCAGCCAGTTGTTGGCCAGCGTGCCGGCCACAATCCCGCCGTCCACCAACGCCACCGAATTCGTCGCGCCCCCGGCCGGCAGCATGACGGTGGCGCTGACGTTGCCGGGGAGGTTTAGCAGCATCTGGTAGGTGCCCGCCCCGTTGGTTACCTGGATGGATACGGGCCCGCGCAGGGTCGGCACGGTGCCTTGGACAAACGACAAAGTCGCGCCCAACTGCGGCTGGATGAGAACCTGGCCATAACCGGCGGCCAGCGGACGCAGCCCCAGCACATATTGTGGGATGAGATTGCCGGGGGCCGAGCCCCAGGCGTGGTTCCAATCCTCGTTTGATTTGTCGGCGGTGCTCCAGGCTTCGTCGGCGAGCGTGGAGCCCATATTAATCATGTTCATCCAACTGCGGGTGTTGTTGGTGATCATCAAACCCAAGGCGGTGTCGGCGTCTCCGGCTTGGAACAAACCCGCCAGCAGATATTCGGCGCCATACACGCCCGCCGGCATGGCGCCCAAAGCCGCGATTCGGGAATGAATATAATTGACGGTTGCCGCTTGGTTGTTGGTGGGCACCAAACCAAAGGCCAGTGGGAAAAAATTGGCGTCCGCGGAAGCGTGGCTTGTGCCCTCGCCATCAATATAGCTCTGGGAACCGCTGTTCCAAAAGACACTGTTATACGCGGCATACACCTGGCTGGCGCGGGCCGCGAACGCGGCGGCGTCCGCCGCATGGCCCGTCAGTTGGGCGATGTTCGTCATGAGGGTCAGGCAGCGGTAATAAAACGCGTTGATGACGGCGTTGGTGCCTTCCGCCACATAGCCGTCAACGTTGCCGATCCCATCGCCGGAATTGCGGTACCAATCAATGATGTCACCTGAAGCCGTATTGCCGGTTACGGGATGACTCCACACCAGCCCGTTGGCCCGGGCATTGCCGTACAACATGCAGTTGTTGGTGAGAAAGCCATAGTATTTGGTCATCAAATAAGGATCGCCGGTTTGTTCATAATCCGCCCAGGCGACAAAAATCATGTGCATCGGCCATTCGGTCGGCCACGTCAGATGGTTGGTCAGATATTCAAAGGAACAACGCACGGTGGCGAAATCGTCGGCTGAGCCATACGAGCTCAGCTGATGGATGTAAGTGTCCGCCTCGTAAGGCGTGCGCTCGCGGTCGCCGTCCACATAAATGCCGTCGAAGGTCAAAGCCTCCATGGAGTAGTGGCAGAGATTCCACACCTGGTTAAGCGCGGGACTGGAACTGTTGAAGGTGGCGGCCGTGGGATCGAACTCGGTTTGCAAGCGCCACTGGGTCACATCATTGGTGGTGAGGACCACCCCGGCGGGAACCCCGGACAATTCCAGGTAGCGGAATGGCGACACGATGCCGTAAGGCGTGGTCGGCGGGCTGATGGTGCCGACGGCCGTTGCGGACCGGTTGGTATAGATGAGATCGCCGTTCTGAAGCGGGCAGCTGCCGGACCAATAACGAATGGTGGCCCCGGGACTGGTATTGACGACATTGCCGCTGGCCAGTTCGCCGAGGCCGAAATTAACCGTGGCGCCATTATAATTCCCGTTCAGATGCACGGTCGCGTAGCCGAAGGCGTCCGCGCCAAAATCAACGAACCAGTGGCCAAGGCTATTCGTGGTGACCCGCACCGGCGCCACCGGCACATAGCGCAGCGGATAATTATTGGCGGATCCGGCAGCCGGTTGCTGATAGACCACGCCGGGGGTCGTCACTGGATTGAATAGCTGGCTGGCGGTGTTGAATTGTTGCACCACCGAAAAAGATTGGGTCGAACCCAAACTATTCACCGTTTGCACCCGCCAGTAATAGCTGGCATTGGTTTGCAGCACCGCGCCGCCGTACCGGAGGTTGATGGAATTGGTTGAGCTAACCATGCCCGAATCCCACATGTCCCCGGTACCGGCATTGGCCAAAGACGGGCTGGAAGCCACGAGGATGCGGTAAGCGGTTTGGTAATCATTTCGGAAGGAAGGTTGATAGAACCAGCCGAAGGTGGGTGTGCTGGCGGAGAGGACCGCTTCCTCCGGATGTTCCAAAAGGTCGCAAAACAGGCCGGAACTGGGGGCGAAATCCGGCCGGATCGTCAGCATGGTTGGGGTGCTGGACAAGATCTGGCTGCCTAGGCCGCTGGGGTGGTTGGAAGCCATCAGAAAATAACCGCCGGCGTTATTGGTTTGTGCCCTGAGGAGGGTGCAGGTCGGGTTGGTGGCGCCAAGGATCAAAGCGGCGCCGCCGCCATTGGTGAAGTACCATTGATAGGAGAGGGGGGGAGTTCCCGAAAAAGTTGCCGACAGCACCACCGGACCGCCCACCAAGGCCGTTGCGGGGGTGACGACCGTATCCGTAACCAGCACCGGGCCGGACGCGGCCAGCAGGTTCAGCGTGGCGGGCGTATTGGTCATCGCACCCCCGGCGTTGGACACGAGCAGGCGGTATTGATAATTGCCGGGCAACCACCCCGAGGTGTTCAATGCGTAGGTGTTGGTGGTGGAATTTGGAAGGTTGGTCCAGGTGGCTCCGCCGGTGCCGCCATCGCTCTGCCAGACGTAGCTGACGGGTTGTGTTCCGTAGACCGTCGCACTCAAAATCACCGGCGTGCCGATATAGACTGGATTGGCCGGAGTGATGACCGTTGCGGAGGCGGAGGCGGAAGTGGAGCCGCCGGTCGAAAAAAGCATTTGATTGGCGGCCCGCGCCACGTTGCTAATGCGCACTTCGTCAATGAGTCCCTGGAAGTACTCGATGGCCGGACTGCGCGTGCGGTTGCCGATGCCTAACGAGCCTTGAACCGCCCCGAAGGCAGTCCCCACGGCAACGGTGTTGGTGCTGATCGGATTGGCCGCGATGGTGGAGGGCTGAAGCCGCGTCCAATAAAGCACCACATTCGCTCCATCATAGGTCGCCGCGACGTGGAACCATTGGTTGGACACGAAGCCGTTGACCGGGTCGGTGGCGATGGCTGGAATACTGGTCTTGAGGTCCGCCCCAATGGCAATCAAGTTAAGTTCCAACTGGCCCGCGGAATTCAGCCGGAATTGGAAGGCGCGGTTGCCGGTGCTGCTGGACGAGGAGTCCGTGCAAATGATTTCCTGGTTGGTGACGTTGGGGGAGGAAGGACAAATCATGGCCTCGATGGTCCAAGCGGTCTGGCCGCCATTGCCCATGTTTAACACGCTCATGGGAAAACTGTCGGCGCTCAACACGCCGCCGCCTCCGTCGCCGTCGTAGCGACCGGTGCGGTTGTAGTCGAAACCGATCATCTCACCTGGGCCGAAGGAAGCACAGTAGCCGAAATTCGTGTAAGACGGAGCGCCCAAGACGTCCGTGACGAGGGGTGGCGTGGTCGTCGAGGTGGATTCGTTGACAGTATAAGCCGAGCCAGCCAACAAACCGACATTGGTCGTGGTTGAGCCGCCGGCCGTCTCGTCCAGATGAAACAGGAAAAGCGTGTTGGCATCAACCGTGTAAGGCTGGAGGGTCGGGCTGCCCCAAACCCTTTGGTCCGCCAAGGCGATCACGATAACCGCCAGCGTTTGGATCAAAGCAAAAGCATGACGCCGCCTTTTTTCCTGTGAACGGGGATTCATGCTTTGCTTTATATACAATCAGCCGGCCTGCCCCCGAGCAATCATAAAAGGGAGCAGGCCGGACCAATTGCCACAGCCTAAACCGTCAAGGGTAAACCAATTCGTAGAACACCGTCGGCTGGGTTGGGTCCACCATGATGGTGGCGTGACCATCGGTGGCCACTGGCACCGTGGTCCAAGCGCTCGGACTACTGCGGAGGCCGGTGGACAGGCTGTTGGTCTGGCTCACCAAACGCCAACCCTGGCCGGCCGGCCAGGCGAGGCTCAGGGTCGAGCCGCTCAGACTGTTGGTCAGGTGGGCGGGGCCACTCGGGCCGGGCACCACGAGCAAGTAGCCCGAACCGGTCAGGTAGGGGTTGGCATTGGCGCTGCTGTAGAGACCGGCGCCGGCGCTGATGCCATTGGTCACCAGAGCGGAGACCTGGTTCGTCGTGCTAAAGTCCAACTGCAACGTGGCGCCGCTGGCCACCGTGACGGTGGAATGGGCCGCCAGACCGGGCTGCGCCAATTCCAGCGTACCGTTGTTGACGGTGGTATTGCCGGTGTAGGTGGTGGTCCCGGCCAGGTACAAGTCCCCGGAACCGTTCACGACGAGAGCCGCATTGCCCCCGAGAGCACCGCTGTAGGTGTCGGAGCCGGTGAGATTCAACGTCAACGTGACCGGCGAGGCCGCACTATTGGTCACCATTTCCGCATTTGCCGGCGTCACGCCGTCGCTCAACCCGGTCAGCGTCTGATTGAAGCCGTTCAGGTCAAAGGTTGCGCCTGCCGACAACCCGATTGCGAGTGCCGCACCGGTGCTCAGGCCGTTGTTCGCGCCCAGCGAGACGGTGCCTTGGTTGATGTTAAATGACGTATAGTTGCCGCCGCCGGAGAAGCGCACGTAGCCGTTGCGCACGCCGACCACGCCGGTCGCGGTGTTGGTGATCGGACTCAAAACATTCAGATAGCCGGACGTAATCGGCCCCAGGAAATCATTGCCGTTGGCGGACGAGGCATCGAACTCCAGCGGACCGCTGATAGTGGTCACCGTGCCGTTGGTGTTGTCATTGACCATCAGCAAGCCGGTGGCAACGCCCGGCGAGACGGTGGTCGCATCCAGCGAATTGGTGAAGTTCAAGCCGGTGGCCAGCACCAACCGGCCGGGGCCGCTGATCGTGACCGGCCCGGTGCCAAGCGCGCCGTTGGTGTTGAGGTTGACGATCGGACCGTCCAACGTGAAGCCGCCGCTGAAATAATTGGTCGCGAATAGCGTCAGGGTGCCGGTGCCAACGGCCGTCAGCGCATAACCGCCGGCCAAATCCGTGATCGGGCTGGCCAGCGAGAGCGTTGCGCTGCCATCCACGCCAATCGTGGCATCGCCGGTCATGGTGATCGCGCCACCGAAGGTGGTCAGGCCCGCGGCGCCTTTGCGCAGCGCGCCGTTGCCGTCACCGTTGCCGTTCAGGGACAACGCTTCCGGCCCGAAGTTCACGTTGGCGGTGATGTAGATCTGGCCGCCGCTGTTGACACTCGCGCCGCCGGCGGGGGAACCGAGTGCGTTGGTGTTGGCGGCATACAAGATGCCGCCGTTGATCACCGTGCCGCCGGTGTAATCGTTGTTGGGGGAAGTCGGCGTGATGCTGCCGCTGTTGAGGACAATTGCCCCCGTGCCATGCAGATCATTGGGCACGCCAATGCCGTCGGTGCGGTTGAACTGGATGGTGCCGTTGTTGGTCACCGGGCCGGAGCCGAGCGAGCCGACGGTGTCGCCGTTGCCGATTTGCAAAGTGCCCCGCTGCACGACGACCGGCGTGGTCGAATTGTTGGTCACGTCCAGCGTCAGCGTGCCGGGGCCCTGTTTCCACAGCGTTCCCAGCACCGTGAGCGAGCCGTTGGCCGACACGGAAGTGATTTCATAATTTTCCGCCGTGTTGCTGACGGTCATGGCGACCGGCAAGGCGGCAAATTGCAGATCCACGGTTGGCCCCGGTGTGGAGTTGTTATCGTCCGAGTCATTGAACACCACACCGTCAAACTGCGCGTAGTCGCTGCCGCCGCTGTTCCAGTTGCCGGAAGTCAGATTCCAAGCGCTGTCCTGGCTGCTGTTAAACCAGGTGAGCGTTGCGGGCACAGCCACGGTCAAGGTCGCCGTGGCGCTGGCGGCGGAATAGTTTGTGCCATTGACGTTATTGGTGGCCAGGACTTTGAACGTGGCGTTGTTGTCGCCATAGGATGGCGAATAGGTGTAGGCAGAATTGGTTGCGCCGGGAATGGGCGAGCCGTTCTTCAACCACTGATAAAGAATCGGCTGCAGACCGGAAGCCAGCGTCGAAAAAGTAACCGACGACCCCTGCGGCGTGGAAGCGCTGGCCGGCTGATCCAAAATTGCCACCGGGCCGTCGCTTAAAATATTGTCCGGGCCCTGGAGATAACTTTGCTGGACGCTGGCCGCCGACAGCGCGCCGTCATAAATGCGGAATTCACTCAGCGTGGCAGCCAGATACGGATCGGCGCTGTAAAGCGAATGGCCGATGTAGCTGAAGTTGTCAATGACCGAGGCGAGCGGCAGCGTGGCGTTGGTGTTGACGGCCGCGAGCACGCCGTTGGTGTACAGCGTCTCGGTGCCGGCGTAAGGCGCGAATACGGCCACGATTTGAACATTGTTGTAATTGTCCAGCGCGGTGCCGGCGGCCGCGATCTGTTCGGAAGTGTAATTGCCCGCCGTGATGGCCATGCGCGCGACGGTGCCGTGCGGGGTGGCGAAAATATAATTATAACCGCTGCTGCCGCTGATGTTGCCGAAGGCGAACAACTGGGAATTGTTGGCAATCGTCCCAAAGCTGGCCCAGGCTTCAATCGTGACGGCGCCCATGTTGGTGTTGATGATGTTGGAGGGCAGCTGGATGTAGCCGGAAGCGCCATCGAGCGTGACGGTGCCGTCGCCGTTGTAGGTTACGCTGCCCTCGCTGGTGCCGTTCATGCCGCCGATGCTGTCGCGGGCGTCGCTGGTGAAACTGTAACGGTTGGTCAGGAAATTCGCCGCGCCGATGACGACCGAGGCGACCGAACTGGTGAGCGCGCCGCCGTCCACATTGGTGATGACACAAAAATAATTGCCGGCATTGGCAAAGGTGGCGTTGGTGAACGTATAAGTCGTGTTGGTGGCGCCGGTGATGGGCGCGGTGTTCTGCCACCATTGATAGCCCGTCGTCACGCCGCTCGCGGCCGCGACGGTCAGGATGCCGGTGCCGCCATAATCCACGCCTTCCTGCCCGATGGGTTGCTGGATAATGGAAAAGTTGGGAAGCACGGTCAAAGCGCCGGTCAGCTCATTGAACTGGTAAAGGACACCGTTAGCGCTTTGGACCCAATACGATCCGCTTTGGGTGAAACCGTTGACGGAAAAAGAGGAGCCGTAAGTCGTGGTGACGCCGGGATCCACGATGTCCCAAGTGTCGCCCACGGTATTGTCGGCGCCCGACAAGTTGAAATTGAACTTGCCGTTGAGGAGGAGCGTGCCGCTGGTGCCGGTTCCCGAAAGTCCTTTAATGGTATTGTTCACGCCATTGGCCCCAATGACGAAATTCATAATGCTGCCGGCGGTAAATGCAAGCTGGGCGCGGGCCGCAGAGGCTCCAAGGTTGCTAAAATAAATGCTGCCGGTATAGGTGCTGGATCCTGAAGTGAATTCGATGATGCGTTGGGCGCTGCCATTGCCGTTGTCGCCGATATAAATGGGTCCCGAACCGCTGATGGCCGAATTGATGATGTTGGTATCCTGGGCCATGAGGGCACCGCCATTGGCGGTAACCGTGATATTTCCGTTGAGCGTCGCATAGTTGCCGGCCCCATTTCCGTCGCGAATCTGTCCGCCGTCCAGGATCAGATTATTCACCGTAAGGCTAATGCCACTAACCTTGAAAATGAGAGCATTGTTGTTGGCGGTGTTGGTTCCGGATGATGATAGGAATGCGGACCCGCCAGGGTTTGCTCCGCTGCCGCCGCCAATCGTCAACGAACTGCCGGCGAAGGTATAGCTTGCGGCGGTGGTCGGTGAGCGCAGAAGAAAGCCGACGGTGGAATAAGTGCTGCCGGCGACGGGCGCGGCCCCGCTGCTCCAATTGCCGGCGGTATTAAACGAGCTGCTGCCGAGCGCATCATTGGCGGTCAGCGTATATTGCGCTTGGGAAACGGTCGGGACGGCCAGCGCGAGGGTCAGGGCGAGGCCCAAGGTGAATGCATTGGCTCGGGTGTTGAATGGTTGAGTTTTCATAGATCAATTCAAGCGTTTTAACAGTTCGTTTAATGGGTAAAAGACATCTAAAACATAGCACACCGTTCCCGCCCGGACAATATCCGACATATGGGATTATAATGGACCTTGACGCGCGCCATGGTTTTGGCGCTGACGACGGAGGACCCCAGCAACCCGCTCCTTCTTAACGCGCGGCCATTTTCAATTCATTCGGCAGCCAAAAAAAGCCGCCAGTAAAAACTGGCGGCTGGAGAGTCAGGAGGCGCCGAATTATTTCTTGCGGCGCAGGAAACCGACCATTCCAGCCAGGCCCATGCCGCACAGGGCAAGCGTGGAGGGCTCGGGAACGGCAAGCACGTCCAGCACACCGGTTCCCTCGTTAAACTCATAATCCACACCGTTGGCGTCCTCGTCCCACAACAATCCGTTTTCGGTGAAGCCGTTGACGCCGAAGGTGGCCCCGTAAATCGTGGTGACGCTGGGATCCACGATGTCCCAAGTGTCCCCCACGGTATTGTCGGCGCCCGTCAGGTTGAAGTTGAAGCCGCCATTGGCATAGAGCGTGCCGCTGGTGCCACTGCCCGAGATTCCCGTGATGTTGTTGTTCACGCCATTGGCCCCAATGACGAAATTCATAATGCTGCCAGGGGTAAATGCGAGTTGGGCATAACTCGCATTGGCGTGGGTGTTGTTGAATATAATGCCACCGGTATAGGTGCTCGATCCCGATGTAAATTCAATGAGGCGTTGGGCGCTGCCATTGCCGTTGTCCCCGATATAAATGGGTCCCGAACCGCTGATGGCCGAATTGATGATGTTGGTATCTTGGGCTATGAAAGCAGCGCCATTGGCGGTAACGGTGAGATATCCGTCCAGTGCCGCCCAATTGCCGTTCCCGTTCCCATCCCGAATCTGTCCGCCGTCCACGATCAAGTTGTTCACCGTCAGGGTTACGCCGCTGGCCTTGAAGATGAGAGCGTTATTGTTGGCGGTGACGGTTGACGATGAGCCGATGAATGCAGACCCGCCAGAGGCTGCGCCGCTGCCGCCGCCAACTGTCAACGAACTGCCGGCGAAGGTATAGCTTCCAGCGGTAGCTGGTGAGCGCAGGAGCCACCCGACGGTGGAATACGTGCTGCCGGCGACGGGCGCGGCCCCGCTGCTCCAATTGCCGGCGGTATTAAACGAGCTGTTGCCAAGGGTATCGCTGGTGGTGAGCGTGTATTGCGCGCGGGAAACGGTCGGAACGGCCAGAGCGAGGGTCAGCGCAAGGCTCAAGATGAATCCATTGCCTCGGGTGTTGGGTTTCATAATTACTAGCATTGCTATGAATTGATTTTTGGAAAAGCTACCAGAACCACCGATCTTCACATATCCCCAGAATTGGCGATGGTGCCAGGGGGTTGAAAAACGGCTTCAGGGACGTGCCTTTATCCTCAAAGCCAGATTATTTTGAGGGTTTTTTGAACAGCAACAGTTGTGCCAACGGCGAGCCAAGCGGCCTCATGCCCCCCCGGCTCATGGGCCGGGCCAGAGCGTGTGGCACGAGGCGATCACGATGACCACCAGCGTTTGGATCAAAGCAAAAGCATGACGCCGCCTTTTTTCCTGTGAACGGGGATTCATGCTTTGCTTTATATACAATCAGCCGGCCTGCCCCCAAGCAATCACTAAAGGGAGCAGGCCGGACCTGTCCGGCGTGTAAGGGCCGACCAGGTTGGCTTGCGTCACTCGCGGGGCCAGCGCAGCTAGAAGGACTTAATTAAACAACTTGATCATGTTCGTACTTTTTATCCTATTAATACTCTTCCTATGGGTTCAAGGGTTTGTGGTTTAGGTTGTGGTTGGATAACGCTGACAAATTAACAGGATCCTCAGTCACCCATTTTCCCCCAAATACGGGAGGCTATGGGAGCTTACGCCCTGCTAGTCATGTAACGCGCCACGGCTTCGGCGCGCGAGCGCACGTGCATTTTCTCGTAGATGTGTTTGAGATGGCTGCCCACCGTTTCGACGCCAATCGTTAATTGGCCGGCGATTTCCTTGTTGGAGTAGCCTTTGGACAGGAGAATCAGCACCTCTTCCTCGCGCGTGGTCAGCCGCACCTCCGATTTGGGATGCTTGCCGGCGCGGCGGAAGGATTCCACCACGCGCCGGGCAATCTCACTGGTCATGGGGGCGCCGCCGCCCAGCACGTCCACCATGGCCGCCCGCAAGGCCTCCGGCGTGGTGCGCTTGAGGAGATAGCCGTCGGCGCCCGCCTCCAGCGCCATGAACACCAGTTCGTCATCCTCCACCGCCGTCAGAATCAGGATTTGCAACCGCGGCAGCTCCATTTTCAGACGGGCGGTACACTCGATGCCGGACATGCGCGGCAGAAAAATGTCCATCAGCACCACGTCTGGTTTGGCCGCGGGAATCAGGCGCAAGGCCTCCTCGCCGGAGGCGTACGACTGTACGCACACAAAACCCGGCAGCGAATTGATCAGTTTCACCCAACTGTCGCGCACGCCGGGTTTGTCTTCCACCAAGACCACGCGGACGTTTGCTAAGGGCGGAGCCGATAAAGTTGATTTCATGCCAGTATAGTTCCGACGACCCCATGGTGGTTGCCGACGACCGGCCTCAAGATAAACCATGCATCCGCCAGCGTAAATGGTTTCATTTGATTTCCGCCGTACCGGAGTTCGCGGCGGAGTTGCCGCGGAACCAGGCCGGCCACCGCGACGGCGTGATCTTTTCCAACGGGATGGTGAAGATTACCCGGCACCCAACGTCTGGCGCCGCGTGGACTTCGCACGCGCCACCGATTTCAGTCAGGCGCTGAGTCATGTTCGTCATGCCGTTGCGGTCGCCGCCCAGTTGGGCCGGCTCAAATCCACGTCCGTTGTCCTCCACGACGACGGTTAAACTTCCGTTGGCGCGGTGAATCCGCAGGAACAACTCAGTGGCGGCTGAGTGTTTGGCCGCGTTGTTCAACGCCTCCTTCACGGCCAGGAACAGATTCCGCCGCAGGCGCAGGTCGAACATGGAGGGCGGCAGGTCCGATTCCACGTCCAGCCGGCAGCGAATGGGCGTGGCATCCAAAAATACTTGGGCATACTTGCACACGTAATTGGCAAAATCACGCAGCGTGTCGCGCCGGGCATTGACCACCCAGACCACCTCGTCCAGGCCGTGCGAGAGGTCGCGGGCCAGCGCGCAAATCTGGTTGAACTGCGCGCGCGCGGGCGATGCCTCCGGCTGTTCCCGTTGCGCGACTTCCCCCAGCAGCACCAGTTGGGTGAGCTGCGCCCCCAAGCCGTCGTGGATGTCCCGCGCGATGCGGATGCGCTCAGCCTTTAGGAGTTGCTGTGACCGCGCCTGGATGGAAAGCTGCGTCTGGAGCCAGATGCTGGTGCCCATCGCCAGCAAGAGCGCGGCCAACCCCAACAGTTGAAACCACCCGGTTTGCCAAAAGTGGACAATCACAGGCAACAGCGGCGGCTCAATGGTCAGTCCATAGGGCCAGAGTTCCCAGGGATGATGATTGATGGCGCCCACCACGATCGCCGGATGCCAGTCCGGCGCGGGTTTTTTTCGCGTCACCCAATTATGCGCCGACGCGGGCACTACCAACCAGGAAACATCCGAAACGACATCCATTGTGGTCCGATTGTCCAATTCCACGCGCAAGCCGCAGATGAGGCCAGCCTCCAGCCGGTCATTGAAACCTTCCACCCCCAAAATGTGCCGGCCCGAGCCCAACAGCCGGGTCACATCATACCGGGTCAGGCTCCGCCAGTCACTGCCCCGCCCGATCTCTCGTCCATCCAAATACAGTGAGAAACCATTGTCGGCCGTGATATCTAAAATAGCGCTCGATACTTTGGCGCCGGGCGGTATCTCAAAGGTCCGCCAAAACCGGCAGGTTTGCTTGTCAAACGTGTTCGTGTCCCAAATCCATCCTCCCAGATGGCTGGTGACCTCGCTAATCCAGTTGACTGGCGGCGCAGGAGATGGGGTCACCGGAGTTGGGGGCGCGAGGCGGGTGGGCGGATCACCGGCGCCAGTTGACGCCGCCGCCAGCGGCGCGGCTAGGCTGCAAAGCATGAGGGCCGCCAGCCGCCAAAGAATCCGGAGGCTTGCTCCGGTACACCCAGTCAGATGGAATTGGAACATGGAGCAGGGGTCGGACTTGGCGAAGATTAATTTCACATCCGCCGCCTCGTGGCAAGGGAACAGCTCCAAACCGCCAGCACCATGGCGATCCGGCTCCGGCTACCGGCCCGTTAATCGCCGTTGTGGTTGGAGCGCTCGCTATCGCGCTGGAGCCGGTTGGGAGTCAGTTTCAACACCTCGGCCCGCATTTCTTTGCCGGCCTTGAACTTGACCATCGCCCGGGACGGTATCGGCACATCGGTTTTAGGGCGATTCGGGTTGCGGCCCACCCGGGCTTTGCGGATCTTGACGTCAAACACGCCGAAATTCCTTAGTTCCACTTTTTCACCCTTGGCCAGCGCCTCGGCGATGTAATCCAAAGTTTTCTGGACCACGTCGAAGACCTGGGTTTGGATGAGTCCGGTTTCTTCGCTGATGCGCACCACCAAGTCGCGTTTTGTAAGGGTCATAAGCTCAATTGTTCTCGTTCTGGTTCTGGTTCTGGTTCTGATACTCTCTGACATTTTTTGAATTCCAAGCAACACTCGCCACTTCGAGTTCACTTTTTGCAATATGGTTCTTCCATTTAATTCTGGCAAGGGAAAACAGTATCCCCCATTGTGCCATGTGCCAGCGTGATTAGGGGGATAGCGCCTGAATCCCTTTGGCCCGTATTGCAAACCGGCAACCACCGATTTTGCACCCTCGGGGTAAAGCAAGGTGGGCCATCAACCCGAGAAAGCCCTTCCCACCGGCACGAGTCAAGGAACTCATGAACCATTACCTGATCCCAATCCCAATAAGACTATAAAAGACATTCCGAGCCAAATGTCCAGCAAAAAATGAATAAAAATCAACCCGGGGGCGTTTCGAGAATCCTGTTTTTTCTCCCCAGCCCTGATATCATAACCGCGTGAGCGATCTAACCATAGGCCTTTTGAGCGCCTTGCTGGCCACCAATCAGCCGCAGGCGGTCAGCAATCTCGTGCAGGAACACACTGGAGTTGCGGTCGCCATTCCCGATGCAAAAGCCGATCCGGAAACTCAGCAACTGCGGAATCTCATGGTGGCCGACGATGCCGTATTGGATGAAGTGCGCAGCTGGGTCAACACCAACCGCATTCCCCAGACCGACACCAATGCGCTCGCCGCCTTCCAGCGCCGAATCAACGAGCGGCTTGATGCCATGAAACAACTTTATCAGTCGTTTCTGCGCGACCATCCCGATAGCGCCCGCGGGTTTCTGGCCTATGGCAGTTTTTTGAATGACATCGGGGAAGAGGACAATGCCCGGGCGCAGTATGAGAATTCGCGGCTGCTGGACCCCAAGAATCCCGCCGTCTGGAATCAACTGGCCAATTATTATGGCGAATACGGCGGCTTGACCAACGCGTTTGCCGATTACGCCGAGGCGATCCGGCTCGATCCCACCGAACCGACCTACTATCAGAATTTTGCCACCACGGTGTATCTTTTCCGCAAAGACGCCCGCGAGTATTGGGGCATTACCGAGGCGCAGGTCTTTGACAAGGCCCTGGACTTGTACCGCCAGGCGATGAAACTGGCGCCGGACGATTTGGTGCTGGCGACGGATTATGCCGAATCCTATTACGGCATCAAGCCGTTGCGCACCCAGGATGCGCTGATGGCTTGGACCAACTGTCTCAACCTCTGCAAAGACGATAATGAGCGCGAAGGAATATGGGTTCATCTGGCGCGGGTGAAAATCGCCGCCGGCCGCTTCGAGGAAGCGGAGGCGCAACTGACGATGATCACCAACCCCGTTTTCGGGGAGCTAAAACTTCGCCTCAAGAAGAGCCTGGCGCTGTACCGGTCCGAACGCACCAATCCGGCACCAGCGGTGGTCGTTCAAACCAACGCGCCGCCCAGCGCGTCGCCCGCCGCGCCGGCATCTCCGGTGGATCACCCCACGCCGATCCCGCCCAAAGCCGTGGAGCTACAGGCTGCGCCTCCCACTCTCCGCAACCCTCAGCCACCATGAGCGTGGAATCCCCCCCCGGAACCACAGGCGTATCGCACTCCGTTGCCACGGAGGTGGGCTGTTGAGGGGGGAACGTTGTTGGGGATAGGGTCGTTTCGGCGTGGTTCGCCGACAGGTTGCGATTAGGTTGGGCCCGTTTTTAAATTGAGACTCGCTATCCCGGCTCCTACAATCCGGTCATGGCAAGCAGCTTTGGACAATTATTCCGCATCTCGACCTGGGGCGAATCGCATGGCGGCGGCGTGGGCGTGGTGGTGGACGGTTGTCCGCCCCGCCTCGAACTTTCCGCCGCCGACATCCAGCCCGACTTGGATCGCCGCCGGCCCGGCCAGTCGAAAATCGTCACGCCGCGCAAAGAATCCGACACGGTGCAAATCATGTCCGGCCTTTCCAGCGATGGTCGCACGCTGGGCACCCCCATTTGTCTGTGGGTTAAAAACGAGGACGCGCGTTCGGAGGCCTATGACGAGATGAAGGACAAATTCCGCCCGTCGCATGCCGATTACACGTATTTTGCCAAGTATGGCATCCGGGCCTGGCAGGGTGGCGGCCGGGCCAGCGCGCGCGAAACCATCGGCCGCGTCGCCGCCGGCGCGATCGCCAAAAAAATTCTGCGCACGCAATTCGGGGTGGAAATCCTGGCCTACGTCAAGCAGGTGCAGAAACTGGAGGCCACCGTGGATCCGGGCAAGGTGAAGTTTGACGAGGTGGAAGCGAACATGGTGCGCTGCCCGGACGCCGCGGCGGCGGAGAAAATGATCCGCCTGATTGAAAAGATGCGCCGAGCAGGGAACACCGTGGGCGGCATCGTGGAGGGGATTGCGCGCGGAGTGCCGGCGGGCTGGGGCGAGCCGGTTTTTGACAAGCTGGAAGCGGATCTGGCCAAGGCCATGTTGAGCCTGCCGGCCTGCAAAGGGTTCGAGAGCGGCGATGGCTTTGCGGGCATTCTGCTGACCGGCTTGGAGCACAATGACCCGATTCGGGCGCGCGCCGGCAAGGTTTATACGACCGCCAACCGCTCCGGCGGCATTCAAGGCGGCATCTCCAACGGCGAAACCATTTTCTTTCGCACCGCCTTCAAAGCGGTCGCCACCGTCATGAGCGAACAAGACACGGTGGACACGCAATTCCGCAACACCACGCTGAAAGGCCGGGGCCGGCACGATCCCTGTGTGCTCCCGCGTGCAGTGCCCATGGTGGAAGCCATGACCGCCCTGGTACTTGTGGATCACGCGCTCCGGCAGAGGGCGCAGTGCGGCTAGGCGGAGGGCCCCAAACCCGTGGTTGCCGGCCTCGTGACCGGGGCGAAAAATGTGGTTGGCCAATCCGCAAAACGGGCCTAGGATTAATTCATGCCTGAGAAACAATTGAACGAAATTCCGCAAGATTTGCGGCGGCTCTATACCAAGGCCGGGGAGGCCGCCCAGCGGGACAACGCGGATTACGCCATCACCTTGTATTGCCAAGTGCTGGAAAAGGAACCGGCCTTTTTTGAGTGCCGCCGCTGCCTGCGGATTGAGCAGGCTAAAAAGGGCGCGGGCGCCAGCACCGGCTTTTTCAAGAAGGCCTTCAGCGGCGTCGGGGCCTCACCGCATATCGCCAAAGCCAAAATGGCGTTGAACCGGAATCCGGCGGAGGCCATGGCGATCGCCGAACAGGTGCTCAACACCGATCCCAACAACTCTTATGCCCACCGGATCATTGTGGATGCCGCGCTGGCGCTGGACTTGCCCAAGACGGCCGTAATGTCGCTGGAAAACATGGTCCGCCATTCGCCCAAGGACAAGGCGCTGGTCATCGAATTTTCTGAGCTGGCGGCCAAGACGGGGGGCGCGGCGGCCAGTTCGGCGGAGAAGGCGCTGGATGAACTCGCCCGCCTTTCGGGCTTTGATCCCGACCTGGCGCAGGCGCAGAAAAACCTGTCCGCGCGCAAGACCATGGACGAGGGCGGCTACGCCGCGCTGGAAGGCGGCGGCGGCTCCTACCGCGACATTCTGCGCAACAAGGAAGAAGCCGTCACGCTGGAACAATCCCACCGCGTGCAAAAAACCGAGGACACCGCCGCCCGGCTGATCAAGGAATACGAGGAACGGCTGGCCTCCGAGCCGGACAACACCAAGATGATCCGTTCGCTGGCCGAGTTGTACACGGAAAAGAAACAATTCGATCAGGCGCTGGAACTTTACACGCGGATCAAGAATTCCACGCATGGCAGCGCCGACTCGGGATTGGACCGCGCCATCGCCGACACCACGGTCAAAAAGATGGACCACGAGCTGACGCAAATAAATCCCTTTGCGCCGGACCAGGCCGACCAATCCGCCCGCCTCCAGGCGCAAAAGACGGAATTTAAGCTGGCCGAATGTAAGCAGCGCGTGGAGAAATATCCCACCGACCTGGGCATCCGCTTCGACTTGGGCCAACTCTATTTTGAAGCGGGCCTGGTGGCCGAGGCTATCGGCGAACTTCAAAAGGCGCAGCAAAATCCGCACAAGCGCATCGCCGCCATGAGCCTCCTGGCCCAGTGTTTCGCCAAGCGCGGCATGAACGATTCCGCCGTGCGCACGCTTCAGAATGCCATCAAGGAGAAACCGGCATTGGACGACGAGAAGAAGGATCTGATTTATCATCTGGGCTGCGTGCTCGAAAAAATGGGCAAGAAGGCCGAAGCCATCGAGCAGTTCCTGCAAATTTACGAGATTGATATCAGCTACCGCGACGTGGGCGCCAAAGTGGACGCCCACTACGCGTCCCAATGAACCTCGCGGGGGAGACAAGAATCCGGAACGCCATCCGTCATCTCACGGACGTTGGAAGTTGTTTCAAGCCCCGCGAGCGCCACACGAAGTAAATCGCCGGGTACACCGCCAGTTCCATGATGGTGGAAGTTATGACGCCGCCCACCATGGGAGTGGCAATGCGTTTCATCACGTCCGATCCCGCCCCGTGGCTCCAGAGGATCGGCGCCAAACCGCCGATAATGACGCACGCGGTCATGGCTTTGGGGCGCACGCGTTTGACGGCACCGTGATAGATGGCGGCATGCAAATCCGCCCAGGAATGGAGCGCGCCCCGTTGTTTCCAGTCCGCATAGGCCAGTTCCAGGTACAGGAGCATGACCACGCCGGTTTCGGCGTCCAGCCCGGCCAAGGCAATAATGCCCACCCACACGGCCACGCTCAAATTGTAGCCGCACAGGTACAGCGCCCAAAACGCGCCCACCAGCGAGAAGGGCACCGCGAGCATCACGATGGCGGTCTTGAGCGCGGACTTGGTGTTCAAGTAAATGATGAGGGTGATCAACAGCAGCGTTAGCGGCACCACGATTGTCAGGCGCTCGCGCGCCCGGAGCATGTATTCGTATTGCCCGCTCCAGAAGAGATTATAGCCGCCGGGCAGCACGATTTGGCCGCGCGCCACCGCCTCATTCACCGCGCGCATCGCCGTGTGGACATAAGTGCCCACGTCCACGCCGTGAATATCCACATAGACCCAGGCGTTGGGCACGGCGCCTTCGCTCTTGATGCCCATCGGGCCGTCCACGACCTCCAGGGTGGCCAGTTGCCCCAGCGGAATCTGCGCTCCACCGGGCGTGGGCACCACGATGTCCTCGCGCAAGGCCCGCAAATCCGAGCGAAAATCGCGGTCATACCGCAAATTCACCGTGTAGCGCTGCCGGCCTTCGACGGTCGTCGTCAGCGGCATTCCGCCCAGCGCCACCGAAAGGACGTCCTGCACGTCGGCCACGGTCAGGCCGTAGCGGGCGATGGCTTCGCGGTCCAGGTTAAACTCGATGTACCGCCCGCCCATGACGCGCTCGGCGAACGCGCTGGTGGTGCCGGGTACTTTTTTGATCACAGCCTCGACTTGTTCGCCAATGCGCTCCAGCGTGGCCAGATCCGGTCCGGCAATCTTGATGCCCACGGGCGTCTTGATCCCGGTCGAGAGCATGTCAATGCGCGTGCGGATGGGCATGGTCCAGGCATTGTTCAGACCGATGATGTGGACGGCGTCATTCAGCGCGTCGGTGAGTTCATCCGGCGTGCGTCGGCGATGGGCGATGACCTGGCCGTTCGCATCCCGGATGTCCACGGCGGGCCAATCCGATTCCGGCTTCAGGCGGATGGTCGTCTCGATCATGTCGAGCGGGGCGGGGTCGGTGGCGGTTTCCGCGCGGCCGGCCTTGCCAAAAACCTCGGCCACCTCGGGGAACGATTTGATCAACCGGTCCGTGACCTGCAAGACCTCGCGCGCCTTGGTCGGCGAAATGCCCGGGAAGGTCGTGGGCATATAGAGCAGGTCGCCCTCATACAGCGGCGGCATGAACTCCGAGCCGAGGTTTTGGAACGGAAAGAACTTGCCGACGCTTTCGGCGAGGGCGCGGAAAGTGACGTGGCCTGACGCTTGTACGTTGCTTTGCCCCGCACTATTGGGCAAATAATCCACCACGAGCCGGTTCCATGGAAAAAACACCCATATCACCACGAACAGCGCGGCGAGGATAACTCCCTTGCGTCGCCGGATGACGAAGTTCAGCACCGGATGATAAATCCCGATGAGCAGGCGGTTGAGGGGGTTGCGCTCCTCCGACGGAATCTTTCCGCGAATGAACCAGCTCATGAGCACGGGCGCCAGCGTGACCGACAGCAACGCGGCGGCGGCCATGGAATAGGTCTTGGTGAAGGCCAGCGGTTTGAATAACCGACCTTCCTGTTCTTGCAAGGTGAACACCGGCAGGAACGACACCGTTATGACCAATAACGAGTAAAAGAGCGTCGGCCCCACCTCGATGGCGGCGGCGCGGATGATTTCCCCGTGAGTTTTCCGGCCCTGATGTTTTTCGAGATGCTTGTGAGTGTTCTCGATCATAATGATGACCGCGTCCACCATGGCGCCGATGGCGATGGCAATGCCGCCCAGGGACATGATGTTGGAACTGAGGCCCTGGCCAAACATGATGAGAAAGGCAATCAGCACTGCCACCGGGAGAACGAGGATGGGCACCAGCGCGCTCCGCAAGTGCAGGAGAAACGCAAAGCACACCAGCGCCACCACCAGGCATTCTTCGAGCAGCTTGTGTTCGAGGGTGTCCACCGCCCGATCTATCAGCGCCGTGCGGTCGTAGTTAACCGTCACCTGCACGTCTTCCGGCAAGGCCTTCATGGCTTGGGCCAGCCGCGCTTTGACATCTTGTATCACCTGATAGGCATTGGCGCCGTAGCGCACGATAACGATGCCGCCCACGGTTTCACCATCGCCATTGGCTTCGGCGATGCCGCGCCGCATGTCGGGCCCGAATTGCACCGTGGCCACGTCGCGCAGTAGGATGGGCACGCCCCGGTCGCCCAAGCCCACGGCGGTGAGCTTCAGGTCGTCGAGATTGGTCACGTAGCCTTTCACGCGCAGGATGAATTCGCGCTCAGCCAGTTCCAGCGAACGGCCGCCCACCTCGCCGTTGCTGCGTTGGATGGCGCGGCTGACGTCGTTTAGGGAGAGGTTGTAGGCGCGCAACTTTGTCGGGTCCACGGTCACCTGATACTGCTTTACGAAACCGCCCACCGACGCCACTTCCGACACGCCCGGAACGGCCGACAGTTGGTATTTCAAATACCAGTCCTGAAGCGAGCGCAGTTCCGCCAGATCGCGATGGGTCGAGTTGAGCGAGTACATGAACGCCCAGCCCACCCCGGTGGCATCCGGCCCGAGCGACGGCGTGACGCCTTTGGGCAATTGGCCGCCGAGGCCGCTCAAGTATTCCAGCACCCGGCTCCGCGCCCAATACGGGTCCGTGCCATCCTCAAAAATCACATAGACAAACGAAAAGCCATAGAAAGAATATCCCCGCACCACCTTGGCCTTGGGCACCGAGAGCATCTTGGTGGTGATGGGGTAGGTCACCTGGTCTTCAATGATATTCGGCGCCTGGCCGCTCCACTCGGTGTAGATGATGACCTGCGTGTCGGAGAGGTCGGGGATGGCATCCAGCGGAACGTGCCGCGCCGCATAGACACCGCCCAGCACCAGCGCCAGCGTGCCCAGCAGCACGAGGAACTTGTTCCGCAGCGAATAATCAATGAGGCGTTGGAGCATGAATCTTCAATTGACCAGTGGCACCAAATCCATGCCGCACTTGGGACACTGGCCGGGTTCGTCGGAGATCACGTCCGGGTGCATCGGACAGAAATATTTTTGCGCCGGTTTGGCGGTGGAGGAGGGGACTGGCACCACCGGTTTGGACATCACCGGAATCAGGGTCATCCCGCACAGCGGGCACTTGCCCGGCTTGTCTTCATGCACACTCGCATGTTCCGGCATCGGACAGGTGTAGTAGAGCACCGTGCCGCCGGGCTGGATCTTCTTGAGGCTGGAGGGTGTGACCGGCACCAATGCCATGCCGCAAATCGGACAGTTGCCCGGGTGGTCATAGATAATTGAAACATGCTCCGGCATCGGGCACACATAAACCACGCCCTCCGGCGCGGCGGCGGGGAAGGCGGCGGCGGTTTGGGCCGTGGCAGGATTGGTAATGCCGGCCCGCGTGCCCGCCGCCGGGCTGGCCCCGCGCATTTTATCAATCACCTCGCGCAACTGGCTCTCGGAATCCAACAAAAACTGGCCGGAAGTGACAATGCGCTCGCCCGCATTCAGACCGCTGATGACCTGCACCATGTCGTCGCCGCTTTCCACGCCTAGCGCCACGTCGCGGGCCTCGAACTTGCCGTCGCCCCGCTCCACGAACACCGTGTTTTTGGCGCCGCTGCGCAATACCGCCGAGTCCGGCGCCAGCACGGCCGAATCCGCCAATTCCGCCTGGATTTGCACCGAGACGAACATTCCGGGCTTGAGGAAATAACCGGGGTTTTCAAATTCCAATCGCACCCGCGCGGTCCGGGTTTTCTGGTCCACCGTGGGATAAATGAAGGTGACCCGGCCGCGAAATTCCCGGTCCGGGAACGACGCGGCTTTCACCACTGCCTCCTGTCCCAATTGGACAAACGGCAGATCCTGCTCATAGACTTCGGCCAGCACCCAAACGATGCCCAGGTCGGCAATGCGATAAAGCCGGATGCCCGCATCCACCATCTGGCCGGCCACGGCATCTTTTTCAATGACAAAACCTGAGATGGGCGCAACCACCGGCAAGGTTTTGCGCGCGGTGCGGGTTTTTTCCAGCTCCGCAATCTGCGCGTCAGGCACGTCGAAGAACCTCAATTTGTTGGCTGCCGTCTCGCGCAACACCGTCGCGCCCGCGTCATTGGTGGAGCCTGCCTTGAGCGCGAGCAGGAATTCCGCCTCCGCACTGTAAAGTTCCGGCGAATAGACCTCGAACAACGCATCGCCGCGATGCACCAACTGGCCGGTGGCGTCCACGTCCAGTTTTTCGATCCAGCCCTTGAAGCGCGTTGTCACGTCGGCGAGGGCGGTTTCATTGTAATCAATGGTGCCGACGGTGCGGATGGTTTTGTGGAGCGAGCCGGCCTGCACGGTGGTGGTGCGCAGATTCATATTTTGGCGCATCGCCGCATCCACGGCAATGCCTGCGGATCCGGCGGGCCCGTTGTGATTGCCTTCCGTGCCGGCATCGGCATGGATGGGGGTTAGTTTCATGCCGCAGATCGGGCAGTCGCCGGGGTGATCCTGGATCACCTGCGGATGCATGCCGCAGGTGTACAGCGTCTTGGCCGGCGCTGCGGTCGCCTCGTCAGCGGCTTGGGTGAAGCCCGCGCCCACCGCGATTAGGGCGAGGGCGAGCAGGAGAATAATGGTTTTGGCTTTCATGGGTGGCGCGCAGGATAGGATGCGGAAACGCCCGGCGAGGCGGTCAGCGCGGGCGCACCCGCTGGCGGCACGCCGGCAATGATCAGGGACAATTCGGCCAGGGTGAGCTCGCGGCGCGTGCGTTCGTCAACCGCCTGGATTTGAAAATTCAGCCACGTCCTTTGGGCATCCATCAAGTTGAAGAAATCAACCTGTCCGGATAAATACGCGGCGCGGGCGATCTCCAACGACTGCCGGGACTTGGGAATGAGCTGGTTTTCCAGCATCGCCAGGTTGCGGGTGCTTTCGCGGTAATCATAAGCCCGCGCGGCGAAGTCCACCGTTAGGCCGATTTGCTCCGCAGTGAGTCGTGCCGCTGCCGCCTGCTTGTTGGCCTGCGCCGCCGCAATCTCCGCCGCGAGTTTGTCGCGCCAAACCGGCAGGGTCATGCTGGCCTGCGGCCAGTAAAACGGCGGGGTATAAGTTTCGGCTTGGAGGCCGAGGGAGAAATCAGGCACTTTGGATTTGCCGGACTGCGCCATGGTGGCTTCGGCCAGACGCACTTCAGCCGCCGCCGCCCCCAGCTTTGGATTGTGCGCAAAAGCCGTGGCCAGGAGGGTGTCCGCGTCCCAATCCAGCGAGGTGCTTCCAAGCCGGGCGGGCCGGGGCGGGTCGGGTTGGTCCTGCGTCATCCCCAGCGCCGCCTTGTACTGGGCAAACAGCGGACGGCGCGAGTCTTCGAGATTGGTGATGGCCGTGGTGAGCTGGCTTTGTTCGATTTGTGCGCGGTACACGTCCTGCAGCGTGCCCTTGCCGGCGTCGTTTCGCGCGCGGGCGATGGTTTCGAGATCCGCCAGCAGCGCCAGCGTCTGGCGGTTGATGTCAATGCGCGCGTCGAGGAAATAGAGGTTGTACCAGGCGCTTTTGAAATTGAACGCGGCCCGCAATAAGGCGGATTCAAAGGCAAAGAATTTGGCGTGGCTTTCGGCGGCGGCCACGGCGCCGGCAGTTTTCAACTTTCCCGGCCCGGGAAAGTCCTGCATCAAGCCGGGCATCAGGGAGGTGAGGTCGTCTTGAATATAGGCTTGAAAGGTCAATTTGGGGTCTGGGAACGAGCGGTCCACCGTAATGCGCTCGACGGCTGCCGCCCAATCGTCGTAGGCGGCCTCAACCGTTGGCGAATTGAGCAACGCATAAGCGAGGAAGTTGGTCAGCCCGGCGTCGGGCGCCAGCGCCGGCAACTCCGGCTTGTGTTGGTCCGGCCGGTAATGGTCCGCAACGGCGGCGAGCTCGCGCCGGGCCGCGGTTTCATCGGCCGACGGGAAGCCGCGACAACCGGTGGCAAGCAGCGCGGCGGCAAGACCGGACCAGAAAAGCTGGCGGATAAGTTTCACGGACTGGCATTAAAAACGGCGCGCGAACGAATTTCCCGCGCGCCGGAGGTTTTGTTACGGTGCTGACCGGCGTTATTTCTTGCTGGCGTTCTTGTCGGCGGCGCGGATCAGCTTCAGGTACTTGTCCGGATTTTTGTCAAAATCCTTTTTGCAACTCTTGCAACAGAGTTTCACTTCCTGGCCTTTGTAAACAAAGACAAAGGGCGCGCCCATGTCGCCGCCCAACTTGTCGCCGGACACCGGACAAGTGGGAAGGAGGTCGGGAATGGCGTTGGTGCTGGTTTGGGCGATGGCGGTAAAGGCCGCGCCACTGCAACAGGGCCCCATGGAATATTCGTTGGCGCGGGTGTTGGCGGTGAACGCCATGACGCCAAGGACGCAAGTGGACAATAGGAGATAATCAGTCGTTTTCATAATTTTTCGAGCAATCATGTTGATGTGTTTAATGTTTCTGTGAACCACCGGCTTACACCGGCGCTTCGCAAATCCCGCAATTATTCCCGGTCTTCTACCCCGCCCGCGAGGCGATCCGCGTCGCGGTGGGCGGGCTCTCCGCCGCCGACGGCAGGTCCGCGCCAAACTCCCCCGGCAGATCTTCCGGCAACAGCGTGGTCAGGGCATCCCGGTCGCATTGGCCGGTGCTGACCAGGCGCGTGCTTTGATTCCGCACCGCCGCTTCGAACAGGTTGCGCATTTCGCGGGCGTTGCCGAATTTATCGTTGCGGGCGGCATACAGCTTCTGGCACAACGACATGACCGCCGCCTCCGTTTCCGGCGAGCTCACCAGCCCGCTCTGCGCCGCCATGCGATGAAAAATCTCCGCCAGCTCCGCCGGGGAATAATCCGGAAACTTGAGATAGTTCGTGAAGCGGGATTCGAGGCCGGGATTCGAGGCGATGAATTTTTCCATCGGTTCCGTGTAGCCCGCCACGATCACGATGAGCCGGTCGCGGTCGTCCTCCATGCGCTTGAGCAGGGTTTCGATGGCTTCGGCGCCGAAATCCTCCGCGCCGCGGCCCGCCAGCGCATAAGCCTCGTCAATGAATAAAATCCCGTCCAACGCCGAGTCAATCATCGCGTGCGTGCGCACGGCGGTTTGCCCGACATATTCGGCCACCAGCCGGCCGCGGTCACATTCCACCACGTGCCCGCGCCGGAGCAAGCCCAGCGACTTGTAAATGCGGCCCATGAGCCGCGCCACGGTGGTCTTGCCGGTGCCGGGATTGCCGAAGAAGCAACTGTGCAAACTGGCCCGTACCACGGGCAGCCCCTGCTGCCGGCGCAACACCTGCATCCGCGCAAAATTCGTGGCGCGATGCACCTCGTTTTTCACCGGCTCCAGCCCCACCAGCGCGTCCAGTTCCTTGAAGATGGCGCTCAGATCTTCCTCGCTCACGCCGGGGTCGGCGGCGCGCGCGGTGAAATCCATGGCGTATTGCCGCGAGACCTCCGTGAACTGGGCGGAAATCACCGCCGACCGCCGGCGGCAAGCGTCGGTCATCTCGTGGTCCATGTTTGCCAGTGTCATCACCAGCGTTTGCAGCGTCTGGCGGATGAACTCGATCGTGACGGGTTGCAGGCCCAGTTCGAGCGTATGCCGCATGAGCAGCTTGAAAATCTCGTCCATCCCGTATTTGTCCACCGGCTCCAGCATCGTGCTCACGCGTTCCATGGCGCGGCGGGCGTTTTTGTCGAACCACTTGTAGAAGTTGTCCACATTGCCGTTAGCCGCGGCGTAGCCGGATTCGATCAAGGCCTGGCCGTCGTCCGGCTTGGGGGCCAGACCGGCGATGCACGCCGACAGGGCGCCGTAGGCTTGGAGCGGGCTGCCGTCGGTGGCCAGCCGCTGCCAACCCACCAGCGCGATCAGCCGCAACAGCCCCTGCACATCGTCAATCAAATCGAACTCCTCGTCCGCAATGCGCTGGATGGTCATCATCGGCGGCGTGAGGATTTGCACGCATTCGAACAGCAGGCGCAATTGGAGCAGGGTGCGCAGAATGGCGCCCTCCTTGGCCGCGTCGTAGTGGTACACGTCCGCCCGCCAGTCCGCGTGGGCCATCAACTGCACCACCTGCCGCGAGCGGGCCACGATGCTGTTGCGCAGGCGTACCGCGTCGTCGTTGGTGAACAGCGCGTGGGACAGGTAATAATTCACCAGGTAGTCGGACGACATGCCATCCAGCTCCGTTAATTCCTCCGCCTTGAAGGCCACCGTGCGGCTGGTTTTGGGATTGCGGAAGAGGGTGGTGAGAATGGAGCCGGGCAGAAAGGATTCATGCACCGGCAAAGACGGGCGCGAGGGTTCCTGGATCCGGGGCAGATTGGCCGGCGCCTCCAGCGCGGCCTCCAATTCGTGGGCGTGGCGGAGCAGCTCCGTCAACCGCTCGCGCAGTTTTTCGTCTTCAGATTCAGGTTGTTGCGTGGTTCCCATGGGAACAGTTTTTGAGTCGTGCGCCTCAATGTTCCCCGCCACGAAACGGATGGCAAGGAGGAAATCCTCATTTGCTATGGGCTGTGAGTCTTTGTGGCGGGTCACGCCGCCGAACCGCCGGTCAGCACGCGGTGGGTCTCGCGGGCGATCATGAGTTCTTCCCGCGTGTGGATCACCAGAATGCGCGTCCGGGAATCGGGCGCCGCGATGTCGGCGTCGGGCTGACAGTGTTCGTTCCGTCGGCGGTCGAGCCGCACGCCCAGAATTTCCAAGCCATCGCAGACGGCGGCGCGCATGGATGGCGAGAATTCCCCCACGCGATCGGTGAAAACCAACGCGTCCACGGCCCCCAAGGTCACGGCCAGGCCGCCGATGGCTTTCCGCACCCGGTCCGAGAACATTTCCATGGCCAGCAATGAACGCTCGTCCCCTTGGGCCGCCGCCTTCTCCAGAACGGCGAAATCTGCGGAGACGCCTGAAACCCCCAGCAAGCCGGACGAAGTATTCAAGGCCGTGCCAAGCTGATCAAGGGTCAGGCCATGCTCCTGCTGCAAGGTGAGCAGCACGCCTGGGTCCAAGGAACCTGGGCGCGTCCCCATCATCAAACCATCCAGGGGACTGAATCCGAGGGTGGTGGCGATGGCGGCACCGTCCCGCACGGCGGTGGCAGAGCATCCGCCCCCGAGATGACAGAGGATCAGGCTGAGCGGCTGCGGCGGGCGGTTCAGCATCTCCGTCGCCCGCTTGGTGCAGTAGGCGTAACTGGTGCCGTGAAAGCCGAAGCGCCGGATGCCCCAGTGCCGGTAATAATCGTAGGGCAGGGGAAAGATGTATTCCTTGGCCGGCAGGCTTTTGTAGAAGGCGGTATCAAAAACAGCCACCTGGGGAATGTTGGGAAAGAAAGCCTCGGCCGCTTCAATGGCCCGCAGCGCCGGTGGATTGTGGAGCGGCGCCAGTTTGCCCAACCGGGAAATGGCATTCTTCACGGGCGTGTTGATGACCGCGCTATCCTGAAACTCACTGCCGCCATGGACCACCCGATGGCCGACAGCGGCAATCGCCGCGCGGTCGGGTTGGGGCCCTAGCGCCGCCTCGATCGCGCGGGTGGCCGCCGCCGTGTCGTCCGGCACCGAAACGATGGCGGTTTCCGTGCGTGCGCCGCGCGTGGCAACGGTCAGCGCCGCCTGATCGCGTTTTCCGTCCGCCCAGGAGATTTGCCCTTCCCGGACGGATGGGTCGCCGCCGCTTTCAAACCGCGCGAACTTTATGCTGCTCGAACCCGCGTTAAGGACGAGAATATTCATTGGCTGATCAGCAGGTTGGGCTGGCCAAGCGTGCGGCCAGGCGGGTTCCGCCCTTTTTCCACTCGGCCCAGTCGCAGCTGGTCCGGATGAGATAGACGCCGCGCCCACTTTCCTGCAACAACTCCGCCCGGGAGCGGGGGTCCGGCAGGGTCGCCGGATTAAATCCATCGCCGGCATCCTCGATCATGATTGAATACCCATTCTGTTCCCCCCAGCGCACGGTGATTGGCAGCCGGGCGTTTTGGCGATTCCCGTGCTGCCATGCGTTGGTCAAGGCTTCATCGAGAAACAGTCGCAATCGCTGGGACGCGTCCGGCGCAATTTGCCAGTCCGACAGCAGTTGCTGGCAGGTTTGTTGGACCGCTTGGTCCAGTTCCCGAAGTCCGGCCGGGTGGAAAACCAGCTCGTGGTGTCCGGCATCGGGTTCAAGCTCCAAGCCTAAGATGGTCACGTCATCCGGCGGGGGCGGTGGGGGTTGATTGGCGGGCGGGCCTTGAACTGCCGCCAGAAGCTTCTGGACCAGTTTGCGAATGGCCAAGCCGGGGGCGGTCTGGACCAGTCTTTCGATGAGCTGGCGGAGATCCTCGATGGAGAGAATGGTGTCCCGGCTGGATTGGCCCAACTCAAGCAAGCCATCGGTGTAGAGTACCAAGCGGTCGCCCGGGAGCAGTTGGTGTTCGGTGGTTGCGAAAGTCATGCCGGCCAGTGTGCCCAAGGGCAGGTTTCGACCGCAATTGTTTTCCGCCGGCAGCGCCATGACCTTGTTTTGCCGGATCAAAAAGAACGGCGGGTGACCGCAGGACGCGTAGCGCAGCCGGAGACTGGCATGATCCAACTCCAGTGTCAGACCGGTGAGGAAATCGTCGTCGGCAAACATGCCGCAAGCACAGAGACGATCATTGACTTGGGCCAGTTGGGCTTCCAAGTTGAGACCGCGTTCAAGGGCTTCTTGGTGAAACAAATCGGTGGCGATACTGCGCAGGATGCAGTTGACCTCGTGGCCGGATTGATCCCGCAAAGCCACGAGCGTGACGGGGCCTTGGTCGGCCGGCCGGCGCAGGGTGCGCGCCCAGAAGTGATCGCCGCCGGCGCGCTGTGAACTGGCGGAATGATGCGTTAAATGGAGGGTCAATTCGTCGTTAATTCCAATCCAGCGCGCGGCGCCGGCATTGGCGATGTGCAAGAGCTTGCGGGCTTGTTCGAGGTTGAGCTGTTGCTCCGCCAGCTTTTGGGCCAGCCCGTTGTAGAGTTGCACGACCCGGCGTCCCACTTCCAATCGTGCCATGAGTTCCGCGGGATTAAACGGTTTATGCAGGAAGTCATCCGCCCCCGCCTGCAACCCCGCGATGATATCCTGCGGATCGGACTTGGCGGTCAGCAGCAACACGTGGATGGCGGGGCGCGTGCTCAGGGCCCGCAATCGCCGGCAAATGTCCGGACCATTCAATCCGGGCATCATCCAATCCAAGACCGCGATTTGAGGCGCATCCGGCTGCTCCAAGCAATGCCAAGCCGCCAGTCCGTCGTCTGCGGTGACCACTTCGTAACCGGCCCGACTCAGCACCTCGCTAATGACGGTGCGGCCTATCCGATCATCGTCAGCAACCAGAATCTTCACATCCGAATCCTTTGAAATGGCGGTTGGGACCGGAGTCGCATGCGAGATTAGAACCGGTGAGTTCTACTTGCCGGGAGGGAATGAGCCGATTGTGGAATACGGTTCTGCGGGGGCAGGGTGGCGCGTTGAAGGTGACCATTGGTCGCGTTGTGGTGTGGCGCTAGGGCGCCCGAGGCGTCCGGCTTGGCATGGTGCCCCTGAACGATCGTGTCCAAATGCCTGGCAATCTCCCGCATGGTCAGGGCCTGGGCGTTGAGCTCTTCCGAGGCCGCGCTGGTTTCCTCGGAGATGGCGGCCACTTTTTGAGCGGCTTGGGCGCTCTGATCCGCCGCCGTGGTGATCTGATCCAGCCCTTGCACCATATCTCGGCCGCTAAGGGTGATCTTCTCAATTCGATCCCCCATGGCGGTCGCGGTTTCGACGATGGCTTCAAAATTATCGTTGATGCCTTTGGTGGCCACGGCGCCCTCGCGGATTCGGTGCGCCATGTTGTCCAACAGACTTTGGGTGTTTCTGGCCGCCTCGGCGCTGCGTTGGGCGAGGGAGCGGACCTCCTCCGCCACGACGGCGAAGCCGGTGCCGGCGGTGCCGGCGCGCGCCGCTTCCACGGCGGCGTTGAGCGCCAAAATGTTGGTCTGAAAGGCAATCTCGTCAATGGTCTTGATGATCTTGCTCACTTCCCCGCTGTCGGCCTGCATTTCGCTCATGCGCCGATTCATCTCGACAATCGCTCGCAGGGAATCGCCGCTGCGCCGCAGGTTTTCCTTCATCATCTCGGACGCCCCATCCGTCAACCCGCTGCTGGTCTTGGCGTGGTCGCGCATTTCACTGATGGTGGCGGCACTTTGCTCGGAGGCGGCCGCCTGTTCGGAGGCCGTGTCCACCAGACTGCTGCCGGCCATGCCGAGCTGCGCCGCCGCCGCCGCCGTTTGCGCCGAAGCGCCCGAAAGCTCCGCAGCGACTTGGAGGATCGGGCGGGTGATGGAACGGGTGACCAGAAAGGCGATCAGGCCAGCGATGACGATGCCGGCTAAAACCGTGGCCAGGCTATTGACCTTGCCCGCATAACTGAACTGTTGGGCGCTCTGTTCGCATTGCGCTTTCATGGTGGTGATGGCGTCCGTGGAGAAGCGGCAAACCGTGACGGCGCACACGCTGCCAAGCTTGCGTTCCGCATGACATTCCAAACAGGATTTTTCCGTCACCACCGGTTGGTAGATTTCAAGCAGGCTGTTGGTTTCCCGCACGTAGGCCTCCCGCTGTTTAAAGAGTCGCGACTTGAGTTCCGGGTCCATGGACTGCTTCAGCGCGCTCTTGAGCGACGAATATGTGATGACCCCTTTTTCGTCATACATGGAAAACTCCTTGAAGTCGGCGATTTGCTGTTGAAGTTTGGGAATTTCGGCAAAGACATCCATTTGCCCTCGCTCCAGAAACTGCAGCATGGAAAATTGGATTGCGTCGTTGACACTGACGGCCCGGTTGAATTGTTGCTGGCCGAGCAGGGTGACGTTGTCGGTTGTCAGCCGGCCCAACAGGTGTTTGGTGCTCAGCATCTGGAGCAGGCCGACGATCGCCACGACCGCGAGCACCGTGGCGCAAAAGGCGAGGGTTAACTTGTGCTGGAATTTCATGGATTGGCGGTGGGATCGGATTGGCCGCGATAATCAGTGTTGTTTTTGGGGCGCGTTTCAGACGAGGCTGAATAAGGTGTCCAGCCGCAATTCTCGCAGCAGCGCAGCGATCGCGGGCGGGGCCGAGGCAATCCGCATCTGAACATTTTCCGCGGACAATCGTTTGTAAAACAGCAGGAGCTTCCCCAGTCCGGCGCTGCCAATATAGTTGACGTCGCGAAAATCGAAAATCACCTCGGTTTTGCCGGTCAGCGACAGACCGGCGACTGCGGTTTTTAACGCCTCGGCTCCTGCGTTATCGATATCGCCGCAAACAACCAGCCGAATCTCGGTTGCTCCTGAGGCAATGCGTAGAGTCATATTATTTTAGAGTCAGTGTTCCGTTTCCGCACCGCGGGCGAATCAGACGCCCTGCTTTTTAATCGGTTTCAAAAATAAACAGTTAAGCTCTATTTGGAGGTTTTTTCAGGCTCCATTTGAATTTACAGACCCCGGATGACGGCGCCTTTAATGCCCTGTCTCCCTTGACACCTCTCCAATCGTCGCCGGACACGGCGGACATTCCGGTCATGACGTTCCCATTCAAAAAATACAAGGAGGCTGGGAGTCGCCGAAGCCACTTGATATCCGCGCCGCCCTTGGGAGACGGCATGCCAGTTTGACTGACGAAGCGGGACCAGTGGGGAAGGGCGTCTGGAGGACACGGTAGGCGTTGGGGCAGGTGCCGAAGTAGATATGCCCAAGGCTGAGCGTCCGGCGCAAAACGCGCCGCAACACCGGCGATTTAGAGCAGGACCGGCTCAACTCGTTCCATCACTGCGAGCCGGGCCAATCTAACCGGGTCGGTAGTTGGTGAACTCAGCAATTGAGCGGCGGCCCGGATAAACGTCGATTGTTCAGATGCCATCGGATTGCTCCCCCGACTCTGTATACGAACTTTTTGACCGGTTTGTGTGCCAACTGCACAACGCAACCTGCTGCGGGCGAGCAGGTAAGGAGAATGAACCAAGAAGTTAAATGAAAAGGACGCTGAGATTGAAGCAAATGATGCAAACCCTTGCCACAAAGAACTGAGGCAAATTTCATTCCCCCGAATGTATACGCTGGGCCATATGGCACTGGGCCAGTTGTTTCAAGTGTTCCAATTCGCCGCGAACCAGGGCGAGCTTTTTCGCGTGCGACCAGCCTTTGAGCTGATGTTCGCGTTGGAGGGCAGAGGAATGATCAGGATGAGGTTCAGAATAGAGGAGTTGAGGTGGACCCCACAGTGCAGTCGTTCTACTGCCGTGACCTGCGAGATGCTCTCCAAGGCGGCGCTGGAGGTCGTCCGTTGAACCCACGTAGAATTGACCGTTCCGCAGACGCAGGATATAAACACAATAATTCATCGCTCGGTCCCTCCGTCAGGCCCTTCGACAGGCTCAGGGCCATTCGACTCGGACTTTCGTGGATGGCTTGGCATGAGCGAGGTCTTGAGCTTGCGAAAGGCCGAGTCAAATGGCTCCAGAGGTAGGGCTCGAACCTACAACCACACGGTTAACAGCCGCGTGCTCTACCATTGAGCTACTCTGGAACGTAAACGGGCACGCAATTTACAAATCATCCCCCCGCCCGTCAATTTCATTCGTCAGGTTTTTTGGCAGTGTGGACAGAAAAACGTGCTGCGCGCGGCTTGTACGATCCGCCGGATGGGGGTGCGGCACTTCACGCAGGGCTGGCCTCGACGGTCATAGACCATCAGCCGTTCCGTGTAGAAATTCGTCCCGCCGCCCCCGGCGGCGCCATAGTAAAACAGGCCGTCGGACTTGCCCGGGCCAAAATTCAACGGCATGGTACTGCCACCCGCGATGGCCGCCGCCATCACGGCGCGCACCGCCCGCCAGACCCGCGCCACCTCCGGCAGCGTCAGCCGATGGGCCGCCCGCCGTGGCGACAGACCCGCCCGGAATAGCGCTTCGCTCGCGTAAATGTTGCCCACGCCCGCCACCAGCGACTGGTCCAGCAGCTTTACCTTGATCGGTTGGCGAAACCGCTTCAATTCCCGCGCCAATGCCTTGGCATCGAAAGATTCATCCCACGGTTCCGGGCCCAGCCGGTCCACCGGACTGTTGTCCAGCGTCAAGCGCCCGAAGTAACGCGGGTCCGCATAGACGAAATGGCTTGCGCCGAGATCCAGAATCACGGCGGCGTGTTTGGGCGGGGGTTCGCGTTTGGCCGCCATGAACATGCGTCCGGTCATGCCCAAATGTCCCAACAAGACGAACTCGGCCCGCGAATCCCGGGCCCGCATTTGAAAGAGCAGGTATTTGCCGCGACGCGTGACGTCGAGAAATCGCGCGCCGATCAGGTGTTTCCGGAACCGGGCCGGCGGCGTTGGTTGCAAAACCTTCGGCCGGCGAATGTCCACAGCTTGGATGGTGCGGCCGCGGAGCAGCGGCCGCAAATGGCGGACGAGAATTTCGACTTCGGGCAATTCGGGCATGGCAATATCGGCGAGGCCATTGCTCCCAAACCGGGCAGGGCAGGGGCCGCCCTTTCCCTGCCTGGTTGGGGGTCAATTCGCCGGCCCGTATGCTGCGGACTGATGATGTAGCAAGGCAAGCACTTCTTCGTCACTGGTCGGGGAAAAACGGCGGTAATACTGTCCCACCGCGTAAAAGTCCGCATCCGTGATCAGCGCAATGACCTCGTCGGCCACCCGGGTCAGCCGGTCCAGGGCGCTCGCCGAGGCCACGGGCACGGCAACGATGAGGTGCTGCGCGCCTTTGCGCCGCGCGGCCTCCACCGCCGCCTCGGCGGTGGCGCCGGTGGCCAAGCCGTCATCCACCAAAAGCACGCGGCGGCCGCGGAAGGTGGCGGCCAAATCGGAATGAAATTTCAAACGATATTGCCGCAGGCGGTCTTTTTCCTCCAGGATGACCGATTCCAATTGCGCGCCAGCCGTGGGCATCTGTGTCATTGCGTCCTGATCCAGGATCAACACGTCTTCCTCCGCGAGGGCGCCCACGGCGAATTCGCGACGCCACGGGTGACCGATTTTGCGCACGACCAGCGCGGTCAGCGGACGCTGCAGGACGGCTGCCACTGCTGCCGCGACCACCACGCCGCCGCGCGGCAAACCAGCTACCAGATCAGCGTCCACCCCCAACTCCCGAAGGCGACGACCGAGCCGCCAGCCCGCATCCTGGCGGGAATCAAACATCATACCTGATCTTTAGTCCGCATCAGGGGAAAAAGCAATTCATGCGGAATTATGCAGATGACCAACGATCTGATAAAATTGGTAGGGCGGCCACTCCTCTGCCCGCCGAACGCGGGGATAGGAACCGTCATTCCTCCTGCCGGCCGTTGTTTTAGCGAAGGCTGGTGTGCACCATTCATGGTGAACCAAAATTCAGCCTACCCGGTCACAAGGGTTCCCACCTCTTGTCCCAGCACGACGTTGCGCAGGTTATGGGGACGGAAGAAGTCGAACACGATGATGGGCATCTTGTTGTCCATGCACAGCGAAAAGGCCGTGGAATCCATGACTTCCAGCCGCTGTTGCAGGGCTTCGAGGTAGGAGATGCGCGCGAAGCGTTTGGCCTTGGGGTTTTTCTTGGGGTCGCTGTCGTAAATGCCGTCCACTTTGGTGGCTTTGAGGATCACCTCGGCGCCGATTTCATTGGCGCGCAGGGCGGCGGCGGTGTCGGTGGAGAAGTAGGGGTTGCCGGTGCCGCCGCCAAAGATGACAATGCGGTTTTTTTCGAGGTGGCGCACGGCGCGGCGGCGGATGAACGGTTCGGCCACCTGGGACATGGCGATGGCGCTTTGCACGCGTGTGGGGGCGCCTAATTTCTCCAGCGCGTCCTGCAGCGCCAAGGCATTGATGACCGTGGCCAGCATGCCCATGTAATCACCCGTGGCCCGTTCCACGCCGCGTTTGCTGCCGCTGAGACCGCGGAAGATGTTGCCGCCGCCGACCACCACCACCACCTGCACCCCCAGTTCGCGCACCTCGAAAATCTGTTCGGCCATGCTCTGCACGGCCTCGGGGTGGATGCCGTTGCCGCCGTTTTCACCTCCCAGCGCTTCGCCGCTCAGCTTGAGGAGGATCCGGGAAAATTTCGGACGCTGGGTCTTAATCATAAAAGTGAAGGCTCACAAAAAGTCATTGGTAACTTGTAACAATCCCGGGCGCTCGGGTCAAACCAATCCGAAGTCCAATCCGAAGTCCCGAAGTCCATAAAAAACTGACAACTACCGGGCCAGGTCCTAAGCTGCCGCAGTGCAGACGGGTGAAGTGGAACAAAGTTTGAAACAGGCCTTTGCCGCACACAATGCCGGACGGCACGCGGAAGCGGAGGCGCTCTGCCGCAAGCTGGTCCAAGCTGGCGTTGCGGACCCGCAACTTTTTTTTCTGCTGGGGATGATGTCGCATAAGTTGGGGCGCGAGGCCGAGGCCGTCGAATGGCTGGAACGTGCCGCCGCGCTGCAGCCCCGCGACGCCCGGATTTTCAGCGGCTTGGGCAATGTCTGGCTGAAACGCGGCGATTTTCAAAAAGCCGCCGGGCAGTTTGCACGCGCCATCGAACTGGAGCCGGGTCGGGCCAATCATCATTACAGTCTGGGCACGGCGGTTTATCGCTTGGACGATGTGGAAGGCGCTGCGGCCGCCTTTCAGCGCGCGGTGGGGCTGAATCCGCGCGACGCCGAGAGCTGGAACAATCTCGGCAAGTGCTTCAAGGAACTGAACCGGGTCAACGAATCCATCGCCGCTTATGAACGCGCGCTGGAAGTCAATCCGGATTACCTGATCGCGCGGCAAGGGCGCGCCATTTCCCTGCTTACCGCCGGCCGGCTGGCGGAAGGGTACCGCGATTACGAATCCCGCTGGCTGACGCTGCACCCGCGCCCGATCACGGCGCCGCGCTGGGAGGGACAGCCCATTCCCGGCCAAACCCTGTTCCTGCATGCCGAGCAGGGATTTGGCGATGGCATTCAAAGCGCGCGTTATCCGGCCCTCGCGCGGGAGCGGTGCGGGCGGGTGATTCTGGAATGCCGGCCGGAACTCAAATCCTTGTTTGTCCATTCCGGCGTGGCGGATGAAGTCATCGCGTTTGGCGAAGCCATTCCGTCTGTTGATTATTCTATTTCCGTCATCAGCCTGCCCGGGCTGCTGGGGTTCACCCTGAGCACCATTCCCGGCCGCACGCCCTATCTCCAAGCCCCGTGTCGGACGCCGCCGCTGCGGGCGCCGGCGGGACAGCTTAAGGTGGGGCTGATTTGGGCGGGCAGCTCAACCCACCGCGACGATGCCAATCGTTCCGTGGTGCTGGATCAGTTGGCGCCGGTGCTGGCAACGCCGGGCGTAGCGTTTTACAGCCTGCAAATGCCCGTGCCGGCACGCGACGAGGCCACGCTGGCGGCCTTTCCGGGCTTGGTGGAACTGGGGCCGTTCGCGGATTACCTCGCCACGGCTTCGACCGTGTTGGAAATGGATCTGGTGATCTCCGTAGATACCTCGGTGGCGCATCTGGCGGGCGCGCTGGGCAAGCCAGTTTGGACCTTGGTGCAATTTGCGCCGGACTGGCGCTGGTTTGCGCAGTTCGGCGACCAAACGCCGTGGTATCCCTCGATGCGGCTGTTTCGCCAGCCGCGGCGGGGCGTCTGGGCTCCTGTCATCCAGCGGGTGGCGGCGGAACTGGAGCATTTTCAGGCACTTTGGGCGCGAGGCACTCGCTGACTATGCGCGTCAAGTCCGCATAAGAATACGGCTTGGGCAGAAACCGGGCGTTGTTCCGCGCCAGGACCTCCGGGCTGACGATATCGTCGGAATACCCGCTGGTGAAAATGACGCGCAGAGTGGGCTGTTCGAGGATCATCTTTTCGGCCAAGTCCAAACCTGAGATCCCTTCGGGCATTTTCATGTCGGTCAGCAACAGATCAATTTGCGTCCGGTGTTCGGACCATACCTGCAAGGCTTCCCGTCCGGAACCAGCCTCTAGAATGTGGTAGCCGCAATCCTTCAGAAAGTCGCGCGCCATCTCCCGCAGCACCACTTCATCCTCGACCACCAGCACGGTGGCCGAACCCCGCGCGGCAGCGGCAGCGGTGAGGAAGGTCGTATCCGTGCGCGCTTCGGGCATTTCGTCGCTCGCGGGGAAAAAGAGACTGAAGGCGGTGCCCTGGCCGACTTCGCTGGCCACTTCGATCCAGCCGGCGTGCTGTTTGACAATGCCGAACACGGTGGCCAGCCCCAGGCCGGTGCCTTTGCCCGGTTCCTTGGTGGTGAAGAAAGGCTCAAAAATCCGGGCGCGCACCTTGTTGGACATGCCGCACCCCGTGTCGGTCATTTGCAGTCGAACGAAATGGCCGATGCGCGCGTCCGGATGATGTTCGAGGTAGTCGGGGCCCACCCAGCATTCTTCCACGGCAATGACCAGCGTGCCGCCGCCGGGCATGGCGTCGCGCGCGTTCACCGCCAGGTTCATTACGACCTGGTCAATCATGCCGGCATCGCCATAGATCGGGGGCGGGTTCTGCGGGCACTCAAAGCGCAGGGCAATGGTTTCGCCCAGCAGCCGGCTGAGCATTTTGGTGAGATGGCCCACCGCGTCATGAAGATTGAGCGGGCGCGGCTGCATGATGTTTTTGCGGCTGAACATGAGCAACTGCCGCGTCAAGCCCGCCGCCCGCTCCGCCGCGCCGTGAACTGCCAGCGTGGCATCCTGCACCGTCGGCGCCAGATTCGGGTCCATGAGCAGCTTGCTGGTGTGCCCTTGGATGATGGTGAGCATGTTGTTGAAATCATGCGCCACGCCCGCCGCCAACTGGCCGATGGATTCCATCTTCTGCGATTGCAGCAGTTGCTCCTCCAGATTCAGCCGCGCGGTGATGTCCTCGCCGTAGCAATGCACCACCCGGCTGGTCAGGACCGGATGGAACGACCAGGAAATCGTGCGGTCGGCGATCTTGGTTTCGAGATTGGACCGGCCGGAGCCGGATTGCAGACAGCCGGCGGCAATGTCGCTGACCTCCGGCGGCAGGACCTCGCGGGGATGGGTCCGGCCCACGGCTTGGGCCAGACGTTCGGCGGCGCCGTTGAGATACGTGATGGAGCCGTCCGCGGAAATCTCCAAGGCGGGATTGGGGTTTTCTTTGACGAATGAGGCCAGTTTCTGCATGCCCACCTCGGCGCGGCGGCGCTCCGCGGCCATGCCGATGGTGTTGGCGGCCGACAACAGGAACTGCACTTCGTCCGGGGTGAACACGCGTTTACGGGTCGTGAAGACTGCCAGCACCCCAAAAGGCAGGCCGCGCGTAGGGATGGCCGCGGTGATGCCGCCCACCACCCCGTGGGCCCCCAGCAACGGGGTCAATTTGAACTGGTTTTGCAGGGCCATGTCATCCACCACCGCCACTTCGCCGGTGATGGCGGAAAAGCCCGGCTGCGTCTGCTTGTCATCGAAGACGAAAGCTTGGCCGACCGTGCCGGGTTTCCAGCCGGTGCCGGCCAGCATCAGCAGGCGGCCGTCGGCCAGGCGCTCAAACACGGCGGAATATTCGATGGCCAGCATTTGCCCGGTCATCAGCGCGCCCTGCGTGTAGAGCGCGTCCAGATCATGAATGACCAACGCGCACTGGCCCAAGGCGGCGACAATGGTCTGCTGGTGGGCATGGTCGCGGAGTTTCCTTTCGGCGGCATCCCGTTCTCGGGCGCGTTGTTGCAACGCCGCCGCCATCTCGTCAAATTTCTCCGCCAACTGGCCCAGTTCGCCCTCCACCTGACGCAGGCCGGTCCGGGCCTGTAAATCGCCGCTGGAGATTCTTTGCACGGCTAGGTACAAGGCGCGTACCTGCCGCAAAATGAAGTGTTCGCCGCCGTACCAGGCGGCCACCAGCGCCAGCAACCCCACAAAAAAACTCGCCCAGGGCACGTTCAGGGCGTACTGTTTCAGCCACTCTGGCGCGTAATCCCAAAACCAATTCTGATTGACGATAAACGTCAGCACCAGCGCCGGCGAAATCCACAGAAACACGCTGGCGACCAATTGCATGCGCACACTGGAGAACCGTTTGATGGATTTCGGCATATTCAAACTGCCAACAATATACCCTTAAATGGCTGCGGCGGAAACATTTTCAAAATCCGCTGGGATCATGCAGATGACCAACCACCGGGCAAAACTGGTAGGGCGGGCAGTCCTCTGCCCGCCGAACGCGTGGGTTGACGAGCCAGCGGCGCGCACGGAGTGACGGGCCCTACCTGCATTGTTTGGGAGCCACACATTATCAAAATTCGCCGGGATCGTGCATCTGGAAAACAATTTAGCAGTTTATATGCGGTCGTTTTTCTGCTTTAGTCTGGCCATGGACGCCGCTTCTTTACCGCCGCTCGCCGCCGGCACCCTGTATCTGGTCGCCACGCCCATTGGCAACCTGGAGGACATCACGTTGCGCGCGTTGCGCGTGCTCCGGGAGTGCGACATGGTGGCCGCCGAGGACACCCGTCACTCGGGGCAATTGCTCAAGCATTTTGGCATCTCCAAGCCGCTGCTGAGTTATTTCCAATTCAATGAAGCCAAGCGGAGCGAGGAAATCATCGAACGGCTGCGGCGTGGCGAGAAGATCGCGCTGGTGACGGATGCCGGCAGCCCGGGCATCAGCGACCCGGGCGAACGGGTGGTGCGGGCCGCGATTGCGGCGGGCCTCCGGGTGGAGTCAGTCGCCGGGCCCTGCGCGCTGGTGGCAGCGTTGACCGCCAGCGGCCTGCCCACGGACGAATTTCATTTTGTCGGTTTCCTACCGCATAAATCCGGCCAGCGGCGGAATCGGCTCGAAGCGCTCCAGACCGTGCCCGGCACGCTGGTTTTTTACGAGTCGCCCTACCGCATCGAAAGGCTGCTGGAGGAGCTGTTGGCAGTTTACCCAGAACGCGACGTGGTGCTCGCGCGCGAACTGAGCAAGAAGTTCGAGGAATTTCTGCGCGGCAAACCCGCCGCCCTGTTGGCCACCGCCCGCACCCGGAGTCTGAAAGGCGAGTTTGTGGTCATGGTGGCCGGTGATCTTTAGGACGCAGCCCGCCTAAATAACCCGTAACCCGAAGTCCGCTGAAATAGTCTGACGAGGGAACACTCATGAATCGTCGTCGTTTTCTCAAAACTGCCATGGTGGCCGGTGCCGCGCCGTTGATCCTGCCGTCGGGCCTGTGGGCGGCGGACACCGCGCCGACGCGGCAAATCACGCTGGGCTTTATCGGCACCGGCAAACAAGGCAACGGCCTGCTGCATGGCTGCCTCCCGCGCAAGGACGTGCGCGTGCTGGCCGTCAGCGATGTGGACGCCACGCGCCGCGACCTCGCCAAACAGGCGGTGGAAATGCATTATGCGGATGACGCCAAGAGCGGCAGCTACAAGGGCTGCGACACTTATGACGATTTCCGCGATTTGCTGGCCCGCAAGGACATTGACGCCGTGGTCATTGCCACGCCGGATCACTGGCATGCGCTGATCGCCATCGCCGCCGCCAAGGCCGGCAAGGATATCTATTGCGAGAAACCCATGGCCCACACCATCCTGGAAGGGCGGGCCATGGTGAAAGCCGTGCGCAAACACAACCGGATTTTTCAAACGGGCAGCATGCAGCGCTCCATGGGCGAATTCCGGGCCGCCTGCGAACTGGTGCGCAATGGGGTGCTGGGCACCGTGCACAAAGTGGACGCCGCCGTCGGTGGCCCCCCCGTCTTTTGCGATCTGCCCGGGGAACCGACGGAGCCGGGATTAGACTGGAACTTGTGGTTGGGTCCGGCGCCGCAGCGGCCCTACAATTCGATCTTGAGTCCGCGCGGCATGCCCAAGAGCTATCCCGCTTGGCGTCATTATCGGGAATACGGCGGAGGTGGCGTGTGCGACTGGGGCGCGCACCATTTCGACATCGTCCAATGGGCTTTTGGGTACGACGACAGCGGCCCGGTGGAATTCTTCCCGGCCGAAACGCCCAATGCGGAATCCTCCGTGCGCTGGCGTTATCCCAACGGCGTGGAAGTGACGCATCAGAAGGGCAACGGCATCACGTTTTACGGTGACCAAGGCGAACTTTATGTCAACCGCGGCAAGTTCAAGCTCTGGCTGGGCGGTCAGGTGAAAGCCGAGGAAATGGACGACTACTCACCGCTGCTGAAGGAGTTGCTGCCGCCCCATGCCGTGCGGCTTTACCATAGCACCAACCAGATTAGCGACTGGGTGAAATGCATGGGCACGCGCAAACTGCCCATTTGCGATGTGGAAATCGGCCAGCGCTCGGCCACCGTCTGCAATCTCGTCAACCTGGTCTATTTCAGCGGCAAAGGACTCAAGTGGAATCCGAAGCGGGAATACTTTGTCGGCGGCACCGGCGACCCCGCCTGGCTCACGCGGGAATATCGCGCGCCGTGGAAACTGGATCACGGCGGAATCTTCTCCCTGTAGGAGAGGGTTCGGTAATTTACTTTGGAACTTCGTGTCGGGTTTGAGTTGAATGGCGTTCGCGGTCAAAAAAACATTTTGAATTCCGTCGCGCCCGGCGTCACAGTGGGCCGATGAAACACACGGTTTTCTTGGCTGGCTGGCTGGCGGCGGGCATCGTCGCGGCGGCGGATTCCAGAGCGATCTACCACGCTGGCTGGACCGATTTGAACAAGGACGGCCGGAAGAACTGTTACGAAGACCCCGCCCAGCCGGTTGAGAAACGCATCGCCGATTTGCTCCGGCGCATGACGCTCGACGAGAAAATCGGCCAGCTCTGGCAGGTGGATTTGCCCCATAGCCTTGACCCGCAAGCCATCACCCGCCTGCGCCGGGGCGAAGTGGGCTCATACTTGGGCAGCGACGCCACGGTCGAAACGCCAGTGGTGCGCAATCAGCTTCAGCATATCGCGGTGGAACAAAGTCGGCTGGGCATCCCGGCCATCTTTGGGCACGACGTGATACATGGTTTCCGGACGTGTTTTCCGATTCCGCTGGGCCAGGCCTGCGCTTGGGAGCCCGCCTTGTTCGAGCGCACCAGCGCCATTGCCGCGCGGGAAGCGGCCGCGGCGGGCATAGACTGGACGTTTGCGCCGATGGTGGATCTGGCGCGTGATCCGCGCTGGGGCCGCATTGCGGAAGGGTTTGGGGAGGATCCGCACCTGGGGGCGCTCGACGCGGCGGCCTGCGTGCGGGGATTTCAGGGTGCGAATGCCGCCGCGCCCGGCCGGGTAGCCGCGTGCCTGAAACATTACGTGGGCTATGGCGCCGCCGAGGGCGGGCGGGACTACAACACCACCGAAATCTCTGATTTCACGCTCTGGAATTTTTATCTGCCGCAATTCAAGGCCGGCCTGGATGCGGGGGCGCTGACGGTGATGAGCGCGTTTAACCTGCTTTCGGGCATGCCCGCCAGCGCCAACCGCCACACGCTCAC
>Ga0316217_10000470_pt1 | contig 57610 bp, 47 predicted proteins | sample 1anoAmetaG_FD_203633 | JGI IMG/M metagenome (GOLD analysis project Ga0316217, IMG submission 203633) | Freshwater microbial communities from Trout Bog Lake, Wisconsin, USA - 1anoA | ecosystem: Environmental > Aquatic > Freshwater > Lake > Hypolimnion/Profundal zone | place: USA: Wisconsin...
AAGACCTTCCACACTTTCTCTGGCCATCGTTTCCGCTCCTTTGGTTTGTCCGCAAAACTCACCATACGGGAACGGTGGCCACCTGTCTGCCTAACCGGCTGCTACACCACTACCTGGGACTCTACCCGGGAGTGAAGAGATCTGGTTCATGATCGTGGCCGTTGTCAGTTCCGGCGATTGGTACATGAGCACTTCGGTGCCCTGGATGTTCCGGGTCAAGGCCAGTTTGCCGCATTGGGCCAGCTGCATGGCCGTCCATGGGGCCATCTCCCCGAACGGAGGATTCTTCCTGAGAACGGCCATGGCCATTGCGCCGCGCGTCTTCAAGAAACGATCATGAGTGGTGAGAAGGTGCTTCTCCGCCAGCCCCAGCACGAAGGTGGAGAACACGATCATTCCGAGTCCGAGGGCCAGGCAGTACCAGAACGTGAGCCGGAACCTCAGGCTCCGAACCGGGTTCCTCATGTGGGCTCGACCATCGTGTACCCGGTTCCCCGGACCGTGTGGATGAGCTTCTGGGCCCTGCCCTGGTCCACCTTCTTGCGCAGGTAATTGACGTAGACCTCGACCAGGTTGGAGCCGCCGTCGTAGGCCGTGTTCGATGGCCACACATGGTCCATGATCATGTTGCGGGTGAGGACCATCCCCTTCCGCCGCATGAGGTATTCGAGGATCCCGAATTCCTTGTGGGTGAGTTCAATGGGATCGCCCCCACGGTGCACCTGGCGTTTGTTCACCTGCAGTACCAGGTCCGCGACGGTGAGCGTTTCGCACGGCTCGGCCGCCGGACGCCGGGTGACGGCCCGGAGCCTGGCAAGCAGTTCCTTGAACTCAAAAGGCTTGGGCATGTAGTCGTCGGCGCCGAAATCCAGTCCGGTCACCCGGTCGTCCACGCTGCTGCGCGCCGTCAGCATCAGCACCGGGAGGGTGCTGTGCGCCTTGCGGAGCCGCCGCAGCACCTCGAATCCATCCAGGCCGGGCAGCATCCCATCCAGGATCAGCGCGTCGAACACGCCCGTCAGGGCCATGTCCAGCCCGGATGCCCCGTCGCCGACCCATTCTGCGACGTAACCGTTCTCCTTGAGACCCTTCTCAAGGCTTTGGGCCAACCTGGCGTTGTCTTCAATGATGAGGATTTTCATGGCAACCCATCCTCGAGGTTGGAACCGCACCCGGCCAAAGAACCAAGCCAAAAAATAAATCGGGCATAAATCGGGGATCTGGAAATGGCTGACTGGATGTTATGCCATGGATTTCGGGGAAGGACAAGACAGTAGAAATACATTTTTTTTCCCACCCTGGAATCGCCATCTCGACCCGACCTGATCGGGTCGGTGCTGACCGACTGAAAACTCCAGGAAGAATATGGCTTTGGTCTGCACCTGAGCCGGAATGCTGAAGTGCCATCTGCTTTGGCCATTTTTTCCTGTGTTAGGGCAAATGCGGTGCCTGCAAATATTGCCTGACAAATTCGGGCGAACGACCGAAACTGTAAATCAGACAAGAATATCCCTAAATATTTCTGGCAAGCCAGCCCGTTTCGACCGGAGTCATCCCATGCGACGCTCAAACCTGCTATTGGCGGTCACCTTCCTGATCCTTGGATGCAACAGGAAGGAGGCACCAGTTCCGCCCGCTGCCGCGATTCCCCCGCCCCAGGCCATGGCGGTGCCGGAAGTGAACCCCAACCTGCAGGGCATCGTTCAGGAGACCATTCCCGCCCCGCCCTACACCTACCTGCGCATCAAGACCGCGGCCGGCGAGGTGTGGGCCGGTGTGCCCGCCACCACCCAGGCCAAGGGTGCCCTGGTGACGGTGGTGAACCCGATCATGATGGAGAACTTCGAAAGCCCCTCTTTGCACCGGACCTTCGCCCAGCTGTACCTTGGCACGCTCGCGGGCGCCGCGCCCGTCTCGCCCGCATCCTTCGCGCCGGGCGGCGCCGCCCCGGCCGCGCCCGTGGCCGCGGATGAGAAGGTGGCCAAGGCCGCAGGCGCCGATGCCTGCACCATCGCCGAGCTCTACGCCCGCAAGCAGGCGCTGCACGATCAGCCGGTCACCGTGCGCGGCAAGATCGTCAAATACAACGAGGGCATCCTCGGCAAGACCTGGATCCACCTCCGGGATGGCAGTGGGCAGGGCGCCGAGAATGACATCACCGTGACCACGCGGGACCGCGCCGCACTGGGCGAGGTCGTCACGGCCAGGGGCGTGCTGAGGCTCAACAAGGACTTCGGATCGGGTTACGCCTTCGCGGCCATCGTCGAGGACGCCAAAGTCACCAAATAGGCCTTCGGCCGGACCTGGCTGACTGGCCGGGGTCAGAGGCCGTCGCGGCTCCGCTCATAGGCGGCCACATGCACATAGGCCGTCTTCAGCATCCGCGCCGGCCCGCCCCGCCGCAGCAGGTCCCCCAGCACATGCTCGGCCTCGGTCGGGCCGCCCCTTTCCATGTCCCGCAGCATCGACGCCTTCAGCGGCGACCCCTGGGCGGTCACCAGCGCGCGCACCTGCTGGAGGGCCGGTTCCCGCGGGGCGAAGCCCTGGGCGGCGGCGATGGCGGCGCATTCCGCCTGCAGGGCCAGCGCCAGCTCGGCGCCTCCGGCCGCGACGATCTCGCCGATGGCGGCGCGCATCAGGCAGGTGATTCCGGCGGCGGTGGCGATGAACACCCACTTCTCCCACATGTCCTGGAGGATGGTGGCGCTGCGGCGGGTGTCGCAGCGCAGGCCGGACAGCTCGGCGGCGATGGCTTCCGAGCGGGCCGAGGCGCTCCCGTCCTGCTCCCCGAACACCAGCAGGTGCAGATCGTTCAGGTGGCGGATCCGGCCGTCCTCCGCGAGGGTGCTGGAGATGGCGCAGTAGCCGCCCAGGACGGCTTCCGGGCCGAATCGTTCGGCCAGGCGGTCCATATGGCGCATGCCGTTGAGCAGGGGAAGGATGGCGGTGCCCGGGCCGACCGCAGGGGCGAACGAGCGGATTGCGTCCTCGAGGTCGAAGGCCTTGCAGCTCAGCAGGATCAGATCGAAGGGCCGGTCCAGGGCCTCGGCCAGGACGGTCGGCGGGGCAGGGTGGTGGTAGTCGCCGGCGCCGCTGGTGAGGACCAAGCCGGATTCCTTCAGCTTGGCCGCCCGTCCGGGACGGACCAGGAAGGTGACGTCCCGGCCGGCCTCGAGCATCCGCCCGCCGAAATAACCTCCAATGGCACCTGCACCTACGACGAGGGTCCGCATCTTCGCCTCCTTTGCAGGGAACAGGGTGGCACCGTTCCGGGGGATCCGGAACCCGCCTGGACGCGCGTCCATGAATTTTAGCGAGCGAGCGGCATCTAATGGGAACGGTGCCCCATGCCTCGCCTGCTCTTCACGTCCAACCTCCAGCGCCACGTGGCCTGCCCCCCCTGCGCGGTGCCCGGGGGCACGGTCCGGGAGGCCCTGGAGGGCGCGTTCAGCCTCTACCCCGGCCTCCGGGGCTACGTGGTGGACGAGCACGGCGCCCTCCGCCCGCACATGGTGGTGTTCGTGAACGGCCAGTCGGTGCCGGACCGCAAGGGCCTGGGCGATCCGGTCGGGGAGGCCGACGAGGTGGTGGTGATGCAGGCCCTATCGGGAGGCTGAGATGTCCGGACTGCTGCTGGTTTCCACCCGCAAGGGGCTGTTCCACGTCCGCCGGGATCCGGGCGGGGCGTGGGCGATCGGGAAGGTCTCGTTCCTGGGCGACAACGTCAGCCTGACCCTGGCGGACGCCCGGGACGGGCACTGGTACGCGGCCCTGGACCACGGCCACTTCGGCGCCAAGCTGCACCGCTCCTCCGACCAGGGCGACCACTGGGAGGAGGTGGCCGCCCCGGCCTATCCGGAGCCCCCGGAGGGCCACGTGGAGAAGGACTCCATGGGCCGGATCCTGGAATGGCGGCTGCAGCGGATCTGGTGCCTGGAGGCCGGCCACGCCAGCCAGGACGGGGTGCTCTGGGCGGGGACGATCCCGGGCGGGCTGTTCCGCAGCGCCGACCGGGGCGCCAGCTGGACCCTGGCGCGCGGCCTCTGGGACCATCCCGGGCGGCTGGACTGGGTCGGGGGCGGCGCGGACTTCCCGGGGATCCATTCCATCTGCGTGGATCCCCGGAATGCCGACCGGGTCTCGGTGGCGGTCTCCTGCGGGGGCGTGTGGTCCTCCCAGGACGGCGGCATCACCTGGGACTGCACGGGCCTGGGCATGCGCGCCCCGTACATGCCCCCGGAGCGGCAACTGGATCCGACCGTCCAGGACCCGCACCGGATGGTCCAGAGCCCCTCGGACCCGGACCACTGCTGGATCCAGCACCACAGCGCGATGTACCGGTCCACCGACGGCGGCCGGAACTGGCGGGAGCTCGAAAATGTCCCGGTGTCGGTGTTCGGGTTCCCGGTGGCGGTGCATCCGGCGGATCCCCTCACCGCCTGGTTCGTGCCGGGGGACAAGGACGAACGGCGCATCCCCCTGGATGGCCGGGTGGTGGTGGTGCGCACCCGGGACGGCGGGCGCAGCTTCGAGACCCTGCGCCAGGGCCTGCCGCAGGTGCACGCCTACGACCTGGTGTACCGCCACGCCCTGGCCGTGGACGGCAGCGGGGCGCGGCTGGCGTTCGGGTCCACCACGGGGCATCTCTGGGTGACCGAGGACGGCGGGGACCACTGGACGACGGTGGCCGGGCACCTGCCGCCGGTGTATGCGGTGGCCTTCGCGGACTGAGCGGCCGTCCGGTTTCAGCGGGGCTTCTGGTCCGGCAGGCCGGCCCCATCCGTCAACAGCCTCCGCAGGCTCTCGCCGATGTAGAAATTCCAGCCGGCCTGGCACATCTCGTAGCATTCTACGTGCGGGGCCAGGCCGGCATGGGTCATGCCGATCCGGGTCCTCCCGGCGCGCCTGGACGCATCCCAGATGATTCGGGTTCCGGTCCATTCATGCTGGTTCTTCTGCCAGGGCAGGCAGCAGTCGACCACCCGCCAGACGATCCTCGCGTCCGGCACGATCTCGGCGACTTCGAAATCGACGAAGGTGTCGCCGAAGCGGACCGTGAAGGCGTCGCCCGGCTTCCGGGAATGCCCCGTGAAGCCCTTGGTCCACCAGTCCGAAACGGCATTGATGCGGGCGAACGCCTCGCTGGCGGAAAGATCCGTCTCTACGCTGTTGGCGTAATCCGCCTTCCCGAACTGGCCAGGGAAGATGTCCAGGAAGTGGTTCCAGCCCCTCTCGTGCGACCTTCCGCCGTCCGTGTCCGGAAGGCCGGAATGGACGAGGGTCATGAGCGTGGCCCCGCCCTGCTCCCGGAACGTCAGGGTGACTATGGACTCCAGCCCCTGGGTGTTGGGTGACATCCAGGTGTGCTGGAGTCGAGCCGGGCGCTCGGCATGGGTGAACCGGCCGTAATGGGCCGTCCCCTGGAAGGTCCAGAAGAAGAGCCCGTCCTCTTTCGGATCCAGGATGTACTTGTCGGCGATATGCCAGGGATTGCCGGGGATCTCCGGGTTCAGCCAGGCATCGTAGACTACGTCCGGAGGGGCCGGGATGGTGCGCTCAACCTTGAATTCGAGGGTCTTCGTGGGGGTGCTCATCACCTCTCCTCCTTATTAAGGTTCCTGTCCTTGAAATACTGCTCGAACTGGTCGAGCCGCTCGTTCCAGAACCGCTCGTATTCGTGGACCCAACCCGCGACCTGCCGGAGCGGCTCCCCTCGCAATGAAATGAATACCTCGCGCCCGCGCCGTTCGCGCACGATCAGTCCGGCCCTCTCCAGGAGCTTGAGGTGCTTGGTCACCGCATTCAGGGCGGTGTCGAACTCTTTTGCGATATCGGTGAACCGGGCCGGGCCGGCGGCGAGCTGGGCGATGATGGCTCTGCGGGTGGGATGCGAGAGGGCCGTGAGGACATCCGTGAGTTCTTCCACGGCAACATTATACCTTAGGGTGTAATGTTGCGCAAGGAAACTTGGAAAACTTTCTCGAGGGTGCGGGAAACGGAATGGGGCCAGACTTGGAGCATCCAGCCCCCATCGATCCGACGTGCGCAAAGCCCCGTCCGATAGCTTCCGGAGTCCCCATGCCGCCCGGGCCAGCCACCAGCCTCCTCAGATCCCTGCGGGTCCGCAGGCGGGGGGATTGGCTGCCCTGGCTTCTGCTCATCGCCGGCCTCGGGCTGACCGGGCTGGCCTGGGCCGAGGCACGGGCCGAGACCCGGGCCCGGCACCAGGCCTATTTCGAGTTCCGGGTGCGGGACGCCCAGACCCGCCTGGAACAGCGGCTGCTGACCTACGAGCAGGTGCTCCGGGACGCCCGGGGGCTGCTCGAGAACACCCGGGTCGACCGGGCGGCCTTCCGCGGGTTCGCCCGGGCCATGGAACTGGGGCGGAACTACCCGGGCATCCAGGGGGTGGGCTTCACCCTGATGGTGCCTGGGGCGGAGCGGGCCAGGCGCCAGGCGGCCCTGCGCCGGGACGGGGTTCCCGGCTTCCGCATCTGGCCCGAGGGAACGCGGGCGTTCTGCACGCCGCTGGTCTACCTGGAGCCCGCCGAGGGCCCCAATCTGCGGGCCCTGGGCTACGACACCAGCTCGGAGGCGGTGCGCTGGGAAGATATGCGGAAGGCCTGGGAACTGGACGAAGTGACCATCTCCGGCAAGCTGCAGCTGGTCCAGGAGGATCCCGGCGACCCCCAGTCCGGCTTCATCATGTTCCTGCCGCTGTTCAAGCTGGGGCCGGATGATCCGGGCCTCCCCCACGCCACCTTGGCGGAGCGCCGGTCCGGCATCCGGGGCTGGGTCAACGCGCCCTTCCGGATTCCGGACCTGATGGCCGGGGTCCTGGGCGAGCAGGGCGGAGACCTGGCCTTCGAAATCTACGACGGCCCCCGAACCGGACCCGACACCCTCATGTTCCGGAGCGGGGCCTGGCCGTCCGGGCCGATCCGGTTCCAGGCCCAGGGGGCCATGGAGGCCGGTCACCACGCCTGGAGCCTCCGGGTCCGCGCGCGGCCCGGTTTCGAGGCGCGGCTGGATCCGGGCCGGTCTGGCATGGTCCTCCTGGCCGGCGTACTGGCGAGCGCGCTGCTGTCCGTGCTCGTGGGCTTCCTGGTCCGCCGCCAATCCCGCGCCTTCCGGCTGGCGGAAGTCCGGGAGTCCCGTTTCAAGGCGGTCATGGGCCAGGCGAACGACAGCATCCTGATCCTGGACCCGGCCGGCGCGATCCTGGAGGCCAACACCCGGGCGTCCATCCATTTCGGCTACACCCACCAGGAACTGCGGGCCATGAATGTGCGCGACCTGCACGACCCCCGGGATGCCGAGGCGGTCCGGGACCGCATGGCCTGCACCCTGGCCGTCGGCTCCGGGCGGTTCGAGACGGTGCATGTGCGCGGGGACGGCTCGCGGGTGGACGCCGAGGTCAGCGCCAGCCTGGTCGACTACCACCCCGGCCGAGGCATCCTCTGCATCATCCACGACGTCTCCGAGGCCAAGGCCCTGCGCGAGGAGCTGGTCCAGGTCAGCCGCCAGCAGCGGGCGATCCTGGACAACGCCGGGATCGGCATCACCTTCGTCCGGGAGCGCCGGCAGGTCTGGTGCAACCGCCGGATGGGGGAGATCTTCGGCTATTCCCTCAAGGAGATGGCCGGGCAGGGGACCCGGATGTTCTATGGCGACGACGCGGCCTACGAGAATACCGGCCGCGAGGCCTACCGGGGCATCGCCGGGGGCGCGGTGTTCGCAACCGAACTGCAGATGCGCCGCCGGGATGGATCCAGCTTCTGGGCGAAGGTGCAGGGCAGCGCCGTCTCGCCCGGGGATCCCGGCGCGGGCAGCATCTGGACCATCGAGAACATCTCCGAGCGGGTCCGGGCGGAGGAGGAGCTGCGCCTGCGCCAGGCCCAGCTGGAGGAGCTCAACCGGTCCCTGGCCGACCGGGTTGCCCAGAGCGTGGCCGAGCTCCGGGAGAAGGATCAGATGCTGATCACCCAGAGCCGGCAGGCCGCGATGGGCGAGATGATCGGCAATATCGCCCACCAGTGGCGGCAGCCCCTCACCGCGCTGAGCATGCTGCTGATCAACCTGGGCGACGCCGAGCGCATGGATGGGCTGGACCCGGCGGAATTCCACCGGGCGCTGGTGGGCGCGGATCGGCTGATCCAGCAGATGTCTTCCACCATCAATGATTTCAGGAACTTCTTCAAACCCGACAAGGAGCCGGGGGCGTTCGCCGCCCGGGACCAGGTGGAGGCCGCGGTGGCCCTGGTGGCCGCCGGCTTCGACGCCGCCGGCATTGCCCTGACCGTGGAGGCGCCCGGGGAGCTCCGGCTGTACGGGTTCCCCAACGAATACGCCCAGGTGCTCCTCAACCTGATGGGCAACGCCAAGCAGGCCGTCCAGGCCTCCGGGGCGGCCCCCGGCCGGGTCGGGATCAGCCTGGAGGCGCGGGAGGGCATGGGCCACCTGACCGTGCGCGACAATGGCGGCGGCATCAACCCGGAGATCCTGGAGAAGATCTTCGAACCGTACTTCTCCACCCGCGACACCGGCACCGGCCTGGGCCTCTACATGTCCCGGCAGATCATCGAGAGGAGCATGGGCGGCCGGATCACCGCCCGCAATATCGAGGGCGGCGCGGAGTTCTTGGTATCGGTGCCTTTGGCTTAGGCCACCCAGCGCTCGGTCCGGACTTCGCCGTCCACGCCGATCACGATCGCCTTGATGGGCACCTTCCGGCTGGCCTTCTCCGCCGCCATCTGCGCCAGGCGCAGCAGGCCGCCGCAGCAGGGGACTTCCATGATCATGACGCTGATGGTGTTGACCTCGGCGCTGTCGATCAGGGCGGTGAGCTTGGCCAGGTACGATTCCTGGTTGCCGTCCAGCTTCGGGCAGGCGATGGCCAGCTTCTTGCCCGGCAGCCACTTCTGGTTGAAGTCGGCCATGGCGAAGGCGGCGCAGTCGGCGGCCAGCAGCAGGTCGGCCTTCTGGAACACCGGGTTCATGGGCGAGATCAGGTGCAGCTGCACCGGCCACTGGGCCAGCTGGCTGACCAGGCCCTCGGCGGGGGCCGGGGCGGCGCCGCGGTCGAGGCTGCGGGGGGCGGAACCGGGGCATTGATGCATGGGCTGCTCCTTGTAGTCGGGCACGGGAATGGCGCGTTCGGCGAGATAGGCTTCGGCTTCCCGCAGGTAGGCGGTCTGGGCATGGTGGTGCAGGTGCTTGAGGTGGGCCTTGAGGGTATTGGTGCCCATGGGGAGGATGTTGTCGAGGGTGGCGCGCTCGCTGTAGGGGGCCGCTTCCCGGGTCTCCACCAGGATCGCCCCCTGGGGGCATTCGCCCACGCAGGCGCCCAGGCCGTCGCAGGTGATCTCGCTGACCAGGCGGGCCTTGCCGTCGATGATCTGGAGGGCGCCCTCAGGGCAGCCCTCGGCGCAAAGGCCGCAGCCGTCGCAGAGCTCCTCGTCGATGCGGATGATCTGGCGTTCCATGGCGTTCTCCCAGGCACCAGGATGCCCCATCCGGTCCGGGCCCGCCTTGATGGGAATCAAGAAAACCGGGCTTTTCACATGAATTCGAGGCCACGGCCCGGATCTGCGGCCGCTATGACATTCGACACATTTATGTCGAAATCCTTGAGAGCGGCGCTCCGGCTGGATAGAATTACCCCCAGGGAAGATCCAGGACGATTCAGCACCCTGTCCGCAATCGCTTCCTTCGGGCCGCCAAAGGCCAAATCCGCATCCAGCTCCAAGGGGGATAACCCATGTTGACATTCGAAGAATACGCCAAGGCCTGGTCGCCCCGGGAGGACTACCTGCGCCGTGAACTCGGGACCACGCGAACGGGCCGGGCGTTCTGGGACCTGGCCTACAAGCACTACGTCCGGCTTGAGGGCTACGCGACCGTGAAACTGACCGGGTTCCAGTCGGAGAAGGCCACCCAGCACTGATTTGAAGGCGCCCATCCCCGGATGGGCTAGCGGTCAAGCGCGGCCGCAACCGTTTCCCGCGTCCCTCCAAGTCTCAGAATGGAACGGATCAGCAGGTCCACGGTGACACTCGGATCGGCAGCTTCCATTTTTGCCACGCGCGATTGGCTGGAATGCAGCCGTCGGGCCACCACGACCTGGGACAGTTCCTGGTCAAGCCTTTGCTTCCGGAAGGTCGCGGCCAGGTCGGTTTTGATATTGATGAACACTTCGTCCTCAAAGGAAAGATTGAGGAGCGCCTTCGGCGTTCCGACCACCCAGCCGCTGGCTTCCAGCTTCGCCTGTTTCGTCTTATCCATGTTGTTTTCCTATTCAATGGCATTCAGGTACATCGCCAGCCTGGCGATACACGCGTCAAGGACGGGCTTGGGGGTCTTTCGATCCTTTTTGGTGAACACTTCCAGGATCACGATGGCGTCGGGTTCGATCCTGTAGATGGTTCGCCAGATCTTCTCCTTGTCGGTGATCCTGAGTTCGTGGCAGCGGCTTCCGATCGTTGGCATGGGCCGGGAGTGGGGCAGGTCCAGAGACGTGCCTTGTTGAAGTTGTCGAAGCAAAGAGCCCGCCTCCCTGCGTGCCCCTTGGGAGAAGGGGGGCGTGCTGATGCTCTCCCTGAGCCAGACGACGCATTTGTCCTCTGGGCCGACCCCTCTAGAATATGTCGAATCTGGCATAGAGTCAAGGCCCCCGGCCCGAGCAAGGATCCGTCCCGATCGGATTCATCCAGGAAGTGAAACCACGGTCCACCCGGTTCCGGGGCGGTCCTGATCCGTGACCCTATCTGGGTAAGATGGACCCCGGAGACCTACGCATGGCCAAGAAGACCACGGACCAGCCCGAAATCATCTATTCCATGATGCGGGTGAGCAAGTTCTACAACAACAAGCCCGTCATCAAGGACATCTCGCTGTCCTACTTCTACGGCGCCAAGATCGGCGTCCTGGGCCTGAACGGCTCGGGCAAGTCCACGGTCCTGCGGATCATGGCCGGCGAGGATCATGACTTCAACGGCGAGGCCGTCCTGTCCAAGGGCTACACCACCGGCCTGCTGGAGCAGGAGCCGAAACTCGACGACAGCAAGACCGTGCGCGAGATCGTGGAGGAGGGCGCGGCCGCCAAGGTGGCCCTGCTCAAGGAATACAACGAGATCGGGGACAAGTTCGGGGATCCGGACGCGGACATGGACGCCCTCCTGGCCCGCCAGGGCGAGCTCCAGGACCAGATCGACGCCCAGGACCTCTGGGACCTGGACGCCCAGCTGGAGCAGGCCATGGATGCCCTGCGCTGCCCGGACCCGGACACCTCCATCGCGGTCCTCTCCGGCGGCGAGCGCCGGCGGGTGGCGCTGTGCCGGCTGCTGATCCAGAAGCCCGACATCCTGCTGCTGGACGAGCCCACCAACCACCTGGACGCGGAATCCGTGGCCTGGCTGGAACTGCACCTGCAGCGCTACGAGGGCACGGTCATCGCCATCACCCACGACCGCTACTTCCTCGACCACGTGGCCGAATGGATCCTGGAACTGGACCGCGGCGAAGGCATCCCCTGGAAGGGCAACTACTCCAGCTGGCTGGAGCAGAAGCGGAACCGGCTGGCCCAGGAGGAGAAGTCCGACAAGGCCCGGCAGAAGACCCTCGAGCGCGAGCTGGAGTGGATCCGCATGTCCCCCAAGGGCCAGCACGCCAAGAGCAAGGCCCGCATCTCGAGCTTCGAGAGCCTGCTGGAGCAGGAGACCGCCCAGCGCGAGGCGGCCCTGGAGATCTTCATCCCCGCCGGCCCCCGGCTCGGCGACGTGGTGGCCGAGCTCACCGGCGTCACCAAGGCCTACGGCGACAAGATGCTGTTCGAGAACCTGGCGTTCGCCATCCCGCGGGGCGGCATCCTGGGGGTCATCGGCGCCAACGGCGCCGGCAAGACCACCCTGTTCCGCCTGCTTTCGGGCCAGGAGACCCCCGACGCCGGGACCATCCGCATCGGCGACACGGTCAAGATGGCGGTGGTCGACCAGCTGCGCTCCGGCCTCGACCCCGAGAAGACGGTCTACGAGGCCATCACCGGCGGCTCGGACATGATCGAACTGGGCGGCAAGCTGGTCAACGGCCGGGCCTGGATGTCCAAGTTCGGCTTCTCCGGCGAGTCCCAGCAGAAGAAGGTGCGCGAACTCTCCGGCGGCCAGCAGAACCGCCTCAACCTGGCCCTCACCCTCAAGAGCGGCGCCAACGTCCTGTTCTTCGACGAACCCACCAACGACCTGGACGTCAACACCATGCGCGCCCTCGAGGAGGCGATCGAGGCCTTCGCCGGTTCGGCCGTGATCATCAGCCACGACCGCTGGTTCCTGGATCGCCTGGCCACCCACATCCTGGCCTTCGAGGGCGACAGCCGGGTTGAATTCTTCGACGGAAATTATTCCCAATATGAGGCTTACCGGCGCGAGCAACTGGGCCTGGACAGCGGCCCGCACCGCATCCACTACCGCAAGCTCACCCGCTAGGATTCCGCGATGTGCGGCCGCTACGCCCTCAGTTCCCCGGTCGAGGCCCTGGCGGCCCAGTTCGAGGCCGAGGCCCGGATCCTGCTCCAGCCCCGCTACAACATCGCCCCCACCACCCCGGTGCCGGTGGTGCGCAACGGCGGCGCCGGGCGGATCCTGGTGTTCCACCTGTGGGGGCTGGTGCCGTCCTGGTCCAAGGATCCGGCCATGGGCGCCCGGCTGGCCAACGCCCGGGGCGAGACGGTCGCGGACAAGCCCTCCTTCCGCGCGCCGTTCCGGCGCAACCGCTGCATCATCCCGGCCGACGCCTTCTACGAGTGGCAGGCCGGGACCCCCAAGCGGCCGCACGGCATCCGCGCCGCCCAGGGCGGCCTGCTGGCCTTCGCCGGGCTCTGGGACCGCTGGCAGGGCCCGGAAGGCGAGCTGGACACCTGCACGATCATCACCACCGCCGCCAACGCCGCCATGGCCCCGATCCATGACCGCATGCCGGTGCTCCTGGCCCCGGCCGACTACGCCGCCTGGCTGGATCCCGGCACCCGCCGGGAGGACCTTTTGGCCCTGCTCCGGCCCAGTCCGGAAGCCTGGCTGGAGATCCATCCGGTGGGCCCGCGGGTCGGCAACGTGCGCAACGACGACCCCGCCCTGATGGAGCCCCTGGATGCATAGGGAATGGCTGTTCATCGCCGCCATCGCCGCGTCCCTGGCGATCCTGCATGAGCTGCGCCGGGTGTTCTGGCTGTTCTCCCTGCTGGTGCTGCCGGGCACCTTCGCCCACGAGACCTGCCACTACCTCTCGGGCATCCTGCTCAGGGGCGGCCCGGTGAGCTTCAACCTGATGCCCCGGCGGGAAGGGCACGGCTGGGTCATGGGCAGCGTGGTCTTCAACCGGCTGCGCTGGTACAACTGCTTTTTCATCGGCCTGGCGCCGCTCACGCTCCTGCCCGCGGCCTACGGTCTGGCGTTGTGGCGGCTCAAGGGCGCCCTGGTGTTCGGCTGGCCGGAGGCGCTGGCGGTATTCCTGATCGCCAACCTGATCTACGCCTCGGTGCCGTCCTGGCAGGACGTGCGCATCGCCGCCCGGTCACCGATCGGCTGGCTGCTCCTGGCGGGGGGGATCTGGTTCGGCTGGCAGCACCATCAGGGCTCACCCGCAAAGGGCCCCGCGCCATCGAGGCCGATGCATGATACAAGTGTTACCCAAAAGCCGGGGTAATCATGCAAGTCGACAACCTTCTTCGGAACGCCGAGGAACGGGCCAGAGCCAAGGATTTCCATGGCGCGCTCAGGTTCCTGGAGCAGGCGCTGGCCCTGGACCCCTGGTGCGGGGCCGCGCTGCTGGGCATGGCCGAGGCCTACCGGGGCCTGCAGGATGACGACAACTGCCTGAAGGCCTGGGAACGCTACCTGGACGAACATCCCGCGGACGCCCGGGTCCTGACCCGGGTCGGCGATCTGCACCGGCGCCGGGGCATGATCGGCATGGCCCTGGAATACTATCTGGATGCCCTGCGGGTGGAGCCCGACAACCGGCACGCCCGGGCCACCCTGGGCGACCTGCATTTCCGGGAGCAGCGCTTCCGCGAGGCCCTGGCCTATTACATGCCCCTGCTCGAGCTGGAGTCGGGGCGGGTGGAGATCTGGATCCAAGCCGGCAACTGCAACCGCCGCCTCGCGGACTACCGTGAGGCCGAAACCTGTTTCCGCCACGCCGTCAACCTGGCGCCGCTCAACCCGTTCGCCCTGTTCGGGCTGGCCGATGCCCTGCGGGGCCAGGGCCGGCACGAGGCGGCGGCGCCCTGCTGGCTGCAGGTGCTGGAGATCACCCCCAACAACCAGGCCGCCCTGTCGCGCACCGGCGACTGCTTCCTGCGCCTGGGCCGGCTCCCGGAGGCGGAACAGATGTATCGGCGCACGCTGGCCCTGGGCGAGGACCGGGCGGCCCGGGAGGGCCTGGCCCGGATCCGGCGCAACCTCCACAGCCCGGAGATCGCCGGCAAGGCCTGAGCCGGACGGGCGCGGAACCTCCGTGGCCCAGGCTCCACCCACCTCGGAGGGAGGCCGCGCTGCCGATGGCCTCCGGAAGGAGGGCCCATGCGAGCGGCCGCGTTCATCCCCAGCCTGGCGGTCGCCCTGTACGCCCTGTCGCCGCTTCGGGCGGTGACCGTCACCTTCGGCAATGGCTTCACCTTCATCGGCTCGGACCGGACCACCCGGGTGCTCACCGCGATCGATACCGCCACATGGACCCGCGAGGAACTGGAACACCTCTGCCTGCAGCTTGCGGATGACGCCCGGGAAGAGAAGGGGGAGGACCGGCCGCAGCGGTTGGCCGCCCTCGCCCAGGTGCAGGCGGTGCTGCAGGGGCCGGCCCGGCCGGTGTATCCCTTCCTGTCCGGATGGTGGGCGGGCCGGTTGACCTGCGCGGCCTGGGACGCCTCCACCGATCCGCCCTCCATCGTCGCGCTGGATTCGGACCTGGCTCTGATCCTCCGCCTGGATTTCGGCGGCGGCATCCAGGTCGTCGGCCAGATGGATCCCGGCACCGGAGCCTGGGAGGTTCCCGGCAGGCGGGAGCTGGACGGGAACCGGCTCTACCCGCTCCTGCACGAGGATGGTCCCCGTTCGCTGGTGGTGGACCCCGAAGGGGTGATCTCCTTCACGACGCGGCTGAACCGGATCTACCAGATCGGCAGGGATGGCCAGGTGCGGCGGATCGGGGATTGGCCGCGCCCCACGGACCAGGACGGCCTGGGCTGGCTCGGACCGGTCCGGCTCGATACCAGCACCCTCGCCCTCGGCCCGGAGGGCGCCCTGTTCCTGGCCGACACCCGGGGGCACACGGTCAACCGGCTCGAACCGCAGCAGGACGGCACCGTGCGGGTGACCCCGATCGCCGGCACCGGCGAGAACTCCGAGGATGCGACCCGGGAAGCCGAGGACGCGCGCCAGGCCCGGCTGACCCCCGTGGGCCTGACCTGGGCCGGGGGCAGCCTGTATTTCGTGGACAACGGCGACAACCGGGTGCGCCGGCTCGCCCCGGAGGAGGGCGGGTGGCGGCTCAGCACCGTGGAGGCGGATACGGCCTATTTCGCCGGCTGGCCCGGACTCCGGGCCCTGTCGCTGCGCAAGCTCACGGCGGGTCCCGACGGGCGGATCCATGTGCTGGAGAACCATGACCGCATCACCCAGCGGCGGCCGCGGCTGCTCCATTCCAGTGTGAGCGATCCGATCCCGGGCTTCCAGGGGCCCAGCCTGTCCCACTACGTCCAGTGGCTGGCGCCGGTTCCGGGCGGCGTGCTGGTGCTGGACCATGTCTCGCGGATCGTGCTCCTGCCGTTCCTGGAACCGGCGGAACCGCTGGAGGAGCTGGTGGCGGCGGGCCGGAAGGCGCGGGCGGCAGGGCAGTCCAAGGTCTACGAGGAGATCCGGAGCCAGCTGGTCGCCTGGCGTGACGCCAGGCGGCCCCTGCGCGAACGGTACACCGGCCAGGACCCTACGCCCCTGGGCGACCCCGGCCTGCCCGACGACCTGCTGTTCCTGGTCGAGGACTACTACTGGGACCCGAGCCTGATCTGGCGGGCCGGGCTGGCGCTGCGGGACCTGGAGGCCGAGGACGAGGTCAGTGGTCCATGACGATCGGCTTCTTCCCCGCGTGGGTCCTGCGCATGAGGAAAATCAATGGCAGCAGGAGGATGCATAGCATCCCCATGATCCAGAAGGTATCGGCGAAGGCCATCATGTTGGCCTGGCGCAGCAGCAGGCCGTAGGCCAGGCCCTGGGCCTGGTGGGCGGCGTCGGGGGCGGAGGCCCCCTTGGACACCAGCAGGCCGGCAGAGCGGTCCAGGAAGCCCTGGTAGGCCAGGCTGCCGGGATGCAGGTTGGCGACCAGGTTGGCCTGGTGCAGCTGGCCACGCCGGGACAGGATGGTGCTGACCAGGGCGATCCCGGTGGAGCCGCCGATGTTGCGCACCAGGTTGAGCATGCCGGTGGCGTAGCTGGTCTTGTCCATCGGCACGTTCTGGAAGGCGGTGACGTTCATCGGGATGAACAGGAACGCCAGGCCCATGCTCTGCAGGCAGCGGGAATACATGGCGGTGTCGAAGGGCACCATGAGGTTGAAGCGCGACATCCAGAACAGCCCCGCGCCGCAGGTGAGAAAGCCGATGGCGATCAGGATCCGGGTGTCGAAGCGGCGCATGAGCATGGCCACCACCGGCATGAAGATGAGGATCACCACGCCGCCCGGGCTGAGGATCCAGCCGCTGAGGCTGGCCGTGTAGCCCAGGAGGGTCTGCAGGAAGATCGGCAGCAGGGCCAGGCTGCCGTACAGGACGAACCCGAGCACGAACAGCATCACCGTGGCCACGGCGAAGTTGCGGTCCTTGAGCAGGCGCAGGTCGAGGATCGGATGGTCCTTCTTGAGCAGGTAGAACACCACCCCGACCAGGCAGACCACGGCCACGATCGCGCTGATGACGATCAGGTGGGAGGCGAACCAGTCCCGGCGCTGGCCTTCGTCGAGCACGATCTCCAGGGCGGCCAGGCCCAGGGTCAGCACACCGATGCCCAGGTAGTCGACCCGGAAGCCCTCCTTGATGGACATGCGCTTGAGGGTGGGCGGGTCGTGGATCATCCGGTAGCTGAGCAGCAGGGACAGGATCCCGACCGGGATGTTGATCAGGAAGATCCAGTGCCAGCTGTAGTTGTCGGTGATCCAGCCGCCCAGCACCGGGCCCAGGATGGGCGCCAGCACCACGCCCATGCCGTAGAGCGCCATGGCCGAGCCGCGCTTCTCGTGGGGGAAGTTCTCGACCAGGATGGCCTGGCTGGTGGGCTGCAGGGCGCCGCCGCCCAGGCCCTGCATGATCCGGAAGAATATCAGCCAGGGCAGGCTCGGGGCCAGGCCGCAGAGCATGGAGGAGACGGTGAAGAGGGCCACGCAGGTCATGTAGAAGCGCTTGCGGCCGAACAGCCCGCCCAGGTAGCCGCCCAGGGGCAGCACCACGGCGTTGGCCACCAGGTACGAGGTGAGCACCCAGGTGGCCTCGTCCACGGTGCTGGACAGGTTGCCGGCGATGTGCGGCAGGGCCACGTTGGCCACGGAGGTGTCGAGCACCTCCATGAACGTGGCGATCATCACGACCAGCGCGACGAACCAGGGATTGATGGCCCGGTGCCGGGCCGTATTGGGCATGGTTCTGCGCCTAGCGGGTGAAGATGGTGGCGTCGACGTTCATGCCGGGGCGCAGGACCACGGTCTGGGCCTCCTGGGGATCGAGCTTGATCTTCACGGGGATCCGCTGGACCACCTTGACGAAGTTGCCCACGGCGTTCTCCGGCGGCAGGAGGCTCAGGCGCGAGCCGGTCGAGCCGGCCACGGAATCGACGGTGCCGTGCAGGGTGGCGCCGTTCATGTCGATGTCGACCTCGGCGCGCTGGCCGGGCCGGACGTTCTTGAGCTGGGTCTCCTTGAAGTTGGCGGTGATCCAGGTCTGGTGCAGCGGCACCAGGGTCAGCAGGCCCTGGCCGGGCTGGATGATCTGGCCCAGCTCGACGGTCTTGCGGGTGACCACGCCGGCCTCCGGGGCGGTGATGCGGGTGTAGCCAAGCTGCAGCTCCAGGGCCTCGAGATTGGCCTTGGCGGCGGCGATGCCGGCCTTGGCCTGGAGCGACTTGCCCGCCTGGACGCCGACATTGGCGTGGCGGATCTCGGATTCCTGCCGGACGCTGGCCAGGCGGCGCTGGGCGGCCTTGCACTCGCTGTCGGCGACCTCGAAGGCGGTCTTGTAGGCGTCGAAGGACTGGGCGGAGACCTCCTGCCGCTCGGCCAGCGGGCGCACCCGCTCCAGGTCGGCCCTGGCCTTGTCCAGGGTGGCCTTGCGGGCGTCCAGCGTGGCCTCGGCCACCTGCAGGTCGGAACCCTTGCCCTGGTCGAAGGAGACCACGGCCTTGTCGGTGTCGGCCCGGGCCGAGACTTCGGCGGCCTCGGCCTGGGCCAGGGCCGCCCGGGCCTGGTCGACTTTGGCCTGGAGGTCGCGGGCGTCCAGCTCCACCAGCAGGTCGCCGGCCTTCACGGCCTGGTTGTCCTCGACCACGACCTTGGCGACGCTGCCGTAGACCTTGCAGGACACCGGGATCAGGTGGCCGTCCACCTGGGCGTCGTCGGTCGAGACCCGGTCCCGGAAGTGGAACCACATGACCGTGGCGGCCACGACGATCAGCACGGCGGCCACGGTGAGCGCCAGCCGGGTGCGGTCGCGCGTGTCGGCGTTCGGGGTCGGTTCGATAGTCTCGCTCATGGTGGCTCCGTCAGTGCGCGAAGAGGGGTTCAAGCTGGCCCATGGCCTTGGCCAGGTCGGCCCGGGACTGGTTCAGGCGGTAGAGGGCGTTGATCCGGTTGTCGGAGGCCCTGGCCAGTTCGTCCTGGGCGTTGATGACCTCGATGTTGTTGCTGACCCCGGCCTCGAACCGGTGCCGGGACTGGACCAGGGCCTCCTGGGCGAAGGCGGCGGCCTGGGTGGCCACCTCCACTTCGCTGCGGGCGGACTCCAGCTCGGCCTGGGCCACCTGGACCTCCAGGCCGACCTGGGCGGTGAGCTCCTTGCGCTCCTCCTTGACCCGGTCCAGCTCGACCTGGGCCCTGGCGGTGCGGGCCGAGATCAGCCCGCCGGTGAACAGGGGCACCTTGAGGCCCAGCGACACCTGGTAGGTGTTCACCCAGGGCTGGCCCGGATAGAGGCCCATCGAGGCGTAGTTGCCCTGGAGGGCCAGGGTCGGGATCCGCAGGCTGCGGGCGGCGTCCCGCAGGTTGCCGGCGGCCTGCTCGCGGGCGTCCAGGGCGGCCACCTCGGGACGCTGCCGGAGGCCCTTGCCGTAGGCTTCCTGGAAGGTGAAGACCGGCAGGTCCGGGGCGTTCAGGGGGTCGGTCAGGGCCACGTCCGTGCCCGGTTCCAGGTCCAGCAGCTTGACCAGGCCGGAATGGGCGGTCCGCACCTGGGTCTGGGCCTGGATCAGGCGCTGGCGCTCGTTCTGCAGCTGCACCCGGGCGCGCAGGGTGTCCAGGCTGGTGCCCAGGCCGTTCTTCTGCTGATCCTCGGCCAGCTTCTCCAGGGCGCCGGCCAGATCCACCCGGCTGGTGGCGGCCTTCACCGATTCCTCGGCCCGCTGGCAGCGGAGGTACTGGCCCACCACCAGGGCCGCGATGGCTTCCCGCACCACCTTGGACTGGGCCTGGGCGCCCTGCTCGCCGTGCCCGGCGGCCTTCCATTTCTTCCAGAGGCTCAGGTCGAACAGGGGGACATTGGCGCCCACGCCCATGCTCCCGGAGCTGAACGGGCCGACCAGGAGGTAGCCCGGGGCCGGGGCGCCCAGCAGGGCGTCCAGGTTGGCCTGGGTGCGGGTCATGACCGCGATCCCCTCGACGCTCGGCAGCAGCTCGGAGGCCGCCATCCGCCGTTCGTCCTGGCTCTGGGCCACCGCCAGGATGGACTTGTGCACTTCGGGATTGCGGGTCAGGGCCAGCTCCAGGGCCTGGGAGAGGCTGATCGGCATCGGCTCGGCCGCGGCCAGGGAGGCCGTGGCGGCCAGCGCCGCCAGCGGCAGCCAGAGGAAGCGCAGGCGCGCGCCGCCCTGTTCCCGGCCGCGGAGGATCGACTGGACGATGGGGCCGACGTCGCAGCCCGAGCCCACCAGCCCGGCGCCCTCGGCGTGGAAGGCGGTGAGCAGCTCCCGGCCGGCGTCGTCGACGAACCAGACTTCCCGCAGATCCACCACCGTGTCCGTGCGCGCCACCCGGCCCTGCCATTCGCTCCAGGCCTGGGCCAGCTCGGCCACCCAGGGCCCGGCCAGCTTGCCTTCCAGGACCAGGGTGAGCTTGGCGTCCTGTTCCCGGGGGGTGATTCGAAGCATGGCAACCTCCGCGGGACCGGTTGCCGGATTCGTGCCGATCATATAAATATTGAAAACAATAAATATAAATATATAATTTGATAATAATGCCGAAACAAATTGCCGAAATATCGGCTCAATGCCTATATTTCGGCACTCAAGGATAAATGCATTTCTACTAAGGCTTCCCTTCGAAACGTCGCAGGCGTCCCTGCGCAGGAACCCATGATTTCCTCCATTTTTTTTGGCAGCCGGGCCGGGCGCAGGACTAGTCTTGGGGCATTGCCAGCGAGGTTTCCATGCGGATCAGACCGGTTGCCCTGTCCCTCCTGCTCATGCCCGCCGCGGGTGGCGCCCAGACCGCCCAGGGCCTCTATGACCGGTTCAGCCCCGCCGTGGTGGTGGTGGTGGCCGGGGCCGGCGAATCCGGCGGCCCCGTGACGGTCGGGTCCGGCGCCATCCTCACACGGACCGGGCTGATCCTCACCAGCTACCGTCAGCTCGCGGATGGCGACCGGCCGGCAGCCCGGATCCGGGTGTTCTTCAAGCCGGCCAGGCTCAGCGGCGCGCTGGCCCAGGACCTGGGCGGCGGCCAGGAGGCCCGGGTCCTCGCCTCGGATCCCGACCGGGATCTGGCCCTGCTCAAGGTTCCGGCGGAAGCCATCAACGTCGCACCCCTGCGCCTGACCCGGGACCGGGCCGCGGCCGGGGACCGGCCGGTCCTGGTCTCGAGTCCCGAGGACGGCGGCCCCTGGTCCCTGGCCACCCCGGCCGTGCTCGGCCGGGAACCGGACTTCCAGGGCCTCCCCGGCAACCATGTCTACCGGCTGGAAGGTCAGCCCGGCCCCGGCGGCGCCGGAGGGATCCTGATCGACGCCAAGGGCTTCCTGCTGGGCGTGAGCCGCGCGGGCGACCCCAAGGGCGGCCCGGGCCAGCTGGCCTCGGCCAACGAGGCGGTGGTGGATTTCCTTGCCCACGCGCGCGAGCCGCGGGCCGCCGCCCGGCGGATGGCCGGCAACAGGCTGCCCACCTCCGGACCGGCCATGCCCTCCGCCACTACGCCCACACCCAGTGGCGGAACCGAGGCCGACCAGGACCGCAAGCTCGACGAACTGGACAAGCTTCTGCCCGGCCCCGAGAACCGCGAGAACCAGGCGCCGGCCTCGGCCCCGGCCGCGCCCATGGCCGGCGGCGATCCGCCGGTGGCGAACGTGCCCGCCCGGCCCGCCCCGCCCGCGGGTTCCCCGGCCGAGCCGACCTACCTCACCCAGCTCCGCCCCTACCGCGCGTCCGAGGCCGCCGCGCTGCTGGCCGGAGCCGCTCCGGCCCCCGCGCCGGTGCCGATGGCCGTGCCGGTGGCGCCGACGCCGCCCACGCCGCCGGTGGCGATGGACGCCGGGACCCCGGTGCTCGCCGCCGCCACCACCTACCATTCCGTGGAGGAGGCGGTCTTCCAGGGGGACTTCCAGGCCGCCCTGGACCTGGTCCGGTCCAACCCCGCCGGGGCGCCCCTGGTGCCGGCGCTGAACCAGTTCGTGATGGCCGGCCAGCTGGCCGCGAAATCCCAGTGGGGCGCCGCCCGCTATCACTTCGGCCAGGGGGGCGCCAGCCCGCGCCTGGCCCGGCTGGCCAATTACTGGCAGGGCATCATGCTGCGCCGGGAAGGCCGGAACGCGGCGGCGGACCAGTGGTTCGCCGACCATCATCTGAAAGAAGGCGAGCGGCCCTGATCCTTGCTAGCCCGCTTGCTTGAGGGGAGCGTAGAATCCCCGTAAAGCCGGGTGTCCATAAAGGATCTTTTATGTCCTTTCTCAAAAATATGAGCCTTACGACAAGGCTGGTGCTTTCGTTTCTCATCCTTTCTCTGATCAGCCTGATCGTGGGGCTCCTGGGCCTGGCGGGCACGTCCAAGGTCGCCCGCCTGATGCACGGAGTCTACGTCGACAATGTCCTGGGCCAGAAGTACCTGGCCAATACGGCCGTGAGCCTGGCCTCCCTGCAGCAGCGGGCCACCTACCTGGTGCTCAGCCCCGACCCGAAGACCCGCGCCGCCGAGACCGCCAACCTCGAAAAGGCCCAGGGCGAGGTCCTGGCCTGGATGGCCAGGGAGCGGGCGACGGCCATGAGCGAGGTCGAAAAGGGCCTCTGGCGCGAGTTCGACGCCAAATGGCCGGCCTACCTCGCCACGGTACGGAACCTGGTGGCCCTGCTGGAGGCCGGCAAAGTCGAGGAGGCCCGGCGCCTGGCCACCCTGGAGGCGAGGCCCCAGTACCTGGCCTTGCGCACCCTGGTGATCCGGATCTTCGATGACAACGGCCGGTTGGCGGACGAGGCCGACCAGGCCGGGGCGGCGGCCTACCTGGGGCTGCGGCGGAACGCGGTGCTCACCCTGGTGCTCAGTTTCGCCGCGGCCATGGGCCTGGGGCTGCTGGTCACCCGTTCGATCAAGCGCCAGGTGGGCGGCGAGCCCGCGGACGCGGCGGCCATCGCCCAGCGGGTGGCGGGCGGGGACCTGTCGATGGCGGTGGCCCTGGCGCCCGGGGACCAGACCAGCATGATGGCCTCGATCAAGGACATGGTGGACAAGCTCGCGGAGGTCGTCGGCCACGTCCAGCAGGCCTCCGGGGCGCTGGTCGGGGCCTCGGAGCAGCTCGACGAGACGGCCCAGTCGCTCAGCCAGGGCGCCAGTGAACAGGCCGCCAGCGTGGAGGAGACCAGCGCCTCCATGGAACAGATGAGCGCCTCCATCGCCCAGAACAATGAGAATGCCAAGGTGACCGGGGCCATCGCCGGCAAGACCGCCGTGGACACCCGGGAGGGCGGTCGCGCCGTGCAGGAAACGGTCGAGGCGATGCAGCAGATCGCCCGGAAGATCGCCATCATCGACGACATCGCCTACCAGACCAATCTCCTGGCCCTGAACGCGGCCATCGAGGCGGGACGGGCCGGGGACCAGGGCCGTGGGTTCGCGGTCGTGGCGGCCGAGGTGCGCAAGCTGGCCGAGCGCAGCCAGGTGGCCGCGGAGGAGATCAGCGGGCTGGCCGCGGGCAGCGTGGACCTGGCGGTGCGGGCCGGGGAGCTGCTGGAGGCCATCGTCCCCGGAATCCAGAAGACCTCGGACCTGGTGCTGGAAATCGCCGCGGCCTCGGCGGAACAGAATTCGGGGGTCGGCCAGATCAACGGCGCCATCGGCCAGATCAGCCAGGCGGTGGCGCAGAACGCCGCCGCCTCGGAGGAACTGGCCGCCACCGCCCAGGAGGTCAGCGCCCAGGCGATGGAGCTGAGGTCCGCCATGGCCTTCTTCCGGCTCTAAAGCTTCGGCTCCAGGCCGAGCTTCTTCATCCGGCTCTGCAGGGTGGTCCGCTTCATGCCCAGCCGGGCCGCGGCGCCGGCCGGGCCGCCGACCTTGCCGCGGGTGGCCTCGAGGGCCTTGCGGATGTGCTCGCGCTCGGCGTCCTCGAGGGTCTCGGCGGCCGCGGCGGCGGGGTGGGGGGCGGCGATCTCGGCCTGGGGGATCTGCAGTTCCCGGCCCTGGCTGAGGATCACCGAGCGCTCGATGAAGTTCTCCAGCTCGCGGATGTTGCCGGGCCAGTCCCAGGCCACCAGGGCCTCCATGGCCCGGGTCGGGATGGTCTCGATCGGGCGGTGCATGCGGTGCGCGAACTTCTGGGTGAAGTAGCGCACCAGCGAGGGGATGTCCTCCTTGCGTTCGCGCAGCGGCGGCACCCGGATCGGGAAGACGTTGAGCCGGTAGTAGAGGTCGGCGCGGAATTCCCGGCGCTCGACCATGCCGGCCAGGTCGCGGTTGGTGGCCGCGATCAGGCGCAGGTCCACCTTGCGGCTGCGGGTCCCGCCCAGCCGCTCGAACTCGCGCTCCTGGAGGGCCCGCAGCAGCTTGGGCTGGAGTTCCAGGGGCAGGTCGCCGATCTCGTCCAGGAACAGGGTGCCCTGGTGGGCCAGCTCCAGCCGGCCCATCTTCTGGGCGATGGCGCCGGTGAAGGCGCCCTTCTCGTGGCCGAACAGCTCGCTCTCCATCAGGCCCAGGGGGATCGAGGCGCAGTTGATCTGCACGAAGCTGCGCTCGGCGCGCGGGCTGAGGGAGTGCACGGCCCGGGCGATCAGCTCCTTGCCGGTGCCGGTCTCGCCCAGCAGGAGCACGGTGGCGTCCGACGGCGCCACGGTCTCCACCTGGTGCAGCACCGTTTTGAGGGACGGACTGCGGCCGACGATCTCCAGGCCGAAATCCCGGCCCATCTCCTCCTGCAGGTACAGGTTCTCCTGCGCCAGCTGGTCGCGCAGGGCTTGGATCTCCTGGTAGGCGAAGGCGTTGTCCAGGGCGAGGGCGACCTGGGCGGCGATCCGGGTGAGCAGGGCCACGGTCTCGTCGGGAAAGGCCCCCTCCCGGCGCGAGGTGAAGTTGAGCGCGCCCATGGCCCGCGAGCGCGACACCAGGGGCAGGGTGCACAGGCTGTGGATGCCCTCGCCCTGGACCAGCACCTGGGGGATGGGGGCGGGGAACGCGTCCAGTTCGGCCCGGCCGAAGACCAGCGGCCGGCGCAGCTCCATGGCCCGCTGGCTGGGGCCGTCGGGCACCGAGATCAGCTGGTTCTCCTGCATGTGGCCGCGGGTGGTGGGGAAGTCCAGGTAGCGCAGCTGGGCCTCGCCGGTATCGGCCTGGACGGTGACCAGGGCCAGGCCGTCGAAGGTCAGGTGGCCGCGCAGGCTGCGGGAGATGGCCTGGAACAGGGCCCGCGGATCCCGGTGCTCCACCAGCTCGTTGGTGATCTGCAGGAGGACCCGCTGCTGGTCCCGTTCCCGGGTGAGGCTCGCGTTGAGGGTGTCCAGCTGGCGCAGGCGCAGGATCCGCAGGGCGTAGGAAGCCATGAACCGGGCCAGGTAGACCAGGTAGCTCGTGCCGGCGTCCCGGAAGGCGCCGGGCGCCCGGCTGGCCAAGGCCAGTCCGCCCACCAGCCGCTCCGGGGTGCGCAGCGGCAGGAGGATCCAGGAGGGGTAGCCGAAGCCTTCCAGTCGTTCGCTCTGGCCCGCCGCGCCCAGGGCCCGGGCCTCCTCGAGGCTCCAGATTTCCGTCTGCAGGTTACGGGTGAGCTCGATCCAGCCGGGCACGGTGGCCGTGGCCGCGAGCACGCCGTCGGCGCCCCGCTCCGCGGCCCACTCGGAGTCCGGCAGGCCCTCCTCCGGGGCCCCCAGCCACAGGGCCAGGCGGTCCACGGGCAGGGTCCCCCGCAGCACCCGGTACAGGGCGGGTCCCAGAGTGCCGAGATCCCGGCAGGGACCGAGGACGGCGGAGGCGTCCAGCAGCTCGGCGAGCCTGGAGAGGTCCATGTCCCGGAAGGCCCGGGCCGGTGTGGGGTGTGGCATGGCGATCATGATACCAGGGGCGTGCCGGCCTGCCGATCTGCCGGCATTGGAACCAGGGCCGGGGATGGGGCACCCAGAGAGGCATGGACCGGCCCCGGCACGGGGCAACTCCGGACCGATATCCAAACCGCACCGCTTCGGGCCCAGCCCTGGAGGTCCCATGTCCGCACGTCTCCGTACCGCCCTCATCGCCGCAGGCCTGGCCGCAATTCCGGCGGTCGCCGCCGAACCGGGTTTCGGCGCCCAGTTCAACCTGGCATTCCCCATGGGCCGGGAGGCCGACCGGGACCATATGGACGGCAAGCCCGGGCTCGGGCTGGGCCTCCAGGTCCCCATCGATTTCGAGGGCGGCCGCGTCCTGAAGCCCCGCCTGGACTACCTGGCGTTCAGCCGCAATGCCCAGGGCGCCAGCTACCGGCAGAACTCCCTGGTGGCGCTCGCGGAGTACAACCACTACTTCGGCGGCACCAGCCGGGAGGGCGCCTACCTGATCGGCGGGCTCGGCTTCCACTCCACCGAACGCAAGGTCTCGAGCAACTTCCGGGGCCTGGGGCTGCCGGCCGCCAGCCGGACCTCCACCGGCCTGGCCTACGATCTGGGGCTGGGCCTGGCGCTCAACCGCAGCACGGCCCTGGAACTCCGCTTCCTGGGCCTGGGCCTGAACGAGGTGCGAACCCAGGACCGGGTGGTGGATGGCGGCTTCCAGGCCAACAGTGTGGTGGCTTCCCTGAGCCTGACCTTCTAGGTGGTCAGACTTAAATATGAAACATTGCTAATCAAAAGGGCACTCCTGGGAGGTCGCCCGTTCCCTCGGGCGGGATGCAAAAGGAGAAAATTCAATATGTTCAAGAACAATCGGGGGCTCCTCGCACTGCTCCCGCTGGCCCTCCTGGCCGTCGGCTGCGGCGGTGGCGGCGGCAAGAAGCTCCACCCCGCCCCGTCCGACCCGGGTTCCAAGGCCGCCGGGACCGGCAAGGTCACCCTCGGCCTCGTCAATGACAGCCCCGCCGAAGGACTGAAGACCGTCACCCTCAAACTGGCCGGAATGGACATCCGGGAGAAGGGCAAGGCCTGGATCGCCCTGCCGCTGACCACCCCCGAAGTCGAGTTGATCAACGCCCAAGGTCCGGCCGCCAAGCCGCTGGTCGACGCGGCTCCGGTGCCGGCGGGCGTCTACACCGAATTCCGGATCCGCTTCGCGCCCGACCACAACCACCTCAAGCTCCGCGCGGGCGACACCGTGCGGGACCTGAAGATGCCCGAAGCGCTGGTGGACGCCGATGTCCACCTGGAGGTGGAGGCCGGGGCCACGGCCCATGTCACCTACTTCTTCAACACCGCCTACGCGGTCCGGGAACAGCCGGCGGGATCGGGCGCCTATACCCTGCGGGCGCCCAAGGACGGCCATCTGCGCGACCGGGCCAGGACCGGCGCGATCACCGGGAAGGTCACCTGGGCCGGCGACGGCACGCCGATGGCCGGGGTGGCGCTCTCGGCCCAGCGGATCATAAAGGGTTCGCTGGATATCCTCGGCAAGAAAACGGAATCCTCGAGGCCCAAGGCCTTCCGGACGGTGGTCAGTCGGGAGGACGGCACGTTCGAACTCGATCTGCTCGAGGAAGGCTATGACTACCAGGTAGTGGCCCAGGCCGGCGGCGGCCCGCATCCGCACAAGGTCCACAAGCTGGCCGGGCTGCACATGCCCGGAGTCGCGGGCCTCAAGCTGGCCCTGGAACCCGCCCATGCCCACCCCGGCAGGATCGCCGTGGTCCGGTTCCCGGGTGAAACCAAGGAAGAGCCGGCGACCTCCCGCCGCAAGGTGGAACTCGTTTCCATGATGAAGGACGCCACCGGCCATCCGCTTGGGCCGGTGCTGGTGGCCGAGCGGTCCCTGGACAAGGGGGAACTGTGCGTGTTCGAGGGCGTGGAGCCGGGAAAATACGTGGTCCGGTTCTCCCTCCACAGCGGATCCAAGGGGCCCATCACCCTCAAGGGCATGAACCGGCCCGGGGGGTTCATCTACCGGAGCCATTCCAGCAGCTCCCTTTTCGAGGTGACCGTGGACCCCGGGGCGACCGCGGAAGTCCCCAAGGCCAAGGGGACGGGGGGGGCCACGATGGGCACCGGGACGGCCGAAACGGAGGACACCGACGCCGAGGATTGATCCGGGACGCGCAGTCGACCCGAGACAAAGGGACCTGCCTCATGTTTTGATGTAGGCGGAGACATCCCCATGCGGCGACTTTGGCACTTCCTTGGAAGCGGTTGCACGGCCCTGGCCTTCGCGGCCGCGCCGGCGCCGGCCACTCCGAACCCGACCCCGGTGGCCGTGGTCAACGGCGATTTCGGCCAGGAGGCCAAGGGCTGGACCCTGGCCGCCCCGGCCGGGGTCACCCTCGCCACGGGCCCGGGCCACCAGCCGGGAACCCGCAGCCTGAAGCTGGAGAACCCCGCCGCCGGGGCCCAGGCCACCGTGCTTTCGGAGCCGGTGCAGCTGCAGGTGGGCCAGCTCTATCGCCTGAGCGCCTGGATCCGCACCCAGGGGGTGCATCCCGATCCCACCGCCCGCTACCCCACCGCTCTGGGCGCCTGCCTGTCCATGAAGAGCTTCCCGTTCACCAACGCCTCGGCCACGGTGGCCGGGGACGGGGCCCGGCAGGTGTCGGTGCTGTTCTTCGCGACCACGGCCCGGGACCGGATCCAGCTGCACCTGGGCCGCAACGGCGCGACCCCGGGCGCGGCCTGGTTCGACGACGTCCGGCTGGAGCCGGTGGCCGACATCACCGAGTACATCCCCATGGCCACGGTCCGCTGGGCCGGCCCGGCCTTCCGCTACGAGGACGGCGGCTGGACCTGCCTGCACATCGAGGGCGAGCCCTACGAGCGGGGCCGCCAGTACGGCGAGCTGGTGGGAGCCGAGCTGGCCGCGTTCGTGGACAAGCTGGCGATCCTCCAGGACAAGGCCGACCCGGTGCACGGCTGGGACCGGCAACGGTCCCTGGCCGACGCCACCATGCTGCGCAAGTTCGAGCCGGAGTTCCTCGAGGAGATGAAGGGCATCGCCGACGGCGCGGTCAAGGCCGGCGCCAAGTTCCGCGGCCGCGACCTGGACCTGCTGGACATCGTCACCGCCAATTCCGACATCGATCTGAGCGAGATGGGCAAGGCCGCCTCGGTCACGGCCACGCCGCTGACCGGCCGCAGCTTCCTGAAGGCCGAGGACGAGGCCGTCCGGGAAGGGCAGGGGGACCGCTGCTCCTCGTTCGTGGCCACCAGGTCGGCCACCACCGACGGCCGCGTGGTCATGGGGCAGATCTTCATGTGGCCGCCGGGCTACACCGGCGTGGACTGGAACGTCATGGTCGACGTGCAGCCCGCCAAGGGCCACCGGTTCATCATGCAGACCTTCCCCGGCGGCATCAGCTCGGGCACGGACTGGTACATCAACGACGCCGGCATCGTCATCGGCGAGACCACCGTGGCCCAGACCCCGTTCAATCCCGACGGCACCCCCGAGGCCAACCGCATCCGCAAGGCCGCCCAGTACGCCACCAGCATCGACCAGGTGGCCGCGATCCTCAAGGAGAAGAACAACGGCCTCTACACCAACGACTGGACCATCGCCGACCTGAAGACCGACGAGGGCGCCGTGTTCCTGCTCGGCACCGACCGCACGAAGCTGTGGCGCACCGGCAGCAAGGGCCACCCGGCCGACACCCCGGCCGGGCTCAAGGACTTCGTCTGGGCCGACAACAACAACCGGGACCTGGCGGTGCGCGAGGAGATGGTGCCCAACGCCGACAACAACCCGGTGGACCTGGCCTTCAACACCTGGAACCGCGACATCGCCTTCCAGGCCTTCTACAAGCAGTACGGCCAGGGCCGGTTCGACCTGGCCGCCGGGGTGGCGGTGCAGGCCTCGAGCCCGATCAACAGGCCCCACGCCTGCGACGGCAAGCTCACCACTTCCGAGATGGCCGAAAAGCTCATGTTCGTCGCCCATTTCGGCAAGACCACCCTGCGCGAGAAGTGGGTCGGCGGCCGCTACATGGCCGATCTGCCCGGGGCCACCCCGCACCTGACCCTGGGCTACACCACCTTCAATCCCATCTACGTGGCCGACGCCCTCAAGGCCGCCCACGCCGCCGCCAAGGCCCCCGCGGCCCCGGCCGAGGCCAAGCCCGACCTGGCCCCGGTGGCCGAGCTCCTGGCCTATCCCAAGCGCCTGCTCTGGAGCAACACGGTGTTCCCGGCCAGCGACGGGGAGAACTGGTTCGTGAGCGGCTCGGCCGCCTACCATGCCCTGCTCCGGCGCCTGCCCGAGGACAGCGGCAAGGCCGAAGCCACCCTGCGCGACGCCCTGGCCGAGCTGAACGCCCGCTACGCCTACGTCACCTCCCGCGAAGGCAGCCTGGCCCCGGCCAGGGCCCGGGTGGCCTACGACCGCTACGGCGCCTACCAGATCCCCCGGATCAAGGGCACCTTCCTCCTCCACCAGCTGCGCCTGCTGCTGGGCAACAAGGGCTTCGCCCGGACCATGGCCGCCGTGCACGCGGCCTACCTGAACAAGCCCATGACCACCGAGGACTTCATCCGCACCGCCAGCGCGGCCGCGGGCCGGGACCTGGGGCCGTTCGTGACCCAGTGGGTGGCCCGGGAGGACCTGCCGGCCCCGGCCGTGGCGGTGTCCGTGGCCAAGGCCGCCGAGGGCTGCGACGTGACCGTGAAGGTCACCCAGTCCGGCCAGCCCTGGCACTTCCTCACCACCCTGGAGCTGCGCGGCGCCAAGGTCTCCCGGCGGGAGAAGATCGAGGTCAGGGACGGCGGCGCCAGCTTCACCTTCCACCTGGCCGAACCGCCCCGGCGCGTCCTGTTCAACGCCGGCCGGGATCTCCTGACGGCCCAGGACAACCCCTACACCCTGCCCAACCTGCTGGATGATTTCGACCACCTGCTGTACGTGGCCGGCACCACCCGGGCGGTGGAGGCCAACCGGTCCCTGGCCCTGAACTACCGGGAACTGATGGCCGACAGCTTCACCGAGATCCTGCCGCCGCTCAAGCCCGACGCCGAAGTGACCGAGGCCGACCTGGCCGAGCGGGACCTGGTGGTGCTGGGCGGGCCCGAGGACAACAGCCTCCTGGCCCGCATGGCCGCGGAGAAGGCCCTGCCCGTGACCTTCGGCCGGGGCTGGTTCGCCTTCCAGGGCCGGACCTACGCCCACGCCGAGGACGGCCTGGCCGTGGCCCTGCCCAACCCCTACAACCCCAGGCGCACCCTGTACCTGGTGACGGCCAATAGCCGGCTGGAGCTCTGGCACATGACCCACCTGTTCCAGCGCGGCCTGCCGGCCTGGGCCCTCTACAAGGGCGCCGAGACCGTCGCCAAGGGCTTCCATGGCGAAGCCCGGTTCGAGGTGGCGGTCCCGTGATCCGCGCGGCCCTGCTCCTGGCCGTGCCGGCCCTGCTGGCCGGCCAGAGCGTGGCCATCACCCTGGACGACGGCCCCAAGCTGGCCGCCACCCCGCTGCTTTCCCCCGAGGCCCGCAACGGCGCCATCCTCGGCCACCTCCAGGCCCACCGGGCGCAGGCGATGTTCTTCGTCACCGCCCGCAACGGCGCGGACCGCCCCGAAGGCCAGGCGCTCCTGAAGGCGCTCGGCGAGGGCGGCCAGCTCCTGGCCAACCACACCGTCAGCCACCCGGACTTCAACACCGAGGCGGTCACCCTGGAGGCCTTCCAGGCCGAGGTGAGCGGCTGCGACGCCCTCATCCGGACCCAGCCCGGCTACCGCCGGTTCCTGCGCTTCCCGTACCTGCGCGAAGGCGCCAGCGCCGCCAAGCGGGACGGCATCCGCGCCTGGCTGCGCGCCCGGGACTACCGGATCGGCTACGTGAGCATCGACAGCTCCGACTGGCTGATCGACGCCAAGCTCTGCGACAAGCTGGCCCGCGACCCCAAGGCCGATCCGGCCCCGTTCCGGGCCCTGTACCTGGACCACATCTGGGAATACGCCCAGGTCTACGACCGCCTGGCCCGGGCCCTCTACGGCCGGCCGGTGCCGCACGTCCTTCTGCTCCACCACAACCTGCTCAACGCCCTGTTCCTGGGCGACCTGCTGGCCATGTTCGAGGCCCGGGGCTGGACCTTCACCAGCCCGGACCAGGCCTTCCAGGATCCGGCCTACCGGGTCGAGCCGAACATCCTGCCCCTGGACGGCAGCGTCCTGGAGAGCACCGCCCTGGCGCTGGGGGTGCCGCTCAAGCCGTTCTTCCAGGGAATCCATCGGGAGCGGGCGATCGGGGAGATGGCCGGGAAACTGTAGCCGCGGATCTCGAGTGGGCAGGACGTCGGCCCATCGGGATCCCAGGAAACCTGGCGCGGCCGGGTTTATTGAATAATTTATTTTTTTGTGACTCATATTCGCCGGAGGCGCGGGCGTCCCGCCAGCTTGGAGTTTGCAACGGTTGATATTGCTTCAGGTTGTTGCCACAAAAAGGTTGCGGACAATTATAAATATATTATTTTGATAATCGCCTTCAACCCAATAGGAGGAAGCGAATGGCGAATACCTTGATGACAACCCGCAGCTGGACCCTGGGCGGGGCTGCCCTGCTCCTGGCGCTCATGCCCGCCTGCTCCGGCAGCAAAAGCCGTGGCCCGGCCCCGTTCCCCATCACGGGCGCCTGGACCGGCACCGCGACCGGGGGGGGGACCAGCTATGCCCTGGTCCTGGCCGACGGCACCGCCCGCATCCTGGACGCCGACACCTCCATGGCCTCGGCATCCTTGACCATGCAGGGGAATGCGCTTGCAGGCGACGTTGACCTGTACAATCCGCAGTCGCCCATCGCCGTCTCGACCGGGCCCACCGCGTCGACGGCCAGCGGAACCGGCAGCGCCACGGCCTTCACGCCGACCTTCACGCCCAGTTCGGGCACCGCCTGGAGCTATGCCCTCACCCCGGACACCGCGGCCAACGTCGCGGTCCAGCTGGCCACCTTGGCGGGCACCTACAGCGCCACCACGACCTCCGCCGGGGAGGCGGCGGCGATCACCGTCACCAGCGACGGCTCCCTCATCGGATCCAGCGGCACCGGCGGCACCCTGGCCGGCATCCTCACCGCCACGGCCAATGGCGCCAATTCCTTCACCGTCACCCTCACCTACGCCGGCAACGGCGGGAAGCTCTCGAAGAATCTCACCGGGCTGGCCTACTACCGCCCGGGGACCACGCCCCAGATCGTCCTGATGACCGACAACGGCAATGTGCAGTATTCGGCCGTGTTCAGTGCCTCGGCCGTGGCCGCGGTGGAACCGGCGGCGGGCAGACCCTGACGCGCCCAACCAGGATCGTCAGGCGCCTGTGTAGGTCCAGGAGGCCGATATGGTCCCTTGCTTCAAACCCGAGGGTTTTCCCGGCAGGGCCCGGGCCGGTGGACGCGGGGCCGCGGCCCTGCTTCTGACGGCCCTGGCCGCCTGCGGTGGCCGTTCGGGCAGCCCGCGCTCCGTCCCGGCCATGGCCTTCGCCGGCGCATGGGCGGGCCAGGACGGAAGCGGGCAGCCGATCTACGCCCTGGTCCTGCCCGACGGCACCACCCGCTGGCTGGCCGGCACCACGATGACGGCCGGCATGCTCACCCAGCAGGGGGGGACCCTGGAGGGAAGCGTCTACCAGTTCACCGCCGGCCCACCCTCGGCGGGCTCCAGCGGACCCAGGAAGCTGGCCGCCCAGGGCGAAGCCGCGGGCGCCCTCCTGCTCCTCGCCCTCGCCGACGACGCCGGCGATCTCACACCCTACGCGTTCCTCCCGGATGCGGCGGCCAACGGCGCGGTCCTCCCAGCCGCCCTGGCCGGGAGCTACACCGCCGCCACCACCACCGCCGGGGTGGCCGCCTCGATCACCCTCTCCGCCACGGGGGCCCTCACCGGGACCAGCCACGACGGAACCCTGGCCGGCACCTTCGCCCCGGTCTTCCCCGGCGCCACCGGCGCCAACGTCCCCAACGCGTTCACGGTCTCGTTCACCTACACCTCGACGGCCGGCGGGGAGGCGGCCCTCACCGGGCTGGCCTGCTACCGCCCCGGAACCGCGCCCCAGATCATCCTCATGGCCGACAATGGGACGGTGCAGTACTCAGGCGTGTTCACCCAGGCCGCGACGGGGGCGGCTCCGTTCGCGGCCAGCACCATCCAGCGCTGCAGCAGGCCGGCGAAATCCTCCCGGCCGAGGTGGCCGATTACTGCCTAAAATGGTGTTCCGGAGGACGTTGCATGCGCATGCTCGGATGGATCCCCGTTCTCACCGCCCTGGCCCTGGGCGCCCAGGACCCGGCGCCGCCGACCCTGGCCGTTCTGCCGCTCCGGGGCGGTTTCCTGACCGCCGGGACCGGCAAGGCCGGCGCCCGGGGTCTGCCGGCGGCCGGGCGCAAGCGCATCCAGCTGGGCGAGGATCTGGATGGCCGGGTGGTGCAGGCCTTCTTCCGCACCCACCGCTTCCAGGTGATCGAGCGGGCGAGGCTGAACCAGGTGCTGGGCGAAGCCAAGCTGGAGCAGGAGGGCACCGTGGACGATGCCCAGGCGGTCAAACTGGGCCGCCAGCTGGGCGCCCGGTTCGTGGTGGTGGGCGCCTACACCGGCGCCATGGCCCGCAAGGTGGAAGTGGAGGACCACTTCTTCAGCGGCAAGACCCGCAAGGAGGTCTACCAGGGCACCCTCGACCTGGACCTGCGGCTGGTGAACACCGAGACCGGCGCCATCCACGACGCCCTGGCGGTCAAGGCGGAAATGTCCGAAAGCGGCGATGCCAAGCCGCGCGAGCGGCTCCTGGAGGAGCTGGTCGCCAAGCTGGAGGTCGAGGTGGCCCGGCACTTCCCGCTGCGCGGCTACCTGGTGCAGGTGGCCGGCGCCGATGCGGTGATCGACCTGGGTTCCCGCCAGGGGGTGCGGGCCGGCGACCGGTTCCGGATCCTGGAGCGCGGCCCGGACCTGGTGCACCCGGTCACCGGCGCGCCGGTCAAGGGCGAGCTCAAGCTGATGGGCGAACTGCGGGTGGCCGCGCCCGGCGAGGATTCGGCCACGGCCCGGATCTCCGCCGGCCGCGAGCAGGCCCGGCCGGGAATGGTGGTGGAAAGCTGGCCGGAGGGGCCTGCCAACAAATAGCCCGGGATCGCGGGAACGCAGGTAGGATGGGGACATTCCGCGAGCCAAGCATGGAACCTCTGTACGCCTTTCCCCCCATTTTCGCCGTCCGCGATTGCCGCTACGGCCGGATGCTCTATCCCGCCCAGGACATGTACGTGGGGCGCTCCCTGGCGCTGTACGGCGAGTTCAGCGAGGGCGAGGCGGAGATGTTCCGGAACCTGGTGCGGCCCGGCGCCATGGTGGTGGAGGTCGGAGCCAATCTGGGCGCCCACACGGTCCTCCTGGCCCGGCTGGCGGGGGCCGCCGGCGCCGTGCTGGCCTTCGAGCCCCAGCCGATCCTGTTCCAGATCATGTGCGCCAACCTGGCCATGAACAACGTCACCAACGTGGTCGCCGAACAGAAGGGCCTGGGCCGGCGGGCCGGCATCGCCCACATCCCGGTCCTGGACTACGGCTCCAACACCAATTTCGGCGGGCTGAGCCTGGAACTGGTGGAGGAGGGCGAGAAGGTGCCCATCCAGACCCTCGACTCCTATCACCTGAAGCAGTGCGCCTTCATCAAGATCGACGTGGAGGGCATGGAGTTCCAGGTGCTGGAGGGCGGCGCCCAGACCATCGACCGGCTCCGCCCGGCCATGTACATCGAGAACGACCGCCAGGAGAAATCCCACGATCTCATCGAGATGTTGATATCCATGGGCTACCGCCTGTGGTGGCACACGCCGCCCCTTTACCACCCGGACAATTTCGCCGGCAATCCCGAGAACGTGTTCGGCCGGATCGTCTCCCAGAACCTCCTGGCCGTGCCCAAGGAGACGCCGGTGGAGATCGCCCTGCGCGAAGTGACCGGGCCCGACGACTGGATCGGCGGCGGCGTCCAGATGGGCTAGGCCCAGCGTCCTTCCGGGCGCTGCTTCCAGGCCCAGATGATGTAGTCGACGTTCAGGGGCCTGCCGCCGAGGGCCTTCAGCCGGGTCATCAGCTGGCCGCGGTGGTGCTGGGTGTGCATGGCCACCTGGGTCAGGGCCTCGTCGACGGTGATCCGGCACGGCGGGCCCGCGAACCAGGGGATCACCACCTGCCGGCCCAGGCCCGCAGCGTCCAGGGCGCCCAGGTAGGCGCGGAAGGTTTCGTGGTTGGTACGGGTGGCGGCGCGCAGGGCCTGGTAGGAGGGCAGGGGGCCTTCGGTGTCGAAGGTCACCGGCTGGTCCTGGAGGACCATGAGGAAGGCCGCCTGGGTGTCGGCCATGTGGCGCATGCGCTGGCGGAGGTCCTCGTCGTCCTGGCAGGCGGATTTGCCCCAGGTCTCGAACCAGACCGCGTCGGCCCAGGCCATATGGTCATGCATGTCCCGCAGATGATCGAGAAGGGTGCTGGGCATGGCGGCTCCTGGGGGGCCCTTGGCGGGCTGCTGGAAGAATAGCTGAGATCGGGTCGCGGGGAGAGGCCGCACGTATTTGGAAAAACACGGTATAACTATCGATGACAAATTTGGAGATGCAAATGTCTGGAATTGATACGCAGGCGCCCCCCGTGGGCCAACCCGCCGGGCTCTGGGTGCTGATCTTCACCGAGACCTGGGAGCGCTGGAGCCACTACGGCATGCGCGCCATCCTCATCCTCTACCTGACCGCCCCGCTGGCCCTGGGCGGGCTGGGCCTGCCCAAGCCCCAGGCGGGGGCCATCATCGGCGGCTACATGCTGGCCATCTACCTGTTCGCCCTGTCCGGCGGGCAGATCGCCGACCGCTTCCTCGGCGCCAAGCGGACCATCCTCCTGGGCGGCCTGTTCATCGCCGCCGGCCAGCTGCTGCTGCAGGTGCCCTCCCGCGACGGCCTGGTGGCCAGTCTGGTGCTCATCGCGATCGGCACCTGCCTGCTCAAGCCCAATGTCAGCGCCTCGGTGGGCCGGCTCTACCGCAGGGACGATCCCCGCCGGGACGGCGCCTTCACCTACGAATACATGGGCATCAACCTGGGCGCCATGATCGCCCCCTTCTTCTGCGGCTACATGGCCGAGCAGCCCACCTTCCTGGCCTTCCTGCACCGGGTCGGCCTGAACAGCCGCAGCGGCTGGGCCTGGGCCTTCGGCCTGTCGGGGCTCGGGATGCTTCTGGGACTCCTGAACTTCGTGCTCCGCCGCAAGCTGATCGTGGATGCCACCCTGCCTGAAGGCGTCCAGGAGCCGCCGCCCCGGGGCGCCGGCTTCCTGGTGGTGCTGCTGCCGGTGCTGCTGGCCTCGGCCTGGATGGTGATCGGCGGCAAGATGTGGCAGACCCAGCTGCTGGGCGGCGCGGCCGCATCCATCGGGACCATGGCCTGCGTGTCCTGGCTGCTGCGCAAGGGCTACATCAAGGGCCGCGCGACGGCCGCCGCCGCTTCCGGCGAGGCCGCGGTGGCCCCCGTCCTCACGCCCGAGGATCTGCGCCGGCTGGGCGTGGTCGGGATGATGCTCTGCTTCAGCATGATCTTCTGGGCGGTGTTCCAGCAGGCGGGCTCCAGCCTGAACCTGTTCGCCAAGGAATACACCCAGCGGGTGGTGTTCGGGTTCGAGATCCCCGCAGCCTGGTTCCAGTCGGTGAACTCCACCGGCATCGTCCTGCTGGGATCGGTCGTCGCCTGGCTGTGGACCCGGCGGGCCGGCAAATTCCCGAGCAGCCCGGCCAAGTTCGCCCTGGGCCTTATGTTCGCCGCCCTCGGGTTCTTCCTGCTGGTGCCGGCCTCGCGGCTGGCCCAGGCCGTCCCCGGGCAGGTGAGCCGGGTCGGCATGGGCTGGCTGGGCGGGGTCTACCTGATGCACACCATCGGCGAACTGTGCCTGAGCCCGGTGGGCCTGAGCTACGTCTCCAAGCTCGCCCCCAAGCACATGAGCAGCCAGCTCATGGGGGCCTGGTTCTTCGCCACCGGGCTGGGTTCGTACCTGGCCGGCAAGGCCGCCGGCTTCATGGACCAGGTTCCCCTCTGGCAGCTGTTCGGCTTCTGCGCCAGCGTGGCCCTGGCGGCCTCGCTGATCCTCGGGCTGGTGGTGAGCCCCATCATCCGCCGGCAGATGGGCGGATACAGTTGAAAGATCGGCCCTGACCTGTCCTACTCATGATGGCAATTCCCGGGAACCCATGGCCCTCAAGACCGACAATTCCATCCGCAATGCCGTTGCGATCCGAGAGGCGCTCCGGCACGTCTGCGACCGTGGGGAGCTGCTGCTGCTGGTGACGCCGTATGTCCGGTTCGAATCCAACTTCCTGCGCCTGGACCAGGACGCCGTGCAGGTGACGGCCCTGATGAGCCGGGAGGACGCCATGTTCGGCCTGCGCTCGCCCGATCTGCGCATGCGCTTCCCTTACGGGCACAAGTTCTTCGAGGCCGGGACCAAGCTCCAGGGCATCGGCATGACCCGGGGCCGGCAGTCCCTGACCCTGGCCATCCCGGCCCTGGTCCAGGAGGACGACTACCGGGGCGCCTACCGGGTCGAGCGGGTGGGCCGGATGGTGGCCACCTTCAGCTCCCGCAAGTACGAGCTGCTGATGGCCAACGTGGTCAACATCAGCACCACCGGCGTGCGGATCTTCTCCCAGCGCGACTTCGAGGACGGGGAGGTCCTGGTGGACGACCTCGTCCACATCGCCGTCTCCGTCACCCCCGAGATCAAGATCAACTGCAAGGCCAAGGTCCGGTTCGTCAAGGAACGGATCCTGGGGCTGGAGTTCCGGCCGCTGCTCGACGGACCCCTGCTGGACGATTTCGCCCGGTGGGTGTTCCAGAAGCAGGAGGAGGAGCTGGTCCTCGCCGCCGGCCGGGCCCGGAACGAGGAGGGCGAGGCGCCCGGCTCCGAACCCGGTTCCCAGCCGGAGGTCCAGACCATGGTGCTGGTGAGCAGCTCCGAGGAGCTCGAGCTGCGCCTGCGGGAGATGCTCAAGGACTTCACCACCCTCAGCCGGGTGCCGCCCAGCACCCAGGCCATGAAGGACCTGGCGGGCCGGACCAGCACCCTGGTGCTGTTCCATGCCGCCGGCCTGTCCTTCGAGGAGCGCAAGCGCATGCGCATCCTCCTGGACGCCCTGGGCGGCAAGGTCCCCTTCGTGCTGCTGGGCACGGACGTCGACAGCGGCGCCCTGTTCGAGCTGGGCAACGAGCTCAAGGCGGTCAACGCCTACCAGCTGGGGCCGACCTCCACGGGCTTCTTCCCCCGCCTGCTCCGGGGCATCCTGCGCAAGCTGTTCGGGTGAACCTGTCCGACCTGCTCCCGACCCCCGGCTCCAGCGACGACCTGCTGGGCCGGTTTCTCACGTACGTGGAGCACCGCCGGCTGACCCTCTACCCGGCCCAGGAGGCGGCCATCCTCGAGCTGTTCGAGGGCCGCAACGTCATCCTCAACACCCCCACCGGCTCGGGCAAGTCCCTGGTGGCCTCGGCCCTGCATTTCCTGGCCCTGGCCGGGGGCCGGCGCTCGGTCTACACCTGCCCGGTCAAGGCTCTGGTGAACGAGAAGTGGATGGCCCTGTGCCGGGAATTCGGCCCGGAGAACGTCGGCCTGTCCACCGGCGACGCCACGGTCAACAGGGACGCGCCGATCCTCTGCTGCACCGCCGAGATCCTGGCCAACATCGCCCTGCGCGAAGGGGCCGGGGCCGATTTCCGCGACGTGGTCATGGACGAGTTCCACTACTACGCCGACCGCGACCGGGGCGTGGCCTGGCAGGTGCCGCTGCTGACCCTGCCCCAGTGCCGGTTCCTGCTGATGTCGGCGACCCTGGGCGACACGACCTTTTTCGAGCAGGAGCTGACCCGGCGCACCGGCCTGCCCACCACCGTGGTGGCCTCCCGCGACCGGCCGGTGCCGCTGGCCTTCAGCTACGCCGAATCGCCCCTGTCGCTGACCCTGGAGCGGCTGGTGGAGGAGGGCAAGGCGCCGGTCTACCTGGTCCACTTCACCCAGCTCGAGGCCGCCACCAGCGCCCAGGACTTCACCAGCATCAACCTCTGCAGCAAGGCCGAGAAGGCCGCCATCGGCGACGCCCTGGAGGGGTTCAAGTTCAACAGTCCGTACGGCCCCGACCTGAAGCGATGGCTGCGCCACGGCATCGGCCTGCACCACGCCGGGCTCCTGCCCAAGTACCGGATCCTGGTCGAGCAGCTGGCCCAGAAGGGCCTGCTCAAGGTCATCTGCGGCACCGACACCCTGGGCGTGGGCATCAACGTGCCGATCCGCACGGTGCTGTTCACCAAGCTCTGCAAGTACGACGGCCAGAAGACCGCGGTCCTGAGCGCCCGGGATTTCCACCAGATCTCGGGCCGGGCCGGACGCAAGGGTTTCGACGACCTGGGCTGGGTGGTGGCCCAGGCCCCCGAGCACGTGCTGGAGAACGCCAAGCTGGCCGCCAAGGCCGCCGCCAGCGGCCGCAAGTTCGTCAAGCGGCTGCCGCCCGAGCGCAATTTCGCCAACTGGGACAAGCAGACCTTCGAGCGCCTGGTCCAGGCCCAGCCCGAGCGGCTGGTGTCGCGCTTCCAGGTCAGCCACGGCATGCTCCTGAACGTGCTCAGCCGCAAGGGCGACGGCTGCGGGGCGATGCGCGCCCTGATCCGCGACTGCCACGATGGCGAGCGGGCCCGGCCGGCCCATTTCAAGCGCGCCTGGCAGCTGTTCCGGGCCCTGCTGGGCCGGGGCATCATCGATTTCACAGGGTCCGGCCATCCGGAGGACAGGCTTCGGGTGAACGTCGATCTGCAGGACGACTTCTCCATGAACCAGACCCTGTCCCTGTACCTCCTGGACACCCTGCCGCTGCTGGACCCCGAGGCGCCTGACTACGCCCTGGACCTGATCACCCTGGTGGAATCCATCCTGGAGAACCCCGAGGTCATCCTGCGCAAGCAGCTGGACCGGCTCAAGGGCGAGAAGGTGGCCGAGCTCAAACAGGCCGGGGTGGAATACGAGGCGCGCATGGCCGAGCTGGAGAAGCTCGAATACCCCAAGCCCCAGCGGGACTTCATCTACGGCACCTTCAATGCGTTCGCCGCCAGGCACCCGTGGGTTGGCGAGGAGAACATCCGCCCCAAGTCGATCGCCCGGGAGATGTTCGAGGACTACCGGTCGTTCTCGGATTACATCCGGGGCTACGACCTGCAGCGCTCCGAGGGCCTGCTGCTGCGCCACCTGAACAGCGTGTTCAAGGTCCTGGCCCAGACCGTTCCGGATTCCGCCAAGACCGAGCCGGTGCGGGAGCTGGAGATCTACCTGGGGGCCATGCTCCGGCAGGTGGATTCCAGCCTGCTGGACGAGTGGGAGAAGATGCGCGACGGCGCCTACCGCCCCGCCGAGACCGCCGAGCTGCGCCCACCCGGGGCCGAGGCCGCCGACCTGGACATCACCCGCGACGTCAAGGTCTTCACCCTGGCCGTGCGCAACCGCATCTACGCCTTCCTGCGCGCCCTGTCCGTGGCCGACTGGGAGGAGGCCGCCGCCGTGCTCGCCGAGGCCGGCCCCGACCCCTGCGACGAGGCCGGCGAGCCCTGGACCCCCGACCGCCTGCGGCTCCGGATCGACGCCTACCGCACCGACCACCGCGGCCCGCGCCTCGACGCCGAAGCGCGCAACGCCCGGCACACCTACGTCCTTCCGGAGGGCAGGGAGGCCTGGCGGGTGCAGCAGATGCTGGTGGACGGGGAGGACTGGAACGACTGGGTGGCGGAATTCCGGGTGGACCTGCCGGCCAGCCGGGAGCGGGCCATGCCGGTGCTGGGGCTGCTGCGGCTGGGGCCGTTCAACTGAGGAATCCCGGATGCTGCCGTTGCGAGGCGGCCCGGGGCCGGACTTGGGGCTCGGGCTTCGCGATAACGTAGATTTCATCCATTTCATCTTGTCCATCGGCGTGGCGACTTGGGCGCATGGAACACTGCCGGGCCTGTCGGAACGTGATTGCGGATCGGCATCAATGGTCATAAATGCCTTGGCATCACATAGAAACTGATCAAGCACAGAGCGCCACAGAGGCGCAGAGGACACAGAGGAAATTTGGGGGCTGGCTTTCACATCAACGGGAGCTGGGCCTTGCAGCTCGACCCAACCCAGGCCCTGGCACGCGCAGCGGGCCAGGGCCTGCGTTGAGACAGGCTGCAAGCCCCGGCTCCCGTTGATGCGAAAGCCGGATCCCAAATCTCCTCTGTGACCTCTGCGCCTCTGTGGCGCTCTGTGCGTGATCAGTTTCTATGTGATGCCGAAGCTTGCAGGATCATCGAGAACCAACCCCCCGATCAAGGCTCCGGGTGTTCCGGCGGCACCCCATCGGCGGTAATCTTGGGTCATGGGACCCCTTCGGTATTCCATAAACGTCACACTGGATGGTTGCTGCGATCATCGCGCGATCCTCGCGGACGAAGCCCTGCATCGTCATGCGGCCGAAAGTCTCGGCCGGGTCGATGCCCTGCTCTTCGGCCGGGTGACCTACGAAATGATGGAGGCGGCGTTCCGTCTGCCAGCGCCGACGGGCGCATGGCCTGCCTGGATGGAGCCCTTCGCCCGGGTGATGGACGCGGCCCGGAAATACGTCGTGTCGAGCACGCTGGACCGGGTCGATTGGAACGCGGAGCTCGTGCGCGGGGATCTGGGGGAGGCCGTCCGGCAACTCAAGCGGAATTCGGGCCGGGGACTGCTCGTGGGAGGCTTGCAGCTTCCGCTGGCCTTGGCGGAGCTGGGGCTGATCGATGAATACGAGTTCATCGTGCATCCCAGGCTGGTGGGCCATGGGCCGACCCTTTTCGCGGGGCTGTCCCAGCATGTCGACTTGAGGCTGGTGAGCCGGCAGGAGTTGGGCTCGGGGGCGGTGGCCCTGCTTTATGTGCCGGAAAGCTAGGTCTTATGGTCCCGGAACGGACTCCTGGACCTGGATCAGGAAACGATGTAGGCGCACTTCTCCGGGATGTGGATCCAGAAGGCGCGCGTCACCTTGAAATTGGCCCAGTGGTCTCCGGGCGCGGCCGGTTCGAAAAAGGCGTTGGGGACGGATCCGTAATTCTCGTAGAAGAATTCGAGGCTCCTAAACCGGGAGGTTCTCGTTCGGCAGGCGGCCTCATGGCAGCCAGACAGGCTCTGGTATCCTTGGGATCATCACCTGTTCCATCCGCTCCGCCGCTCCATCACCATGAATGCAGTGCCCCTGGTTCTTTCATGACTGCGAAACCCAGGCCCGAAGCCGTGCCCTGGGTCCGCTTCCGGCCCTTGCCCGGCCGGGCCACCCTGATCTGTTATTTGGAGATCCTTCCATGAAAAAATGGGGCCTTTGCGCGGCTGTCACCCTGTTGTCCTTCCTGCCGGCAGCGGCCCAGGAACGCGCGACGACGGAGTCCGGAAGGAAGATCCTGGTCTTCCCGGACGGCACCTGGACCAACGACACGAAAATAGCCCTCAAGGCCATCGAGCAAGGGGTCTTTTCAAAGCCGAAATTGGCGACCGAAAAAATCAGGTTCCTTCACGACAAGACCGCCATCTATTTTGATCCCGCCATCTGGAAACCGGTGAAGCAGGAAGAGCCCTCCCGGCTGCAGTTCCAGCACAAGGATGGGGACGGGTACGCCCTGGTCGTTTCCGAACGGATGCAGATCTCGCTGGAATCGTTGAAGGGAATCGCCTTGATGAACGCGAAGAACGCGGCCCCGGACGCGCGGATCACCCGGGAGGAAAAGCGCCTGGTCAATGGCGTGGAGACCCTCTTCCTGCAGATCAACGGCACAATCAAGGGCATATCATTTCAATACTTCGGGTACTACTACGCGGGCAAGGAAGGCTGCATGCAGATCCTGACCTATACCTCCGAGAACCTGTTCGATGAGTTCAAGAAGGATTTCACCGATTTCCTGAACGGATTCGTCCTCGAGTGAAACCCGCCCCGACCCTTTCCGACTCCCTGCCGCCCTTCGCCCGGAGGACGGCCCTGGCCCTGGCCGCGGCCACCCTGGCCCTTCACGCCGCCGCCGCCACCGGCTATGGCTATTTCCGGGATGAGCTGTACTTCCTGGACTGCGCCCGGCACCCCATGTGGGGCTACGTGGATGACGCGCCGGGCATCGCCTGGCTGGCGAAGGTGGCCCTGGGGCTGGGCGGCTCGTTGCCGGCCGTGCGGATCCTGCCGGCGCTGGCGGGGGCCGGCACGGTGCTGCTGACCTGCCTGCTGGCCCGGGAGCTGGGCGGCCGCCGCTTCGCCCAGGCCTTCGCCGGAATCTGCGTGATGGCCTCGCCGGTGTTCCTGATGGAGCACGGCCTGCTCTGCGTGGGCGCGTTCGAGCCGCTGTTCTGGATCGGCTGCCTGCTGCTGGTCCTGCGCCTTGGACGCGGCGGGGATCCCCGGCTCTGGCTGGCCTTCGGCGCGGTCGCCGGGCTCGGCGTGGAACTGAAGTACACCATGGGCCTGGTGCTGCTCTGCCTGGCGGTGGCGCTGGCCCTCTCCCCCCTGCGCCGGGCCGGCCGGCAATCCCTCTTCTGGGCCGGGGTGGCGGTGTGCGTGGCCTTGCTGCTGCCGACCCTGCTCTGGCAAGTCGGCCACCACTGGCCCCTGCTCACTGACCTGGGCAATATCCGGCGCCTCCACAAGAACGTGGAGCTGCCGGCGCCGGCCTTCCTGTTCCAGCAGGTGATGCTGATTCATCCCTTGCTGGCGCCGGTCTGGATCGCCGGCCTGATCCGTTTCCTGCGGCGGCGCCAGGAGCGGATCCTGGGCCTGTGGTACCTGCTTCTGCTGGGCTCGCTCATGGCGCTCAAGGCCAAGGACTACTACCTGGCCGCCGCCTACCCGGTGCTGTTCGCCGGTGGCGCCGCAGCTCTGGAGGAGGCCCTGGAATCCTGGGCCACCCGCGGACGACGCTGGCCAGGGGCGCTCCTGACGGGCCTGGCCGGGCTCCTGTTCCTGCTCGATGCCTCCGCTTTCACGCCACTGCTCCCGCCCGGGCGGCTCCAGGCCTGGCAGGCCCGCCTGGGGATCCGCGAACGCAAGGCCGAAGCCGCCTTCGACGGCCCCCTCATGCAGCCCTTCAGCGACCAGTTCGGCTGGCCCGAACTGGCCGAGGAGACCGCCCGGATCTTCCAGGCCCTGCCGGCGCCGGAACGAGCCCGCACCGGCATCTTCGCCAACAACTACGGGGAGGCAGGGGCCATCGACCAGTTCGGCCCCGCGCTGGGCCTGCCGACCTGCATCTGTGCCCATCAGGCCTGTTCCTTCTGGGGGCCGCCGGCCGTCCCGCCCGAGACCTTCATCTGCCTCGGCCTGGGTCGAAAGGCCCTGGAGGGGGCCTTCACCTCGGTGACCGAAGCGGCGCAGCACCGGCATCCCTGGGGCATGGGCTACGAGAACCGGCCCATATACGTCTGCCGGGGCCTGAAGCGGCCCCTGGGCGAGTTGTGGCCGGAGATCACCCACTGGGACTGACGGGGGGGCCACGGGTTTCACCCCGGCCTTGCCGGCGATCCTCCGGAGAATATATTAATTATTAAATTAGTAAGGAGGGCCGTTTGCCTTTGCGATCCGATCGGGAACGGGCCTTCGAGGCCACCGCGCGACCCCTGGCCATCCTGCTGCTTCTGGCCTGCCTGCTGGCGCCCCTGGGCGCGGCGCCCCGGATCGGGGCCTGGGTGCCGCTGTTCCAGGGGGTGGACTACGCCCGCGGCCACGCTTCCGCGGGCGACCCGCGGCGGCAGGAGGCCTTCGCCGTACGGATCGATCTGGGGGCTCCCGGCGTCGCCCTGCTGACCACGCCCCCGGGCGGCACCCGCCGGACCCAGGGCGAGACGACCCGGGATTTCCTGGCCCACCACGGTCTGCAGGTGGCCATCAACGCCAATTTCTTCAAACCCTGCTGCGAGCCGGGTGACAAGGACCTGATCGGGCTGGCCATCGCCGCCGGGCAGGTGGTGTCGCCGCCCAGGGCCAAGGGCATCGGCGCGGCGGCGCTGGTGGTCACCCGCGACAACCGGGCCGCGATCCTCCGGACCGGCCCGGGGTTCCGCCCGGACCGCTACTGGACGGCGGTGGCGGGCTCCGAGATCATCCTGGCCGGCGGGGTCCGGTCCCGGCTGGCCGACCTCCGCTTCAACCGGGACCTGCATCCCCGCACCGCCGTGGGCCTCACCCGGCGGGGCCGGCACCTGATCCTGCTGGCCATCGACGGCCGGCAGCCGGGCTACAGCGAGGGTGCGACCATGGCCGAGACGGCCGACTGGCTGCGCCGCTTCGGCGCCCGGGACGGCCTGAACCTGGATGGCGGCGGCTCCACGACGCTGGTGCGGGAGGCGGACGGCCGCCCTCGGGTGCTCAACCGGCCCAGCGGCATCGCCCTGGGTTCCAGCGCGCCAGGCTTCGATGCGGGCGGGGAACCGCAATTGCGGGTCAACGGCAACAACCTGGGCGTGTTCGCCAAGCCGCTGGTACCGTAGTCGTCCCAGGTGGAAGCGCGTCCAGAATCCGCCCGGATTTACCTTAGTTGCTGTAATAGCTCATTTCAGCCAGCTCCCGGTTCATCCGCCCGACCAGCATCGGCCCCTCGAAGATCAGCGAAGAGTAGATCTGCACCAGCACGGCGCCGTCCTGGAGGGCCACGTGGGCATCCTCCGCGCAGCCGATGCCGCCACAGGCCATGAGGCGCACGTCCGGCGGCAGGAGCTTCAGGACCTGGCGGTGGATCTCCCGGGCCTTGATCTTCAGGCCGCGGCCGGAGAGGCCGCCGGCACCCAGGGCCTCCACCTTCTCCCGGTTCAGCTCCGAGACGATGTTGCGGTCGAGGGTGGTGTTGGTGGCGATCAGGCCGGATACGCCGCTATCCACGACCACCTTCACGGTGGCCACCAGCTCGGCCGGGTCCAGGTCCGGCGCCAGCTTGACCAGCAGGGGCTGGCGCTCCAGGCCCATCTCCTTGCGCAGGCCCAGGACGCCGGCCAGCAGCGGCCGGAGCGCCTCCGGGGCCTGCAGCCGGCGCAGGCCCGGGGTGTTGGGCGAGGAGATGTTCAACGCCACGTAGTCGACCAGGGGCGCGATCGCCCGGAAGGCGGCGGCGTAGTCATCCAGGGCGTTCTCTTCGGGGGTCTCCTTGTTCTTGCCGAGGTTGCCGCCGACGATCAGGCCGACGGGCCGGTGCTTCAGCCGCCGGGCCACCACCTCGACCCCTTCGGAGTTGAAGCCCATGCGGTTGAGGATCAGGTTCTCCTCGGGGAACCGGAAGATCCGGGGCTTGGGGTTGCCCGGCTGGGGCCGCGGGGTCACCGTGCCGATCTCCACGAAGCCGAAGCCCAGGGCCTTCCAGAGGGGGAGCAGCTGGGCGCCCTTGTCCAGGCCGGCGGCCAGGCCGACCGGGGAGGGGAAACGCAGGCCCAGCACCTCCCGGGCCAGGGCCGGGTCCGGCTGTCCGCAGAGGCTCCGGGTCAGGGGCAGGACGCCCGGCAGGTTCTGGGCCATTCCCCCCACGGCGAACGCCACATGATGGGCCGTTTCCGGCTTGAGCCGGAAGATCAGGGGCCGGAGCAGGGCGTAGGGATCGAAGGGCTGGGTCATGGGCCGGGGCTCGCAAGGGTGGACCTCCATTATGGCCCGAACCCGGGCATAATCGTCCTGCCGGCCTTGATTCCGTCGAATCCCTTCGCCGAGGTGCCCCATGCGCTTCCTCATCACCAACCTCCCTCTCGGCCTCGGCGCCGAGCGGTCCCCCCAGGCCGAGAACCTGGCGGCGGTGTTCGGCGGCGATCCCCGGGATTTCCGGGACCCGGTCCTGGAACGGCTCAGCCTGGATGCCCGGCACAAGGGCTCGATCCGGTTCCTGGCGGCGATCTCCTTCGCCTCCGGCCGGGAGCTGGCCGGAATCGAGCTGCCCGCCGGCGCCCGGCTGGAGCCGGCCCCGGCGGAGATCGCCTGGACCGTGGCGCCGGTGGTCCGCAAGCCCCGGGTGGTGGTGGTCGGCAGCGGTCCCGCCGGCACCTTCTGCGCGTTGCGGCTGCTGGACTACGGCATCGAGCCGATCGTGCTCGAGCGGGGCGCGCCCATGAGCGAGCGGGTCCGGTCCGTGGCCGGGCTCTGGAACGACGCCATCCTGGATCTGGAGGCCAACGCCCAGTTCGGCGAGGGCGGGGCCGGAACCTTTTCCGACGGCAAGCTCACGACCCGCATCGGGCACCCGGCCATCCGTTTCGTGATCGAGACATTCGTCAAGTTCGGAGCCAATCCTCGAGTCCTCTATCTGGCCCGGCCGCACGTGGGCACCGATGTGATCCGCAAGTGCTCGGTGCTGATCCGCCGGTCGGCGGAGGCCCGCGGCGCCCAGTACCGGTTCCGGGCCCGGCTGGCCGACATCCGCTTCCAGGACGGGCGGGTGGCGGCGGCGGTGCTGGATACCGGGGAGGAACTGGCCTGCGACGCGCTGGTGCTGGCCCCCGGCCATAGCGCCAGGGACACTTTCGAGATGCTGCACGGCCATGGCGTGGCCATGCGCCAGAAGGCCTTCGCCATGGGGGTGCGGGTGGAGCACCCGCAGGACCTGATCGACCGGGCCCAGTACGGCCCCTCCCAGGGCCACGCCAGCCTTCAGCCCGCCGACTACAAGGTGGTCTGCAACTTCGGCCCGGCCCGGGCCGCCTACTCGTTCTGCATGTGCCCGGGCGGCGAGGTAATCCAGTGCGCCTCGGAGCCCGGGGGGGTGGTCGTGAACGGCATGAGCAACGCCAAGCGGGATTCCGGCTTCGCCAATTCCGGGCTGGTGGCCAAGGTCAACACCGCCGATTTCGGTTCCGATCATCTGCTGGCCGGCATGTACTTCCAGCGGAAATGGGAGCAGGCCGCGTTCCGCGCCGCGGGCGAGACCTACGGCGCGCCGGCCATGGCCGTGCAGGATTTCCTGCGGGAGAAGGCTTCAGGGCAGCTGCCCCGCACCAGCTTCCGGCCGTTCGCGGTGCCGGCGGACCTGGCCACCTGCCTGCCCGACTTCGTCCGCCGCCAGCTGCTGGACGCCCTCCCCGAGTTCGACCGCAAGATCCACGGCTTCGCCAGCCGCCAGGCCATCCTCCTGGCCATCGAGAGCCGCACCAGCAGCCCCGTGCAGATGATCCGCGCGGACAACGGCGAAAGCGCCAGCCACCCGGGCCTCTACCCCTGCGGCGAGGGTGCGGGCTTCGCCGGCGGGATCACCTCGGCCGCGGTGGACGGGATCCGGGTGGCCGAGTGGATCGCCCAGAAGGCCGGGGCCCCCGCCTTCCTGCCGTTCCAGCGCAACGTCAAGGCCGGGGACTACGCGACCGAATACTGACGGGAACAAGTCTGATAAATAAACCATTACTAGCCCAGGGCCCCTCCCTGGGCATGGGAATGGAATGAACAGAAAGTCAATTTTGAACGTGATCCGGGCGCTGATCCCGGCCGCGGGGCTGACCCTGCTCCTCATGCCGGCCTGTGGCGGGGGTGGCTCCGGTTCCGCCGACAGTCCGAAGCCCAAGCCGGATTCCCCCAAGGAGACTCCGGCCGCCCCGGTCATCGCTTCCGTCCACCCAGCCTCCGCCAAGGCGGGGGAACGGATCGTGGTCAGGGGCTCCCATCTTGGGGAGGTCACGGAAGTCCTGTTCGGCCCCATCCGGGTCAAGCCGGCCAGGATCACGGCGGACTCCCTCGAACTGGTGGTCCCCGAAGGCGCCACCGCGGCGCCCATCGTCCTGGTGACCGCCACCACCCAGGTGCCCATGGCCGGCAAGTTCACGGTGAAGGACCCGGTTCCGGACGATCCGAAGTCCCACGATGACCCGCCACCGCCGCCACCGCCGCCACCCCCGCCGCCTCCGCCGCCGCCACCACCACCCCCGCCGCCTCCGCCGCCACCACCCCTGGGCTATATCCCGGACCTTCAATCCGTGCTGCCCACCCAGGCCGAGCCTGGCACGGTCGTCACCCTTAGCGGCGAGCATCTGCAGGATATCGCCAGGCTCGCCTTCGGCGGCCGGGTCCTGTCGCCCGGGGTGGACTACCAGGCCGACCCCGGCGGGGCCTGGATCAAGGTCACGGTGCCCGATGGGCCGGAGCCTGCCGGGGCCTTCGAGGTCACGACCGGATCGGGTGGCAAGGCCTCGATCGGGTTCACCATCGCGTACCCGCAGCCGAAGGTGGACACGGTCACCGTCAGCTCCGACGGCAAGCACCTGACCCTCGCCGGCACCTCGCTGGGCAGCGCCCTGGAGGCCAGGTTCGCCGCGGGGGTGAACCTGACCGTGCCCCTGTCGGGGAGTTCCCCGACCAGCCTGGTCGTGCCGATCCCCGCCGGCGCCGACCCCGGCTTCGTGACCCTCAAGACCCGGGGCGGCACCACCCGGTTCAAGTATGTCCCCGCCGGCCTGGCGGGGCCGGCCCTGCACGGCCTGAACAAGCTGTCGGGCCCGCCCGGGTGCGAAGTCCGGCTCGAGGGCACCGGCCTGTTCTTCATCACGGAGGTTCTGGCCAACGGCACGGCGCTCGCCCCTGAGGGTTTCAGCGCCGGGCCCGGCGGCGGCTGGATCACCGTCAAGGTCCCCGCCGGGCTGGACAAGGTCCAGTTCACCCTCCAACAGGAGGCCCAGGCCTACCCCTGCCCGGGCCTTTTCACGGTGGAATACCCGCCGCTCATCACCGGCCTGGATCTGGTCACCGCCAAGCCCGGCGAGAAGGTGGTCCTCGCGGGCACCCACCTCCAGAACCCCAGCCAGATCGCCTTCGGCACCACCGTCCTGGCGCCCGGCGGCTACGCCGTGGATGCCGCCGGAACCAGGCTCGAGATCACCGTGCCCGACGGCCCGGAGCCCGACGGCGTCTTCACGGTGACCACCCCCTGCGGCGGCCCCGTGTCCAGCGCCCCCTTCAAGATCAGCTATCCCAAGCCGGTGTTCAACCTGCCGGTCACCCTCGGGCCCTCGGGGATCACCGTGACCGGAAAGTACCTGGGCAGCGTCCTGAAGGCCAAGTTCAACGGCGCGCCGCCGGTGACCGTGGCCGTGAAGCCGACGGCCACGGACAGCCTGGTCCTGCCGATCCCCGCGGGAGCCCTGCCGGGACGGGTCGAAGTGACGAACCGGGGTGGCACGGCCGCGTTCCCGTGGGTTCCCGGGCCCACCATCACCCGGATCAACCCGACCACCGCCGTCGGCGGCGCAAGGGTTGCGATCGAAGGGACCGGCCTGTTCCAGCTCCAGAACCCGCTCGTGAAGGTGGGCGGTATCTGGCTGGATGAACGCCATCTGGAATACCAGGCGACCCCGGACGGGACCCGGCTGTACTTCTACGTGCCGGCCGAGGCCGCCTCCGGCCAGCCGGTGACCGTGGTCACCCTCGGGGGAACCGTCGATTCCACGGATCTGTTCAACATCGACTATCAGGCCCCGGTCCTTTCCACCCTGAGCCCCGGCCAAGGCGTGGCTGGAACCGAAGTGCGCCTGGAAGGGCAGCACCTGGGCGGGATCAGCAAGGTCGAATTCGGGGTCACGGTCCTGCCCAAGGGGACCTGGGAGGTCCGGAAGGACACGATCTCCTCGACCGAACTGGACGTGCTGGTGGCCCAGGTGCCGATGGAGGCCGCCGCGGGCGATGCCGTGTTCACGGTGCACAATCCCGCCGGCCATTCCGCCCACTCGGGAAACTTCAATGTCCGGGAGCTGGCCTCCCGGGGCAGCCTGCTTGGCCAGGCACTCGAACCGGACAGGGAAGGCTCGCCCGAGTTCCCCCGGTTCGATTATCCGTCGACCAGCCGGACCCGCCAGTATGGCCAACGCTGGCCCAAGGCGCCCATTTTCCATGGTTACAACCCAAGCGAGTATTCCGATTTCCGGCCCGCCCTCGATCCCTCCAAACTCAAGAAGGGAGACCCGGAGATCCGCCATCCCACCCGGGTACCCCTGCATTTGCGGCTTCCCACCCGCCTGTTCCGGGATCTGCTGCCGGCGGACATGACCAACCAGCTGGCCGCCCTGCCGGCCGCGGATCCGCTGGAAATCCATGTGGTGGTCCAGGACCAGCCGTACCTGGTGCCGGAATTCCGTCCCCAGTACTGGCTCTTTCCCGATACCCCGCTCCTGGGCGTGCACTCGGCCGCGCGCGAATCCGGCATGGGGCTGTTCGACCCCAACGGAGGCTCGACTCCCGTGCAGATCCACGAATTGATCTCGAGCGGTGGCACCTGGCTGACCGGCGCGACCTCCTCCTGCAGTGTGCACCCGGATGGCACGGGTACCGTGCCGCTGCCCATGATCTCCTCGAGCGACACCTTCCATGTCAGCAACCTGGATGGCTCGGTCAGCACGGCCTTCGGGTCGCTGGTCCGCGACTCCCAGAGCCCGGACCGGCCCAACCGGATCGTCGCCACCGTGCACATCGTGATGAAGGATGAGGAGATCCTGGCCCTGGAGCGGATCCTGCGGAAGCACCGGCCCAAGAGCTACGGGCATCTCCTGTGGTGCATGCGCAAGGATCCGGTGCTGAAAGGCACCGTGGCCACTGGAACGCTCATGGCCATGGTGGTGCCGCACATCACCGGCGCCGCCTTCGGCCCCCTGAACCCGGTCACCGGCGCCCATACCGTGACGCTGACCGGTTCGGGTTTCTTGAACGCCAGCAAGGCCTGGGTGGACGGCCAGCCCTGCACGGTCGTGACCGTGGCCAGCGACACCCAGATGCGGGTGGAGGTGCCGGTGCTGGGGGCGGGGCCGACCCACACATACAAAGTGCTTGTTCCCCCCTTCCTGAAGGGCCAGGCGACCCATTAGGCTTCACCTGGGTTTGCCGATAAGATGAAGGGGAGCGGCCAGTGCCTGGGGCCGCTCCCTTTTTGCGACGGACCCCATGCCCCTACAGGACGAGATCAAGCGCCGGCGGACCTTCGCCATCATCAGCCACCCGGATGCCGGCAAGACCACCCTCACCGAGAAGCTCCTGCTCTACAGCGGCGCCATCGACCGCGCCGGCAGCGTCAAGGGCCGGGAGGGCGCCGGCCACGCCCAGTCCGACTGGATGGAGATCGAGCAGGAGCGCGGCATCTCGGTGACCTCGGCGGCCATGCAGTTCGAGTACCAGGACCACGTCATCAATCTCCTGGACACACCGGGCCACCAGGACTTCTCCGAGGACACCTACCGGGCCCTGACCGCCGCCGACAGCGTGGTGATGCTGCTGGACTGCGCCAAGGGCGTGGAGGAGCAGACCAAGAAGCTGTTCCGGGTGGCCAAGGAACGAAAACTCCCCATTTTCACCTTCGTGAATAAGCTGGACCGGCCTGGCCGGGAACCGATCGAGCTGATCGACGAGGTCGAGGAGTTGTTCGGCCTGGCCGCCGTGCCCATGACCTGGCCGATCGGCTCCGGGCCGGACTTCAAGGGCGTGTACGTCCGCGCCACCCGGCAGATCCAGGTGTTCGAGCGCACCAAGGCCGGGCGGAAGGCCCGGGTGGCGGGGCAGGGGACCCTGGACGATCCCGAGATCCTGGAGCTGCTCACCAGGGCCGAACTCCAGCAGCTTCGGGACGACATCGACCTGATGGACCATGTGCTGCCGCCCTTCGAGATGGAAGCCTTCCTGGACGGCCGCCAGTCGCCCATGTTCTTCGGCAGCGCCCTGAACAACTTCGGCCTGGCGGAATTCCTGGAGGAGTTCCTGGCCATGGCCCCGTGCCCCCATGCCCGGCCCCTCCTGGACGGGGGCGAAGTGCCGGTGGACGCGCCGTTCACCGCCTTCGTGTTCAAGGTCCAGGCCAACATGAACAAGGCCCACCGGGACCGGGTGGCCTTCGCCCGGATCGTCAGCGGTCGGTTCGAGCGCGGCATGGACGCCCTGCACGTGCGCGGCCAGAAGAACATCAAGCTCAACTACCCGCACATGTTCTTCGGCCGGGAGCGGCTGATCGTGGACGAGGCCTACCCGGGCGATATCCTCGGCCTGATCAACCCGGGCCTGTTCCGGATCGGCGATGTGATCTCGGCGGCCGGCCCGGTGGAATTCCACGCGGTGCCGCGGTTCTCGCCCGAGCAGTTCGTCTCGGTGCGGCTGGCCGACCCGGGGGCCCGGAAGGGCTTCCTCAAGGGCGTCCAGCAGATCGCCGAGGAGGGCGTGGTGCAGGTGTTCTGGCCCAAGGGCGGGGCGCCCCTGCCGATCCTGGGCGCGGTCGGCAAGCTGCAGTTCGATGTGCTCCAGCACCGCCTCAAGACCGAGTATGCCTGTCCCGTGCTCATGGAGCCCCGGAGCTTCCAGATGGCCCGCTGGCTCAAGGGCGGCTGGCCCGAGCCCAGCCGGTTCTGGGGGGAACTGGTGGAGGACGCCGACGGCAATCCCGCCATCCTGTTCGAAAACGACTGGCAGCGACGGACGACCAAGGAAAAGAGCCCGAATCTGGAGTATCTGGAGCATCCGGAGTAGGGATTTATAAACTTTTCTGCCTGGGCTGGTTTATCCTGATCGGGCATCCGATTCGCCGATTCAGGAGACCCCGCAATGCGCCAGGAGATCAAACCGGAAGATCTGATCGTCACCGAGAACGACGGGACGCGCCGGATCAACCACGATGTCCTGGAATCGTACGGCTTGTTCAACCTGCCCAAATCCATCATGCGGAGCGCGCTGATGGTCTACTACGACAACGCGGCCCGCCAGGGGCGGATGGCCGCCCAGACCGTGCGCACCTTCATCAGCCTGGCCAGCTCCATCACCCGCTTCCCCAAGCCCGTGGCGATCAATTTCACCCGGGGCGCCGCCTACCGCCGGAACATGCGGATGCTCCGCAAATACAGCCGCTAGGGCCGGAGCCGCCATGAACCGCAGGATCTGGATCCCCGTGGCCGCCGCGGTGGCCCTGCTGGGCTGCTTCGCCGAGAAGCCCTATCCCTTCGCCAATGCCAACCTTGGCATCCAGGCCACCTTCCCGGGTGAGCCGAACCAGGCCACCTACCCGGAGCAGACGCCCTTCGGCAAGATCGAGTGGCACAGCTTCGCCTTTACCCCGCCCGGCCGCCTGGACATCAACTTCCATATCGATGTGGGCAACCTCCCCCCCGGCACCAAGGGCGGCGACACCGTGCCCGTGGCCCTGGCCACCTACGAGGCGTTCCTGGGCCAGCACCTGGGCGGGCCCATCCAACGGACCGACCTGCCAGTCAGCCGGGGCGCCGGCTTCCATTACACCGCCCCCGCCTTCAAGAACGCCCGGGTCGAGGGGGTGGTGATCCTCAAGCGCGGCCGCCTGCACCATGCCCAGGCCACCGTGGTGAAGCCCAACGACCCACGGGTGCGGACCTTCCTGGATTCATTCGCGGTGAACTGATTCCGGCCGGATGGCGATTCTCAAGAAATTAATTATATTTTATTAATTTCTGGAAGCCCGCCATGCCGACGGCCAACGTGAAGGTCCTGTTCATCGGAAAGCGCTGGGAGGTGCCGTACGAGGTGGTCCAGCTGGAATCCGGCAACAGCCTGTTCTCGACCCTGGCGCAGTTCCGGCCCGATGTGATCGTCACCAGCGATCGCCAGCCCGCCTCCCTCCTGGCCGCTTCCTTTGAATTGCGCAAGCGTTGGATCCACCTGGATCCGGCCATGCCCGCCGACCAGGTCGTGGCGACCGTGGAGGCCTGCTACGCCGGCTGGCTCTGGGGCCATCCCGGGGACGCCGCCAATCCGCTGCTTTCGGTCTACACCGGCACCTTCAACACCGGCGACCACCTGGGCGACACATACCAGTCCCTGCGCGACCAGACCTGCCCGGACTGGGAGTGGGTGGTGGTGGACGACGGCAGCACCGATGGCACCTGGGAACGGCTCCTGGCGATCGCGTCCGGCGACTTCCGGGTGCGGCCGCTGCGGGTGCCGCACCAGGGGCGGATCGGCGCGGTCAAGCGGCTGGCCACCCAGGCCGCCCTGGGCGAATTCCTGGTGGAACTGGACCACGACGACCTGCTCACCTGCGACGCCCTGGCCGAGGTCCGGCGGGCCTTCCAGGCCGATCCGGCGATCGGCATGGTCTATTCCAACTTCGCCGAGTTCTTCCCGGATGGCCGCTGCAACCGCTACCAGGGGCCGCCATGGGAGGACCGCTACCGGGAGACGGCCTATCAGGGCCGCACCTACCTGGAATGCCGGACCCCCGACATCCATGGCCGCTTCGGTCCCAACCCCGCGGACCAGTTCGCCTGGTACCTGACGGTCGGCCCGAACCACCTGCGGGCCTTCCGGCGCACCGAGCTCATCCGCCTGGGCGGCTACAATCCCAACCTGCCGGTGGCCGACGACTGGGACCTGTTCGTGCGCTTCTTCTTCCACTCCAGGTGCCACCACCTCGACCGGCTGCTCTACCTCTACCGGATGCTGGACAACGGCGGCAACACCACATTCCTGCGCAACCAGAGCATCCAGGACCACCTTGAGCTCGGACGGCGGCGCTACGCCCAGGCGTTCGTGGCGGCCAACCAGAGGGACCGATCCATCACAGGGCTCAGTATCTTGTGATCACCAGGGAGGTCGTGTGGCCGATGCCGGCTTCGTAGACGGAGGAGGATAAGAGGACGGCTGGAAAGACGGTGTCGTTCGCCGACAATCGTGTGGTGTAGCTGAACGCGGTGGCCGAGGTTCCACCCGCGGTATTCACGGTTTCGGTAGGACCATAAACAACATAGTTTGTTCCATTTTCCGTTATCGAAAAACCAAGGGTCCGGGTGAATGAGGCCGAAGTATTGCCGATGGGCCCCGTTGTGTTGAGCGCAAGGTAGAAGGTATAAACACCGCTTGTTTGAATTATGATTTCAAAATTTGGCGTGACATCCGTGCCCGTATAAATGATGTTGTTATAGGATTCAAGGACGTTGAAAGGGACCACGGCAGGGCTGGATCCACCCGCAAGAGTATAATTAACATTGGAATACATCGTTAAGGCGAGCGTTGTTCCCTGGGGGCCTTGAGCGCCCTGGGGCCCCTGGGCGCCCTGGGCTCCGTTGCTGCCTGCGGCGCCCTGCGGGCCGGTGGCGCCCTGGGCTCCGTTGCTGCCTGCGGCGCCCTGGACTCCGTTGCTGCCTGCGGCGCCCTGCGGGCCGGTGGCGCCCTGGGCTCCGTTGCTGCCTGCGGCGCCCTGCGGGCCGGTGGCGCCCTGGGCTCCGTTGCTGCCTGCGGCGCCCTGCGGGCCGGTGGCGCCCTGGGCTCCGTTGCTGCCTGCGGCGCCCTGCGGGCCGATGGCGCCCTGGGTTCCGTTGGTGCCTGCCGCTCCCTGCGGTCCCACCAGAGGCGTGCCGGCCGGGAATGCGCCAGCCACCTTGGGCCCGAAGATGATGCTGTCCGCGGTGTCGTAGTAGAAGTCCCCGTTCACGCCGATGGTGTTGCCGGGGGGGTTGGCGGTGCCGGAATAGATGGTGTTGCCGTTCGCGCCCGCGGCACCCTGCGCGCCGATGTCGCCCTGGGCGCCTTGCGGACCCTGGACACCCTGGAGCCCGGTCGCGCCGGTGGCGCCTTGCGGTCCCTGGGCGCCGGCACTGCCGGTCAGGCCCTGCGGGCCGATGGGCCCCTGGGCGCCGGTGCTGCCGGTGGCGCCTTGCGGTCCCACCAGAGCCGTGCCGGCCGGGAAGGCGCCGGCCACCTTGGGCCCGAAGATGAGGTAGAGTCCCAGGTAGTGGTGTAGCAGCCGGTTAGGCAGACAGGTGGCCACCGTTCCCGTATGGTGAGTTTTGCGGACAAACCAAAGGAGCGGAAACGATGGCCAGAGAAAGTGTGGAAGGTCT
>Ga0316217_10000471_pt1 | contig 57552 bp, 49 predicted proteins | sample 1anoAmetaG_FD_203633 | JGI IMG/M metagenome (GOLD analysis project Ga0316217, IMG submission 203633) | Freshwater microbial communities from Trout Bog Lake, Wisconsin, USA - 1anoA | ecosystem: Environmental > Aquatic > Freshwater > Lake > Hypolimnion/Profundal zone | place: USA: Wisconsin...
AGCCGGTTCTGCAGCCGGTTCTGCAGCCCTTTTGGGTTCTGCAGCAACTGCACCAACTGCAGCAACTGCAACAACTGCAGCAACTGCAACAACTGCAGCAGAGACCAAATAATTGCAGCTCCAATCGCCTTAAGACCAGAAATGTCTGCAGCAGAGAAAAAAAACTGCTGCAGAGACCAAATAATTGCAGCTCCAATCGCTCCAATCGCCGGGAAAACAGTTTTTAACTACAGCTATTTTTGATGCCACCACTTAGCAAAAAAAAGAGGTTCTATAACTTTTCCTGTTCTTAAAAACCCATTGGCCTCTGTAGTTTTTTTTTGCTGATTTGAGCAATTAACTCAGTGGCAGAGTATCTCGTTTACACCGAGAAGGTCAGCGGTTCGATGCCGTTATTGCTCAACAAAAATACAAAAATGTGTCGGGGTCTGTGCTGTCTGTGTTGTTATGCTAAACCCAATCTGAAAAATTTGTGTTCTAGTTGGGTTCTTTTGAGTTTGTGTTTTCAGTTAGGGAGCTTTTAGACGCAAAGTAATTGTGTCACTACAGAACTGCAACCCCCGGACTACAGCCGGGGGTTGCAGTTCTGCGGCTCCCCTTTCAGAAGCAGACATATGGGTTGTGTTGGTTCGATTAAGAACAAAAGAGGAAGTAGCTTAGTTGGTTAAAGCGCCAGCCTGTCAAGTTGGAGATCACGGGTTCAAACCCCGCCTTTCTCGGGCCGGGCTTTTGTAACAACATTTGACCCATTTAACTCATTTGTAACTGGAGCTGCAATCGCTCCAATCGCCGGGTAGACCAATTGCAGCCTTAAGACCAGAAAAAACTGCTGCAGTTTTTTTTGGTCTCTGCAGCAGTTTTTTCTCCAGCTGCAGTTGCAGCAGTTGTTTTTTTTTTGCAGCTCCAATCGCTCCAATCGCCGGGTTAGAGCTACCCATTTGTTTAGATCAATAAAATAACGAAAGGCAATCTAAGCTACAAAGGAGGTATGGCTGAGTGGCTTAAGGCATTGGTTTGCTAAATCAGGATGACAAGAATTGATCACTCTATTTCGATGAAAAAAAAATCACAGTAAAATTCTACTACGACATAGTGTATATTAAATGATTTACACATGTAATTCGTATGACAATGTAATTTGTTTTAGACATTTAAACTGACGCTCCTTTTTGTAACACCTTCATAAGTTTATGAGTTGCAGCCGGTTTTTTCTTGTGCCGTTGTGGTTGAACATTTTGTTTTACACACTAACGATTGGGGTTCAGTTCAAATAGGGGCAAACAGCTAACCGCTACCCACTCTTTGTTTGTTGTTTTCCTACGGCAAAAAAACAAACAGAATTTCGGGGTCGCCTAGTAGTCAAAAGACTGTTCCAAATATAAGGCTCGAAGAGGTTTGTCATTTCAGTTTAAACAATGCTAGAAGAAGAGAAAAAATTATATTAAACGTAATCTACTCATGATTTGGTTGTCATTATTTGATATTCTTAAACATAGTTGAACTGTTTCCAATATAATATAATTTTATCACTCACTTTACAATAGAATCGTAAATACAAATTAATTTTTAAAGCTTCAACACAGCTTGTGTTTAAAAAACATCAACAAAAATGCGATATGAACAATATTGTTGATTTTAATATTGTTGTTATTCTACGCTATCGCTGGAGTCTTGTTAAATTCTAAGTGTAAAGAAAAAAAACAAAGTGTGATCACACTTGACAACCCAAACATAATAATTGATCAGCCGATTTCTTTTTACAACCTGGGTTATTGTAGTTACACACTACAGAATTCCAAAAAAGACTAAACCTGGGGGGCTGCAGAGCCCAAAACAAAATAATAACTGGCAAAAACCGGCGATTGTAGCAATTGTAGCAATTGCTACAATTGCTACAATCGCAGCTGAAGGTGTTCCAGGGTAACTGCAGTTAGTTGTAGTTATACTTCCAACCATACTGGTAACCCACCCTTAGTTTAGTTATAGTAACGTAATCTGAAAATGATCTAGTTTTGGGAAAAGAATGCTCAAAAAGTTCTTTCAGCTTGTCTTTTGCTCGTTTCACTTATTCTCTTACAACTTTTGTCCTCTACCAAAAAAAAGAAGTCTAGCACAGATTGTAGTTACAGTTTTTTCGTGGGGGTAACTGGTGCGGCTTTTATGATGTTAATTTTGTTAAGCTATAAGAGAAAATAAGAATACAATGTCCTTTTTTTGAAAAAAAGACATGCGCGAAAACGAAAATTATAACAGACTTGAGCATAAGTTGTTTCAATGTAAATCTACTTTTTATAGCTGCAGTTGGTAACACATATATAGAAATGAAGCATTCACTTTGCAGCACAGCCTTAAGGGTTTACAAAGTGTTTAAAAATCATGACAATAAATATGTAGACTGAAACAACATGAGCTGTATGCAGAACCAATTTGCACGTACAGTTCTAAGGGTAGTATTGTTAAATCTTCATAAAAAAAGATCTCGCTTATCCTAATACATACAATACCATTGTATCATGGGTTCGAATCCCATTACCTCCTTAATCTAATTATTTTGATCATTTACTTTTTTGACTGCAGATACATACAATCTGCAGCTGTGCTAAGTGAAAACCCTGGCGGAACACACTGCTGCAAGACAAGACCTCCTTTATGTTTATGAAAGCATCAGTTTTTGTCTATGCCTGTTTCATTTTGGGAGAGAAGCACAACAACCCAGAAATGTCTGCAGCAACGATTCGGGGTTCACCCCTTTTTTTAGAGATCTTCTTTTTCTTTTAACTGCAGTTACCCATTTGTTTTGGGTTTTGCAGCCGGGTTGTGCAGCTCCAATCGCCGGGTTGTGCAGCTCCAATCGCCGGGTTGTGCAGCCTTAAGACCAGAAATGTCTGCAGCCTTAAGGCCAGAAATTTCTGCAGCCGGTTCTGCAGCCTTAAAACCAGAAAAAACTGCAGCAGAGCAGTTGGGGTTCAATCGTCTTAAGACCAATTGCAGTTTTTTTTCGGGGAATTGCTGCAGTTTTTTTTTTTTTGCAGCTTCAATCACCGGGCTCTAAAAAGAACTGAACCCCGTTTTGTTTTTTCTGCAATTACACTGCTAAAGTCATACATTCTAGGGGGTATAGTTCAATTGGCAGAGCGTTTGCTTTGCATGCAAAAAGTTAACGGTTCGAATCCGTTTACCTCCATTCTTTTTTTTCAGCTATCCCCTGGGCTGTGGGGGGGCTGAAGCCAAGCCTTTCTTTAACATTTTTAGCTGCAGAAACCGGCTGCAGAGCCCGGCGATTGGAGCGATTGGAGCGATTGGAGCTGCAAAACCCGGCTGCAGTGTGTTACCCGGCTGCAGAACAAAAAAGGGTTGGCTTGTTTTTTTTTCTAACTGAACCTAATTGTGTAATTGCAGCTACTTTTTATTCTTTTCTAATTGCAGAAAAAAAAAACGGGAGAACTGCAGCTTTGTTATGGCCCTTTTCTGTTACTGTTACATGATAAAAGTTAAGATCTAACTGCAACTACAACTGCGGTGCGGCCGGATTCTACAAAAAGAATATAGTGGAAAACAAAAATATTGAAAGAAAAGATTTACACATAAAAGCCAATGTAGCTCAGTAGGTAGAGCATTCCCTTGGTAAGGGAAAGGTCTCCGGTTCGAGCCCGGTCATAGGCTTTATTGCAATTTTTTTTTCTGCAATTAGGGAAAAAAGGCTACATTTACAGCTGCAATTGGTCTACCCCGGCGATTGGAGCGATTGCAGCTCCAGTTACAAAAAAAACTAAAAATAGCTGCAGTGGTTGGGGTTACTTGACTGGTTCACTTAATTTGCCCAACAACCCAGCCCAGCCCTTTTTTTTTTACGGCCTGGGTTCAGCTGGGCAAAAATTACACTATTTTTATAATATGGCAACTCAAAATAAACTTAAAAATTTTACTTTAAATTTTGGACCGCAACATCCTGCGGCTCATGGAGTGTTACGACTTGTATTAGAAATGAATGGAGAAATTGTAGAACGTGCAGAACCCCATATTGGATTGTTGCATAGAGGAACTGAAAAATTAATTGAATATAAAACATATCTTCAAGCGTTACCTTATTTCGATCGTTTAGATTATGTTTCTATGATGGCACAAGAACATGCGTTTTCTTTAGCCGTAGAAAAACTATGTAATTGTGAAGTACCACTTCGTGCCCAATATATCAGAGTATTATTTTGTGAAATTACTCGAATTTTAAATCATTTATTAGCATTAACAACACATGCTATGGATGTGGGCGCTTTGACACCTTTTCTTTGGGCTTTCGAAGAAAGAGAAAAATTATTAGAATTTTATGAGAGAGTGTCTGGAGCGAGAATGCATGCAAATTATATAAGACCTGGCGGAGTGGCACAAGACATGCCGTTAGGATTGAGTGAAGATATTTACCGCTTTACAGAACAATTTGCATCACGTATTGACGAATTAGAAGAAATGTTAACTAATAATAGAATATGGAAACAACGCTTGGTCAATATTGGAGTTGTTACAGCTCAACAAGCATGTGATTGGGGATTTAGCGGCGTTATGTTAAGAGGCTCTGGAATTGGTTGGGATCTCCGACGCGCAGCGCCCTATGATGTGTATCATTTATTAGATTTTGATATACCAATCGGCACTAAAGGAGATTGTTACGATCGTTATTGTATTCGCGTTGAAGAAATGCGTCAAAGTATTAGAATTATTGTACAATGTTTGAACAACATGCCTTCTGGTATGGTAAAAACAGATGATCGAAAATTATGTCCTCCTTCAAGAACTCAAATGAAGCAATCTATGGAATCTTTGATTCATCATTTTAAATTATATACTGAAGGTCTTACTGTGCCAGCTTCTTCTACATACACTGCAGTAGAAGCGCCTAAAGGTGAATTTGGAGTATATTTAGTCAGTAATGGCACTAATCGACCTTATCGTTGTAAAATAAGAGCTCCCGGATTTGCTCATTTACAAGGACTTGATTTTATGTCTAAACATCATATGTTAGCTGATGTAGTTACAATTATAGGAACTCAAGATATTGTCTTTGGAGAAGTAGACAGATAACTCTGTTTGCGTTTAAAAGCCCCAATTGCAATTACCCCTGCAGTTGGGGCTTTTAAAACCAGTTGAACCCACAAAAAGAAAGCTTTTTTTTTTAAAACAAAATTGAACTGGTTGTAAAAGCTGCATTTACAGTCATAAGAGCTTTACATTAAACATAATTCATACTTCATGAATGCTAAACTGCTAATTTTTTCCCATTCTTTTGAAAAAAATTCTATCAATCCATTGGTAAATGATTTATTGCATAAAGTGGATCCACAAAAAACGTGGTTTAAAAGTTGTGTGGCATTGCCCATCAAATGCACTCGATATACTATATTAAGGTCACCACATGTAGATAAAAAATCAAGAGAACAATTTGAAAGTAAAATACATAAACAACTTATCTATATCTATTTAAATACGAAATGGGTAAAATCTTTTTTAGTGTTACTTAAACAACAGGCTGGAGGAGGATCTCAACTTAAAATACGTATTAATTATACTACCCGTTTGAAAAGATGATTCTTTTATTTTTTTTACCAGCTGAACAACCCATTTTTCTTTTTTGTTTTGAACAAGCTGCAGTTGTTGCAGTTGCTGCAGTTGTTGCAGTTGCTGCAGTGTGTTACCCGGCTGCAGTGTGTTACCCGGCGATTGGAGCTGCACAACCCGGCGATTGGAGCTGCAAAACCCGGCTGCAGTTAGGGCTGGAGACAAAAAAAACTACGCTAGTAAATAGAGAAAACAAAATCATAAAATGTATGAATAATTTTAAACACAAATTTAAACGTTTATGTGTAAGCAAAAAATTCAACACCGCGGGACGGAATTCTTCTGGAGTCATTACTGCTTATCATCGAGGAGGAGGTTCTAAACAGTTGTTTCGTCAAATAGATTGGAAACGAAATGTGTTTTCAACTACAGCTGACGTTGGAATAGTAGAAACAATAGAATATGATCCTAATCGTTCTTCTCGAATTGCTTTAGTTCGATGGCTTTATAATTCAAATAAATCGCTTTCTCCAATAACAAAAACAAAAAACGAATTAGTTAAAAAAAACAAGTCGAGTAACTGCATTTTTTTAAGCAGCATTTCCGGCTCAACTTCTTTTTTTTCTGAAGGCGATACTGTTTTTTTTTCCGACTTGTATTATTCGTTTAAGGCATCAGATTTTAAATCGTTTGCAACATTGTCCGTTGTTGGGGGTGTTTCGAAAGCTAATTTGGCTACAGAAAGTGTTCCAGCTACAACTGCTGCTTTGGGGTTACCCAAAGGAGATTGCTTTAAAAAAAAAAGGGCGGAAAATAATAAAAGTGTGTCTGAAAAGAAGTCATTGACTTATATTTTAGCTGCTGATCAATTAAAAGTAGGGCAAATGGTTCGTAATCATCCGTATGGTCAAAGCACATATGAGTTACCACGAACATCTGATACCATGTGTTTACATGATATTTCTGTTGGTACTGTTATATATAATATTGAGCTTAAACCAAATCAAGGAGCAAAATTGGTAAGATCTGCAGGTACTTTTGCACAGCTTATACAAAAATATGATGAGAAAGGGTTGGCGCTGATACGTTTGCCATCCAGTAATAACATATGGCTTGATCTTCGATGTAGAGCTAGTATTGGAATAGTGTCACATCCAGCACATATAACACTAAAGCTGAAAAAAGCTGGTCAAACAAGATGGCTTGGGAAGCGCCCTATAGTACGTGGAGTTGCGATGAATCCCATTGATCATCCACATGGTGGAGGTGAAGGCCGCACTAAAGGCGGGAGACCATCTGTGTCACCCTGGGGAAAACCTACCAAAAGTGGATTTAGAACACGATCTAAATCTGGCTGCAAAAACAAGTAGTAGTTATAACTACTACCTTTCGCCGCCGGGGAAAGGTAGTACCAAAACAAGCTGCTGTTTTTTCCCCCCCCCCCGGGGGGGAAAAAACAGATTTAACCCAAAAAAAACAAAAAAGAATTGTTTTGAACAAAAAAGAAAAGGGTGTAACTGCAGCCGTAACAACGGCTGCGCTGCTGCAATTATAAATTTCTGAGCTGAACAATTACAATTGGGTTCAGTAAAAATGTTAAAATCAAGACAACAATATATGACACGTTCTTTGTGGAAAGGCCCCTTTGTCGATTCTAGTGTCTTAAAATTTATACAACACAGGATGCAGCTTAAAATTTGGTCGCGCAGATCTTGTATCTTACCCCATTTCGTAGGTAAATTTGTACAGGTCTATAATGGAAGATTTTTTGTTGGAATTACTATTACGGAACAAATGGTAGGGCATAAATTTGGTGAATTTGTTTCTACGAGACGCTTAAAAACAAAAATTAAAAAACAAAAATAACCCAAAAAAAACCAGCACAACCAAAAAAAAAAGGCTGGAGTAAACCCTTCCCCGGCGATTGGACCCCAACTGCAGCAGTTATTTGGTCTCTGCTGCAGTTTAAGAAGGGTTTGCAGCTGCATTTGGTTTAAACCCAAAAAGGCTACATTTATAGCTGCAGTTGTTGCAGTTGCTGCAGTTGTTGCAGTTGCTGCAGTGTGTTACCCGGCGATTGGAGCTGCAGTTACCCCAGTAAGGGGTTGTTGGGTTGCAGCAATTGCTGCAGAAATTTCTCCAGCTGCAGTTGCTGCAGTTGTTGCAGTTGCTGTAGTTGGGAAAGGGAGAACTCCAGCTGTTTGTCTTCTCTAGTTTTAGAAAAACACAATAAAAGCACAACAACTTCCCTTTTTTTTTCCTTTTTTTGTTAGGGAATAACAAAAAATAGCTGCACTTAGGGTTTGTTGTGCTGCAGCAACCTAAAAAAACATGGCACAAAAAGTAAATCCGATAGCAGTTAGATTAAATTTGAATCGAAAACATGAATCTCATTGGTTTAGTGATTATTACTACACAGATTTGCTCTTTTTAGACGTTTATTTAAAAGCTTTTTTAAATTCTGTAAGAATGAACAGTGGCAATAAGCTTGGTATTAAACGTACATCTAAATGTCTTATTCAACATTATCCCAAAAAAAGCGTATTTTATTTGTTTTTTGTAGTTGAAAATGGTTCAGGCGACCAGCTGGAAACAAAGCTGCAGAACTTTCTGGGTTACCAATCCCAAAAAGGGCTACAGTTCAGCAACTCAATATTAGAGCGAGCGAACAAAAAAAATACTGCAGAACCCAGAACCATTAATGGTTCTATCCTTTCCGCCTGTTTAGATTCAGGCAGTAGTCTTACATCTCAAATTAATTTCAAATCTTCTTATAAATTTACTAAAATACCCGCAAAAAAATTTGGTTTATTTACCCAAGCTTTAAAGCATATATTAGAACGCAACTCCGGTTTAACTCTACTTGGTAACACACAGCAGAACTCCAAAAACCAAAACCGCATTTCTGCCCCCGTTGCTGGGGTTCAGCTACAGTTAAACACAAACCTGGGGGCTACACAAGTAGAGTTAAGGCATAATATAGGAGCAAAAATATCAAAGGGGACTTGCATTTCTAAAGGTACAGACAAAGTGGGCTTTCCAGCTGCAGAACCGGCTGCAGAACCGGCTGCAGTTACAAAAAGGAGAGATGAAATCACTGCTGATAATAGAACTCCAACTGGGTTTTCTTCTGCAGCAAAACAACCCCAGTCGTTATATTATTTGTTACCCACAGCTGAAGCTGTAACTGCAGCAGTGACTGCGGTTACACTTAAAAGAGTGTTGTTAAAAGACAGCAAAAAAAGCACCCAAGCAGAGCAGCAGCTCTTCCTTGATGACTGGAGGGTCCCAAAAGAAACTCGACTAAAGCTGCAACTGAATCCAGCAGTTGGACCCTGTTTGAACTCCAGTCACCCAGGAAGAGCTGCTGCTTTTTCAGAAGCTATTATTTATTTGCATTTTGTGATTTTATTGTATTGGGCACATTTTAAGTCGAATTGTCTTTCTCATTTACATAAAGCTCCAGCAAATTCCCCACAATCTACACCTCTTTTTAACCTTCCAGCTATGCAACATCTTGTTGTAAATTTGCATTCGCCATTAGTCTCTGAGATGGCTGGGTACCCTCATTTTTCTCATATACAATCTTTAATCTCTTACCATAATAACACACTCACATCTATTATTCCGATTCAAATGTCTTCTATCTTTCAATGTGCTTCTGCAGTATCACAAGACATTTGTTACAAGTTGGAACAAAAAAAAACATTTCGACAAATTTGCAAATTAACTTTTCAAGAAATACGTAAACATCCTTTTATCAAAGGGTTACGTATTTCTTGTTCAGGTAGAATAAATGGTGCTGAAATAGCTAAAACAGAATGGAAACAATTTGGTGAAACATCTCTTCATGTGTTTTCGGATCAGATTGATTTTGCTTATTCTAAAGCTTCTACAGTATACGGCATATTGGGAGTCAAAGTATGGATATGTTATCGTTGACATGAAAAAAAACTAACTGCAGCCGGTTCTGCAGCCGGGTTCCGCAGCCGGGTTCCCCAGCAATTGCTGCTAGAACCCAATTGTAATTGCAAAAACCCCATTTTCTGGGGTTTTGTCGGAATAAAAAGAGCTGTTTTTGAAACTATTATCAATCAAAATATTTAGACAAATGTTATATCCAAAACGAACCAAGTTTAGAAAATATTGTAAAGGCCGTACAAAAGGTATTAAAGTAGATGGTATAAAGTTATCATTCGGTCAATTCGGAATTTTAGCTTGTGAGTCAGGGCGAATAAACTCTAACACTATCGAGGCTGCTCGACGTGTCATGAGTCGAAAATTAAAAAGAAATGGACGGATTTGGGTAAGAGTGTTTGCTGATATTCCTATCACGAAAAAACCCACCGAAGTCCGTATGGGGAAAGGAAAAGGAAATCCGGTAGGATGGGTAGCAAAAGTGGCCACTGGTCAAGTTTTATTTGAAATGGATGGCATGAGTCTTTCAAGTGCTACACAAGCTACCAAACTGGCTGGTCATAAATTAAATCTGTTAACAAAATGTATACAGTGGTCATAATGTGAGGGCCGGTTGCAATTGGTTCCCCTTGCCCTTGCCTTCCCTTGCCTTCCCCGTCGGGTTCCCTTCCCTTCCCTTGCCTTCCCTTGCCTTCCCTTGCCTTCCCTTCCCTTCCCTTCCCTTGCCTTCCCTTCCCTTCCCTTCCCTTCCCTTCCCTTCCCTTCCCTTCCCTTCCCTTCCCTTCCCTTCCCCGTCGGGTTCTATTTAATTGTGTTTTTGCTATTACTTCGAATGTAACCCATTTGTTTTTTTTTGGTTCTATAGACAGCTCTTTTTTAAAACAAATGGCTAGACCAGAAATTTCTGCAGCAGAGACCAAATAACTGCAGCTCCAATGGCCGGGTTAGAGCTACCCATTTTTTTAAAAGACCTGAACCGAATAGCTGTATTTTTAAATTGGGGTTAAACAAAATATTATGATAAAACAATACAAAATACCGTTTCACTATCGACACACAGTGCATCAAGATATTATCCTCAAAATTAATTGCAACAACATAATGGAAGTTCCACGATGGACAAAAACCATTTGTGTGATAAAGAACAAATCGCTAAGTTTAGCATTAGAAATGGTTTATGGCCAAAAATTGAAACTCAAAAAAAAGGTTCTCGCAGGCTCTTTATCTCTAAAAAACAAAATGAGAGGAGGAGCACCTTCAAACTCAAAAACGAACAAAGCAAGCACTTTAAGAAATTCTGGGGTTAACCAGCAAAATGTTCCCCAAAATGCAGCTGAACCTGAATCGTTTTTAATGACTATGCGCAATGATATCATGTATGACTGTGTAGACAAATTACTTGCAACCCCAACACAAACTTGGAGTTCAAGTGTACACGATTGTGTATTTAAAATATATACCAACAAAATTGAACTTACTATTAAAGCAAAACAATTTTATTTGTTTTCTGAAATACAAACCAATTTGGAATTATTTGAAGCCATTCCAACCATTCATTTTGTGCTATATACATCGACACAAACCATTTTGGGTTCAAAAATGGTGGGGGGAGCTGTGGCTACAGAAATTTCTGGGTTACCCCAACAACGGCTGCAGTTACACACTGCAGGTTTAATTCCAGCTACTTTTGCTTCCGATGGGGGTAAAGCTGCAGCTGTTCAAACAGCGCTTTTATGGACTAGTATATTTACAAAGCCATTTTAAAAACAAAATAACCTATGTAGTATGTCAAATCAAAATAATCGAGATTACAAGCGTCGACTTTTAGTAGCTAAAAATGAACTGAAACGTTTACAATACAAAGCGATTTCTCAAGACAGAAATTTAATGCCGAAAGTTCGTTTGCATGCTGCATTGTGTTTAAATAAATTAAAGAGAAATAGCACATTGACACGAATAAAAAACCGTTGCGTTATTACTGGACGGGCCCGTTCTGTATATTTAAAATATAAAATGTCACGAATAGTATTTCGTGAATTAGCTTCTAGAGGCGATTTAATAGGTGTTACTAAGTCAAGTTGGTAGAACTCCCCCCCCCACTCGGCCCATCAGCCCAACAGTGGTTGGGGGTTATTTTTGTAACTGCATTGAGTAGCTCTTTTGAGTTAAAAGGGGGGCAGAACCGGCTGCATAAATTTCTGCAGCCATTTCCCCTTAAAAAAACTGTTATTGTTATGGAAGCTAAATACATATGTTATCTTGAAATTGTAGGTATCGGATACAAAGCAAATGTTAATTCAGAAGGATTGATACTTAAATTAGGATTAAGTCACGATGTTATGATTAAAATTCCTCCTTCTGTTAGAGTCTTTTGTCTTAAGCCAACTCTTATTTGTTGTATTAGTACAAATAGGCTTCATGTTACTCAATTTGGCAGTTTACTTAGAAGCATAAAGCCACCAGAACCTTATAAAGGAAAAGGCATAAAATATCATCATGAAATTGTAATGAAAAAACAAGGGAACAAAAAATAACTTATGTTATATATTGCGGGTATAAATTTAAATATTAAAAAAAAAGTGTATGTAGCACTAACTTCAATCTATGGCATCGGTGCAAAAAAAGCAATACTTTTGTGTGATCAGCTGGGGTTAAGTGATAAGATTACTATAAATGAATTAACGAAAACTCAAATAGATCAACTTGTTCAATTGATGACACAAAATCACTTAATAGATAGCGAATTGAAAAAGTTAGTGTTAAATGATATTAAACGATTAAAACAAATTGGTTCTTATCGTGGATTAAGACACAATGCAGGATTACCATTACGAGGTCAAAGAACTCATACTAATGCAAAAACTGCACGAAAACGAAATAAATAATTCTTTTCTTGTTTTGTTGGGGTCTTGGGGTGTTTAACCCCAGCGGGAAGGTGTAACTCTTTGTGACCCAAAAAGGCTACATTTACAGCTGTAAACCCTTTTATAACTGCAGCCCTAACTGCAGCCGGGTTCTGCAGCAACTGCAACAACTGCAGCCTTAAGACCAATTGCAGCTCCAATCGCTCCAATGGCCGGGTAACACACTGCAGCCTTAAGACCAGAAATGTCTGCAGCAGTTGGGGTCCAATCGCCGGGCTCCCTTTTTAACCCTTTTATTTAGAAAAAGAGCTTTAGCCCGGCGGGGAAGGCAAGAACCAGCTGCAATTGTAGCTGCAATTACACTGCAGCTTTTTTTTTAAACGATGATAAGAAATACTAACGAGAAATGTAAATGAAATCTATGAATCAATTTCATGCTATCGCTCATATTCAATCCACTTTAAGTAATACCATCATTACCATTACAGATTTTGAAGGAAATGTCAAAACTTGGTGTTCTTCAGGAACTGCAGGGTTCAAAGGATCACGACGTTCCACTAATTATGCGGCGCAAGCTGCTGGAGACAAAGCGGCACGCATGGCTCTCCAATTGGGTATAAAAACCATCCAAATAAAAATGAAAGGATTAGGTTATGGTAAAGAATCTTGTATACGTGGACTTATTTTAGGAGGCCTTGTGGTAACTCACATTTTTGACATTACAGCCGTGCCTCATAATGGATGCAGAGCTTCAAAGAAGCGACGCATATAAACAGTAGAACACAACGACTGCAAAAACAAGGAAGTTAGAAGTTAGCGCAGCAAGAGTTTTTGAACCGCAGTATGTAACTGCAGCCCTAACTGCAGCCGGGTTCTGCAGCCGGGTTCAACGGCTGCAGAAATTTCTGTTCTTAAGGCTGCAGTGTGTTACCCGGCCATTGGAGCTGCAGTTATTTGGAAAAAAAACTGCTGCAAAACCCGGCTGCAATTACAAATGGAGCTGTAACCCTTTTTTTTCTCAAAAAAACAATTGTTTTTTTTCCAACACAAAAACGCTTAGCGAAGCAAGCCCATATAAATTAGTATGGGAACACTTAGTTTTATGATAAAATCTCAATTTAGATAAAAATAACTATATTTTATTGTATTATGTTAGGCGCAAAATTAATTGGTGCAGGAGCAGCTACTATTGCTTTGGCGGGAGCTGCTATTGGTATTGGAAATGTGTTTAGTTCTTTAATCAATTCTGTAGCGAGAAATCCATCATTAGCTAAGCAGCTATTTGGTTATGCTATTTTAGGATTTGCTTTGACGGAAGCGATTGCTCTTTTTGCTTTAATGATGGCTTTTTTAATTTTATTTGTCTTTTAAGTATTTTTATAAACTGCAGTTGGGAATCCGACTGCAGTTTACTAAGCTAAATAGCATTTCAGCCAACAAAACAGGTTTAACAAACAGTCCGGGGTTCTTGGTTCTTGCAGTTACACACTACAGCGTTTTCCTTTTTGCCCTGTAAAAAAACAACCTCACTTTGTGTATGTATGAACCCCAGCTTAGTTAAGGTTCTGCAGCCCTTTTGGGTTCTGCAGCAACTGCAACAACTGCAGCAACTGCAACAACTGCAGCAACTGCAACAACTGCAGCCGGGTAACACACTGCAGCAACTGCAACAACTGCAGCTTGTTCAAAACAAAAAAGAAAAATGGGTTCCCAGCTAGCTGGAGTTACTGCTACAACCCCAATCACCCCACTTGTTGCTGTGCTAAAACAAAAAAGCTAAGCGAAGCGAAGCAAAGCGAAGCAAAGCTAAGCAAAGCTAAGCAAAGCTAAGCAAAGCAAGTACTGGTTGCAGAACCCTCACGGGATTTCAGCAGTGGGGGTTTCCCCCCCCATTACTAGCTGCAGTTTTGGTGGGCTTATAGTTTAATTGGTTGAAACGTACCGCTCATAACGGTAATATTGTAGGTTCAAGTCCTACTAAGCCTAAAGATTAGAGAATCATTCAGCTTTAACTGCAGCTTGTTTTGAGTTTAACGAAAAAAAACACCAGTGTTGGGGGAAACAACAACAGTTGATGTTGCAGCTTTAAGAATACACCATCGAAGCTCAAAACATACAATTAAAACACTTATAAAAATTAAAGAGACGAATACTATTAAAATTGGAATGAGCATGGAAAGGTGAACAGATGTGCCAAATTGACTTAAGCTCGATGGTTGATGCAATGTATTCCACCAATTCACTGAAAATTTTATTATAGGTATATTGACAAAACCTAAACAAATAAAAATAGAGGCAATTTCAGCTGAAATTTGATTAAAGCGTAAAATGCCTAAATATATAAACAATAAAATGAGAACCGAAGTTAATCGAGCATCCCATACCCAAAACACCCCCCACATAGGTTTCCCCCAGAAACAACCAGTTATCAATGTAATTATAGTAAATAAAATGCCTATTTTGGAGCCAATTTGAGTAAACAAATGCCAAATAGGATGATTGCTAACTAAATACCAAATACTTGTAATAGTAATAGCAGCATAAGTTATCAAACTCAACCAAGCAGCTGGTACATGAACACAAATAATTTTAGAATGTTCGCCTTGTTGAAAATCGGATGGAATAACACAAGTGCTTAAATAAAGACCGATACAAAACATAAACCAATTTAAAATGACAAAAAAAGGTAATATATTTTTAGTGAACTTCATTACTAAGAAAGGCTTAAATATATCCAAAAACATTCCTATCTGTGTTTTCTATTAAACTACAACCGGTGGCGATTCGCGCCACCCCAGGGCCTAAAAGAAGACTTGGGTCCCCCCCTGAGTTCTGTTCTGTTCTGTTTAGCGGAAAAAGGGATTTGAACCCTCAACCTCAGCCTTGGCAAGGCTATACTCTACCATTAAGCTATTTCCGCAATAGCAGAACCCCAGTACAACAACGAACCCCAACAAAGCAGGTACAACAAAGCAGCTACAAAAGGCTACATTTACAGCTGTTACAATCCCCTATCGTTATCGGTTTAGTAAGCCTTAAGGGGTTGGGGTTGCACAACCTGCAGTAAACTCAACCTGGGCTGCCCCCTCGGGGGGGGGGGAAGAGCTTCAGCTTCAGCTGAAGTTCAAAATTAACGACTCATGATGTTTAAGAAAATGGTTGGAATCAGAAACCAACAAATACATATATACAAACCCAAATAACCTATTAAAATAAAAAAATGTATGGTTGTAAACAAAAAATGAGTTTGAATACTAGTAAATAACATAATAAGTGGAGATAAGACTGGAATAATTGCTATATGTTGTATTGAAATCCAACTCTCTTCGAGACCCTTGCTACCAAGTGTGCCGCAAGAGTAAGTTGCATATATTAAAGTTAAGATAAGACAACCAACAAACAAAGTAAGCAAAACCATAATAGAGATTTCTATTTGGTAAAGAGAACATAGGAAGGGAATAGTCAATATAATACCTAACATTTTAGTACACCAATAAACGAGCAATTTGCCACCAATAATACGTTGTAGACTAAAATCACTCAGTAAATATAGTTCAAAAGTACCATCGTCAAGATCTTGTTGGAAAAGACGTTCTGTTAAAACAGAAAATAAAATACATATCCAAAAAAGTCCCATTCGATGATAAAACAAAAGTGATGTAGAAAATCCTATAAATAAAGGAATAAAAGTAATATATAACGATAACAAAAGTGTAGTCCACAAAATAGAAAGCATACCCATTCGAATTTCATAATAAAGAAATTGAAGCATATTTTTTTACAGATACAATCAGCTTTTGTGTAACCCACCGATTTGGGTTGTTTTTTTTTGAAGTAGCGTTTTAAGAATACAATTACATAATAAATAAATAAATTCCATTGAATTCTCATTGGCAGGAATAGGATATGTGATTTGACTTAATAATTTATTTTCCATGTTAGAATCTACCAATGATATTATAGGTATGTTCAATTTATAAGCTTCATTTATAGCATTAGCATTTTGAGTTCCATTAAAAAGTATAACACAATCAGGTTGTTTGGAAGTTGCACGCAGGCCTTCAAAGCACATTTTCATCTGTCGAAAACGAGGCAATTCTAATACAGAAAGTAATGTGTTTTGTGCTGATGGTAAACTGCTGCGCACCCGGCTAACTGCAACCTTAGAACTTATCCATTGCGGTTCCCCATTTTTGCCAAAGGAAACCTTATCCCATTTTTCACCGGAAGGCTTTATGTTTTTTTTTTGGTTGAGCCGAGTTGTTTTTTTAGGGTGCGTAAATTGGGTAAAGATAGACTGAAAATGAGATAGTACATATTGCATATGATTCCAATTGGTTAATAAACCTCCAGTCCATTTGTGATTAACAACACTTTGTTTCGACAAAAAAGATGTATATTTAACCATTTCGTTGTATTCTGGATTAGTATTGATAAATAAGATATGTCCTTGAGTATTGACTATATTTTCTATAACATAACAAACTCTTTTTAAACAGGTTAATGTTATTTCTAAATTAATAATGTTCATTTCATTACGAAAACCGTACAAATAAGATTGGAAATAAGAATATGCTACTTTTTGTGTCGAACCCAAATGGGATCTAGTATTCATTAATTTGTGAATAATCACACGTTTCTGGTTAAATATCATAGTTGATGTTAGATTCCGTTTTTTGTTTAGATAGCTCAGTTGGTTAGAGCATTGGACTGAAAATCCTTGTGTCAGTGGTTCAAATCCACTTCTAAACACTAGTTGCAGTGGTTCGATTGCTTCGGGTTAATTTATTTGAAGTAGTGCTTTGGTGCAATTATAGTTGCTGAAGGCGGGGTTTTCTTCTTTTTTGAATAAAATAAATGTGTGTTTTTTCCCATTTCATTGGAGTATAGCCAAGTGGAAAGGCATCGGTTTTTGGTATCGACACTCAAAGGTTCGAATCCTTTTACTCCAGCAACGTAGTACAACTGTGTCTGTAGACACAACCTGGGTTTAACGGATTAACGGAAGCATTTCTTTTTTTTTTGTTTTCTGTTGTTTTTTTTTTCAGCAGTTGTAAATGTAGCCTTTGCACAACCTACAGCCTTAACAATTAAAGAAACCACTGCTTAACGCCAATTGAAGGTGGGGGTTAGGCAGCAATTGCAGCTACAATTGCTGCCGTTATGCTAAAAAAAAAGCAGCACCATAACTATTTCTTATGCTTGGAAAGATTCGAACTCTCAGCCCCCAAATCCGTAGTTTGATGCTCTATCCATTTGAGCTACAAGCACAACAAGTCGAGTTTTAGCAGAACCCGGGTTTAGGCTGTTCTGCTGCAGTTTTTTTTCTCTGCAGCAGAGACCAAATAATTGCAGCTCCAATCGCCTTAAGACCAGAAATTTATGCAGTGTGTAACTGCAGCCCTAACTGCAGCCGGGTTCTGCAGCAACTGCACCAACTGCAGCAACTGCACCAACTGCAGCTTGTTCTACAGCTATAAATGTAGCCTTTTTGGGTTGGGTTCATCTACAGTTAAACACAAAACGCTGGGGGTCAGGTCAGCTGCTATGGGTTATTTATGCTGCTTAAAGCCTTTCCAATAATTATTTTACTCACAATACCCATACAATAGGTTGTGGGGTAGAGATAATTAAAAACTGTAGCTCTGTGCTGTGCTATGCTGTGCTGTGCTGTGCTGTGCTGTGCTGTGCTGTGCTGTGCTGTGTTGTACTGTGCTGTGCTGTGCTAAAAACACACTCCAATTGTGGAAAAAAAAAGAAGTTTTAAGGTTATTATTTCGTTATTTCTTATATTGCCAAAGTAAACTAAAGTTAAAAAAAAACAGCTGCAATTGTTTAAAAAAAAAACTGCAGCCAGGTCTTCTAAACCAACACACCACCCCAGCACAAGCACACCCTGGGGCTCAGTTGAAAACACAAATGCCGTACATAGTCCAGAATATCTATGTTTAAAAAATACAAAGCTCAGTCTCATCTACGAATGGCAGTAATGTCATGTTAGCAGAGTTTTATAAGGCAAGGTCTAGCTTAAAAAACGATGATCATGCATGAATTGTTGGTAAAAATCGGCGCTAGCAGCACAATTGGGGTTAGGGTTACCCCAGCAGTGATTGGGGTTCAGCTCTAACCCGGCGATTTATGCAGCAGAGACCAAAGAACTGCAGCATAAATTTCTGGTCTTAAGGCTGCAGACATTTTTGGTCTTAAGGCGATTGGAGCTGCAATTATTTGGTCTCTGCTGCAGTTGTTGCAGTTGCTGCAGTTGTTGCAGTTGCTGCAGTTGGTGCAGTTGCTGCAGAACCCGGCTGCAGTTAGGGCTGCAGTTACAAAAAGGGTTGCAAATGGGTTCCAAATGAGTTCCAAAAAAAAAGTGTGAGCTGCATTTAACCCAGCCAAACAAGTTGGAAGTGTTAAATACAGCCTTTTCTACAATTGCCATGTTAAAGTTTATACAGTTTCTTTCACTGCAGGAATTTCTTCAAAAGTATGAAATGGTGGTGGACTTTGGACCATCCATTCCAATGTGGTAGTATCTTGTTCTGAAGTCCAAGGACTCGCAGCACATTTTTCGTTTCCACTAAGTGTTAAATACACTATGACAAAAAATAATAAGATACCTACGACAGAAACATATGAACCAAAACTACTAATAGCATTCCATCCACTGTATGCATCTGCATAATCTGGAATACGTCGTGGCATTCCAGCTAAACCTAAGAAATGCATTGGGAAGAAAGTCAAATTCACTCCAATAAATGTAATCCAAAAATGAATTTGTCCCAATGTTTCTGGATATTGAAGACCAGAAATTTTGCCAATCCAATAATAAAAACCAGCAAACATTCCAAACACAGCTCCCATAGATAATACATAGTGAAAATGTGCTACTACATAATAAGTATCGTGTAAAGCAATATCAATTCCACTATTTGCTAACACAATTCCGGTAAGACCACCTACAGTAAATAAGAAGACAAAACCTACTGCGAATAACATCGGTGTTTTAAATTCAATAGAACCTCCCCACATGGTAGCTATCCAGCTAAAAATTTTGATACCAGTAGGTACTGCAATGATCATACTCGCGGCAGAAAAATATGCGCGTGTATCTACATCCAAACCAACAGTAAACATGTGATGAGCCCATACAATAAATCCTAAAACACCTATACTAATAATAGCATAGACCATACCAAGATAGCCAAATATAGGTTTTCTTGAAAAAGTAGATATTACATGGCTAATAATACCAAAAGCTGGTAAAATTAAAATGTATACCTCCGGATGACCAAAAAACCCGTAAACCTAAAATCTTACCTACTCACAGCAAGATCCCTTCTATGTTTTACATAGATTATGAGACAGCACGGTCAATTGTCCTAGGTTACCGACTATACATCAAGCAAAAAGCAATGGCACCATAAATTTTTTTGCCATTGTTTCTACCCATTTCTGACCTAGTCTGTCGCGAACTTCATAATGAAAATGAAAGCCCGACGGTCTTTTCTAACTTATTACTAAGTCGAGATGAATTGACCGTTTTCAGAAATGTCGCCCTTAACTGCAGCAGTTCCCCAACTAGCAGTGTTACCATATCCCCGTCGGGATCGGCGGGATAGCCCCGGGACTAGGAGTAAGGTATCATGACAAACCATTGATTACTCAACATAGCTTTTAATGTTTAAATGTGCACCTACTATGTTGATTACAAAGAGAGATGTGCATGGATCTCTCTTTACCCCTCCTGTTTTTCCTTTAATTCGTTACCTATTTACTCTTTCGTGCAATGGAATTAACACTTTTACTTAACATTACTAATTCTGTTCGACTATGTTCAGTTAAGTGCAACCCTTGTTCTATTTTAGCGTTTAACTCTTTAAAGGCCAGATAACTTTGCTTTTTTTTACTAACAAAATATGACAAGTTATTATCAAAATAATGGTAAATCTTCAAGACATTTTTCAGTCCGGAGACAACAAAGCTGTAATTATCTTTTTGTGAATGACCTTCAATTTGCCCAGTATTAAATAGCAACACAAGATGACTTAACACAGGCAAATTAACATCTCCTTTTTGAGAGACAATGAACCTTGTTCGGTAAGCCTTTGAATTACTTAAGAAGCTGATGGAAAAGCAACCTTCTGCCTCTGTAAACCCCAATAACCACTGATTTTCCAGGCAAGGTAAAACAGAAGCTCGTTTTGAGTATTCAATTGGAACACACTCGGAAACACACTGCAACTGGTTCTGTCCCCAACTGCAGCTTGCTGCAGTTGGGGCAGTTGCTGCAGCTTGCTGCAGTTTCGCTGTTGTAGTGTTTTTACTCTTGGCGTTAAAGGCACCAACGAATAGAGCAAATTGAGTTTTACGTGAAGGCAGAACTATATTTCCATTAAATAAGTATATTAGTAATTCAAGATGCTCTCTTTTCTGGACAATGAATCTATACACTCTTTTTCCCTGGAGGATTATATTCCCCATGCTTAGGGTGGTTTGAATGTGTTTTAACACTGACTCGTTTATCGTCCCTTGTGTAATGATGAAGGAGAGTTCTTTTCTCTTATTGACAAAGAAGCAACCATCACCTTCTGTAAAACCAATCAACCATGATAAAAAAGCGGTAGAAGGCAGAGGCAGGTTTTGGTCTTTTTTTTGTTGAATCGCTTTCCATTTAGTAGTAAAAGGTACAAAATTAAAACTGTTTGAAAAAAGGTGCTGATATAAAACAGGATCTCCACCACCAGCTGGATCAAAAAAGGTAGTGTTCATATTACGATCTGTTAATAACATAGTAATACCCCCAGCTAAAACAGGCAATGATAACAATAACAAGAAAGCAGTAATAAGCACAGACCATACAAATAACGGCAATCTATGCATAGTAAGTCCTGGTCCACGCATATTAAATATGGTAGTAATAAAATTAATAGCACCTAAAATAGAGGAGATTCCTGACAAATGCAGACTAAAAATTGCCAAATCTACCGAACCTCCAGAGTGACTTGTAATACCACTTAATGGTGGATATCAATTAATGTTGCTAGTCCCATCATCCCATTGTAGCGAACCAACAAAGTGTAGTAACTGCACAAATTTTTTTTATTCTGCAGCCTTAAGACCAGAAATTTCTGGTCTTAAGGCTGCAAAGGGGTGTGTTACCCGGCGATTGGAGCGATTGGAGCTGCAAAACCCGGCTGCAATTATAAATGGGTTGCACTACAGTTCTTTGGGTATGACTCTCACTAGGCGCTAATGATCTCTCATTAGTTCGGACTATACCTTGAACATTCTAATTCTAGCCATTTTTGTTGTGTATTTGTGTAACAGAATTTCCAACTGCAGTTAAATGGTTGCCAGGAAGGGTTTGTTGGGCTCATTTGTTTTGGGTGGGTTTAACGTTGTCGAAGATTTGTTAACAGAGTTTGTATACATTTGAGTTGTTCATAATCAAAACGATGTTTCATCGAACGTTCCCATATACGAAACTCTAAAGATTTAATTCCTATTAACTTAGAAGCAAATCGGTCTTTTATCCCTCTGAGAGTTCGCCAATTTGTAGTATTTAACAAGTAATAAGATCCTCTCAATTTTACTTTGGCTTCTATTTTTAAATATTTACGCAATGCTTCCAATAATAATTTATTTCCGCTTTGAGATAGTACAAAACCATGGCAATAACGTTTCTGATCTTTTTTGCAAATATAAAAACTGCCTTCTGCTTCAATAAAGCCCGAAACCCATGGTAATGTGAGTATTTCACTGAGTTGTGCTTGATTAAATTCCTGGATGAACTCGCCAGTTTTTTTAAAGTGTTGTAATTCTGTTGAAGATAATATCTTAGACCAAATAGGGGCTATATCATCTCTGTTTTTACACTTTGGCTCTTTTTTTGTAGAAACAACAACATCTGCATTTGTTTCTTTTCCTACAGATGTTGTTGTGCCACACCAAAGTGCTTCAATTTGTGTGGTTTGGGCTTTTGGTTCCAAACAACCCGGCGGTTCATCAAGTAAATCAGCGATTTGTCTCAATCTAGCATAATCATAATATTTATTAGATAACAGTGAAATATTATCAAAAATTGGAAATACATATTGTCTTAGCTGTTTTCGATCACGAATACGCAATGTAATCATTTTGTCTGGTGTAATTTTTATATTTCCAGCGCCAAGACATTGTTTAGCTTTAATGATAGCACGCATATTATATTTACTTAGGGAAATTTGAAACACAAGATTCCACACAATATGGCCATTAGGCTTTATTTGGCGATCAATACTAAAGCTTCCATCGCCATCAGTTAGTCCCACTAACCAATAAGCCATCCAATATGAATGTTCCTCTACGTGTAGTCTCTGATGGCTTTCTATATCTTCCCACAATTTGGTTTTAGGCATAACTATTGTGATTGTGTTTAGATATTCCTTCTTTAGAAAACCAGGCGTATTGTCCTCTTGTCAAAGACATTTTTACATGACATGCTTAAGCCTAAAAACAAAATTTAATTTTGTTTTTTTTCTAATTTGTAACCAAAAAAAGCTGAACCAAATTGTTTCAGCTGCATTTAGAAGGCCGAAGGATTTGCAAGCCGAGTAGTCTTATCCTTAAAAATTGAGGAGTTCCACGCATCGAGTAGAGTTTTCTTTAATAAATGTTACCATTTATTGACAGCATATCTGTAGCATAGTGTAAACAAAAGTGTTTATACCATGAAATTACTGTCCATCCGGTTCCAGCACCAACTTCAACTAAAGCCGAACTTAATAACAAGATTAATGATGGTGGCAACAACCAAAAACTAATATTATTTAAACGCGGAAAGGCCATCAATTTGCGCCCACATTTGGTGTGTTGACGCCTGAAACCATTTGAATCTCAGTTCTTACTATCACTAGCAAGTTTAGACTATGTCTTCTGGTTGTTTTCAGGTTGGATCCAACAATCAGTCGGGTTTTCGTGGGAGGCTTATTGTTAGCACGACTCACCTCCTAGTCGTTGAACGTTCTTAATCCGCCAATTGGCTTGGCCACCAAGAAAAACTGCAGTTTAAAACCCAAAAAAAAAAGAGAAGGGAAGAGAACAAATTATTTACCCCATAAAAAAACCCCTTTTTTTTCTAAATGCAGTTGTTGCAGTTGCTGCAGTGTGTTTTACAAGAAAATAAAAAAATGAACCCAGCGAAAATGGGCAAGGAAAGGGCTTGGGGTGGCGCGAATCGCCACCGGGAAAAAACAACTGCAACAACGATTGGGGTGATTGGGGTGATTGGGGTTATTGGAGTTGCAGCAGCAACTGTAGCTGCAAATTCATTGTTGTGACAAGACTTTTTTGTTTTTTTTTCCGATTGCTGCAGTTTTTCCTCGAGGCTCAATTGGTGTGAACTCAATCAGTGCTGAATTAAGCTTCGCTGCAAATCGTCTTATTTTGTAAAAAATTGTTTTAACAAATATCCTAAGAGTTCCTTGCAATTAACCCGATTTTTCAATTTAATTGTCACCAATTAAAGGGACTATTCTTCTTCTAAATGACTCCAATTTTTTAATTTTAAAGGTTTTTCACTGGTTCATTGAGAATCTTTTTTGTTTAATCCGGGGCCCCTATTAAAATCGGAACGAACCAATTACCAAATCCACCAATTAAAGCCGGCATAACCATAAAGAAAATCATTAGAAAAGCATGTGCTGTAATTAACACATTATACAATTGATGATTTCCCTCTAAAATCTGATTTCCTGGCTGTGCTAATTCCATACGAATGAGAACAGAAAAACAGGTACCTAGTACACCAGCAAAAGCGGCAAAGATAAGATAAAGAGTACCTATATCTTTGTGATTGGTTGAAAATAACCATCTTTGTGCAAAAGTATTCATTCTTTTCATAATTGTTTAAAAAAAAGCTGCTCTAGCAAAACGTGGGTTTAACACTGTTTTTTCGATTACAGCAAACAAAAAAAGACCAGTAACACGAAAACAGCTGTGTTAAAATTCTGTTTTAACACAGCTGTTTTCGTGTTACTGGTCTTTTTTCCCTATGATTGCAGATGTAGCTGCATTTATAATTGCAGTTCAAATTTAAATTGGGTTGTAGCAAAACAACGTTTTTTTTTTTACAACCCAGAAAAAAGAATTGTTAAATTTGTTAAATTGGTTATTCCCTTCCCTTCCCCGCCGAGGCGGGGCGGTTCTGCAATTGGGTAGTAGTTATAACTACTACTGGTTCTGCAGTTAAACAAAGCGAAAACTCTGGTTGAGAACCTGGCTGCAATTGGTCTACCCGGCTGCAGAAAAAAAAAAACTGCAGAACCCGGCTGCAGAACCCAAAACAAATGATTTACAAATGAGTTAAATGGGGTTCAGTTGTTCTGAACCCCATTTATTGCTGCAATTACACCTACAGAAATTGCAGCAGAATCCCAACCACTGCAGCAGTGTGTTCCCCCCACATAGTTGTGGCTTAAGCCTTCGACTTAGTTTGAACTTTTAGATAAAAGTGTAATACTCTGTTTAATCAATTTAGATTGAAGTGTTCGCAATTTGCTTAGTCTAAATTGATTTTTGATAATATTTCGGAAATGGGCCACTATAGTTTTTTGGATATTAATACGAGATTGTTCTTGAATTGAGAATAATGTTTTTAATTTAGAATCATATTGTTGCGACAAAATAGACAACACCGTTTGTTTACATTTTGGTGCACAACGTGTTTTAATTTCATGAATACAAATATCCCCAACCATTTGCGTACTCGGTTTCAAATTTATACTACGTAATTGATATTGTTTAATAGACTCCGCTAATAAGGTGTCTTTAAAATCTAAATATTGTTGCAGTTCTGTAAGAATGCTTGTTTGCCTTTCATCAAAGAGCGCCTTAATATTATTCCCAAACATTTGTTGAGTAAACAAAACAAAAGCTACAAAACTTAACGCTACTATAATTTCTTCATTAAAAATGAAGAATTGTTTTGAACTAAATACACTCAATACCAAAATTGATAAGATGACAAATTCACGCATTTTGAGATCTTTTTTTTTTTTTTACAGGGGTAAAGACGGGTGATGGTCCATCGCCTTTGTCTTTTTGTGATTGGGGTTCTGCACTTTTGCCCTGGCGGATCAAAAAGAATATTTTATGTTGCATTCGTAATAAATATATACGATTTAGACTGCCCTTTGTCAGTAAGGGGCCAAAAAGGCCCGGAAGGGAGGTACGTACATGAGTAGAGCTGAAGGGAGTGCAACGATTTAAAGTAATATGTTTAATCATTTGAGCTAACGAAATTTCTCCTACACTTTTAATATAACCATGATTTAAAGGAGCAATAGAAGTGTCACGTGGATTAGTATTCAAATGAGTGACCATTTGAGCACACCATTCTGACGCACTTTTAACACTGCTGTTTAAAAATGATATGCAACTGTTTAGTGAATCTTTTATGACAATATCAACACTAGCTTCAGAAGTATTAGTGTTACCCGGCGATTGAACCCCATTCTGCTGCAGTGTTGCCGCTACAGATGATGGTGTAACTGCACCCCCAATCGTTGTTTGATTAACTAAAAAATTTCTTAGTTTAAGAATTCTGCTGACTTTTGGCAATCCATTATTATATAATAATACATAAAAGCTCATGAAACACACAAACAACCAAATGAATTGTGTAAAATATGTAAATTGATCTAACTGTGGCATATTGGATATGTTTTTCCTTTATATTAACAAACCCCATATTTATTGGGGTTATGCAGTGTGTAACTGCAGATGGGTAGTAGTAATAACTGCTACGCCTGCTGCTGGGTTGGTTTAGCTGCCCTGCCCAGGGAGTTTTGCAGCTGGCCTGGGGTTAGCTGTAGTAGTTGGGGTTCAGCGCAACTATGGGTTTTTGTTTCAACCTCTGCAGAGGTTGACCTGCAATTACTACGGCTTTGTTTTCATACACTTCTTTCACTACAATATTTTGTAATTTATTGTTTATATTTAAAATACAAAATGTTCTCCATTTTTTTCGGTTTGTAACCCCAACCACTGCATTTTTTAATTTAAGACTTTTTGGTAGAAATGCAATTCGTCCTGCTATAGCAACAGAAAAACCTCCATTTATACCATTAAGGATATAACCTTTAATGCGATTGTCTTTGGGAATTCTGTTCCATATAGTGGCAAGTTCATTCCAAATTAAAACACGTCTTCTAATTTTGTGCAAACGCTTTGGCAATACCAAATTAAATTCGCCATAAACATCTGTTTTTTCTACCTGAATCACATAATCTGAATTACTTTGAGATTGGTTATGGTCCTTTTTAAAAAGAAAATGAGAGGCACTGTATTCTACAGACTGTTTGGGGAATTGGTTAAAATCGGTTGGCATGCATATTATAGATTCTTTTAATCCACTATTTAGCAAACACCTCTTCGAGCCTTGTACAAATTCCATGGAAGTAAACAAGGTGTTGCCACGTAGTTGATCCAAACTTGAATTCGATTGACGATATATTTGTACAAATGTCATATTATTTTTTGATTGAATCTGTTGGGGTGTTAAAAGAACAAATCTGATTTTTTAACACCCCAACAGATTTGTTTTGCTACCCTTTAAGGCTAAGGACGGATTTAAACCATCATTAATGGATTTGCAATCCAATACATTATCATTATGTTACTTAGCCCTTAATTATGAACCCAAAGAGAAAAATAAAAACCAACAAAGCCCCAAAAAAAGGGGCTACATTTACAGCTGCAGTTGTTTAGCTGCAGCTAAAAAGGAAAAGAGAAAAAAAAACAAACCAGTAGTAGTTATAACTACTACCAACAAAAAAAAAACATTTTTTTTCCGAAAGGGATAACCATTCAAAATGCAGTTGTTGGAGTTGTATACCTTGGGGTGCTAACATACCCTGGCTTTAAACAGAGTTGGGAACAGTAGGATTTGAACCTACGTAGAATAATTTCAACAGATTTACAGTCTGTCGCCTTTAACCACTCAGCCACATTCCCGGTTTGGTTTGGGTTTTAACAACAACAACAACAACAACAACAACAACAACAACAACAACAACAACAACAACAACAACAACAACAACAACAACAACAACAACAACAACACTACTTTTTTTGGGTTAAAACTGTTTTGTTACCCCAGTTGGGCTCAAAAATGCTGCGCTGCTGGATTTTCTTTTTTTTTCACTCAACACTGTTAAAAAAAAAGGGGCTGCAGCCTTATAAAACCCCTTGTTAAGGGGTTTTTCCTTTTTTTTTCTTTTTTTTAGTTGCAAAAAAAAAGAAAAACTGCCATTAAATATAATTTTGGAACATTATAAATCATAAATGTATAATAAATCATAAATGTATACAGATTTCAGCCATTTTTTGTTAATTGCCATTCCATTTTCTTTTTTTTTATTGAAATATGAAACAATACATTGGATTAGCTCTATATTGTATGTTGTTATTAGTGCAGCTTTTTTCGGAATTTTGGTAGGATATGCATGTTCTGATTTTTCTTTATTTATTACATTTACCAATTCTCATCAAAATACACCTTTATTTTATAAAATTTCGGGCACTTGGTCCAATCATGAAGGAAGTTTATTATTATGGTGTTGGTTTCTTGGTGTTTATGCTTTTGTATTTCTCTCAACTACAATTATTCCGAAGGTAGTAACAGCAACCAGAAAAGGGCGAAGGGTAACGGGGGGGGGAACCGGCCCTTGTTTGGGTAACCGTAACCGAGAAAGTCTGCAATTCGCAGAAATCTCTGCACCTGGTTTAGCACAAGCACACCCTGGGATCGAAGTTGGAGGGGCCAAGTTAACTTTAAGGTGGAGCCCCCGACTGCAATTTAACTCGACTAACCCCAGGCCCAGGTTAAACCTCAATAAGGAAATTATTGCAAGTACAGTTGGCTTAACACACACTGCTACTGCAAAAAAAAAGACTGCTACGCGAAAACAAAATAAACAAAATCGCTTTCGGTTGTTTTTTTTAAGTTATACGACTTCAATCCAACCTGTAGTAATGACACATTTCATTTATATATGTATTTTTGTGTGGTTTATTGGTTTTCTATTGTGGACTTCAAACCCTTATTTAAAAATACCGTTTGTCTGTATAAACTCGATTACAGAATTAAATCCAGTATTGCAAGATCCTGTATTGGCCATACATCCTCCTTGTATTTATGCTGGATATGTTGCCAGTGCAATTGTATTTAGTTTCTGTGTCTCTTTTTGTATTTGGAGATCGGTGGCGCGAATCGCCACCCCAGGCCTTTTTAAAAAAAGGGGATCTAGATCTGCAGCTGAAATTGCTGACCCCAAACAGGCCCTTTTCTTAAACAACCCCAAAAGAGAACCATTAATGGTTCTGGGTTACAAAAAGAATCAACAACAAAAAATAGCCACAGATATATTTACACAAATTCGTGTTTGGATGTTAATTTGTTGGTGTTTCATTACAGTTGGTATTTTGTTAGGTAGTTGGTGGGCATATCATGAGTTGGGCTGGGGCGGGTGGTGGTTTTGGGACCCTGTAGAAAATGCTTCTCTGATGCCTTGGTTGTTGGCTACAGCTAGTATTCATTCTGTTAAAGCTGCCGTGCGGTTTTTGTCTTCTCATCCCCACCAGGGGATTCTGCTGTGGACTCTCTTTTTAAATATTTGGACTTTTCTATTTAGTATACTTGGCACTTTTTTTGTTCGTTCAGGTGTGCTTACATCTGTACACAGTTTTGCGACAGATTCGACAAGGGGATTATGGTTACTTTTTTTTTTTGGATGGATGTTTTTAATGTCACACTTTTTTCTGACTCTGATGGTCAACGTAAACCCAGCTGCTTTATCTTTTTCTAGGTTACCCGGAAATACAGAACCCCAACCACAATTAAATAAACCACTGCAGTTTTTGTTTTTTAACAAAAAAATGCAAAATCCTAACTCTGCAGTTAACACTGCTGTGTCTTACCGGCTGCAGTTCAACCTAGATTCGGCTGAACCTAAGTTGGGGTTAAACTACAGCAACCCAATCACTGGGGTTCAATTGATGTTAATTCAAAACTGGCTTTTGACCTTAATTTGTATCATTGTGTTTTGTGGGACGGCTACACCTGTATTGTTTCAGTGGCTTTTTAATCGTGACGTATACACCGGTGCATTGTTTTTCAATACAACTACCATTCCTTTGTGGAGTTGTGTTATGTCTGTTTTGTTATATCAACACTATATGCATTTGATGCAAAAATGTTTATATAGTAAATTGCAAGTTAAATTTTTAGTGTTTTTTAGTGCCGCTTTACTCATTCTCCATGTGTATTATTTTTTGTCTTATAACAGATTTGGATTATTGGATTCTGTGTATATTGCTTTATCTCTTCTTATTTTTTCTTGTCTTATTATAACTGCAGTCCAGAGAGTAGAGTTCACCACACCATTTTTTTTGTTACAAACAGAAGTTTACAAGTTATACGGATGGCTGCAGCAGAATAAGAAATCTCCACAGCTCTGCCCCCAATGTGGACAAAATCACTTATTGTTGGACAACATTCCCGGAAAACAGACTACAGGAACCCCCTTTTTTTGTACTTGTGCCGCTTTTTTTTTTAAAAAAAAAGAAAATAATGACCATAGTATGGCTATAGCACATACAGGTGTTATAATTTTGTTATTAGGTATTATCATGTCATATCGATATAAAACTCAAAGCACTAATAACATGATTTTTGGAAACACGTTAGCGTTGCCTAAACCACAACCTGTATGGTGGGATTCAGCTGTTTTTGCTACAACAAAATCAAAATTGCCTTTTTGGCTGGCTTTTTGCAGACCCCCAACCGAAACTGCAGTCCGAATATGTTGCTTAAGAAGTATAGACAAAAACTATGGTCCAACCTTTCAATCTATTTGTGGAAATTTTATTATGTATGAAGTACCCTTTTCCCCTTGCCCTACTTTAGAAAAAGAAAAACAAAGTAACTACACCTACTGGTTCGGGGGGCGCCCAGAAGAACTGTTTGTTTTAAGCCAACCTGAAAAAAACATCACAACTGAAAAAAATAAAGCAATTGAAGCAATTGCTGCCCCCTGGAATTTCGCAGTGAAACAACCATCGCCCCAACTTAGTCAAAGCAGTTTTATGCGACTTTTTATGTTCAAGTCGAGTAATATAAAACATTGCTGCGCATCCTTTGATACAAGTGCAGCAATGAGCAATTTGTGTCAATTTCCAGAAAAAAGATTTATGACTAACAATTCTAATTTTTCTACAATTAATGGAGTTAATTCAAGTATAAGCAAAGTAGCCATTCATACAAATGGGTTTTTAGATTTGTACACTTTAGTAGGCGGTGGGAATGTCGATGGTGGATGGTATACTACCATTATGCAATTACCTTTTATGTCGTGTATTTGGATTGGTTTTGTCTTTGGAATTTATGGTGGTGTAAATGCTTTGCGAATATGTTTGAACAAATACATTTTGCCTTGGCAATAAATTAACACTGCAGTGTGTTTGTGTTTGTGTTTGTGTTTGTGTTTGTGTTTGTGTTTGTGTTTGTGTTTGTGTTTGTGTTCAACCAGTAGTAGTTATAACTACTACCCTTATAAAGGCCCTGGGGTGGCGCGAATCGCCACCGGTTCTGCTTAAACCCAATTAGGGTTCAGTTATAAAATCAACATCATCTATAATTAAATGATAGATATTGCAAGAGAATTTAAAATACGTTTAATTTGGATATCTATTTGTTTTAGTGTAACACTATCATGTTCTTATGTTTTTTCGGAAGAATTGCTTTTTTTATTGGTAAAACCGCTTTTAATTCTGGGAGAAAAAAGAATTTCACCCGGATGGTGTTCAAAAGCTACAGTGATACAATCGTTTACCCTTACATTTCTTTCTACTCAATTGACAGAAAGTTTAAATACTTATTTGATGATTTCTGTTGTTTCGAGTATTGTGTTTTTTATTCCTTATGTAACATATCAAATATGGTGTTTTTTAGTCCCAAGCTTTAATAAAATGCAAAGAGTTTTGTTCAATCGCAAATATCTGTCAAATGTGTTGGTATTGATTGTCACGATATATGTATTATTCGTCTCAATTTTGCCCAATATATGGTATTTTTTGTACCAATTCCATTTTACTTCAAGTCATATATTTGTGATTGAATTACATCCAAAAATTCTAGACTTTATTATGTTAAACCTGCGTGTAATTTTTGCTGTGATTATATGTAACCAATGTGTTATTTGGTTCGTATGGTTAATAGAATCCGAAACCGTTAAAACCCGATTTTTGATTGAATATAGAAAACCATTATGGTTTGGTTCAATCTTGTTCTCGGCTTTAGTTACACCTCCAGATTTGTTATATCAATTTGTCGCATTTCTATTTTTTGCTATGGTTCTAGAAGGTTGCATTTTGTATTCTATTTTTAATTTTCATTATAGACAGCGGCAAGGGCCAGATAAAAAAACTAACTGAACAACTCACCCGGCGATTGAAGCTGCAATTCCCCAACTGGTGCAACTGACCCCTATTTGCTGGGGTTACCTGAAATTGCTACAGCTCTTTTCGGTTGCAGCATACCCAAAACACCCCCCCCCCACACATTTTTGTATTTTTGTTGAGCAATTATTTTGGAAAATATTTTTAACTCAACCCAAATCGCTGGGGTGTAACCGCAGACATCAACCCACATCAGAGACTGTTTTACAAATGTTACACATTTGTAAAACAGTTAAACCTAGCCCCCCCCCAAAGGGGGGGGCTAGGTCAACATGCTGCGGTTAGAGGGATTTGAACCCACACAGTTATAAACTGCCACATCCTAAGTGTGGTGCGTATACCAATTTCGCCATAACCGCATTAAAAAAAACATTGTTGTCTCAGATTGTAGCCGTGTTTTTAGCCTGACATACTTTAAATAGACTGTTTTAGTTATTAGTCTCTATAGTTTTGATTTATGTTAAACTAATCTCAATACAAATTAAGTCAAAAAAAACACGGCTACAATCTGAGGTTGCATTTACACTGTTGTTGTTCGCATTTTTACCATATTGACATACCAACTTCGGTTGAGGTTTTACTGCAGGCCTTTTTTAAAAAGCTGCAGAACCGTGGCTCCCCCCTGGGGGGAAAGAACTGAAGTAGTAGTAGTGATAACTACTACCCAACTGAAAAGCTAAAAATTGGATTGCTGTTTAGGATAGATGTCTGAGTGGTTTAAGGTATCAGTCTTGAAAACTGAAGTATCTGTATGATACCGGGGGTTCGAATCCCTCTCTGTCCGATCTTTAGACAAGACAAGCATCCTTGTAAACAGAATCTGTAAGATTGGGTTCAGCGAAATATTTTTTGTTTAAAAATTGACATTAACCCGCCAACTTCATTTAACCCAAATGGGGTTGCACTATTTTTTTTCTGGCAAAAACCACAACCTGTAGCAACTGCAGAACCCCAACCACGACTGCAGTTGCGGGGGGGGGATGAAGCACAACCTGCACCAACGCCAATCAGAGCCTCTTTTTTTTTGCTTTAAAAACCATACAGTACATCAGAATCATAGCGGATATAGATTAAAGGTAGATTATCTGCCTTCCAAGCAGAGGGTATGGGTTCGACTCCCGTTATCCGCATTTTTTATTTGAGAGACAGAGTTTTTGTAACAGCAGTGTGTTCCCAACTGCAGTTGCAGCACAATTGCAGAGCCCGGCGATTTCTGCAGCAGTTTTTTTTCTCTGCAGCATAAATTTCTGGTCTTAAGGCTGCAGAACACGGCTGCAGAACACGGCTGCAGAACCCGGCTGCAGAACACGGCTGCAGAAAAAAAAAAACTGCAGTTACAAAAAGGGGGCTGTTTTGTTTGGGGGGGGAGGACAGTTGAAGCTGTGATAAGCCAGAAATTTATGCTGCTGCAATGTTGGGTAAAGCACAGTAAGGCTACAGAAGGTGTTCCGGCTGCATTTGTTTTGTGTACTGCAGCTTACAACCCACAGCGATTGTAGCGATTGAAGCTGCAAAAAAAAAACAACTGCTGCAGTACACAAAACGACATGAAAAACTGGGCTTTATTAGAGCTCTAGTTGTTTCGGTTTTTCCAGTTGGGTATATAGCTCAGTTGGCAGAGCATTGGGCTTTTAATCTAATGGTCGCAGGTTCGAACCCTGCTATACCTACACAATAAACTAACATAAAAAAAAGAACTACTTTCTGAACAAAAAAACAATCGGCGCTTAACATTTGTAGGTCGAAAACATATTTGGGTCTAAACCACGCTGGCTGCAGAGCAAAACCCAACCTCTAGTGTCTTGTCTTGTGGGGTTTAACAAATTGCAGTCGTAATGAACTGTTTAGATGTCTATACACCACACTCGTAAAGGTTCGAGTAAAAAAAAGAAAAAATTCTCAAATGTGTTTTAAGGATAATCCCATCCCAGCCCCGTTGGTGAACTAAACAACTACGTGTCTTGTGCTAGAATATTTTTTGTCCACTCTAACTCAAAACAAAAAAAAAAGAGCCATCATTTGCGATCCTTCGTGTTACGATCTCTTCCAGGATAAATAATCGGCCCGATTGGGGTTCAGATACGTTTGTTAATGTTTAAACTCGATTTGTTTTATACAAAAATTTTTTTGTTAAAAAAAAAACTGCAGCCTTAAGACCAGAAATGTCTGCAGCAGTTTTTTTCGGGGAATTGCTGCAGTTGTTTTTTTTTTGCAGCTCCAATCGCTCCAATCGCCGGGTTAGAGCTGCAATTCCACCCTTACGGCCCTTTTCTGCCCATCTAAAACATTATATTAAGTATGATTCAGTTAAAATTTAAGAAAACCCGCCGAATAGGCGAAAATGTTTGGTTACATCACAAAATGACTCCCAAACAAAAAACTGTAATATACAAGTTAAAACAAAAAACAAAAGCGAATCAATCTGATTTTGCCATTACATTGCAAAACCGGAATAAATTGGCACTCTTGTATGGGATTCGAGGGAAGACTTTGATCAAGTACAGAAAAAGTTCTACACACCTTAATAAAAATAAAAATATACTTTTATTTTTGGAAACTAGGTTAGATATTATTTTAGTTCGCGCTAATTTTTGCCACAACATCTCAAGAGCAAGACAATTTATTGCCCATAATAAGATTTGTGTAAATTTTAAAACAATTAATATTTCAAGTTTTCATGTTCAAGTAGGCGATATTGTTTCAGTGTGCCATGCAGCACAAAAACTAATTAGATCCGGTATAACCGCACGAACCCAGCTGCAACCCCAATCACCCCAATCGTTGAACGCTGATGAAATATTTTATGTAAAACCATCTCATTTAGAAATTAACTACAAACTGTTCACCATAGTGCTTGTCAAAGAACCCTGCAAAATAAAATTCCCATATAACATAGAGTTAGATATGATTTAATGTTAAAAAATGAAAATTACCTGCTCTTTTTTTTGTAACTGCAGTTTTTTTTCTCTGCAGTTTTAGCAACCTGGGATTGAACCATCTCTAACTGCAGGTGAAACCCAACGCAGGTGTTTTTGTCCCCTTTTTTTGTAGCTGCAGTTATGTTTGTGTTGCAGCAGTAACTTCAACTAGCTGGACACAACACCAAACTGCAAGTACAGGCTGTGTTGTTTTTTTTCCGCAATAACAGCAACAGCCACTACCTAGGCTTGTACTGTGCACATTTGTGTGTTTAGCTAACAAATCAGTAGTAGTTATAACTACTACCCAACAGAGGAATCCCAATAAACATGGAGTTGCAAACAAAGTGTCCCATTAGTAATATTTTTGTTTTAAAAAGTAGTTAAGCTATTCGACACTTTGCTAATTGCCCCCCATACTGTTACTATTTTTGTGTTTTAATCACTCACACTCTACAGGATTTGAACCTGTGACTATCAACTTAGAAGGTTGTTGCTCTGTCCAGCTGAGCTAAGAGTGTTTAAACCCAATCAGACACTTCTTTTTTTTTTTTTTTTCTGCAGCAGTTGGGGAATTGCAGCTTCAATCGCTCCAATCGCCGGGGTAGACCAATTGCAGCTCCAATGGCCGGGTTCTGCAGGTTAAATTGCAACTAAAAAAAAGAGTAAATTTTTGGCCGATTTTACAAAACCAAAATTTAATTGACATATGTATTTACTTATTGTAACTTTGCCTTTGCTTGCAAGTATTATCTCAGGTTTGTTTGGTCGTTTTATTGGGATAAGAGGAGCTGCGATATTAAACACAAGCTGTGTTACCATCTCTTTTGTGTTAAGTGTAGTTGTATTTTATGAAGTAGCTTTAGCTGGATGCATTTGCCATATTTCCTTAGCACCTTGGATTTATTCAGAAATGTTTGATGCATCTTGGGGATTTTGGTTCGATACTTTGACTGCTATTATGTTAATTGTGGTCACTTTTGTGAGCAGTTTAGTACATTTGTATTCTATTTCATATATGTCTCATGACCCACATAGTCCTCGTTTTATGTGTTATTTATCTATTTTCACTTTTTGTATGCTAATGTTGGTAACTGGTGATAATTTAATTCAATTATTTTTTGGCTGGGAAGGAGTTGGACTTGCGTCATATTTATTGATCAATTTCTGGTTTACAAGACTTCAAGCCAATAAGGCTGCCATAAAAGCTATGTTAGTAAACCGAGTCGGAGATTTTGGCTTAGCTTTAGGTATTATGGGTTGTTTTGCTTTATTCCAAACAGTGGATTATTCTATATTATTTGCATGCGCCCATACATTTTCAGACCATTTCGTTTTATTTTGTAATGCAAAAGTACATGCTATTACAGTAGTGAGTTGCTTGTTATTTATTGGAGCAGTAGGTAAATCTGCGCAGGTTGGACTTCACACTTGGCTACCAGATGCGATGGAAGGTCCAACACCCGTATCAGCTTTGATTCATGCAGCTACGATGGTTACAGCTGGAGTGTTTTTAATAGCAAGGTGTTCTCCCTTGTTTGAATATGCTCCTAATGCTTTAGTTGTGGTGACGTTTGTAGGTGCTATAACATCTTTTTTTGCAGCTACAACCGGAATTTTGCAAAATGACCTGAAAAGGGTTATTGCATATTCAACTTGTAGCCAATTGGGTTATATGGTATTTGCGTGCGGTCTCTCTCAATATTCAGTTAGCGTATTTCATTTAATGAACCATGCTTTTTTTAAAGCGCTCTTGTTTCTTAGTGCTGGTGCAGTTATTCATGCCATGTCTGATGAACAAGACATGCGTAAAATGGGAGGACTTATTCGTTTATTGCCTTTTACTTATGCTATGATGCTTATCGGTAGTTTATCCTTGATTGGATTCCCATTCTTAACTGGATTTTACTCTAAAGATTTAATTTTAGAATTAGCTTATTCTAAATATAGTTTAAGTGGTAATTTCGCTTTTTGGTTGGGAACCATTTCAGTTTGTTTTACCTCATATTACTCATTTCGTTTGTTATGTTTGACTTTTTTCTCTCCACCATACGGCTTTAAGGGTGCAGTTAGAACTTGTCATGACGCGCCACCTTTAATGGCTATTCCATTAATCATATTAGCATTTGGAAGTATTTTCGTAGGTTACTTGGCCAAAGATATGATGATTGGATTAGGCAGTGTGTTTTGGGCTAACTCGCTTTTAATACTTCCACAAAACCAATTGTTATCTGAATCAGAATTTGCAACGCCCACTATTGTAAAATGGGTCCCATTAATTTTTAGCATATTTGGAGCTTTCCTCGCTTATCAGTTACATCACAATACAATGATGATCTTTGCTGGGTTTCGCCTTAAAACAAGCACCTTGGGTCAATCAATATATTGTATGTTGAATAAACGTTGGTTCTTTGACAAGGTGTATAATAAGTTTCTAATTTTGCCTATGTTATGGTTTGGTTATGACATTTCATTTAGAACTTTGGATAAAGGTCTTTTTGAAATTGTAGGTCCATTTGGTATTGGCTTTGCATCTCGACAATTAGCAACACAAATCAGTACAATTCAAAGTGGTTTTGTATATCATTACGCATTCATCATGTTAATTGGTTTAACATTATTAATAAGCATAATAGGTCTAAAGGATATAATTGGTTTTTTTGTTGACAATCGACTTTACTTTATATTATTGTGTACAATATTACTTCAGTTACCCCCGAGCGGCACAACAACCACCCAGGTTGGAGGTTTAAGGTTGGGCCAACAATAACTAATAATAACTAACAATAACTGCTGCTTTGGGGTTACCCAATAAGGCCCTGGGGTGGCGCGGCGCGAATCGCCACCGTTCCCAAATAGGTTCTTAAGCAGGGTAACACACTGCAGCTGTAAATGTAGCCTTTTGTAGCCGGTAACACACTGCAGTGTGAAAAAAAAGGAACACAACACAGCTTCTTCTTGGGGTAGACCAATTGCAGCTCCAATCGCTCCAATCGCTCCAATCGCTCCAATCGCTCCAATCGCTACAATCGCTACAATCGCTACAATCGCTACAATCGCTACAATCGCTACAATCGCCGGGTAACACACTGCAGTGTGTTCCTAATAATAATAAAAATAAAAGGGGCAAGAAAATAACCAATTTAACTTTTTTTTTGTTTTTTTTAATTGGTCCAGTTCTTTTTTGACCCCAACTGAACCCAGTTGGGGTACCAATTGAGTTCCTGGCTCAAGCTGGCCTTAAGGCCGGCCGGGATTACCCGGCCTAACACGATTGGGTTCCCCAGCAATTGTAGCAATTGCTACAATTGCGTTTTTTCAAAAACAGTTTTAAAATATGATACAAACCTTTTTGTTTGGTCTTAGTAGTTTAATTCTTTGGCCATTAATAGGTGCATTTATTTTATTGGCCATTCCAAATTCGCAAATACGAATTATACAAACCTTTGGTCTTATTGTTTCTTTAATAACTTTTCTATATTCTTTGTTTTTTTGGATACAATTTGACAATTCCACTCCACATTTTCAATTCGTGCAGACTCTTTATTGGCTTCCTTATTTTAATATTAATTGTTATATAGGCTTAGACGGTATATCACTGTTGTTTGTGATTTTAACTACATTTTTAGTACCTATTTGTATTTTAGTAGGATGGTCTAGTATTCATCAATACAAAAAAGAATACGTAATCGCTTTTCTTGTTTTAGAATCTTTTATGATTACTGTGTTTTGCATGCTTGATTTATTGCTTTTTTATGTGTTTTTTGAAAGCGTACTGATTCCAATGTTTATTATTATTGGAGTATGGGGATCTAGACAAAGAAAAATACGAGCTGCTTATCAGTTTTTTTTGTATACTTTGCTAGGATCAGTGTTTATGCTTTTGGGCATATTGTTTATTTTATTTCAAACAGGAACTACTGATTTGCAAATTTTATTTTCAACAGAGGAACTTATATCTGAACGACGTCAAATTCTATTATGGTTATCTTTTTTCGCTTCTTTTGCTGTTAAAGTTCCGATGGTTCCCGTACATATATGGTTGCCAGAAGCTCATGTGGAAGCACCTACAGCTGGCTCGGTCATTTTGGCTGGGATTTTGTTAAAATTAGGTACATATGGATTGTTGCGCTTTTCTATTCCAATGTTTCCTGAAGCTACACTGTATTTTACTCCTTTCATATATACTTTAAGTGTAATAGCTATTCTGTACACTTCTTTAACGACAATACGTCAGGTAGATTTAAAAAAAATCATAGCATACTCATCTGTAGCTCATATGAATTTTGTCACCGTGGGCATGTTTAGTTTAAATCTACAAGGAATTGAGGGTAGCATCTTATTAATGTTAAGCCATGGACTTGTGTCTTCTGCCTTGTTTCTTTGTATAGGTATTTTATACGATCGTCATAAAACTCGTTTGATTAAATACTACGGTGGACTTGCTAGTACCATGCCTATATTTGCCATCTGCTTTCTGTTTTTTACATTAGCCAATATGAGTTTACCAGGTACCAGTAGTTTCGTTGGAGAATTTCTAATTCTTGTAGGTGTATTTCAAAGAAACACTTTAATTGCAACTTTAGCTGCGCTTGGCATGATATTAGGTGCAGCTTATTCTTTATGGCTATATAATAGAGTAGTATTTGGAGTATGGAAACCAATGTATTTAAATCAATTTGCAGATTTAAATAGAAGAGAAGTATGCATTTTTATCCCTTTTATACTGGGTGTGATTTGGATGGGAGTTTATCCAGAAGTGTTCTTGGAAAGCATGCACACATCCGTCAGTAATTTATTACAACATGGAAAATTTGACTGACAATTGCAGCTAAACCAACCCCAAACCCCAGGCCCTTTTCATTTTTCTTAGGCTGCAGAACCAGTAATAGTTTACTACCCTTCACCAGCGAAATTAGCAAATGGGGTTCCAATTGGGGCCACCTTCTGCAGCCCGCCCCCGCCCCCCAGCGATTGAACCCCATTTGCTGCAGTTAAGCCCCGAAAGGAAGGGACGGGACAACCATTGTAACTGCAGCAGTTGGGGAATTGCAGCTCCAATCGCTCCAATCGCTCCAATCGCTACAATCGCTACAATCGCTCCAATCGCTACAATCGCTACAATCGCTGTGTGTTCCCAACTGCAAAGGGGAACCCGGCTGCTGCTATTTTTTTTAGGCGCAAAACTGTTAAAACAACAAAAGTATTATTATGTTTGAATATGATTTAATAGGCCTTTTGCCTGAAATTTTTCTCTTAAATGCCACCATTGTATTGCTAATTTATGGGGCGTTGCTAGGTAAAACCAACATATATGAAAACCGCAACAAGACTGCAGCTCCAATCGCTACAATCGCTACAATCGCTGTTGGGGCTCTCCCCAATGCAGCTTCAGCCCCATCTTCTGTAGTTGAACACAAACAGATTCTTAGACAGGGTTTTGCAGAAAAAAAACTGTCATTTTTCCTTCATCCCCATGACAACACGGCGCAGTCATTGATACAAAATATTACTTGGTTGGGGATTGTTAGTGTTTTAATTACGATTGTGTTAATTGTTATACAACCAATTACCACCGTAAATTTATGTTACAATACATTAGTTCTTGATGGTTTTACTTATTTTAGCAAAATTATTTTATTGTTAAGTACAGCAAGTACACTTTTAATGTCTTTACAGTATTTTAAACAAGAAACAATAAACACATTTGAATCTGTTGTTTTAATTTTGTTATCCACTTGCAGTATGCTTTTTATGATTTCTGCTTATGATTTAATTGCCATTTATTTAACCATTGAACTTCAAAGTCTGTGCTTTTATGTAATAGCAGCTTCAAAGCGTACTTCGGAATTTTCTACTGAGGCTGGGCTAAAATATTTTATTTTAGGTGCATTTTCTTCTGGTATTTTATTATTCGGCTGTTCTTTAATCTATGGGTTTACAGGAACTACTAACTTAGAAGAGTTAGCTAAAATGTTTACTATGCAAAATCAACTCCATCCTTGGGTTGACCTTAACAACCCAAAGGAGTTTAACACACTGCAGCCCACCCTGAACGAAGGGATTAATATATTATGGTCTAGCCACAGTATTATAACACAATCTAGCGGTGTTTTTATGGGAATTTTATTCTTAGCTGTTGGATTTTTGTTTAAAATTACCGCTGTACCTTTTCATATGTGGGCACCTGATGTATATGAAGGTTCACCAACATTTGTCACTGCTTTTTTTGCAATAGCACCTAAAATTGCTCTATTCGCTAATATGTTGCGTGTCTTCATATTTAGTGTATACGATCCTACATGGCAACAACTATTTATTTTATGTAGCATAGCATCCATGATATTAGGAGCTATTGCAGGTCTAGCTCAAAATAAAGTAAAACGTCTTTTAGCCTATAGCTCTATTGCTCACGTAGGTTATTTATTAATTGGATTTTCGTGTGGTACTTTAGAAGGCGTACAGTCACTTATTATTGGCATTTTCATTTACGTATTAATGACAATAAACGCTTTTGCTATTGTTCTCTCAGCTACCACCATCGGCTTTAAGGCTGCAGAACCGGCTGCAGAACCGGCTGCAGAACCCAAAATAAAAGGTTCTAAAAAAAAAACACGATTAAAGTATATTTCAGATCTTGGTGCTTTAGCAAGGACCAATCCTATATTAGCCATTACCTTGTCTATCACTATGTTTTCTTATGCAGGCATACCTCCCTTAGCTGGATTTTGCAGTAAATTTTATTTATTTTTTGCTGCGCTTGGATCTGGTGCATATTTGTTAGCCTTAGTAGGTGTAGTGACAAGTGTCATCAGTTGTTTCTATTACATACGATTTGTCAAAGTAATGTATTTCGACACTCCTGCTGGATTCACATGGAATCTTTACAAACCGATGGATCGAGAAAAATCTTTATTATTAGCCATTACTTTATTGGGTATAATGTGTTTTTTTTTATACCCATCTCCTTTTTTTTTGGTGGCTCATCAAATGTCACTTTGCTTGTGTCTTTAAAAGTCGAGCTAAAACCCACAGCTTGTGCAGAACCCTAACACAATTGAGGTTCTGCACAAGTTCAGACTTGTGGTTCAGAACAACTGAACCCGGCCATTGGAGCTGCAAAACCCGGCCATTGGAGCTGCAGTTATTTGGAAAAAAAACTGCTGCAATTACAATTGGGTTCTAGTTAGGTGGAGCTCAAAACCACAAAATGAAATGCCTACTATTACACAACTTATTCGAAAAGCTAGACAATTTAAACAACGCACACAGCGAACCCGAGCATTGAGTCAAAATCCCCAAAAACAGGGAGTTTGTATTCGTGTGTCCACAAGAACACCCAAAAAACCAAATTCCGCTTTAAGAAAAATTGCCAAAGTACGATTAACCAACCGAAATGAAGTGATAGCATATATTCCAGGAGAGGGACACAATTTACAAGAACATTCTGTTGTCTTGATTAGAGGAGGTCGAGTAAAAGATTTGCCTGGAGTCAAATATCATTGCATAAGAGGCGTCAAGGATTTGCAAGGAATTCCCAATCGTCGCAAAGGTCGGTCGAAGTATGGTACCAAACTTTTAAAAAAAAACAAATGAACCGAACAAAAAAAACAAAACACTCTCCGATCTATCTAGAAACTATTAGTAATATTAAACATTTAAATAAAATACAACAACACAATTTACGTCAATTTGTGAATAGATGCATGATAAAACAAAAGGGCAAAAAAAATAAATCGGATTTGATTATTACAAATACATTGTGTAAATTAGCACAGAACTCCAATCAGAAAAGCATACCATTTTTGTTAAAATCAATAGACAACATTAAACCAATTTTGGAAGTCAAAAAGATTAGAATTTCTGGAAGTACTCAATTTATTCCTTGTTCTATAGCTTCCCATAGACAAAATACATTGGCAGTTCGTTGGATGATGGAAGCCGCTATACGAAGAATGCGAAGTAACGGTAGCAAAACAAACCAGTTGAAACCAGCTTCAGGTTGGGTAACTGCAGCAGAATGGGGTTCAATCGCCGGGTTTTCTTCTCCAGCCCAACTGCAGCCAGCTGCAGTTGGTGCAGTTGCTGCAGTTGGTGCAGTTGCTGCAGAACCCAAAAGGGCTGCAGTCTGGTTAGGGTCAAATCTAGAAAAATGCATATTAGATGAAATTCTAGATGCATATAATAAAGTTGGATCTGTTTGTAAAAAAAGAGATGAATTACATAAATTAGCGGAATCAAATCGTGGATTCGCTCATTATCGATGGTGGTAATTTTCCCAATTACTGCCTTTTTTGTTGTTACAAATGAACCCTGTTTTGGGTAACTGCAGCTAGTTACAGACTACGATGCTAGCTGCAGTTACCCAAAACAGGGTTTGTTGGGCTGTGTTGGACTGTGTTGGACTATGTTAGGCTGTTCTGCAGCAGTTCAGGTTAACATAATAATACCCGAGAATGTTCCCATTTTTCTTATAATGTTTGTTATATGGGTACATGATTGCTGTGGGTTCTAAAGTTGCCAAAACAATGGCAGTTCTATTATCTTCAAAAAAATAGGCAGTCGTTTTTTGTTAAGTACAGCCACGTGGCAACGAATAGAACACATTGCGTTTTTTTTTGTTTTGCTGCCACTTTCTTATTTTTCAGCTCTTTCTCTTTGTTGGCTGTTTTTGTTAAAGCTGCAGAGAATAATAAATTCATCTATATTATTTAAGCCTAAGCTGTCTAAACGAACCTTGACTTCAACTTCTGATATTGACTCTGCTTCAAGCCAAGATAAATAAAGGTATTTACCATGAACTGATGCCTGTTTTTTTCATAATGTTGTTTTGTTGAATTGCAGCTATCTAATTTGCCTAAAATCCGGTTTGTAAGCAATGTAATAATTGGTTCCACCAACACCAACGGGAGCCCCGGCGGGGAAGGGAAGTCAAGAAAAGAACCAATTAAACAATTGTTTAATTGGTTCTTTTCTTAAAAAAAAAGCAATCGTTAAAATAAAAACTGCTGCAACAAAAAAAAAACACCTACTAAAATAAAAAAGAAAATTAGTACGGATAAGCTTAACGTGTTACCACACTTATACATTCCGCCTATCGAAGTGATGGTCTTTCACTTTGGAAAAGAATTTGTTTTGAGAAAGGTTTCCCGCTTAGATGCTTTCAGCAGTTCTCCTGTACGAACGTAGCTACTCGGCGCTGCGGCAGGTACCACAACCGATACACCATAGGTTCATTTCACCCAGTCCTCTCGTACTAGGGTGAACATCTCTCAATTCTCTGAGGTAGCTTAAAGCTACCTTCACTACACCAACGGTAGATAGGAACCGAACTGTCTCACGCATGTTCTCCCACCATTTCTAATGGGCATGGACTATATCTCCATCTTAAAATGATAAAATGAGCTGTTTTGGGTAAAAAAACAACTCAACCCCAAGGCCCGGCGATTGGACCCCAACTGCTGCAGAAATTTCTGTTCTTAAGGCTGCAGTGTGTTACCCGGCCATTGGAGCGATTGGAGCTGCAATTGGTCTTAAGGCTGCAATTGGTCTTAAGGCTGCAGTGTGTTACCCGGCTGCAGAACCCGGCTGCAGTTACAAAAGGGTTGGGTTGGGGTTGTACTATGTTTTAAGAGTCGGCGTTTTATACTATGTCTTACCAGGCACAATATCTCCATTAAAAATGGAAGTCTCTACAGGGAATTCACTATTCAATACTGTACTTACCATGGCGGCATTAATAGTACGTTTTTTTGAATGATTTAAATCATTCAAATCATTCAAACGATCTACTAAAGAGCATAAAGCGATAAACTCATCTTTGCTTTGATCCTTTGAGATTTTGCTCGCAATTTGCAATATGAGCTTGGCCTGTGTTAATTTCACTCGCAGATAAGGCAACAACAATTCACACAGACGGGTTACGTTGGTTACTCCAACGATAGCATATTCGGAGAGACCGTCGTTCCGTTTTTGTACCACACCACATCCCACGATTTTTTTACATGACAATAAAAACCAATGTCGCTTAGTGCTTTGAAAAAAAGTAACACTGAATCTAATTTGAAATTGCAATCGATAATTGGATCTTCGCACCAACTGTGCGTTAATACAGCCGTCCCCATCCAGAAACCCAGCTAAATATGCTTTTTGTGTTTCAGATAAATGATTCATAAACGATTGGAATTTTTGCAGAACAAATAGTGAATTCTTCCCTCGGTATTACCATGGTATGTTTGAACTGCAGTTTTTTTTTTTTTTTAAACTGCAGTTCAAACATACTTTAGGCTTCACCGATATAAGCCGATGCTAAGATGCATGTTACCATACACCAACGCAGTAATGATAATTCTACGTTCTAAACCCAACTCACGTACCACTTTCATCGGCGAACAACCGAACCCTTGGAACCTTCTTCAGCTCCAGGATGTGATGAGTCGACATCGAGGTGCCGAGCCTTGCCGTCGATATGAGCTCTTGGGCAAGACTAGCCTGTTATCCCCGGCGTACCTTTGATTCGTTGAGCGAGAGCCCTTCCACACGGAACTCTCGGATCACTATGGCCAACTTTCGTTCCTGTTCGACTTGTAGGTCTCACAGTTAAGCAGGCTTTTACCATTGCATTCCATTATGTTGACATTGCAACATATGAGCCTACCTTCGCGCGCCTCCGTTACTTTTTAGCAGGCCTTCGCCCCAAAGAAACTACCCACCATGCACTGTTTCGGCTGCTATTAGTCTGTGTTACGCCGATTAGACATCCAATAACGATAGGGTGGTATTTCAAGGTTGGTTAATTGTTTAAAATAGCCTCCCACCTATCCTACACAATCTATTACAGCTGTCAATGCAAAGTTATAGTAAAGGTGCACGGGGTCTTACCGTCTAGCCGTTGGTACTCCGCATCTTCACGGAGAATTCAATTTCACTGAGTCCACGTTGGAGACAGTAGGGCGATCGTTACACCATTCATGCAGGACATTAATTATATGCCTAGGAATTTCGCTCTTGCGACATCTTTTTTTAGTCGCATGTTCTTTCACTAAATGTAGAAAACAAAAAAAAAAAAATCAATTTTAATTTACACATTTAGTTACTGGCTTTTGTTCTCACAAAAGATCGGACTTTATCTTCTACTTGTTTGTTTTTGTTTTTTTTCCGAAAAAAAGAGAGTTTGAGGCTCTTTTTTTTTGCAGCTACTTTACATTTGTTTTCCGCCACAGGATGCTACTAGACGCATGCGTTCTTTCCAAGCAAGAATTTGTTTACGCCCTTCGGAAAACACTTCTGATTGAGTCGAAGACGAAACAAATAGATGTCTATTTTGCTCCATAGCCACTACAATTCGTCGAAATAGTGACGCGATATGTCTCTTTTGTGTACGCAAACGATGGCAGTTTCCACGCGTATACAGCAAAGGAAATAAGTGATTGACTAAATCAGTGCGTTTTGATAATTGGTATATACACACGCCATTTTTGTGTGTGTACACAACACCACACCCCAAAAACGAGCGAATTTGCTCGCACAGCTTTAAATCACGCGGATGTGACCCGGGCTGCAGTAAAAGCTGAGTGATTATACCGTCAGGATTTATAGAAACAGTAAAACAACCATCTCCATCGATAAACCCAACGAGCCAAGAAGCATTTATAGGTGAACCGGCTGAACCCATTGTTTCTGCAGTAATTGTCATTTTCCTTCTGTTTTTTTTTGGCTGCAGAGCAGACCAGATGGTGTTTGAGCAAAGTGGGCTTAAAATCTCATCTGAATTTGAACAAAAAAACAAAAAGGAGGCAGTAGTTTTATCTTTTTGTTCGATTTTGTTCCCATACATTTCTTCTACCGCTTGTTTGAATTTAAGCCAAATTAAGTGCTTGCTTGAGCGCAAAGGATGTGTATAAAAAAAAGGCACAATCACTGAATACAATGCGTCAATACGGCTGACAGTATAAGCGAACATGTTGCCACCACCTTTATGTACAATACCTACGCCAAAAAAAGATTTCAAAGCAAAGAGCACATGTTTAGATCGTGCATCCTGCGAAATAACAAATTGACAACGATCCGGTTCTACGGAAAAACTTCCATCGGCATCTGTAAAGCCAACAATCCAATCTGCATCTAATTTCATCATAGATGTATCATTAATGTGTTTATTATGTAAAAAACAAGTAGCCCCACGTAAAGTCTCTGAGGATGCAAATGTGTGAACAAACCTGTTTAAAAAACAGAAGCTGCAGCTTTTTAAAAAAGGCCCTGGGGTGGCGCGAATCGCCACCGGTTAATTCATACATATGTTTCCTGCGAATTGACTCCATGTCTGTCCAGTTGTTACTAAATACAACAAACACAAACACACTGCAGTGTGTTTGTGTTTGTGTTTGTGTTTGTGTTTGTGTTTTCTTTGTTTTAAAAAAAATACAAACTGCAAAAAAAAAATGTGTTGTTTGTATTTGTATGGAGCAGTTTTGGGAGTGTTTCCCGCATATGGTGGGGTTGCATAATTTGTGTCGCCACAAAAATAAGGCAGCAAAACAGTTTGGTTTATTCAATTTTGTTTGAATACTGAATTGAAATACATTTATTCTTCAGTTTCTTCTTCCTCTCTCGAGGAAGTTCGGACTTTATCTTCATCCCAGATCGTAGCTGTTGTTGGGGGTAATTCTATTTCTGACACATATTTATTCATTCGTAAGGCTATAAGTTTTATTTTGGCCAAGCCCTCCAAAGTTAAGTGTTCTTTTCTAGCCATTATGATAGCGGCTTTTCGAAATTTCAAAAATTCGAATTGCTTGGCGGTATGCAGCTTATTACTTTCAAAAAATGGAATAATTCGTGTCGTTAAATGCTCGAAACGACTAACTACATATTCCCAAAATATTTCGGGATTTTTAGTCTGTCGCTTAACAACACCCACACCAAAGAAATGTTTAAGTGCATAAAGCACTTGAACATTTCTATAATGTTGTGTTATTTTAAAAAAAAGGCGCACCTGTTCCTCCGCCTTTTTTTTCTGTTCTGAATTGGAAGATTTTTTCTTGGTAATAGAAATCACAAAAGTGCTTTCTCCAGATGAAGTTTCTACAAATCCACAAATCCAATCTGCTGTTAATTTCATATTCCAGTGTCAACATTTTTTTCCCTGATTTAACAAAATAGGGGTGCTGTAACTGCAGCCCCCTCTTCTGGGATGTTTGGCGTATAGTCTCTGAGGAGCGATGTTACATCTTTCCTGCGGATTGTCCCCATGCATTGTTTTTTTTTCAATGTGTTATTTCACAATTTTTACTGAATGTTTTTTTTTGCACACTCGAGTATGTGTAATTTTTGTAGGATATTCCCGCAAATAGCCAAATAAAGGCAATTAATTCACCTTAGGACCGTTAGAGTTACGGCCGCCGTTTACTGGGGCTTATATTCAAAGCGTTAGATCACTTTGTTTGTTCACCTTTCAGCACCGGGCAGGTGTCAGACTCTATACGTCGTGTTACCACTTGGCAGAGTCCTGTGTTTTTAATAAACAGTCGCCACCCTCTGGACTGTGCCACTCTTTTTTTTAAAAGAGTACTCCTTATCCCGAAGTTACGGAGTCATTTTGCCGAGTTCCTTCAACGTGGTTTTCTCAACGCCTTAGTATACTCTACCAGTTCACCTGTGTCGGTTTGGGGTACGGTTTATGCTATACAAAGTTATTTCTTGGAAACGCTGATCCAGGTGAACAATCCGATAATATTACACTGTAATCAGTCATATTTCGTCACTTTTGTAAAAACCCATCGTGACAATCCTTTCGGACCATAATCACTTAGGGACCGAATCACTCTGCGCAGATAGACTGAACGCAGAAACCCTTGAACTTTTGGCGATCATGTATTTCACATGATTTATCGTTACTCATGTCAGCATTCTCACTTCTGATCTCTTCAGAATGCCTTGCGTCACTCCTTTTCTGATTTACAGAACGTTCCGCTACCCTGGGTGGCGCGAATCGCCACCTAGTCATCGCTTCGGTGAATCACTTTAGCCCCGTTTCATTTTAGGCGCAACAAAGCTAGACCAGTGAGCTATTACGCTTTCTTCAAAGGATGGCTGCTTCCACTAATAATTAAAATAGTAGCTTACGCTACATTAGACTATATCATAACTTTGTTAAAAAAAAAACTGCAGCTGAAACCACATATTTAAAATATTCCTGTTTTTGTTGTTTTCTTTTATACGTTTAAAAAAAAACAAAAGTTTTCCCAACTACTGCAGTTGTTGTAGCCCAACAAACCCAGGAAGGGTTTGTTGCGTAAGTCCACTAATTTTATATAATACGTATTTCAGCTGCAGTTTTTTTTTTAACAAAGTTTTTGGCGTATAGTCGTTGAGGATCCCACAAGGTTGAGGTTTCCTGCTGATTGACCTTCGAGTAAGGCTTTTTTACTTTCACTGATTTTTGTTCGGTGAACAGTATCCCACTTTTGTGTTTTAAGCACTATGTGCAACTACAGGCTTTCCAGCATACAGCCAAATTGGTTTATCTTAGCTAAACTCTTAAAAACGTTTTTTTGATTGGGGTGATTTGGGTTCAGCTAAAGCTCTAAACAAAAGGGAGCCCGGCGATTGGAGCTGCAGTGTGTTACCCGGTGATTGGAGCTGCAGAACCCGGCTGCAGAACCCAAAACAAAAGGGTTCAAAAGAATAGTTTTTAGAAAACAAGACTAAGAAAGGAGGGCCTGGAAATGCAGTCAAGCCCACCTCCTGGTTGTTATAGCTATGTCACTTCCTTCTCCACTAAGTGATTGCTTAAGGACCTTAGCGTATGATCTGGGCTGTTTCCCTCTCGACTGTGGACCTTAGCACCCAAAGTCTGTCTGCATTGTCATTCATTAGCGATGGCATTAAGCACATCATAAGTTCGCATTCGGAGTTTCCTTGGGATCGGTAAAGCTTTGGGCCACCCTAACCCATTGAGTGCTCTACCTCGAACCATGTAGACAATGCGCTCTACCTCAATAGATTTCGCGGAAAACCAGCTATTCGAGTTTGTTTGGCCTTTCACCCCTAAGCACAAATCATCCCCGTATTTTGCCACATACGTGGGTTCGGCCCTCCAAGGCTCGTTTAAGCTCTTTTCAGCCTGTTCATGCTTAGATCACTCGATTTCGGGTCAAATAAACATAACTTATTTCTGTATTTTATGCGCATACACTTAACAGCTTAAGCCTGCTATGTTTATTTTCTCGCTGACCCATTATACAAGAGGTACGCCGTATATGCCACTATAAAAATTTATTTTTTTAATTGTGTAAAAAAAAACATAATTCGACTGGTTGTTTGCATCGAATTTCAGGTTTTCTTTTCACTCCCTTTTTTAGGGTTCTTTTCACCTTTCCCTCACGGTACTTGTTCACTATCGGTCATTGAAATATACTTAGGCTTAGAGGGTGGTCCCCCTTTTTAATTCAAACACATTAGCAGTGTTTTACTTCATAATTTGAACACAACTTTTTTTTTTACAAAAAAAAAAGTGATAGAGATAATAAAACAGGGCTTTCACCTTCTTTGGCTCTGTATTCCATCCAGATTTTACTGATCTCATTCTAGTTGCAGTTACAATAGCCTATTCCATGTTCACTCGCCGTTACTGACGGAGTCTCGGTTGATTTCTTTTCCTAATGTTACTGAGATGTTTCAATTCACATTGTATTTTGCTGTATTGGTTTCCCAAAGGAGACCCACGGTTTTCAGAATGTCTCTCGACGTGGAGTTTCGCCCCTTAAAGCGTCCTTGTTTTTCAATGCCTAGGCATCCATTCAATGCATTATTAAGGTATAAGTGGCGGGAGTAGGACTCGAACCTACAATTTTCAGATTATGAGCCTGACGAATTACCAATTACTCTATCCCGCTTTTTTTTTTTAACTGCAGCTGTAAATGTAGTATTTTTGCTACAACTACAACTACAACTACAACTACAACTACAACTACAACTACAACTACAACTACAACTACAACTACAACTACACTACAACTACAATAGCTGGTCTCATTGCTTATAACCGGGCTTTACCACGTCTCCCAAAATTAACAAATTAGTACATATGGCAAAAAACGGTTTCACATTTCGAGGTCAGTTTGGGATCGGGTGTTTCACGTTTTATTATAAAGCCCAAAATTCGGTTTACTGTTAAGGCTGTTCTTTTTATAAGTTATAACTGCAGCTTTTTTTTTACAAAAAAGAGTTTTGCATGTGTTTGCGATTACTTCGTTAGTGGTTTTTTTTTTACACATCGCATCGCATACTTTTTTATTTAAGTGTTTTTTTATCTTGTGTCGAACCTGAAAAACCATCTGCTGTGGCAGAAGAGGGAGTTGAACCCCCGGCACACGGATTATGATTCCGTTGTTCTAACCACTAAACTATTCTGCCAAGCTTTAGTCAGTACCTTAAATATTGTGTTTGTGTAACCCCAACCAAACATTTTTGCCATTTTTTAGGAACAAAAACAAACAGCAGTAAAAAAAAACAAAAAGAAAAGAATTGCAGCTGTAAATGTAGCCCCTTTTTTTGGGGCTTTGTTGGGCAGCAGCAATTGCTGCTGGTTTTTCCCGGTGGCGATTCGCGCCACCCCAAGCCCTTGCCTTCCCTTTCCCGCCTTCCCCGCCGGGGTCTTGGTCAAACTAGATTTGAATGTTTTTTTTAAGAGTCAATCCAGCGGCAGGTTCCCCTACCGCTACCTTGTTACGACTTCACTTCAGTCACGACCCCCACCATAATAGACAGTGCTGTAATGACGTTCAGCTGCAGTTACAAAAAACAGATTGAGAAAGCCATTACGCACTATATACTTCAAGCAAAGTTCATTTCCATAGTGTGACGGGCGGTGAGTACAAGGCCCGGGTACATATTCACCGCGGCGTGCTGATCCGCGATTACTAGCGATTCCAACTTCATGTTCTCGAGTTGCAGAGAACAATCCGAACTGAGACAACTTTTCTGGATTCGCTCCGCTTTACAGCCTTGCTTCCTATTGTAATTGCCATTGTAGCACATGTGTAGCCCAGCCCATAAGGGCCATGCGGACTTGACGTCATCCTCACCTTCCTCCTGTATATCACAGGCAGTTTTGCATAAGTGCAGTCATAACCTTGTGACAGTTATTCTTAGCAATATACAATAAGGGTTGCACTCGTTATAGGACTTAACCCAACATCTCACGACACGAGCTGACGACAGCCATGCAGCACCTGTATAAATATCTACTATTTTTCATAACAAAAATAGCGTCACTTATATGTCAAGGACTGGTAAGGTTTTGCGCGTTGTATCGAATTAAACCACATGCTCCCAGTTGTGGTTTGTTTTTCCAAAATTTTCACTTTGGTTTAGACTATGCATTCAATTTACCGTTCAACTTAGATCACCTATATCTTTTGAAAAAAAAAACATTATGTGTTTTTTTTTGTTTTTTGATGGCCATATTGAACTTTACCTGGTAAATGCCGGCGTATTAGCATGTGTTTTTAGGGTTGTTTTCACTATGCTCTTATCTTTCGATTCAGTCGTTACAGGGTGCTTAAATTATTTTGTTTTGGTGTAATTTTAAGCACTTCCCACGGCGTTGTCTATAAAAACGTAGATTTTCGCCGTTCTTATATATTATGCCATGTTTTTTTTGTTACATAATATGTAAGCCATAATACCCTTGTTTGAATATCATGATTGAGCCGGTTTTCTCAAAAGCACTTACGTGCTTTGGCGGCAGAGTATGTTTACCGCTTGTGCGGGCCCCCGTCTATTCCTTTGAGTTTCAATCTTGCGATCGTACTCCCCAGGCGGAGTGTTTAACGCGTTAGCTAAGCCTCTGATCCGCAAACAAATTTACATAGACCAAAGACGAACACTCATCGTTTACGGCATGGACTACCAGGGTATCTAATCCTGTTTGCTCCCCATGCTTTCGCACCTCAGCGTCAGTAAAGACTTAGAAAATTGCCTTCGCTTTTGGCGTTCCTTCGTATATCTATGCATTTTATCTCTACACACGAAATTCCATTTTCCTCTATCTCACTCAAGTGAATTGGTTTGTTTAGAAAGTACCCCACTAGTGAAGCTAGTGGCTTTCACTTTCAGCCATGTTCACCGCCTACATGCCCTTTACGCCTAGTCATTCCGAATAACACTTGCCCCCCCCGTCTTACCGCGGCTGCTGGCACGGGGTTAGCCGGGGCTTCCTTCTCGAGTCTTGTCACAATCGCTTTCTCGACGACAGAGTTTTACAAGCGAAACTGCCTTTCCTCACTCACGCGATATTGCTGGATCAGGCTTTCGCCCATTGTCCAAAATTCCCCACTGCTGCCTTCCGTAGAAGTCTGGGCCGTGTCTCAGTCCCAGTGTGGCTGATCGTCCGAAAAGACCAGCTAAGCATCATTGGCTTGGTGAGCTTTTACCTCACCAACTACCTAATACTGTGCGGGCTCATTAAACAGCGCTGTTTATAGCTTTGATAGAGCAGTTTATTTGTTTTTTTTAAAACAACAAATGCATTATCATTTTAAGGATTTTTCCCCAACTATTTTGTAGATTCCCACATATTACGCACCCGTTCGCCACCTTTAATTCAACTCAAAGGTCTACTTTATTAGGTTAAACTTGCATGTGTTAGGCATATCGCTAGCGTTCATTCTGAGCCAGGATCAAACTCACATTTGTTGATATTTTTTTCATTTATAAAGATGAAAAAAATTGTACGTTGCTATAATTGAGTTTACATGCATATAAGGTGATTTTCTATTGATTTTCGCCACAACAAACGTTGTTTGTTGTGGCGAAAATCAATAGTTTTATGGTATTAACTACAGTCCCACTAACATTGAGGACTGCAGCTTGGTTTGCATTTTCAAAACAAAAAGCAACTGAACCCCACGGGAAGGGAAGCTGCAGCCTTTCATTTTGTGTTGTTTTGTGTTACTGCTTGAACTACTGCTGTAAGTTACGCAACACCAAAAAAAAAAAAACTGCAGCTTTTTTTTTTTTATTGGGTCAAACTCGAACATACAGTTGCAATATTTGTTTCAATCAAAGATTTCAATTGCAGCTAAAGTAATAAGCTGCAATTGGTTAAAACAAATCGCTGATTTAATGTATAACAAAACAGTTAAAAGAAAAACTCGTATAAATTATCGATATAGGATTCTGTCATATCTAAAAGAGTGTTTTTTTCTTAAGATGGTTTCTTTGTCTTCTAAAATAATTAATTTATATTCTTCTGTTTGTTTTGGCCTGCAAAACAATTGATGCCTGGAACTCCGGTTAGGCAGCAATTGCAGCTGCAATTGCTGCCTAACCCCCACCCTTGTGCTGATTTTTGCCATTTTTTAGACTGCAGAAAAAAAAGAAGAAGAGAACTTCCTCTCTATGCAACAAAAAGGAGCCGAAGTAAATTGTTTCCAAAAAAAAACAGTTGCAGTTAAACTTGTACACCATTGTCTTTTAAAAAAAAAGACAAAATAGAGCAGAGCCTTTTTCTTTTTTTGGCTATCACTAATAAGTTGTAAATAATTTTAATTTTTAAGGTGGTATGAACCATTAGGTCGACTCTATGTAAAATGATAAAACCATTCTTGATGGAAGGAAAAAAAAGAGCCTAACAAGATTAAAAAACTCTTTGTAACCCAAAAAAACACACGTTTAATAATACTCCAGCCACCTTTAACAGAATAAAATAATTAATAAATACCTGAATCAATAGCTCTTGGAACTCTTTCATTTTTGGATTCAGCTTTTCTTGTTCTTAGTATGTCGTGGAGAATGAATAAGAACAGTCTTGCCATCTCCGGGATAATAATAAGCCAAGACAGGTTGTTTTTTCCCTTGCCTTCCCTTCCGCTCCCCCGCGTATGCAAAAGAATTGATTAAGGAACCATAACGGCGGTACTTTTTTTAACCGAACTGGAGAAACACTGCAGTTACCAGGCTTTTTTTTTGCGTTTCTGTTGAAAAAAAAACAGAAACACACTACTGTTTGTGCTTGAAACAACCTGGGATTGGGATTGGGATTGGGATTGGGATTGGAGAAAACAAGTCAAGCTCTTTTTTTTGCAGCCGCAGAACAAAAAAGAGTTGGGCTTGCCCCCAATGCTTAAACTGTTAGGATAAATTGTTTTTTCAACAAAAACAATTTATCTATTTCGGGTAAATTATTCGAGTTTATTCATGGATGTTTGGAATTATACATAAGTTCGATTAATAAAAAACACACTTTGCCAAGCCATTATTTATTGATGTTTACCAGTGTCAAACCATTTTGAGAATTATTCCAATCATTATAAAGATTAAGATTGTTATAAGAATCGTTATTAATAGATTGAAACTGTTTAACGTCAGGTGACGTTTTTTTTTGATACGGGTTTGTTTTTTTCCTTTTTTTATAAAAAACAATTATATGTATAGGTACGTGGTTGTAAAAAACACATTATAACTTTTGTTGGGTTGGGTTCAAGTGATTCGGGTTCTCCAAAAAAGAACAACAGCAGACCAGTGTTGGGGGCTGCAACTGCAATTGTAGGCTACATTTTTGGTTGCTACAAAACTGTCTAAAAAATGAGTTGAACACAAAAAAAAAAAACAACAGGCGGCTGTAGTTATAAATTTATGCAGCCGGAAAAGTGAAACAAAAACAAACACTGCATGCAGTGTTTGTTTTTGTTTCACCAATTTTTTTTAGCGCGCTTGGCGAAATTGGTATACGCTTGTGACTTAAAATCACATCCATAATGGTTATCGGTTCAAGTCCGATAGTGCGCATTGGTCAGACTTATTTATGCGATAATTTTTACCCAGGGGAAAGAAAGGGAAGGGAAGTTGTTAACCACAATCTGAAGTTGAAAAAAACAAGATGTAGCGCAGTCTGGTAGCGTATCTGTTTTGGGTACAGAGGGTCACAGGTTCAAATCCTGTCATCTTGAAAAATAGGGTTGTTTGTCATTCTGATTTTGACACAACCTGGGTTTTACATCAATAAGTGCAGCTGGTTGCTCCAACTTGGGGTTAAAATTAATCTATATTGGATATGAAAATAAATCGACCGTTGTCTCCTCATTTAACAATATACAAGCCACAACTTACATCAAGCTTGTCTATTTTTCATAGAATTACAGGAGCCTTTTTAGCTTCAATGTTTTTATTTACCATATTTATTATTAAAGTATGTGATTTAAGTTTAAGTATATATCCCATTTATTGGTTCGTATTTGAACTGCAACCTACCAATCAATTCAATTGGATATTATTTGGATTGATGCTTCTTGTGTTGTTAGCTTTTAGTTATCACATGAGTAACGGAATTCGTCATTTGACATGGGATATTGGTTTTGGATTAGATCTATCAAAAGTATATTTGTCTGGCGCGCTTGCGATATGTAGCGCAGCTTTAGTAGCTAGTGTTACTATCACTTGTTTAATTTGGTTCTTCCGCTAAAAAAAAAGGCAAAAAAAAACTGCAGAACCGGCTGCAGAACCGGCTGCAGAACCGGCTGCAGTTACAAAAAGATAATCTTATTATGAACACACGTAGAGAGACTTTAGTTCAATGGCTTCTACAAAGAAGTACCGCTTTAATTTTGATTATAATCCTGTGGATAATGCCTTTGCAAGGTTTGTTTTTTTTAAATATTGTGTTGTTTTGGCATTTGCATATTGGTATAGAAGAAATTTTAGCTGATTATATTCATCATGAAGTAACACGAAATTTAATATTAATGTGGATGCGCATTTTTCTTCTGATTTTGATGAAATATTTATTTGTCTTTGTATTATACTAAATTTAGGCCTTTCTGGTCCGGTTCGAGTTATAAAAACCAAGTATGGGACGCTGGTTTTGGGTCGTGTGCCCGGCGATTGAACCCCAACTGCTGCAATTGGTATACAAGAAGACTTCTATTCCTTCCTCTATTGTTGTTGTTCTTTATCTTTATCTTTATCTTTATCCTTATCTTTATATAAATGTCTAAAGAACGCTTCACGTTGCTTCGTAGACATGACAGAAAGTCCTTAATAAGGGCCTCGTCTTAAAAATCTATTACAAATGTTTCGTACTGTTTAAACAAAACCCTAAAATTGGTAAAAAACACCTCTATTATCTGCTTGTCTAAGTCATGACAGAAATAAGCATAGCCAAACTTGTTATCTGTTGCATAATTTATACTGAAGATAACTAATAGTTTTATAGTTAAATCAGATTTAATACCCGTCTATAGCAGGAATACCTAACAAACGAGACAAGGAAAGGGTGGGGAAACTTAACTTTTGTGAAAGCGTTAATACATGTACTTCTGGGTTATCAACACCTCTTCGAGCCTTGTGTAATTAATTATTTCCAAAGACACATCGTATTTAAACTTTAGAGCATACACTGGCGTCTCCATCCCTTCAAAATAGGATAAAAGTCTATGAAGGAAAATACCGAACCTTTTGTTTATCATAATTATATATTGTTTTTTTACGATAACAGCAGCAGCGGGCTGCAGTTACAGCACCCCTTCCCCCTGGGGGACAGAATCGGTTCCAGTTGCAGTTGCAGCCCAATTGCATAGGGGAACCCGGCGATTGGAGCTGCAATTATTTGGTCTCTGCTGCAGTTAAAAGAAGGGGCTACAGTCTGTTACCGGCTGCATTTAGGCATAACCCAACCCCCGCAACACAAAAAAGTTGTAACCCAACTGCTGTGCTGCAGAAGGTGGCCGGCCGGGCAGTTGGGGGGGGGGAAACAATTGCAACCTGGAGTTTTTATATAGCAGCAGTGTTGGGTTACCCATTCT